>Ga0335075_10000979_pt1 | contig 48114 bp, 39 predicted proteins | sample Lox_Sample_24_FD_206723 | JGI IMG/M metagenome (GOLD analysis project Ga0335075, IMG submission 206723) | Soil microbial communities from Loxahatchee National Wildlife Refuge, Florida, United States - Lox_Sample_2.4 | ecosystem: Environmental > Terrestrial > Soil > Wetlands | place: USA... | reverse complement strand
GCCGGGCATAAATCAAACGTGTCGCCGGTGAGGAAGACTTTTATTCCATAGAGAAATTTGCCGCCAACGACCTCCACCCGGACGATGTATGCATCGCGAGCTGGAATGAATTCTTGCACGAGCGCCGTACTGTCAATGCCGAGCTTCACATCGCCTGCCTCGACCGCTGCTTTCAGCGATTTAAGACTGTCGAACCTCGCAACGCCCGCGCCGCTCCCGCCAATATTCGGTTTCACGACAATTGGGAATCTGAGTCCTTCGGCAGCTGCGGGTGCCTGCAACGGATCGTGAATCACGCGTGCACGGGGAGACGGAAGCCCGAGCGCCGCTAGCATCGAAAGTTGCAGCGCCTTCGACGTTTCGTACCTGTAAGCCTGTGCGCCATTTACGACGCGGATCCCTAGCTTCTCGGCGTGACCGAGATAGCTCTGCGTATAAAAGATGCTGTGGCCATGCCCGCGCAAATAGGCTGACGGGCTCATGCGGTTAAACAGCAGCCGCAAACCTACGTCGCCGTTCAGCAGCGCGGGATCAAATTGGTGCACTGTAGCGTCAATCTTTTGATAAGGAACGCCGCGCTCGGATAGTTTCGCAAACAGCGGAGCGAACCAGTGCGGATGTTCGTAGTAAATGCCGATCGGACTTGCGGTGGTCACGATCTTCTCCTCGGAGAAGACCGTCAGTCGGAGCAGCCTCAAAACGAAAAGGCCGCTCAGCTGAGCGGCCTTTGAATGGGATTGCTAATCGCTTGTCGTGCTATCCCATGCTCCGGCCTCTCAGCGCGCGCGTACAACAACAAGTGCAAAGCGCAGCGCATGCGCGACAGGCCGGAAATTGGGAGCGAACAAACACAAGCATAATGTAACACCTTCGCTGACGGTTTGCACGCGGGGCCGCTCAGTCGGGTCTCGGCAGACTGAGACGGCCGCGGAACAAAGGTCGTGGACTTGCCTGGCATCGCCTAACATTTCCTGCATCAGCGGTCACCCACTTCTCCCTGAGCTCCACCAGATTCAGCCCAAATCTGGCTTGCACTATGCAAGCTACGCTGATAGCGTCTTCCGAGTGCCCAGGAGGCGGAAACCGCAACGTCGCTCCGGATGCCCGGTCAGCATCTCGCTCGAAATTCTCGGAGATCGCTGGTCGCTGCTGATCATTCGCGACCTGATGGTGCGCGGCTTTCGGACTTTTCGGGATTTCGAGGATGGCGGTGAGGGAATCGCGACCAACATCCTGGCAGATCGACTGCGCCGGCTTCGGCGGGCAGCAATCGTCGAAACTGAGCAAGACCCGGGCGACCAACGCAAGATAAATTATCGGCTTACGGAGAAGGGCATCGATCTGGCGCCTGTTCTGTTCGATCTGCTGGTCTGGGGCGCAAGTCACGAAAAGACTGGCGCGCCACAAGATGTGATTTCCGAGATGGCCAGGAATCGCGAGTCGGTGCTCGCCGAAACGCGAAGGCGCTGGCAGGACCGTGACCCAACACCGCTTCTTCCTTGGCTCAGCGGTCCGGGTAAAACGAAATGAATCTTTTTGTGGGCTTCAGCGCCGGAGGATCTGCGAGTGCGACATGCTTGAAAGGGAATTCATGAAATTCAATCCTCATTTTCATTTCGACGGCAATTGCGAGGAAGCATTCACTCTGTACGCGAAGGTGTTCAACGCCAAACAGCCTACTTTCTTCCGTTTCGCTGACAGTCCCATAGCCGGGCAGGTCAGCCAGGATTGGGCGAAGAAAGTTATGCATGTAACCCTGACCGTTGGCGATCAGGTGTTGATGGGCGCAGATGCTCCGCCGCCGCATTTCCGCCAGCCACAGGGCTTCGCTGTCAACGTCGACCCCGGCAATGAAGCGGAAGCCGAGCGAATCTACAAGGCGCTCTCAGACGGGGGAAAGATCGGGATGCCGCTGCAGGAAACATTTTGGGCGAAGCGGTACGCACAATTCGTCGACCGTTTCGGCACTCCGTGGATGATCAACGTATCGAAGCCGATGTAGTAGTCGTGGCCAGTGGAAATCGCGGCGGTGGTTAGGGGGTGGGATGCAGGCAACGTTCGTAAGGGTGATCGTTATGCAGGTCGTTGCATTAACCGTCGCGTCGCATGTGTACGCTCGCGGTACCGAAACGCGCTATCCAACGATGGCCCCCCTGAACCAATATTTGATGGCGGATCGCAATGCGGAAATCGCTCTGGCGCGGAGCGCGGCTCCGAAGTCAATTTCAGACCACGCTGAGATTCTGGTTCTAGAATCGCGTGGCTACGAGACGGCCGTCAAAGGCACGAACGGTTTCGTCTGCCTCGTGGAACGATCATGGGACGCCGCACCTGACGATCCTCAGTTTTGGAATTCCAAGATACGCGGTCCGGACTGCTTGAACCCTCAGGCCGCACGGTCGGTTCTGCCGGTGATGATCATGAAGACCAACTTGGCGCTCGCCGGGAAATCAGCGGGCCAAATCGGCAGCGCGGTCGCCGCTGCTTTCGACCAGAAGACGCTTGCGCTCGAACCAGGGTCCTTGTGTTACATGATGTCGAAGCAGGGATTTCTCGGTGACACGGCCGGGCGCTGGCATCCGCACCTGATGTTTTACGTTCCATTGAGCGCGGCGAAGACTTGGGGCGCGGGACTGCCAGGTTCACCCATTCTTGCATCCGACGACGCTCCCGAACGCCTAACCGTATTGATGATTCCAGTCGCGCGATGGTCAGATGGAACCGCTGACTCGCGGAGTGGAAACTGACAATCCTGAAGTATGAGACGACGAGGTTGCGCCTCGAAAAAGGCAGCTTGGGAGAAAACGCATGAGCAAAGTGCGAGTGCTTGTGGGAACCCGCAAGGGCGCTTTTATTCTCAGCGCAGATGCCAAGCGCCAGAATTGGGATGTCAGCGGCCCTCATTTCGCGGGCTGGGAGATCTATCACATGAAGGGATCACCGGTCGATCCAAACCGCATCTACGCGTCGCAGTCCAGCGGCTGGTTCGGTCAGGTGCTCCAGGTTTCGAATGACGGAGGCAAGACGTGGAACGCTCCCGGCGGCGACATCAAGGTCGGACAGGAGTCGTTCATGGGTGGGCGCAGCAATAAATTTGTCTACGACACATCGGACTCAACCGGTAAACCTCTGACTACGCACCAGTGGTACGACGGAACGCAACACCCATGGGAGTTCAAGCGCGTTTGGCATCTCGAGCCGTCGTACACCGATCCTGACACGGTCTACGCAGGGGTCGAAGACGCGGCACTGTTCCGTTCGACCGATGGTGCGCAGTCTTGGCATGAGCTTCCAGGGCTGCGCGGCCATGGTACCGGCCCCAAGTGGCAACCCGGCGCGGGCGGGATGTGCCTGCACACAATCATTCTCGATCGCGCCAATCCGGACCGAATTTACATCGCGATTTCCGCCGCGGGCGCGTTCCGCACCGATGATGGGGGGAATACATGGCGGCCGATCAATAAGGGGTTGAACTCACAATTCCTTCCCGATCCAGGCGCCGAAGTCGGTCACTGCGTCCACCACGTGGCGATGCACCCGTCTCGGCCGAACACGCTCTTTATGCAGAAGCATTGGGACGTGATGCGCACCGATAACGCAGGTGACTCTTGGCAGGAAGTCAGCGGGAATCTGCCGACCGATTTCGGCTTTGTGATTGACGTTCACGCACACGAACCAGAAACGGTCTATGTCGTCCCGATCAAAAGCGATTCGGAGCACTTCCCGCTCGACGGCAAGCTGCGCGTCTACCGCAGCCGCGCCGGCGGGAACGAATGGGAGCCCTTGACCAAGGGCCTTCCGCAGAAGGATTGCTATGTGAACGTCTTGCGCGATGCAATGGCCGTCGATTCGCTCGATTCCTGCGGGATCTATTTTGGAACCAGTGGCGGCCAGGTGTACGTTTCTTCTGACGCCGGCGACACGTGGGCTCCGATCGTCGAGAATCTTCCAGCGGTTCTTTCGGTCGAAGTCCAAACGATCCAATAAGTCCCCAAGCGTGGCTCCGAGTTGAGCTTTCGATCCCGCGCCATCCAGTACCTGACCGGTTGGTGTAGCTTCGATAGGAATTTCGAGTAAACAAAGAAGCTGGCAATTCGACAGACGCTGGAGCAACAAAAAGGGATTGCGCAGATTAGAGGCAAGAAACTAAGCTGAGAACTATGAATCACGTACGCGTTGTGCTTCCTCCGCACTTGCGAACGCTCGCGCGTGTCAGCGGCGAAGTTCGGCTTGAAGTAAACAGCGATGTCAGCCAGCGTGCCATCCTCGATGCGCTTGAGGCGCGTTACCCAATGCTGTGCGGCACCATTCGCGATCACGTGACCCATGAACGCCGCGCGTTCCTGCGGTTCTTTGCCTGCTCCGAGGATTGGTCGCACGAGTTAGCCGATGCGCCGCTGCCACAGGCAATTGCCTCCGGAGACGAACCCTTCATGATCGTGGGAGCAATCGCGGGGGGGTAGAGCCGGCTGCTTGAGCTGTAAACCGCGTATAGACCCACCTCGAAAAACTGCCACCGGAGGCCGCCGTTCATTCATCAAACAGAGTGTAGGTAGATTCGCGAGTTTTTCCTGAGGGGACAAGATGAGCACACGCGTACAGAATCCTCCCGCAAGTCTCGCTGGAACGGTTTCGCTCGGCGGAGAACTCACTGTCAATCGCCTCGGCTTCGGCGCGATGCGCATCACCGGGCCGGGAATCTGGGGACCGCCGCAGGATCGCGCGGGAGCGCTAGCCGTCCTGCGACGCGCCATTGAGTTGGGCGTGAATTTCATCGATACGGCTGATTCCTACGGGCCGAATGTCAGTGAAGAGCTGATCGCCGAGGCGCTCTCGCCTTATCCAAAGGACCTGGTGATCGCTACGAAAGGCGGCTGGCTGCGCCCCGGGCCAAATCAGTGGTCGCACGATGCGAGCCCGCAACATTTGCGCGAAGCCGTTGAAGGAAGCTTGAAGAGATTACGGCTAGATCGCATCGATCTATACCAGTTTCATGCGCCTGACCCCGCCGTAAAATTCGGTGCGTCGGTCGAAGCGCTCGCGTCGCTCCGCGAGAACGGGAAAATTCGACTGATCGGACTTTCGAACGTCACGCGTGAGCACATCGAGCGCGCGCTCAAGATTGTGCCTATCGTTTCCGTCCAGAACCGTTATGGCTTTGACGATCGTGAGTGGGATAACGTCATCGATTACTGCATGGAAAATAGGATTGCTTTCATCCCTTGGTTTCCACTGGGAGCCGGCAAAATAGCGCATCAGACGCTGAGTCGAGTCGCGGAACGGCACCAGGCAACCGAGAAGCAGATCGTGCTCGCGTGGCTCCTGCAGCGTTCGCGGATAATGCTGCCGATTCCCGGCACCTCTTCCGCCAAACACCTCGAAGAGAACGTTGCTGCTGCTTCGATTCAGCTGAGCCCCGAGGAATTGTCCGAACTTACGAACGCGAACGTCGACTGAAGTGCGTGACCAGAATCATTGCGCGCGCTCTCGCATTTGGGCGTGATGTTCTTGCGTTCAACGATGCAGCGCCTTGTAACTCGAAATTTCCCCCCACAGCCTTTTGTCGTCTTTGGCTCGCGTGCGATCACGCGTTCGCATACAGAGATTCGCAGATCGCGATACAAGGTCACACGCATTGCTTGTTCGTCGCGCTCTGCCCGAATCTGAATACAAGAGAAGCAGAACCGGAAGCGCCGCTCTTTGTGCTTGCATCGTGCACGCGGATGCCGAAGAAAGGGTTGACGACGATGGCATCGAAACAGAGGAGCGTCTGGAGGGGCTTGGTCGCCGGATTAGCTGGCGGATTTGTTGCCTCGTGGGCGATGAACGAATTCCAAAAAGGATGGAGTGCCGCCACTGAAGCCGTCACTGACGGCAAAGCCACGAGAAAGCCCCGAGATCCCGCTGAAGGCCCGACGATAAGAACCGCAGAGGCAATCATGCAAACGATCACTCACAAGCCGCTCACGACGCAGCAGAAAACGAAAGCCGGCCCGATCGTTCATTACGCTTTTGGCACGGTGCTGGGCGGGTTGTACGGTGCCGTATCTGAAGTAGCTCCGAAGATGAGGGTCGCTGGCGGCGTTCCTTACGGCGCCGCGGTGTTTGTCGCAGCCGACGAAATCGCTCTTCCCGCTCTGAAGCTCACAAAGTCACCTGGTGCATACCCTGTCTCCACGCATCTCTACGCCCTTGCTTCACACGTGGTTTGGTCCGCCACCACCGAAGGAGTTCGCCGCGTCGTGCGCCGGGCGATTTGATTCAGCATTCGCCGCGACGTTCGATTGTCACCAATCGGCTATTGAGGCGTGGAAACAGGCTTCCGCTCACGCGGTGAACGAATACGTGGCCGCGCCTCGCATTTTCCCGGACGTGCGCAAACCGATTTAGGTTTGGCGTTGTCCGGGACTCGATGAGTGTGACGAGGTGGAATACCTGACACCTCGCGGTGCTTGACTGCAAACATTACTGGGCGTAGTCTCGCGTCCAAACTTTAGCACCCAATTCACACGAGGAGATGCGAATGGTCTCTCTTGCCACCCTGTGGATTCCGATTGTGCTATCCGCCGTGATCGTTTTTGTAGCCAGCTCAATCCTGCACATGGTGTTGCCGTATCACCACGGCGATTACAAGCGCCTGCCCGACGAGGAAAAAATAATCCCTGCGCTGCGAGCTGCCGGTTTGCCGCGCGGAGTTTACGTTTTTCCATTTTGCACGCACAAGGAAATGAACTCACCAGAGATGGTGGAAAAGTACAAGCAAGGGCCCGTCGGCTTCCTCACCGTGTATCCTCCTGGTCCGCCGGCGATGCCCAAGTTTCTGATCCAGTGGTTCGTTTTCTGCCTGATCGTCGCCTTTTTCGTCGCGTATCTCACAGGGCGGACGGTCGCATTTGGCGCGCCGTATCTCTCGGTGTTCCGTGTGGTCGGGACCGCGGCTTTTCTGGCGTACGGGCTCGCCAATTTGGCAAATGGGATCTGGCGAGGGCAGCCATGGAGCACGGTAACCAAAGAGGTGATCGACGGCCTGATCTACGCTTTGCTCACCGCGGGCACGTTTGGATGGCTATGGCCGCGATGAAAGGCGTGGCCTAGCTGAAGAAGACCTCCGCTGGACGCGCCAGCTAAATGCCTTCGCCGCAACTATTCTGCGCCGCCGCAGTTGAGGTGATACTCCTGTCCACCGTCGAGCTGCACTTGGACCCTGGCGCCCGATTCTGCGGTTTGACCCCTAGCAGCGCGTCCATCGACGAGAAGAGGCTTCTGCCCGCTGCAGACAGGCATCGAGACTCTCGCAGTTATGCCTGAGGGCAAATTGATGCGAGCCTCGAGGCCGGCACTCCGTGCTTCATAGTTGACGTTGATCACGCCCGAAGGCGTTGGTACCGAGCCGCGCGCCCATTCCAGTCCGGCCAAATCGGGACGGATTGACGCTTCCCGAAAGCCGGGCTGAATCGGACGCACACCGAGAATTTCCTCGGTCAGCCAGACCGTTGGCCCGCTGGACCATCCGTGCGCCAGGCTGACGTAGTACCCGGCGCCATCATCGGCTTGCAGGTGCGCGTGAAAATCTGTTTTCGGCCATGAGGGATCGTACCCCTCCCAGAAGCTGGTCGCCCCTTCGTTGATCATCCCACCCCAATATTTGCGAATCCAGTCGAGCGTTTCGCGGCGATGTCCGGCGTCGGCCATAGCAGAAATCACGTAGAAATTGTAGTAAGGCGAAATCATGAATTTTGAAGGCTGCGAGAGGACGTGCTGCCAGATCGCTGCGGTCTCTTTCGCGTCGGCGGCTCCGGCATAAATCGCCATCGCGTTCTCCTGCCACCGATCACCGAAAGTATCCGTCGACGGATCGAGAGCCTTGCTTTGCGCCGCTTTGCGAATCGCCTCCGCTCGGCTCTGGTATTTTTCGGCCGCAGACGAATCGCCCATTTGTTCCAGCATCCACGCGCCGTCGGAGAATGCTTTGTAAAACTCGAACTGTGTCGCCGCTCGTGCTTGGACTGTGTCCTTGTCGAACCCCGGCGACCAATCGACGAAAGGCCACGCTTTGCGCGTGTTCGCAAAATAACCGTCATCCAGTTCGCCCGTCATGTAGTCGAGTAATCGGACCAGTCGGTCGTGAAGCGACCGTAGATATTTGATGTCGCCGATATGGCGGTAATAATCCGCTTCGCCCATCACCCAGAACGCCGAATAGCCGGGAATTCCGTTCACGTCGCGCTTGAGAGGATCGCCCGCTTCGTCGATCAGACGGTCCATCGTGTTCTGCATGAGGAAATGATCGGCGAACGCCGCGTCGATCACGTGCCCCGAAACATCAAGATCGCCCATCCACGGCATGCGATCGCGCTTCGGCGCGTCCCAGATTGCGTCCTGCATGCACAGGTGCGCCGTATACGCGCCCACAGCCCAGATCCGATTCAGCATCTGGTCGGACGACTCAAACGAGCCGAGATACCGTACCGGATAATAGATCGCATCCACCCGAATCGACTTGAACCGCAGCGGCGAAATTCCCTCCAAGAAATTCAATTTCACATATCGAAACGCACTCTTCGGTCCGTAAACAGTGGTATGGGGCGGGACCACAACATCGTCGGTTCCAAGATACGGCGATGTGATTGCCTCTTCACGCGATTCTCCGTACTGCAAAGAAACGCGCATCGCGTCATCCGAATCTGACGTAACTTCAAGTCTCCCGTTTGTCTCGCGGCCGAAGTCGAGGATCAGGCTCGGACCGATGGGCGTATATCGAGTGGGAAGCGTTACCTCAAATTCAGAAGATAAATCTGCTTTTGTCAGAGCGTCGACATTCGTGAAGCCGCCCGCTCCGCTTGCCACGTCGCTCACCCCCGTCGCCGTAATCGGCAGGTGCGCGAGATAAGGTGAAATGCCGTCATATCCGGGCCAGCGATACATCTCCGAATCCGAATTCCATTCCAGATTGCTCGTCACCACATACCATTGCCGATAGCCGTCGACGCGCGTGTCGATGCTGCCGAGCGCCTTCGCGTCCTGCCATGAGGAATCGTCATATGTTGGCGATTCCCAACCCTGTTTTTTGTTCAAAGTCACTTTCCATCCGGGACCGGAGATGAGAATCGCCGGCGCGTTGACCTCTTCTGCTGCGGGAACAATTTTAACGGCTAGCGGCGAGCCGCCTGTTCCTTCGATTGCGATGACATTCCGGCCAGGCTGCAAGGCCGTCGCGACCCCCGCAATCACGACCAGCGGATACGTCTTCGCTTTCGGATCGCGATCGCCGCTGGCTGCTGGCTTTCCATTAACGAACGCGCGGATGTGTTCGGGGCCGGAAACGTAGAGCGTAGCTTCGCGGGGAACGCTCGTCAGATCAAACCCCGTTCGGAAATAGCGCGGCGTCGCTTCGTCGGTCTTAGCCGAAGTCCCCGCGGGCATAGCAAGCCAGATGAATTGTTCTGGAAGCGGCTTATGAACACTGGATTCGAGGACCGGCGCGTCAACGCGCGCCGTTGGGTCGGCCTGTTCCACCGCGGAAGTGATCGCTACTGGACCTCGCGGCATGTTCTGTGCGTAGCGGGTATTTGCCAGCGCAGCCGGAATCAGGGTAAACGCCGCGATAAAAACGATTCGAGATGAACGCAAGTCAGTCCTTCCTTTCCCTCTGCGCGTGACGCCGCTCGTCAACCCACCCGAGAAAGCGCTCCATCCGCGCGCGTTCGCGCCACATTAACGCGAAGAGTTTGCGGGCATCCAGTTCGGCCGCTTCCTTGCCAAAGAATGTTTCGAGCCGCCACTGAATGTAGGGCGATTTCCACGGGCGCAGGCGATAGCCTTTGGTCGTAATCCAGTAATAGTGCAGGGCATTAAGCATAGCCAGCGTCGCGCAAGGGTATCACGACCTGTCACTCACGAGAGCGGTCTCCCTGATGCGGGCCACTGGCGGGATGGCGACGTCGTCCGATTCAGACTAGAATGCCGGCACAACCATGCAATCGTCACCATCCCCGCAAGTTTCGATCGAACGCATGGTGGAAGAGCATTGGAGCCCGCGGTTCGCCAAATTTATCTGGAGGGGATTCGTACGGGCCATGCGACATTCGAAACGCAAGTTCGCGCGTGGCCCGACTGGGACGCATCGCATCTGAAATCCTGTCGTTTCGTGGCGCTCCAGTCAGAAAAACCAAGTTCCGCGCCGGAAAGTGCGTCTGCGACCCGAGTGCTAGGATGGGCTGCGCTCAGCGCCGTATCGAGCCGGTGCGTGTATGGAGGAGTTGCCGAGGTCAGCGTGTATGTCGCCGAACGCGCCCGTGGCCGGAAGATTGGCTCGACGCTGATCGCGGCGCTGGTCGAAGCATCCGAACGCGAAGGCATTTGGACCCTGCAGGCTGGAATCTTTCCGGAAAATGTCGCCAGTCTGGAACTGCACAAGCGCTTTGGCTTTCGGGTCGTTGGCAGGCGCGAACGGATCGGTTGCATGAACGGTCGCTGGCGCGACACCCTCCTCCTCGAGCGCCGCAGTGCTGTCGCGGGCGTGTAGCGTCAGACGGACCGCGATCCAGCCTCCCTGTTTATCTGCTCGGAAATCGACGCAAAACCGCGAACGTGATACTCTCCCCAACAATCGGCCGGGCAAATCCCTCTGCGAAAGGAGAAATGTGGATGCGAAAGAGTGTTAAGTCCTGGTGTGTGCTGGCAGCGGTCCTGGTTCTTCTGACGTGTGCGAGTGGGCTTCGCGCGCAAGGCACCGCAACGCAGCGAAAAGCATCAGGTCTCGCGGCAGATTTGCTGATGCAATGGAACTATACCGGCAAGCAATTGATCGACATGGCTGCCGATTTTCCCGAAAACAAGTTCGACTACAAAGCGACTTCCGCGCAGCGCACCTTTGCAGAGCAGTTGCTGCACGCGGCTGGCGCGAACTATATATTCATTGATGCGGCGCTCGGGACCAAGCCTCCCAAGGACGTAGAGAACCCGTCGCGGCAAATGTACAAGACGCGAGCCCAGGTCGTTGCTTATATCAAGAAATCCTATGCGGACGGCGCAGCCGCGATCCGTCGCTTCGGGGACAAAGGTCTGATCGAAGAAGTGAAAGGCCCCTTTGGCAACCAGATGGTAACCAGGGCGGCGCTGTTTGCGGAAGCGATGGAACACGCCAACGATCACTACGGCCAGTGCGTCGTGTACTACCGATTGAACGGACTAGTGCCGCCCGCTTCTCGCCCGCAGCCAAAATAAGCGGAAGCATGCGCCCGTGACAATAACGCTCGCGTCGCGGAGTGCGTTGGAGGGCGATGCCGCGTCACACGCCATCGCGCGGCTTGTTGATCCGAACGTATTGCGTATCCTGCGTTGGCTCCGATTCGCATTCGAGCGCGATGGTCGTCACGGGATGGTCTGGCGCGGAGACTGGAAGCCCAATGAGCTTCGTTTGGAATTTGTCCTGCGTGAACTTCACTTCCTGATCGTTCACCAGCAGGCGCGCCGACTTCACGCCGGTTCGGAGTCCGCTAATCGCAACGTATTCTCCGGGCCAGAAGTAGACGTGCATGAACAGCGTATTTCCCGTACGCGTGAACGTCGCGTAATCCGAATCGCGCACTTGGCACAAGTCCGATTCATAAATGGTGTGACCGTTCCGCTGCATCCACTGGCCGACCTCGGAAAAGACCTGAATGATAGGCTCTGGAATCGAACCATCGGGCATCGGCCCGATGTTCAGCAGGTAGTTTCCGCCATCCCGCACGCAGTCAACCAAGGTGCGAATTACGGTCTTCGGTGACTTCCAGTTGTCGTCGGCCTTCTGATAGCCCCAACTGTCGTTCAACGTCATGCAGGTTTCCCACGCGCGACCGGCTTCAGCGGCTTCGACATGCTGCTCGGGCGTCGAGAAATCTCCGCGCAGCCCGTTCCGATTATTGACGATGATGTCGGGCTGCAACTTGAACACCATCTCGTTCATGCGCTCGGATTCCCATTTCTCCGCCGTAAGCGGCCAGTCCACGTCGTACCAGAGCACGTCGATCTTGCCGTAATTCGACATGATGTCGTGCACCAGCCCGTGCGTGTAATCGACGAAGCGTTTCCGCGCGTCCTCATCCGTGGCGCAGCGCGCGCCGTCCGGATGGTGCCAATCCATCAGCGAATAATAGAACCCGACGCGCATCCCTTCCGCGTGAGCCGCCTCCACATATTCCCGGACTAGATCGCGCCCCGGTCCCTGTTTGGGGGCGCAATAGGTTGTGCGATCCGTTGTGAAATTGCAGAACCCTTCGTGGTGTTTTGTCGTCATCACCATGTATTTTTGGCCCGTCTCGCGCGCGAGTTTCGCCCACGCGCGCGCCGCGTTTGGCTTCGGCTTGAAAGTCTTAGCGTGCGCCATGTATTGTTCGATAGGGATTGCTTCATCTTCCATCACCCATTCGTGGCGCTGGATCGTGCTGTAAACGCCCCAGTGGATGAACATGCCGAACTTCGCGGCGTGCCACCACTCCATACGGCGCGCGCGTGTCTCGTCCTCCATCGCCTGTTGCGGGCTTGGAGCAGCCGCCGTTTGCTGATTCATGGATCGCACGTCCGGGCCATTCGCAGCGAACAGCCTCGACGGCTGAGCTGTCGCTGCTGCGCCGACCAACGCCGCACCGCCCGTCCTCAACAACTGGCGTCGGCTGAGTCCGCTTTCTTTTGAGCCGCTCTGCTGATCCACTGTTGTCCTCCTTGGAGCTTAATTGCCTCGTGCAAAAGCCTGACCTTGATTCCCTGCGCGCCCCATCTCGCAGTAAACGCAATGAAAATCTCATCGTCAATGCTCGAGTTCGAAAATGCGTTCCATCAGCAGCCACTTGTCGCCCGGCTTGGCTTGCGGCAGCGCCCTCTGAAACCTCCACATCAACTCTTCCCATTCCTGAACTTTGGGGTTGTCTCGATCTGCGCGAGCCTTCGCTTCGAACGAAAAGTCTGGCCCAGCCTCCAAAATCATGAACATGCGGGTCCCGACCAGATAAATTTCCAGATTCTCGATTCCAGCGGTCTTGATCGATTCCGTAATCTCCGGCCAGATTTTCTTGTGATAGCGCTTGTATTCGGCGATCAGGGCGGGATCGTCTTTTAGATCGAGCGTCAGGCAGTAACGGTGCGTCATGAACTGTGTTCCTCCGCAACCGCCGCTTCCTGCGCGATGCTCACCGGCCGGTATCCTTTCATCGCGAAATACAAGATGTAGATATAGCAGACGAGTGGCACCACGAACGCGGTCTGTATGTTGCTCGCATCTGAAATGCGGCCCATGATCGCAGGAAAAACGGCGCCGCCGAGGATGGCCATTACGAGCAGGGAAGAGCCGCGTTTCGTAAGGGGCCCGAGGTCCTTGATGCTGAGTGCGAAAATCGTCGGAAACATGATCGAATGAAAAAAGCCGATCAGCACCACCGCCAGTACTGGAACAATTCCAGCTCCGAGCAGTGCGATCAGCACACAGACTAGGCAGCCCATTGCGAACGCTGATAGCAGTCGGGCGGGAGCAATCTTCTTCATTGCTGCTGAGCCGCCGAACCGTCCGAGCATGAAACCGATCTGATGCCCGAGCAGATAATATGCTGCCAGCCGCGCCGTCGTGCCGGGAACCGCACGCTGCGCAAACCGAATGACGAAGCTCGCCACTCCAACCTGCGCGCCTACGTAGAAAAACTGCGCGATTACGCCTTTTACCAGATGCGGATGTGCGAAGACGCTCTCGCTCCGTTTCTGCGCGACCGCGCCGTCGAACGCCTGGGTCTTTTCTACGATGTCCGGCAGGTGCGTCCGCCCGATCACCACAGCCATGCAAAGGAAAATCGCCGCAATTACAACATAAGGCAGCTTCACGGAGCCGGCCTCGGCAGTGCGGTACGCATGCACTTGTGCTGTATTCATCGCTGCAAGCTGGGCCGGCGAGTACTCCTTTCCGGTCAGAATAAATAGGCCCCCAATAATAGGCGCAGCGACCGCTCCCACGGCGTTGAACGACTGCGCGAAATTCAATCGGCGCTCCGAGCTGCCCGCAGGTCCAAGAATCGTCACGTATGGGTTCGACGCGACCTCAAGAAAGCTCTGCCCGCATGCCATCACGAATAGCGCAACCAGAAAAAAGCCATAGAGCCCGATCGTCGACGCGGGAAGAAAAAGCAGCGCGCCCGTGGCGCACAGCAGCAGTCCCGTCAAAATGCCCCGCTTGTAGCCGATACGCTCCATCAACCGGCCGGCGGGATAGGCTGCCAGACAATACCCGCCGAAAAATGCCACCTGAATGAACGACGATTCGAAATCGTCGAGGCCAAACGCGCTGCGAAAGTGCGGAATCAGAATGTCGTTCAGGTTGACGCCGAGGGCCCAGAGGAAGAACAGGGTAGTGATCAGCGTCAGCGGGACGAGGAACTTGCGCTCGGTGAGCGGGACGGAAGGAACTACGGTTGTCCTCGATTCAGACGATCGATCCGCCATCCGGTCTCCCGCAATGATTCGAGCACGTGCATTCTGAACTCATTAGGCGCTGAAAACAAACAGGTTTCGCGCGAATTCGGAGGCTGCGGACAAGAGGAACGGCGAGCCTCGCACATAGTATTTGTCTTTGCATCAGCGCTCGCCAGGGCAGGCCGCCCAGGCGCCGGCTTTTCATTCCTCCTTATTTAAAATCAAAATACGCGAGATTCATGTTGCCTTCTGCGCGGATGTGAACGGTCAGCACATTCTTTCCCGCGGGAAGCCGGAGCCGAACGATTCCTCGAGCCAAGTTCCAGTGATGCCACTGGCGCCATGCAATGGGATCAGCGGCATTGCGAGTAGATTCGATCTTCACCGGACCGGTAGCACCTTTTCCGTTTACGTCGAGAGAGATCGTTCCGCCCTGCTCTGATGTGTACAGCAGATCGCCTGTGTAAACACCGGCCTTCGGCACCTGGACGGTGATCCTGAACCACTCTCCGGGCACCGTCCATCCAACGTAGAGTTGGTCCTTCGGGGGCTGGACCAGGTCGTACTTGCTGTCGTCGATCTCGTCGTGAAATTTCGTATAGGAAGTGTCGACGCCTTCGTGCATGCGGAACTCGTTCAGATAGGTCCCGTCGGCGGGATTCAAAGCGCCGCTGCCGTTATTTTTGGCGTCGCTGTCGTGGTACGCGACGCCTTCACCGCCAAGATCGTAGTAGGCGCAGTCGACGCGCCCGGGAATCTTCTGGGCGCCGCCGTGATAGCGGCTATCCTCGTATGGCCTCCCGCGATACCCGGCCTGCCCGGCCGCGACCAGGACCGTCATCGTGACTGCTATCGCTACGACCACAATCGGCTGAATCATTCTTGCGACGTTTTTCATGGCGTGAAGTGTATCGATTCTGTCTTGATCAGACTGCTGTGACAAGCAGCGAATGATGGGACAAGACTGCGACGGGATCCTTCGGCCTCACGTTGTTCGGCCTCAGGATGCGCATCCTGATCGGATGCGCAAGTGTGTCGACCAATTTTCGACGTTTTGTTGATGCTGCTGGACTTAGGCGACTTTTTTCTCAGCACGCGTGTCGAGAAAAGACCGGAGGCAAAGGAGGTAAATGAAGCAGAGGAGGGATAGGAGCAAAACGCGACATGGCGCGAATTGCGGAATGTAGCATTGTTACATCGTTGGCAGGCCGGACACAGGAGAAAGAAAGGGTGAGGCGCAAAAGCGCGAACGAAAGAACCTGAAAATGTACCTATTGAATTTGGCAGTTTTGTTGAGGGGATTGGACTTGTGGCGGAAATCAATCGGCAGGTGTACCTATTGATTGGCACGCTCGAAGCGTGACTGATTTGCGCGTTCGAAACGCGACTGATTTGCGCGCTCGAAGCGTGACTGATTTGTGCGTCCGAAACGCGACTGACCGGCGCGTTCAAATTGCGGCCGACTTGCGTGATCGAAACGCCACTGGATGGCGCGTACGGAGCGCGACTGACTGGGGTATTCAAAAGGCGAGTGATCTCAGGTCGACCTGCGAGCGGTGCCACGGTTCCCGGGACGAAGTTTAGAGGGACAGAAGCGGCGCCAGCGGCGTTTTCCCGTTTTGGGAATCTCGAGGGTAAGGGGGTAAGTTCGCTCATCTGACGTGCCTCCGAGCGGACGTTATCATATTATTAACAATTTGTCAAGGGACTAGTACTTACATTTCGCCGGCAGTCACCGCTGCGGAACGGTGGGCCGGCAGTGGTCGTCGAGCATCAGCTCGTTTCGCCAATTGGTTTCCCAGGCTTTGCCGCCATGGGCTGAAAATGCCTGTTCCCACTTGGCGACGACCTTGGAGCCCTTGGGATGGCCGGCGACGGGGGGCCATGACACCGTGGGAGAATTGATCGTCAATCTTGGGCGGCAGCCAAGATGTTGTGGGGTTGTTTGGCTCATCGTGATCCCACGGCTTGCGCCGTGGGCTACGATCTTGCGCCTTTTCAGGGGTTATTCCTACCACTGCGGGACACTTCGGGGCTGATTCCGACTACGTGCGGTGACGTCGCTTCCCGGCGATTCCAAATGCGGTGATGCTGCTTCGCAGCTGAGTGAAAGGAACGCTGGCGAGAGTGGCGCGCGATGTCTACAACCGGATTATTTCAGTTGCTGGAGGTAGGCGGTGAGTTGGCGCAGCTGGACGCCGTTAAACTGGGTGATGTCGGGCATTTGGCAGCCGGGCTTGAAGGATTGCGCGTGAGTGATCCAGGCCTCAAGGCTGGCCTTATCGTTCGTGAGGGTATCGGCAGCGAGGCTCATGCGCGAGCCAATGTGAGTCAGGTCAGGAGCGACTGTGCCGCCGGCAAGGGTGCCGCGAACTCTGTGACATAGCACACATGCTGCGTGGAGGAAGACTTGCTCGCCTGCTTGCGCGTCCGGCGTGATTGGCGTTGCGCAGGGGAGCTGTTGGCCAGCAACCCATTTGTCATAGTCGGACTGCGTCTGCGCGACGAGCAGCATGCCCATGTGAGCGTGCTGGTCTCCGCAAAATTCCGCGCACTGGCCGCGGTATATGCCCACTTTGTTCGCTTCGATGCGAATGTAGTTCGGCTGGCCGGGGATCGTATCCTCTTTCCCGTGGATGCGCGGAATCCAGAACGAGTGGATGACGTCTCCGCTGAGCAACTCGATATTCACCATGCGATGGACCGGGATGTGAATTTCGTTGGCCGTGGTGAAGTAGTCGGACACAGGGCCATCGTGGTACCTGATCTCCCACCACCACTGGTGGCCGACGACAACGATGTCCGGGTTCGGAGGGTCGGCAGCGGCGCCCATCGGGAATTTCGACAGCGTGTCGAGGCCAAGGACGAACAGCACCGTGAGGACGATAAAAGGAACGATGAAACCGCCACTCAAAATCCAGTCCTGGCCGCCCTGGGGATCGTATGGCGGTTTGATATCGAAACTGCCGCGGCGGCGCAGGCCGATCCAGGCGACGATGATCCACATAATGAACGCGACAACCAGCAACGTAATGAAAACGATCCAGCCGAGAACCGAGATACGAGCCGCTCCCTGACCGGCGGGCCGCAGCATCGATTGCGATCCGGTAACCTGGAAGAAAAGCAGAACGGTCGAAATCATTCGTCATACCTCGGAACAGAAAGGGCCGCGCCGGGCTGCTGTTTGTGTTCGTTTGATGTTCGTTTTGCCTTGTTGTGTCCGTTTTCTGAGCTTGTTCTGACTTTGTGTTGTCTTTGCATCGACTTTGCCTATCTGGGCGGATCGGGCTCACGCGGAGTGTTGAGCGACTTGATATAGGCAACGATCTTCCAGATCTGGTCCTGGGGAATGCGCGTGCCCCACGCGGGCATGCCATTGGCCCGGCCCTGCGCGATCGAATTGAAGATGTCTGCGTCGGTGTCGCCATAAATCCAGTCCTGATCCCGGAGACTTGGCCCCATGCCGCCGCCGCCGTGGCCGCCATGGCAGCCGTAGCAGTTGTACCAGACGAAAAGACGCCTACCTTCCTGCAGGGCGACGACATCGTTGATATAAGGATCGATTGGCCCGAGCGGATTGGGCTGGTCGGTTCCCGGAATGGGCCCGATAGCGGCGGAGGAGGAACTGATCGGCGACGTGTCGCCTTGGGCTACGCTGCGATTCTCGCATCCCGTGAGCGCCAGAGCCATCACGGCAAGCGGTAGAGCTACGAATCGAATTTGCATCTGAGAGCCTCGTGCTGCGCGTATGTTGAGCTATTTAGGAATGCCGGATTACAGACCGAAGATATAAATATTGCTTGCCGGAGGGCTGACCTGCTTGATTCCTTTCATTGCGCCGACGACGCCCAGGGCGGCATACGGATCGGTCATCGAGATCGTCGGGAAGGCAACGGCGCCCATCCATCCGCCGATCCCCGAATAGATCGCGACGTATTGTTTGCCGTCCGGGCCGATGTAGGTCATCGGGTCACCGATAATCCCGGAGGGAAGCTTCTGCTGCCACAGAATGTCGCCGGAGCGGGCATCGACGGCGCGGAACCACCCTTCGAGAGTGCCGTAGAAGACCACGTTGCCGGCGGTTGCGAGCACTCCGCTGTAAACGGGGAAAGTCGGATCCTTGATGGTCCATACGGGCTTCTCGTTTTTGATGTCCCAAGCGACAAGCGCGCCCTGAAAGCCGCCTGGACCCGGATACATCTTGACGCTGGCACCGAGGAACGTGGTCCCGGCAATGTAGTTCGCAGGGAGAGCCTGATAGTTCATGCACGTGTTGTGAGCGGGGATGTAGTCGTAGCCAGTGATGGGCGAGACGGCAGAAGGAACGACCTCTTTCGCACCTGTGGAGGAAGGACAGATGCCCATGGTTACATTTCCTTCGTGGGTCGCTTTGTCCTGGACCTTGTCGGGCAGGCCCGTTTTCAGATCGAATCCGGTGGCCCAGTTCGTCGAGTCCATGAATTTTGTGGCGGACAGTACTTCACCGGTAGCACGGTCGAGAACGAAATAGAAACCGTCGCGCGCCGGATGCAGCAGGAGCTTGCGCGGCCGGCCATGCCAGTCCATATCGATGAGGATATTCTCCATAATCTCGTCATAGTCGTAATTGTCATGGGGCTCGATCTGGTAGGCCCAGCGCGCGTAGCCAGTGTCGGGATCGCGGGCAAAGATGGTGATGGACCAATGATCGGAGCCCGGGCGCATGCCGGGATCCCAAACACCGGGATTTCCGGTGCCGTAATAGATCAGGTTGAGTTCGGGATCATAGGAAATCCAGCCCCAGACCGTTCCGCCACCGTGTTGCCAGAGTTCGTTGCCCCAGGTGCTTGTGCCGAGATTTGTGCCCTGATCCTTTTTATAGAAGGGGTGAAAGTCAGGGCCGATGCGAACGTCGGAATCGGGACCCTGGCTGTAAGCGACCCAGAGAATCTTCCCAGTTTTGAGATCAAGGCAAGTGAGTTTTCCGCGAACGCCCAGCTCGCCGCCGGAATTCCCGACATAGACCTTGTCTTTGACGATGAGCGGCGCGCCCGTGGCTGTTTCGCCGCTATAGACGTTGCCGGTTGAGGTGCGCCAAACCTGCTGACCCGTTGTGGCGTTGACGGCAACGACGTGATTATCGAGCAATTGATACACGACCAAGCCGTCGGCGTAGGCCGCGCCACGATTGACGACGTCACAGCACGCCTTGCCCTGGGCCACGGGGTCGGGATGAGGCTGAAACATCCACTTGACCGGACCGGTCAAGTTCTTCAGATCGATTGCGATCAGATTGTTCGGGAAGGGAGTCACGATATACATCGTGCCGTTGACTACGAGCGGCTGACCTTCATGGCCGTGTGGAATGCCGTCAGCAAACGTGGCGATTTGCCGCAGGTTTTTGACGTTGCCAACGGTGATTTGATTGAGCGGACTGTAGCGGGTGTTGGCGAGATCGCCGGCCGGTTCGGTCCAGTCGCCATTAGGTACCGGGCTGACGAAATTGAACGCGGCGTTAGGGGGAGTAGCCTGGGAAGGGGAATCGTAGCCGGAAGAAGGGGCCGGCTCCGCGGACGCAGACGCAGCGAGCACAGCGCCCGCGATCGGGCCCGGGGCGTGCGGCCAAGTCCAGGTCCAGAGAGCAATAACCGCCAGAATGAGAGCGATGAAGAATTTAGCGAATCGGCTGAGCATCTGATTTCTCCTCGCGTGAGCGGAACGTGGTTGAATCCGGCGAACGATGTGAAGATCCGGTGAAAATGTCTTCTTCTGAAAACAGGGCCTTTAATTGAGCCGAATAACGGCTATCGAATTGTGTAGAGGTAAGCCGCGGCGTCGCGAGCCTGTTGCTCGTTGACTCCGAGCACAGGCATCGCGGTATGCGGCTCGATCGATGTAGGAACCTCGATCCACTGGACGAGGTTCTCCGGCGTATTGGGCACTTCGCCGGCAATGAATGTGCGCTCGCCCCACTTGATCAGCGGCGGCCCGACCAGGCCGTTGGCGTTTGGAACTCCGGGAATAATGTGACAGGAGCCGCAATCGAAATGCTCGATGACGGCTTTGCCGCGATTGGGATTGCCGCCCGTAATCGTGACGTAGCCGGGCGTCATACTGTCTCCCGTGCATCCCGCAGCAAGCAGCATGAGAGCAGCGACGAATGAAAGGACAGCGATGGAGACGATTTTCAATGCGCCCTCATGCAAACATCGACGAAAATCAGAGGCAAACTGAGCCAGACAATTCCTACGGATAAGGCCACGCTGCACAGCACAGTGAGCATGGCCACAAATTCGGTTGTGCCTGATGACTCGGAATGGCGCATCTCGTTCGAATTCGAGACCTGCTTCCAATGGCGATATGAAGTGACGCCGCCGATCACGGAAACTGCGAATAGAACCACCGTAATGGCAACGAGCAGCCATCGGACGCCCTCCACTGAAAGCGCACCCAGTTGGCCGTGGCCAATGAAGCAGGTGCGCCAGGTTATGACGAAGCCCAAATAGCCGTCGATGGAAAAGGCGGCTAAGGTGGCGGCCAGTCCAAACCAGAGTTTGCGGCCGCGAATGTTCTGAGCTGCGGAAACGTTTTGGTTATTCATCTGCGTAGATTCGGGATTACATAGAAAAAAATGATTACGAAAAACCAGACGGTATCGACGAAGTGCCAATAAAGCGCCGCGTTGTGGTAGGGGCGATGCGGCGTGCCGGACCTGGGCTCAACGGAAGGCAAAAGCAGAACAAACGAGAGCATGCAAAGGCCCAGAACGACGTGCGCCGCGTGAAGAGTCGTCGTCGTGTAGAAAATTGCGGCATAAGCGTCTTTGGTCGGCATCAGTGTTCCGAGGTGTTCGGCATATTCGAAGACGGACAAAATAAGGAACACGATGCCCATGACGATGGTGACGACCAAGCCCATCATTCCGGCTCGCATGCGGCGCTTCTTGATTTGCTGTTCGCCCCAGTGCAGGACAACGCTGCTGGCGAGGAGAATGGCCAACATGGGAAGCGCGTAGTGCAGCTTGGGCGGCTGGTCGGGAGGCCATTGAGGCGCGTACTTCGCCATGTACCAATAGCTAGCGAAAAGGACGGCAAAGAGAGTCGCTTCAGTGGCGATGAAGAACTGGATGCCGAAGGTCCCGCGGCGATCGTTGACGGGAAACGGCTCGCGGCGCAAGGGCAGCGGCAGGTTCCAGAGCGTGCCGGAGCTCATGCGGGCACTCTCTCGTTCTGGGGTTGGACCATGACTTTGGGCGGATGCTTGGGCCAGAGCCAAGCGGCTTCGGCGGCAAGCGACAGGATCACACCGGCCAAAGCGATCCAGAGATTGGTGAGGAGGATGCCGACGAACGCGAGCGAAATCGTGAGCGCGAGGAGCAGGGGCGCAATCGAGTCTTCGGGCATGCGAGCGAGCGAGACAGGTTCGGCATCGCGCCAGGTCGTACTGAGAGTGAAGCGATCCTGATCGAAAACGCGCTCGTCATTGGGGTCGTAATATTCATCGTGGTCATCCCAAAGCGGGTGGCGCGAAACGACAGTAGGAATGCGAACAAAGGCGTAGGGCTTGGGCGGCGAATCAATGCTCCACTCGAGACCATCGGCGTTCCATGGATTGTTTCCGGCGACGGCTCCTGTGCGGGAGCTTATGAAGAAGTTGACGATGCTGATGGCGATGCCAAGGCCGAGGATGAAGGCGCCGATTGTGGCCGTGAGGTTCATGCCGGAAAAACCGATGTGAGGGAGATAGGTGTAAACGCGGCGAGGCATGCCGATGATGCCAAGCAGTTGCATGGGGAAAAATGCGATGTTCACGCCGAGGAACGTCAGCCAAAAGCTCCATTTGCCGGCTGTTTCGTTCATCATTCGGCCCGTGATCTTCGGCATCCAGAAATAAAACGCGGCGAGGACGGGGAAGAGATTCCCTCCGATGATGACGTAGTGGATGTGGGAGACGATCCAGTACGTTTGCGTAATTTGCCAGTCGACGGGAATCACGGCGGTGACGACGCCGTTCAATCCGCCGATTACGAGCAAGGCGATGAATCCGAGGATGAAGAGCAGCGGAGTGGCCATCACGGGCCGGCCCTTCCACAGAGTGGCAATCCAGGCAAAGACTTGAATGGCGGTGAAGACCGAAATCATCATGCTGGCGGCGCTGAACACGGTCATGGACATCTGAGGAGCACCGACGGCAAACATGTGATGGAGCCAAACGCCGAAACCGACGAAGCCGGTCAGGATGGTGGCCATCGCTATGTAGGGATAACCAACGATGGGATAGCGCGCAAAGGTGGGCACCATCATGGAAATCATGCCAGTGGCTGGAATGAAGATGATGTAGACCCAGGGATGCGCAAAAAACCAGAAGAGCTGCTGCCAGAGAAGAGTGTGTCCGCCGAGCAAGCTGTTGTAAAACGGGAAGCCCCACTTGCGGCCCAGCTCGAGGAAGAGCAAAGCGGCGGTGAGGGCGGGAAGTGCAAAGACGACCGAGAAATAGGTGGTAATGGAGCTGTACATGAATAAAGGCATCTTGCTGATGGTCATGCCTGGGGCGCGGAGCTGGAAAATGGTGACGAGGAAATTGATCGCGCCGGCGGTGGTCGAAACGGTGAGCAGCACGAGGGAGAGCGCGAAGAAGTCCATTCCGAGACCCGGGGAGTACCGGGTGAGCGTATAAGGCGCGAATGCAAACCAGCCGGCGTGAGGAGCGTTGGCGAGGAGCAAGCTGGCGTAGAGAAATAGTCCCGAGAAGAGGAAGGTCCAGTAGCCGAAGGCGTTCACGCGCGGCAGGGCCATGTCACGGGCGCCGATCATGAGAGGCACAAGATAGTTCCCAAAGCCTGCAAGAATGGGGAACGCGTACCAGAAAATCATCGTCGTGCCGTGCATGGTGTAAAACTGGTTGTAGGTCTCGGGGCCGAGCAAATGCCCGTTGGGACCGGCCAACTGGAGGCGCATGATCAGCGCTTCGACTCCTCCAACGACAAGAAATGCCATGGCAGTGACGATATAGCGCCAGCCGATTTCTTTGTGGTCGACAGTCGAGAGCTTGCCGTAAAGCGTTTTTGGAGTTTCCCAGAGTTCCTCCAAGCGCTGTTCGATGGCGGCGGTTGCCAAGTTTCGATTCCTCGCTAGCAAATTGGAACGCGATATTTCTCGATGAAAATGAACAGAACTAGGGTCAGCGGCGCGCAGGCACCCGCGAGGACGCCATTGAGAGCCCGGTAATAGGCCGATGTAGAAACTTCCGAGAGTGCGGCTGGAAGATCGTCAGACATGCGCTCTTCTTTGGTTTTTATTGGCACCCGTGAGGAATGCAAGGCCACGGGGATGTCGTGCGACCGTTTGTGGGAGGCTTGCTGCGGGCCTCAATAAGCAAGTTGTACGGGTCAACTACAAGATACAGTCCACAAGAACCGCTTCCGACAGTAAAGGCGGCGGCGAGAATTGTGAATAAGGTATTCCGACTAGTTTCGGGACGATGCCGAATGTAAGGAGGATGATACGGACGGTTACAGGACAGACAGAACAAGCGAGGCGTTGGTTGTCGTAACTGCATAGTGTTTCGTGGCGGCGCATATTTTTCGTTTTGGAACAGTTCGCAGCGGGTTGCCTCATCACCGCCTCCGTCCAGGACATAAGCTCAGCCAAGAAAAGGGGTTAGAACAGGAGCTATTCCGTGCGAGAGGACTTCGTGGCACGCGGGGTGCACGACTTTGGCCGTGGACTGGCGCCGAAGAGTGGGTCGGCACAGCGGAAAACGCCTCTTGCGAGCCTTCAATAAGCCGAAGAAACATACGTCGCCTTCATCCATGAGCTTGGACCCTGCCGCACTACGCAAGGGGATCACGCGTGCCGAGCGGAAGCAGTGGTGGCTCTCGTTTTCGGGCGTCGCAGTGACGTTGATTCTGACGGTCGGCATACTTTCGTTTTCGGTCACCGTTTACGTCCTGAAAAGCACTTTATTTGAGGAGATGAATTTCCATGCGGCGACTCGATCGCTGGTGGGAATGGTCCTGTTGTTCTCGGTATACGTCATCTACCAGCAGTGGCAGATTCACCGATTCCGGATGCATTTGCTCGCGCAAGAAGAGCTGTTCCGACTGATCGGCGAGAACGCGGTGGATATGATTGCGGTGGTGACGGTGGATGGGCGGAGGCTTTACAACAGCCCTTCCTATCAAAGGGTACTCGGGTATTCGCGTGAAGAACTCGAGCAAGGCTCTTCCTACGAGCAAATTCACCCTGACGACATTCCGGCGGTAAAAGCGGCGGCAAAGGAAGCAGCCGAGACGGGCGTTGGGCGTTGCCTGGAATACCGTGTGCGACACAAGAACGGCGAATGGCGCGTGCTCGAATCAACGGCGAGCGCAGTCCGCGATAGCGGAGGGAACGTCGAAAAGCTTGTGATTGTAAACCGCGATGTGACCGAGCGCCGCGCACTGGAACAACAGCTGGTCCTCTCGCAGAGATTAGAAGCGGTCGGCAAGCTCTCCGGCGGTGTGGCCCACGACTTCAATAATCTGCTGGGCGTGATTATCGGGTACACGGAGGCTCTGCAGGACAGCATTCCACCAGGAGACGCATTGCGGGAGCCGGTGGACGAGATCAGCAAGGCGGGGCAACGCGCAGCGACGCTGACGCAGCAGCTACTGGCGTTCAGCCGGAAACAAGTGCTGGAGCCAAAGATACTCGACTTGAACGCGATCATTCTCGATATGGAGAAAATGCTGCGAAGACTGATTGGCGAAGACATAACGCTGAAGTTCGAAGTGCATCGCGATATAGGAAAGGTGAAGGCGGACCGCGGGCAGCTCGAGCAAGTAGTGATGAACCTTGCCGTCAATGCGCGCGACGCAATGGCGCGTGGCGGCGAACTGCGGATCGAGACGACCGATGGGGAACTGACGGACAAGGATGTTCGGCGCTACCGCTACGTTGTTCCGGGACGCTACATCATTTTGAGCGTGAGCGATACGGGCGTGGGAATGGATGCGGAGACGCAGTCGCATATTTTCGAGCCATTTTTTACCACGAAGGAAAAGGGCAAAGGCACCGGACTCGGTTTAGCGACGGTGTACGGGATTATAAAACAGAGCGGCGGCTATATCTGGGTCGACAGTGAACCTGGGAAAGGCACGACCTTTCGCGTTTTCCTGCCTTTCGCAGCCGGGGCCGTGGAAGAGACGTCGACGGAAAAACCACACGCGCAACGTTGCGATAGCGTTCGCACGATCCTCGTTGTCGAGGACGAGCATTCGCTCCGAAAGCTCACGCGGACGATGCTGGACAAAGTCGGATATCGGGTTCTTGAAGCGGCCGACGCGTCGGAAGCGATAAAAATCGCGGCCGACACTTCATTGCATATCGACCTTTTGCTGACGGACGTCATTATGCCCGGTATGAGCGGCGGCGATCTGGCGACAAAGCTTTCGCCGGAGCGGCCGGAGATGCGGATCCTGTTCATGTCGGGCTACACGGACGGGGCGATCGAAGCGAAAGGGAATCTCAAGCCGGGTCTGGTGGTGTTACGAAAACCGTTCGCACGGGAAACGCTGTTGCGCGCAGTCGAGGACGCCTTGTCGAAGGCTGCGCCTACGATAGCAAACAGAGACCGAGAAAGTGATCCGAAATCCACGACATCGCAACTGGTTGCGAACTAGGAGAAGCCATGCGGAAGCTGCTGGTGATCGACGATGATGAATCGGTACGGAAGCTGCTCCGATTTCGACTGAGAAATTCGTACGAGATTATTGAGACAGGTTCTCCGGAAGAGGCTCTGGCTGTAACGCTGGAAAAGAAGCCGGACGCCATTCTTCTGGACTTGATGATGCCGAAGTACTCCGGCTTCGAGGTGTGTCAGACGATTTCGTCGCTTAGTTTTACCCAGCACATTCCGATTTTGATCATCTCGGGGGAATCCAGTTCGAATTACAAGGACTTTTGTGAATCGCTGGGAGCGAAGGACTTCATACAAAAACCCGTTGATTTCGATCTGCTGGAGAAGAAATTATCGCGGCTGATAGACGGCAGCCTCAATGGCGAAAAAAACGAGCCACGTGTGCGACTGCGGGTGATGCTGCGCCTTCGTTCAGGCGATTCGAGCTCAACCGCAGCAGAGGTGCTGACGCCAACGGAGGCAGTGAGCGCAGCAGGGTTTCTCTGTGCGTACGCGCAGCCGTTGAAGGAGGGCGACGTTGTCGATGTGTTTCATGCGAGGAACGGTCAGCAGCTCGTCGGAAAGGCAAAAGCAGTCCAGGTGGAATGGCCGGGGACGCCCGGCCAGCGCGTCAGCTTTTCCTTTGTTGGCCGACCAACCGAATGGGTCCTGCGATAACGAGGTAGGGCTCCGACAAGCGGAAGCTCAGACGGTCTTATCTTTCGAGTAGCAGATGCGTTCGAGATTGCACTCGATGCACTTCGGCTTTCGCGCCTGGCAAACGCGGCGGCCATGCCAAATCAATTGATGCGAGAACAGGATCCATTTTTCCTGTGGAATCACCCGCATCAAATCCTGCTCGATTTTCTTCGGATCGGTATTTCTTGTGAGGTCAAGACGTCCAGAGACGCGCTGGACGTGGGTGTCCACAACGACACCGGCCGCAATCCCGAAAGCGGTGCCGAGGACCACGTTGGCCGTCTTGCGCGCCACGCCGGGTAATGTAAGCAGCTCGTCCATCGACTTCGGCACTTCTCCGCCAAACTCCTCAACGATTTTCTTGCTGGCGCCCATGATTGACTTTGTCTTGTTGCGGAAAAAGCCGGTGGGACGAACTTCTTTCTCGAGTTCGGCGGGGTTTGCGTAGGCAAACGCTTTTGGGTTGGGGTATTTTGGAAACAATGTGGCCGTCACCTGATTTACACGCTCGTCGGTGCATTGTGCCGAGAGAATCGTAGAGATCAGAAGTTGAAAAGGATTCTCGTGTTTCAGAGCACAGGTTGCAGCGGGGTACGCCTCGTCGAGTTTTTGAAGGATAGAGCGAACACGCGCTGGGTCGGTCCCGCCACCTTTGCGCGCTGCTTTCGGACCGCTGCGTTTAAGGCTGTGTGCCCCGGCAGATTTTGCCAGACGGCTGACTTTAGCCGCGAGCTTTTTGGTCGGTTTCGGCATGAGCGGAAACTATAGCACAGGCGAGCACGCGAGCCATTTGCGGGGAAATCAGTGACTAGAGAGGTCGGTGCCGGGCAGTTTGAGAGCAAGCTTCGGCAGGATTGGGGGTTGAAAGAGGACCCACCGTCCAACAACGGGACGGTAGGGAGCCCAGCGGGTCGAGTCGGAGGCTGTGCCCGGGGTGTTGCTTGTCTCACGATCAAGAAAATTCAAACTGACGCACCACGAAGCTTCAGCAGGATTTTTTGGGGTTGAAAGAGGACACACCGTCCAATGGCGGGACGGTAGCCAGCGGGTTGAGTCGGAGGCTGTAGTCGGGTGTTGCTTGCCTCGCGATCAAGAAAACTTAAGCTGGCCCAGTACGAGAGCTTCAATCCGCGAAGAAGAGAGTTTGTGCAAACGGCCATTCTTCGTCGCGCCACTGGCCGGCACAGTCGAAACCAGCGCGGCGGCCCAGGGCGACCACTTCCTCACAATCATACTTATGCGAGCTTTCGGTCCAGATCGTTTCGCCATCGCGGAGGTAAAAGCGAAAACGTGCTTTGGGAATTGTGACCCGTTGCCAATCCCGCGAGCGAAGGTGCATTTCGACGCGGCGCTCCGACGCGTCCCATCGGACAACATGCTCGAATCGGGAAAGGTCGAAGTCGGCGCCGAGTTCGCGGTTCATCCGCGCGAGCAGATTCTTATTGAAGGCGGCTGTGACCCCGGTCGGATCGTCGTAAGCGAGCAAGAGTTGCGAAACCGGCTTCTCGAGGTCGGTGGCAAGGAGCAGGGAATCGCCGGGCCTAAGAATCCCGCGAACTTGTTGCAGGAAACTCTCGCCGGCGGAGCGGTCGAAATTGCCGATGGTGCTGCCAAGGAAGAGGACGAGGAGCGACTCGTCGTGAGGCCGACGCGCGGCCACTTCACCGAGGCCTTCCAAGTAGGCGCGCTCGAACCCGACGATGCTGACCATCTCCATCTCGCCTAGTTCCGTTTCGCATCGATGCAAGGCCGATTGCGAAATGTCGATCGGATAATAATTCACTCGCTGGCGGCGCGCTAAAGCTTCGAGAAGCCAGCGCGTCTTTTGTCCCGTTCCGCTGCCGAGCTCCGCAACGACGACCGGCCTGGGAAGCTTCGCGACGATTTCGGTCGAGTGATTTTGGAGCAAACGCATGCCGGCGCGGCTCAGTCCGTATTCGGGGAGCTGGCAGATGGCGTCGAAGAGCGTCGAGCCGATTTCGTCCCACAAGTACTTCGAGGGAACCTCTTTCTGCCCTGGATGGCTCAAGCCGGTCACGACTTCGGAGGAAAATTCGACGAGCGCGGGAGACAGCTCGCCGCGAATCAGACTCGGGGCGGAACTCATGATTAGTCCTCCACGCAGCGGAACGTCGAATAGATGTACGGGTAATTCGGCTGAAACCAATTCCGGAATGAGCGTCGCAACATACACGAGTCTGTGCGGTGCGAGCCGCCCTTCAGAACGAAATGTTTTGCGTCAAAGAAATTTGCCGAATAGCCGGGATAAAAAGGAAATGCAGCAAAGCCTGGTAGCGGACCGAATGGAGTTGAAGTCCACTCCCACCCGTTTCCGAGAAGATCGTGGACGCCAAACGCACTGGCTCCCGCAGGATGAGCATCGACTGGAGATGCGGTCCAACGCTGGTGGTGAAAATTGCCGCGAGTGTCGTCCGGTTGCTCTTCACCCCACGGATACGAGCGCTCCTTTCCTTCTTTCGTGGCGTAAGCGGCACGATGCCACTGCGCTTCGGTGGGCAATTTCTTGCCGGCCCAACGGCAGAAGGCGGTTGCTTCAGCGTGGCTTACGAAAACGGGCCACGAATGCGGAAGCGGGATGGCGCCGAACATCGTGCGGTATTCCCAATGGACATTGGGATCGCTTGCCGTTAGTCCCGACTCGCGTTCCCAGAAGTGAGGATGCTCAATGCGGTTTTGAGATTTCCACTCCCAATCTTTGTGGGTCCAGTATTTCGGTTCTTCATATCCGCGGGCCTGCACAAACTTCAAATATCCGGCGTTCGTGACTGGAAAGACGCCGACCGCGAAGGCGGGTACAAAAACGTTCGCGCGCTCGAACTCGTTGTCCCAGCCGAACTCTCCGCGATCCCTGCTTTGACCGAGCGTGGCGACGCCAGCGGGAATTTTCACCGCCGACTGCGTCGGTTCGGGACGTGAATCCGGTGCAGGCGCAGGCTGCGGCACCTTTCTATCCACGGGCATGTTCTCCAGAAGATACGCGAGCGTTTCCGCGTGCATCAGGCGATGTTCGATGGCGACGTTCAGGAGAGTGCCATCTGCTAGAGGAGAACCGGCGCCAAAGGCGGCCGAGCTACGCAGGGCATCGTCGAGCATGCTGCGAACAGTTTTGTTGTAGCGCTCGACTTGAGCGATGCTCGGCCAATCTTCGGGCACGTCGGCGGGCAGGCCCGTTCCAACCGGATCGATTCCGAACGCGAACAGCTTGTCAAATTCGGGGTCGTTTGGAGAAAGGCGCAAGGGTTGCGAAAGGAGGTTACTGTCGAAAGCTTCCAAGTGTCCCAAGTAAAAGATCATGCGATGGCGCTCGGGAATGGGACGGTCATAGAAAGACTGCGGCAGCAAAAGATCGAAGAGCGCATCGGTGCGCGTTCGCGCCTCGTTCAATCGAGAAAGCAGAGTTGGTTCAAGTTTCGCGGCAGTTGGGGATGACACAGACCACCTCCGGGGAGGGTTTTACCTTTTTAGCGCTCGCAACCCGACGACGCAACACATTTGTGATTTGATGCACAGCGCACGGAAAAGACGCGCGGGCTCACAGCGAGGAAGTTACATTTGTGAGCAACTTCAGAGCCTTTCTAAATGCTTTCCCTCTGTGGCTATAGGTGTTCTTCTCTGCAGCACTGAGCTCCGCATAGGTGCGACTAAGTTCAGGGAAGAAAAAAATCGGATCATAGCCAAAGCCGCGGTCGCCGCGAGGTTCTGTGGTGAGCAGGCCGTCCGCTCGGTCGGAAACGACGAGCGATGCCTTTCCGCGCTGCGCGACGGAGATCACGCAAACGAATCTTGCACGCCGCTCGTCGCCTTCGCGGCTGTCCATTTCGCGCAGCAGCTTGCGATAGCGATCCGCATCTGTCGCGCCAGGACCTGCGTACCGGGCGGAGCGGACTCCCGGCGCACCACCGAGCGCCGGGACAACAAGCCCTGAATCATCGGCGAGGACAAGTTCCGAACAGAATCTGCTGTAGTGAAGAGCTTTGCCCACGGCGTTTTCCGCGAATGTGGGCGCCGATTCGTCGAATGCCGGGAGATCGGCGAAGTGCGCGAGCAGATCGACGTCAACGCCCGTGCCGTCGGCCATTTCACGATACTCGCGCAGCTTCCCCATGTTTGAGGATGCGAGGACGATGCGGAGCGGACATGCTTGAGCGGTCACGTGCGGCGAGTGCGCCCAGGATGTCATCGGCGGGCGCTGAAGTTCATGTGCAGCACGTCCTGCTGCACGTCGGTGAGCCTGCGGATTCCGCTCGCGGCGAGTTCCATCAAGCGCTGCATTTCCTGGATTGTGTATGGGCGGCCTTCGGCAGTCGCTTGCACTTCGACGAGCCGGCCAGAGCCGGTCATCACGACGTTCATGTCGACCTGGGCGCTTGAATCTTCTTCGTAGACCAAGTCGAGCAACAGTTCTTCTTTGACGATGCCCACGCTGATTGCCGCGACGGAGTCCGTCAGCGGAACGTTGCGAAGAATTCCGGCTGCCACCAAGCGCTGAAACGCAAGAGCTGTGGCGACGAAGGCTCCGGTGATGGAAGCAGTCCGGGTTCCGCCATCCGCTTGAATCACGTCGCAGTCGATCCAGACCGTTCTCTCGCCGAGCGCTTTCAAGTCAGTGACGGCGCGCAGCGTGCGCCCGATCATCCGCTGAATTTCGAGAGTGCGACCCGATTGACGGCCACGCGCTGCTTCGCGAGGAGTGCGATCTTCAGTCGCACGCGGCAGCATTCCATATTCGCCAGTAACCCATCCTTTACCGGCGCCTTTCAGGAAGGAGGGAACGCCGTCCTCGATGCTCGCCGTGACGATCACGCGCGTATTTACGGCTTCTATAAGGACGCTTCCTTCCGCGTGCGTGATAAAGTCCGGCGTAATTTTTACGGAGCGCAGTTCATCGAGCCTGCGTCCATCTGGTCGCAAGTAAATCTCCTGTGCAGCCTTCCATCAAGAGGGACGAGAACGCATAAGCCAGGCGCGAGCGACGATGCGCGGTTAGTCGGGATCAGCCGTTTTGGCGCATTGAGCTGATCGCGTGCGTTCGACGGGAAGGCCGAAAACCGTCTTAGTGTGACGAAGCGGCTAAGATGCTGTCAAATCAATTTGGCGCTGCGGCCAGCCGCGCGATGTCGTTGAGTTCGGCTGTGGCGCGGCGCAGTGCGTCGTCGAGCACGTCCAGTTGTGCCACGAATGTAGCGGGATCGGAATTCATCGACTCGGTTACGCCGGGAAAGATCTCCGCTGCGTAGCCGGCGTCACTGCCCGGCGCGAATATCGTGTGTTTGTACCAGGGGCGGCCGGGGAGTCCGTCGGGCGAAAGAAACGCTTGTTCGACATCGACAAGCGCACGGTTGATCGCGGCCTCCTGGTCGGCCGTTAACGTGCCGGGACGAATTGACTGGACTGACTGCGCTGCGATTATCGCTGCCTTGGCAAACTGAGCGGATGCGTCCGAGAGCGCTTGCAGGTCAGGATCACGATCGGCATTGGCGCTGTTTTGCGCGAGAGCGCCCGTTGCCGCAAGGTCGGTCGTGGCGTCCGTGATGTCGGACGCATAGTCGCGATAATCCAAAGGCAATATGTCCGCGTTGTCTAAGCGCAGGACCAGCAGCCCGAGAACGCGCGCGAGCGTAGCTTCGTATTGGAATTTGGGATCGCCAAAATGCTTCATCCAGTAGAAATCGTCGTACATCGAGTGGTAGACCCCGTAAGGACCCGTGAAGCTGAGGTCCATTGACGGAATGCCAGCGTGATCGAAAAATGGACAGAAGTCCGAACCGGCACCTAGAGCGGCAAGCGGGACATCGCCGGAAGGATTCGAACTCAGGCTGGGAGAAGGCGCATCGTCGGGATTCTGTTGCGATTCGGGTATTTCATTTAGCTGCGAGGACCGGCCGCGCCATACATCGTAAACGCTTTGTCCGGAGTTAGGATCCTTTACGTCCTGTATGACTTCGCGAACCAATTGATTCAGTGAGGGCGTGGCTGCCGCGTTGAAATTGGTGCCGGTGACGCCCACGTCCGTGTTGATGTAGGCTACGGCCTTTTTTTGCAGTGCAGCGAGATTGTCTTCCACCCACTCGGTTGATCCGATCAGGCCCGGCTCTTCGGCATCCCACTGGCAGATGACGATCGTTCGCCGCGGCGTCCATCCGGAGCGTGCGAGATTCCCGAGGGCACGGGCAGCTTCAAGCACCGCCGTGGTGCCGCTGCCGGGATCCGCAGCTCCGAAAACCCACGCGTCATGGTGATTTCCAAGAATGACCCAGGAGTTGTCGTCCGTGCCGTGGAGTTTCGCGATCACGTCATAAATCGGGCGTTGCTGGTAGTTCATCGAGATCTTCAGATGGATTTGTGTCTCGCCGGCGCCGACGTGATACGTCACCGGCAATCCGCCCTGCCAATCGCGCGAAACCTGCTGGCCGCCAAGATCGGCCAGAATCACGGAGGCGTCCTGTGCGTTGATCGATGCTGTCGGAATTTGGGGCAAATTCGACGCAGCCGCCGGCGCGAGGCGCTTTGCGTTCGCCGTGGCAGCCACGCCGGGCGTCAGCGGGTCCCCGGGATAAAACTGAGTGTACAGAATCGAGCCGCGCTGGATTCCGCTCAAGGGGCGCCATGGCCCGCGCGGATATGGATCGCCGACCACATAGCCGTCATCTGCGGGGTCGGAAAACAGCAACAGGCCGGCTGCCTTGTGGTCCTCGGCGAGCTTGGCTTTAATGCCTCGATATACTCGTCCATAGCGGACGAGAAGAATCTTGCCTTCGACGCTGACGCCGAGCGACTTGAGCGCGCGATAATCCTGTTCCGTTCCGTAATTCGCGTAGACCACGGGTGCAGTGACGTCGCCAGACGGAGAATACGAATTGAAGCCTAAGGGGACGTCAGGATTCGACGTGTCCTTGTCCTGGCTGTAGGGTTGCTCGCGCGAGCCGAGCCGGCTTCGCCCGGGCGCGACGAGTTCGATTTTCAGTTCGCGGGGCAGCGGAATCCACGCACTGTAAGTGACGATCTGGGCGTCGAAACCGAAGCTCTTATATTGATCGCACAGCCATTCGGCGACGCGATGGCTCGCTTCGGTTCCGGCCAGATGCGGTTCGCTGGTCAAATAACGCAGATTTGCTTCGATGTGCGCGGGATCGGGAATAGCCTGGAAGCGATCTTCGAGTTTGCGCTCCGTCGCGGTGTGGGAGGGCAGAAATCCGCGCAAGTCTTGTCTCGGCCTTCGGCGCGAAGCAAGCGAGGGCGGCAGCGCGGCGGAGACGAGAATGGCCGCGAGAAGAAAAGTACAATATGCGTGTGCGCGGTTTGGCACGAATTGAAAGATTTTAACTGAATCTGGCGCGACTCGTCAGTGGCAAGAAGCAGCAGAAGAGGCAAAAGCGGTGAGAATCCTGATTTCAGGCGGTTCTGGCCTGGTCGGTGCGGCTGCGGCGAGCGCGTTGTGCGCAGACGGACACGAGGTGCGCCGGCTCGTTCGGCCCGGAAGCCACAGTTCGGAGGGAGGAGTTGTGCGCTGGGACCCGGCATCCGGTTTCGTCGATGTAGAAGGCATAGAAGGGACAGACGTGATCGTCCATCTGGGCGGGGCCGGCATTGGCGACGCACGATGGAGCGAGGCGAGGAAGAAAGTCCTGCGCCAGAGCCGCGTGAGTTCAACGCGGATTCTTGTTGACGCAGTTGCAAGACTGCGGCGAAAGGCCCGGATTTTTCTGGCGGCCTCGGCTGTGGGGTATTACGGGGATCGTGGCGACGAAGTGCTAAGCGAATCGAGCAGCAATGGCGCCGGGTTTCTTGCGGCACTTGCACGGGATTGGGAAGCGGAGTCCCTGCGAGCGGAGTCAGCCGGACTGCGAGTGGTGCTGCTTCGCTTCGGAATGATTCTCTCGGCGAAAGGCGGAGCTTTGCCGAGCATGACTACGCCGTTCAAGTTGGGAGTAGGGGGACGACTTGGGAACGGTCGGCAATGGGTTTCCTGGATCGCGTTGGAGGACGTCGTCGGCGTGATTCGCACCGTGCTTGCGGACGAAGGGTTGAGTGGCCCTGTCAATGTGGTTTCGCCCGCGCCAGTGCGCAACAGCGAGTTCACGAATACCCTTGCGCGCGTGCTGCATCGGCCTGCGATTTTCCCGGTTCCGGCGCTCGCACTGCGACTTGCGTTCGGCGAAATGGCGAATGAATTGTTGTTAGCGAGCCAGCGAGCCGAGCCAGCAAAGTTGACTGAGAGAGGGTATGAGTTTCGGGTCCCCGATCTGGAAAGAACGCTGAGATTGTCACTGTCTCAATCCGAATCGTAGGGCTTCGTTTCAGGCCTTTCAGTGGGGAAACTCGCTCAGGCCACCGCTGGAAGCGGTGGCACAACACAGCGGCTGAAGCCTGCCTGCGGTAGGCAGGTCGCATCCTGACACGAGTAGGAAACGCACGGGCACAGGCGATGTGCCTGCGCCACACACTCCGGCCTCGCCAGAAAAGATCGACTCGCGCCAGAAGCCGGCGAGCCCAAGACGGCGCCCCGTCTCCCGCCCCCAAGCGGCCTACTGCGAACGCAATGCATCAATCGGGGCGAAGTTCCGGCCGGGCACCGAAGAAGCGAAAATAAAGAACAAGACTGAAAGCAATCACGGCGGCATAGGCGTAAAACGGCAACGCGATGTCCTCGGCACCAAAGGCGTAACCCGTGAACAGGATCGCGCCGGTTGATGCAGAGAGCCTTGCCACCTGACTGACTCCCATGGCCCTTGCCGTTTCGTTTTCGTGGACCATCGCCGTGAGCGCGGTTTGCTGAGCAGGAACCGCAACCACGCGCAGAGTCGGCGTCAAGACGTAGATCGCCAGCGCCAAAGGCAAGTTCCTGGCGAGCGGCAGCATGAGAAGCAGAAGCGCGCCTGCGCCGCGCGTGAACGCGACTCCTTTGACGAACCCTATGCTGCGTTCGATTGACGGCGCGAGAAGAAGAGCCGTCGAGCTGAGTATCTCCGCGATGAAACCGTAGACTGCCATGCGCTGCCTGGGAATGTGGTAGACGATGACGAAGAACGGGATCAGGAAGGGCATGATCAGTCCCTGCGAGAAGCCGTTGACCGCACCAGTAATCGAGAATTTGCCGATTGCCTTGAGGCTCTTCAGGCGAAGTTTCGAACCCCGGATGCTCCGCCGGTCGGGGAATGTAAGCGGCAAGATGAAAAGGATTCCGATCCCACTAACCAGAAATGCGGCGAGAAATGCGTCGCGCCCTCCCACGGCCTTGGCCATCAGCATCCCACCGGCTCCTGCGAGTCCGCTCAAGAAGACGAAAATCGCGAAGTAGCGAGTGCGATTGCTGAGGTCAGTCAGGTCAGCAATTACGGCGTTCTGCACCGGCTGGGCCGCTCCACCCGCGGCTCCCGAGGCGCGCGCCCCGGTGGCGGAGAAGCCGCCGAGCATCGCGGCTGCGAACAAGATCGCAAGATGTCCTGAACTAAATGCCAACACGGCGCCCAAGGGGAGCAGGAGGCCCGCAAGAAGGAGCGTCCATTTACGGCTCCAAACGTCGGCGAGATAGCCAAACAAGAGGGCGAAAGCGGCTGTGGCCACGGTTGCGGCTGCGTAGATGAGGCCGAGCGTAAAGGCGCTGTAATGAAATTCCGTCAGAACGTAATAAGGAAAGACGACCGCGATAAGACCGGCGGAGAGGGTCCGTGTTACGCGGAAGACCAGCAGAAGAGAGAGTTGACGCGCATTGTTCATCTCCAGTTTCAGAATAGCAGGGAAATGTGGATGCTGAGTGGGGATTGGCCCGTGGATTTTATATGCGCGGTTGTTCAGATTCGGGCGTGATAGCATCTGGCGTATCAAATGGTCCTGATTAATCGTGCGCGCGTGATTCGCAGGTTCTCGTTGTGGCTCGGTCTGGCGCGCCAAGCTTTGTGATGTACAGCCATCCTCCCAGGAAATGAGCGGGCGCAATTCGTAGCAGGCGTGCAACAGTGGAATCCTTCCATGAAGGGAAGTCACGTCGCAGTTCGCGAGAGATAACCTCTGGAACAAAGCGCGGGCATACTGACGGCGTCCTCCTTGACAGGAAGTACTTTGTAATATAAAGTACTCTCTATTGAGGAGGTGCCCGACTCATGGACTATGCGCGAAAGCAGCTCTGGTGCCCGAAAGACATGAAACAGCCGCCGCTATTGGGCGAGACGGCGGAAGCGGGACCAATCAAGGCGCGATATGCACTTCTGATCAATCCGTTTTATCCGAAGGATCCCCACGCAAGTTTTGGCAAACACGTTTTGACGCCGACGCTGGCGTTAACGAGTTTTGCGGCGACCACGCCGAAACACTGGCAAATACGCTACTGGGATGAAAACCTGCTGGATGGGCGACCGCCGTTCGCGCCGATGCCCGAAATAGTCGGGATTACGGTGCACTTAACGTTTTCAAAGAGGGCGTTCGAGCTGGCGGAGTGGTACCGCAAGCGGGGAAGCAAGGTGGTGCTGGGCGGGCTGCACGTGCTGTCGTGCCCGGAGGAGTGCGCTGCTCATGCGGACGCGCTCGCTTTAGGCGACGGCGTGCAGTTATGGCCGAGGATTCTGGCGGACGTCGAAGCCGGATGTCTGCGCTCGCAGTACGCGGCGACTTACGAAAACGAGTACCGAAATGATCCAACTCCGAGGCGGTCGATTCTGCGACGAAGCGGCTTTTTGACGACGACGAGCCTGATCGCAACGCGCGGGTGCCATAACCGGTGCGGGTTTTGCTATCTGGCAACGGATGGATTGCGCATGCCATATCGTATGCGCGACCCCGAGCAGGTTGCACAGGAGTTTGTGGCAAACGGGGAACCGTACGGTGTTTTCATCGACAACAATTTGGGATCGAATCGGCCGTATCTGCGGAAATTATGTGCGGCATTACGGCCATTAAAGAAAATCTGGAGCGCGGCGGTTTCGATCGATGTGACGGATGATCCGGCCTTGATTCGCGATATGGCTTTGGCAGGGTGCACGGGCGTGTTCGTGGGATTCGAGTCGCTGACGGACGAAAATCTGGTCGATGCGCGGAAGAAAACGCCGAAAACGGCCGATTACGCGAGGCGCGTCCACATGCTGCATGAGAACGGAATCCAAGTGAACAGCTCGTTCGTGCTGGGATTCGACCACGATCGGAAAGATGTTTTCGAGCGAACAGCGGAGTGGGTGGAGGAGAACAGGCTCGAGTGTTCTACGTTTCACATTCTTACGCCGTATCCAGCGACGCCGCTCTTCCGGCAAATGGAGCGAGAGGGGCGCCTGTTGCACCGCGATTGGACGCTATATGACACGGGGCATGCGGTGTTTCGTCCGAAGCACATGTCGCCGGAGCAATTGGAGGAGGGCTATGCGTGGCTTTATCGGCGACTGTTTTCTCACGCCTCGATTTGGCGGAGGCGGCCAGAGGATTGGCGCGCCGTAGCGCCGTATCTGGCGATGTCGTATTTGTACAAGCGGTCGAACCGATTCTGGAGATTGCTGATCAGGTATCACATGGTGCATGCGGCATGGCGGCCTCTTGTGGAATTGACGCGGCTGCGGCACTTGCGGTTCCGAAAAGAGCTGGAAATGCGAAGCGAGTGTTCGCGCGGAGTGGGAATCGTGACCGCCGGTGTTTAGCTGGAACCGAAGCGCCGGATCACGATTGCGAGTTGACGAAAACGATTACCACAGAGCACACGGAGAAGTGCCCGAGAACCCGGAGGAACCAGGATTCGCTGTACGGCGATGGAGCGGCGATCAGCCGAGGACGACGAGGATTTCGTGAACCTGGTGATCGTCAGCGAGACGAATGTCGGTTATCCCGGCGTACAGAGTGCCGTCGATGCGCGTAAGTGCGACGCCATGGGAAACGGACGATGGATTTTCGACTCGAATCTCGTAGACCGCGGAGTGGTAGCGGAAAGTAATGGAGAAACCAGGCCAGGCGCGCGGAATACAGGGATCGATGTGGAGCATCAGGCCATGGAATTGAAATCCGAGAATGCATTCGACCCCGACGCGATAGAGCCAACCTGCGGAGCCTGTGTACCACGTCCAGCCCCCGCGACCTGTATGCGGAGGCTCGGAGTAGACATCACCAGCCAGCACGTAGGGCTCAACCTTGTAACGTTGCACAGCGGCACGCGAACTCGAGCGATTGATCGGATTGAGCATTTGGAATAGCTCGAAGGCGCGGTCGCCATCGCCGAGCATGGCGTAAGCGAGAACGTCCCAAACGGCTGCATGAGTATATTGACCCCCATTTTCGCGAATGCCTGGAACGTACCCTTTTATGTAGCCGGGATCGTGCGGAGCGAGATTTTGGGAAGGCGCGGTGCCTTTCGGTGGGAACGCCTCTTGAACGGCGATCGAACCAGCAGAAGCGGAGCGTGCGGTTTGTGCCACGCCGCTTCCGTTCGCTGGCCTATCAACTGGATGCTGGCCGTTGGTTCCTGCGCCTGCCGCTGCTGCCGCAGTGTGCTCCGGCACAGCTGAGGTGATCCCCGTACGGACTTCAGTGGCGACGTCCAGACTTTCGTCAGCCTTGTCGCGTGCCGGGGCTGCGATTTCTTGGGCGGTCGTTTTGTCCGCGTGCTGTGAGGCGTTTGCGCGCGACACCCAATGATCGAATGGAGGCGTGAAGAGGAGAACAGGACCGTTTGGGGGCACGACAAGGTTGTCGTAGACCGAAATCATTGCCTGGCGCGCACGACGTGGCTCCGCAGCGCGGCTGATTACGGCCCAGGATTGTGCGATCGAGTCGATGCGGCATTCCTGATTGCGTGACGATCCGAGCGGAGAGCCGTCGTCGTAAAAAGCGCGGAGATACCATTCTCCGTCCCATGCTTCCCGTTCGAGAGCCGCTTGCAGATGGGAGATGTGAAGGCGCCATTTCTGCGCGCGCTCGTGGTCGCCTCGATCGGACGCGATGCGGGAGAAACGTGTGAGGACAGCGTGCAGAAACCAGCCGAGCCAGACGCTCTCTCCCTTTCCCCCTTCACCGACGCGGTTCATACCGTCGTTCCAGTCACCAGTGCCCATCAGAGGAAGGCCGTGAACGCCGGCTGTGAGGCTAGAGTCGATGGCGCGAGCGCAGTGCTCGTAGACGCTCGCGGTTTCTTGCGAGACGTGCGGGTCGAAGTAGGAATCGGCCTGGCCCTGCGGTATTGGTTGGCCTTCGAGGAAGGGAATATGTTCGTCGAGGAGAGACATGTCGGTGGTGCGTTCGATGAAATGCGAGACCGCGTAGGGGAGCCAGAGGCGATCGTCGGAAATGCACGTGCGCGTGCCACGGCCGGAGGGTGGATGCCACCAGTGCTGCACGTCGCCGTCGGTGAATTGCCGGCCAGCAGCGCGAAGGAGGTGCTCGCGCGTAATATCACGTTTCGGAACGCAGAGAGCTAGAACGTCCTGAAGCTGGTCGCGGAATCCGTAGGCGCCACTGACTTGATACAGCGCGGCTCTGCCCCAAATCCGACAGGACAGAGTTTGATAGAGAAGCCAGCGGTTCAACATCAGATCCATCGCTTGATCGGGCGTGTTGACCTGGACGCCGCCGACGAGGTTTTCCCAGTACGCCGTCACTTCGTTCAAGACGGCATCCAGATCGGCGCTGCGATATTTGGCGACAAGGCGCCGGGCTTCGGTTTCGTTGGGCGCATCGCCGAGAAAAAAGACGATCTCGACTTCGGCGCCGGGGCGAAGTTCGACGGGCGTTTGCAATGCGGCGCAAGGGTCTAAAGCTGCGCCGACTTTGCCGGACAGGGGGGCACCTCGGTCTAAAGCAGCCGGCGAGTCGAGTGAGCGGTGACGGCCGATGAACTCCTTACGGTCGGCGGTAAGCGATTGCTGCGCGCCAGCGAGATCGGCGAAGGCAACGCGGCCGGCAAATTCTCCAGCGTTGACACTACGGGCGAACAAAGCGCCTGTTTCTGAATCGACTTCGGTGATCAGATAAGGCGCGGTGGCGCTGCGCAAGCTGCCAAGAACCCATTCGGCGTAAGCGGTGATCGAGAGCCGACGCGCCCGGGAAGAATCGTTACGAAGCGAAAGGCGCGAAATTTTGACGGCGCCGGTGAGGGGAACGTATTGAAGAAGAGAGCAGTGGATGCCGTGCGCGAGGTGCTCGAAACGCGAGTAGCCCTGGCCGTGGCGAACGGTGTAGGAGGCAGACCCGTTGCGGATGGGAAGAGCAGTAGGCGTCCAGAGGCTGCCGTCAGCTTCGTCGCGGATGTAAATCGCTTCGCCCGGGGGGTCGGTGACCGGGTCGTTGGACCATGGAGTAAGCTGATGCTCGCGGCTATTGACCGACCAGGTGTAGCCTGAACCCGATTCGGACGCGAGAAAGCCGAATGACGGATTCGCTATCACGTTGATCCACGGCTGAGGCGTGCGCAGGCCTTCCTCGAGTGCGATCACGTACTCGCGACCGCCGTTCGCGAAACCTCCGAGGCCGTTGAAAAATGCTAGGCCGGCAGTTTCCGCGGATTGCGGTTCGGGAGGGTACGAAGGAAGCGGAGTGCGCGCGATTCGCAGGCGAATGGATTTGTCCGAGCGTTGCGAGGCACGATCGAGCTGGTCTGCAAGCGAGCCCCGACGTCCAACGAGAACGGCTCGAGCGATGCTTTCCAGAATTCGCCGGACCTGGGGTTGAACGAGATCGGAGCGAAGAAGGAAAACATCACCGCGGCGATCGCCGGCATTTGTCGAGTGCCGCAATTGACTCGCGCGGACGATCGACGCGAGAGAGCTATGGAGTTCCTGCTCGTAGGACGCGGGTTCTTCGTTAATGATCACGAGATCGGCGGGAATCTGTTTCAGTCGCCAATATTCGTGAGCCCGGAGCAACTGGCGAATCATTTCGATGTCCTCACTCTGATCGACGAGTGCCAGAACGATTGGGAGATCGCCGGAGATTCCGTGTCCCCAGAGCTGATGAACGTCGATGAAGGCGCGGCTAAGAACGGCAGGAGCGGGACGCAGTGACGGGTCGGAATACAGAACCACATTAGCGAGCCGCTGAAAGAGATTCGCCTCGTCAGGCTGGATGTTCAGATGGTGGAGCTGAACTTGCGCCTGCGTCCACGCAAGCGTAAGGGTGCGCTCGAAAATGCTTGGATCGCGATACTTGTCGGCAAGCGCCAGCGCCTGTTCGCGCGAAGGTGTAATGGCGGTCGTAAAGACGACGCGAGCCGATCGGTTGGGGGGAATGCGAATGGTGCGGCGCAAGCTGACGATCGGATCGAGAACGGCGCCGACGGTATTCGAGAGCACCGACGCGTCGTTAATGGAAGCGGGGGAGCGAAGGGAACGTCCGCGACCGATGAATTTAGCGCGATCCGTTTCGTACTGAACGTCGGCAACTTCGTTGCCTTCCACAACAGCGAGATGTGTGAGCCAGACGGGCTCTTGCTGATCGGATTGGCGGCGCCGCGTTGCAAGGAGCGCGCCCAACCGGCGATCGAAGTCCGTCTCAATGAAGAGGTTTGAGAATGCAGGATGCGCAAGGTCGGCCGCCTGCGAGGTGAGACAGATTTCCGCGTACGAGGTGACTTGGATCGTCCGTTCCTGCGAGCCGTAATTGGTGATCGTGACGCGACGCATTTCGGCATCGTCTTCAGAACAGAGCACGACTTCGAGCGCGGTTACGACGGAGCCGTCGCGGCGGGCGAATTCGGCGCGGTCTTCATAGAAAGTCACTTCGTAAGAATCCGGTTCAACAAGGCTCGGCTGGTAACCGGCGGACCAAACTTCTTTCGATTTCACGTCGCGCAGATAGATATACGAACCCCAGGAATCGCGTGTGGCATCTTCGCGCCAGCGGGTAACCGCGACGTCGCCGCAGCGGGTGTAACCAGAGCCGGCGGAAGTGAGCATCACGGCGCACTTTCCGTTAGAGAGCAGGTGTGTGCGGGGAAACGGCTCGTGCGGGGTGGTGAAGCGGCGCTCGATCGTGGGAAAAACTTCACGCACGTGCGCGGCGGCTTTGACTTCCTCGGCGCGAGGATGGGCGACGAGCACATCGCGGGGCGTCCGCTCCTGGAGGAGCAATTCAGTCGCCTGGATAATGGGCTCGGCGTGAAAGCGGTTTTGCGTAACGTCATTGAGCAGGACGTTGGCGAGCGAAATGAGCGACATCCCCTGATGGTGCGCCATGTACGTGCGAACGACGGCGACGTCCTGGCCTTCGGGGACGCGGGTCTTCGTGAAATCGAGCGATTCGTAGAAGCCGTACGTTCCGACACCTCCATCGCCTTCGATTACATGGAAGTTACGGGCGGCATCGGACGGAGCAACCATAGCGGCCAGAGCGGTGGCGTACGGCGCGATAACCAGATCTTCGCTGAGACCGCGTTTGAGGCCAAGGCCGGGAATGCCGAAGCCGGAGTATTGATATGTGAGGTCGAGATCGCGCGCATTGAACGCCGATTCGGAGATGCCCCAAGGAACATGCCGTTGCGCGCCGTACTCGATCTGCCGACGAACCACGAGCTCGTTAGTCAAATGAAGGACGCTTACGGCGGGAGAGTGCATCACCAGAGCAGGCATCAGGTACTCGAACATCGAGCCAGACCAGGAAATCAGCGCAGACCCGCGACCGACGGGAGTGAAGGAACGGCCGAGCCGGAACCAGTGCGAGGATTCGACGTCGCCTTTGGCGATTGCAACGAAGCTGGTGAGGCGCGCCTCGGACGCAAGGAGGTCGTAACAGCTTAGGTCGAGAATGCCTTCCTTCGGCCGATAGCCGATGGAGAACAGCTTGCGAGATCGGTCGAACAGAAACGTGAAATCCATGGACCGTATCATGTCTTCGGTCGATTGGATCAGCCCAGCAAGGCGGCGAGCGAAAGCGGCGGCATTTTCGGCAGCGCGCTGCACCTGAAGGCTGGTGGAAATCTCTTCAGGTGCTTCAGGCGCGCCTGACTCCGATTCACGAAGTTCGTCGAGCGCTTGCTCGAAGACGTCCGCGCTATTGGCCAGGCACGGCAGACGACCGCGCACAGAGGTCAAGCGGCGGGATGTCCTGTGGTTTACGATTTGCAGCCGAGGCGCGCGATAGGTGCCGGGTTCCGTTTCCGATTCGGGAATTCGCGAGCCAGCGTCCAACACCGACAAAGGAATCAAAAGTTCAGCGTCACGCAGATGGCTTTCGACACATTTCAATATTGCATCCGCGCAGCGCTGCAATTCGGAATCAGGCGAGTCTTCCCGTTCTCTGCAAAAAGTCTGGACGATGTCAGTCAAGGCTCGGGCGCGGGAGCGTAGCGCGGAAATACGAGCTACCAAGTCGGAGGCATCATGCGCCTGCCGGTGGAGAACGTCGGCAAAGGCATCGGCAGCGGAAAGGATTTGCTTTCTGGTTACGATCTGCGTCGGACGGGTCTCCGGGATTTTCACAAGAGCAGCGCGCAGGAGTTCGAGATTGTCCTGAATGCCCGAATCGAGGTTGCGTGCGACCGTGGATTTTTCAAGGTCGCGCAAGCCATTGACCACCGCGATGAGGTGCCCGGCGAGATTGCCGCTATCAACCGAGGAGATGTATCTCGGATCGAGAGGCTGAAGCGAGCGCGTGTCATACCAGTTGTAGAAGTGGCCACGAAACTTCTCCAACTGTCCCATTGTGTCGAACGCCTTTTGAACGCGATCGACCGTTTCCGCGATGCCGATCCAACCGAAATCATGAGCGGCCAGGGTTGTAAGCAGCGACAACCCCATATTGGTGGGAGAAGTGCGGTGAGCGATCGTCGGCTTTGGATCTTCCTGGAAGTTGTCGGGGGGAAGGTGGTGGTCTTCGTCGGAAACGAATTTCTCGAAAAAGCGCCACGTGCGGCGCGCCACTAGACGAAGATACTCGCGTTGTTCGGGCGAAATCGTCTCCGTCTTTGGAGTAGCTGGCGGGAGGCTAATCCAGCGGGCGATGGCTGGAGCAGCTAACCAAAGGCAAATGAATGCCGCGGAAGCAACGAATGCAGCAGGTCGAACGACGGCGAGGGCGGTCGCCGCAAGCAAGGCCAGGAGCACCCCGCCGATCATACGCAAGTACACTGCCTGAAGCCTGAGGTCAACCATGTGCTTGGCTTGTGCGGCGGTGATCCATTCCAGGAGCCGCTTACGCGAGATGGACAGGCGAAATACGGTGCGGGCAATCGCGTCGGCCATCAGCCAGGCCTGGTAGGAAAGGAAAGTGATTGTAAACAGAGCTTGCAATGCCCCCGTGGCGAGGTCTGAAAGCAATCCCCGAAGATAGCTGCGCTTAGAAATGCCTGCGCGAGGGTTTAAGCCCATCAGGAATGGCAGCAGGGCCGGAATAGCGATCGTGGCGAGTATGAATCGGCTCCAAATGCCGGGCGGCGAGTTCGGGACAAGCCAACCGAGTAGCAAGACGAGAAAGGCAGCGGGGGCCGAAAGTGAGCGGCGCAAATTGTCGAGCATTTTCCATCGACCAATGATCGGCAGATTGGCGCGATGCCTTCTGGGACCTTGGCCAAAAATCCACGGTAGGAGCTGCCAATCGCCGCGAGCCCAGCGATGCTGCCGCGCGACTGAGAGCGCATATTGTGGCGGGTATTCCTCGAAAAATTCGGCGTCCGTGACCAGAGCTGTGCGAGCGAAGGTGCCCTCGAACAGATCGTGGCTCAGGAGAGAGTTCTCGGGAACCTTTCCGGCTAAAGCGCGCTCGAAGGCGTTGATGTCGTAGAGACCTTTGCCCGTGTAGGAACCCTCGTGGAACAGATCTTGATAAACGTCGGAGATCGCAGACGGATAAGGGTCAATTCCGGACGGGCCTGAAAAGATGCGCTGAAACAACGTGCCCTGATTCTCCGTTGGAAGAGAAGCAGTGACCCGCGGCTGGACGACGCCGTAGCCCATAACAATACGCCCAGCTCGTTCCGAGAAAACGGCCCGGTTCAACGGATGGGCGATCGTGCCGATCAGTTGGTGAGCCGTACCACGCGGCAGGCGAGTGTCCGAGTCGAGCGTCAGGACGTAGCGAACTCCCTCGAGGCACTCGAATACCGAAGCTTCGAGGGGAATGAATGTTGTGGCAGCCGATCCGCGCAGGAACTGGTTCAGTTCATGAAGTTTTCCCCGCTTTCGCTCCCAACCCATCCACTTACCTTCGGAGGCGTTCCAAACTCGCTTGCGATGAAAGAGGAGAAAGCGTAAGCCGCCGCCGGGTGCAGGCCCGTAGAGTCGATTCAAACGTGCGATTCCGTCGATCGCTTCCGCCAGAAGAGCGGCATCAGTGGGAAGAGTCTCCTGAGCCGCGTCCAACCAGTCGGAAAGCAGCGCGTAGTGCAAGCACCCGTTCTGATTCGTGAGGTAATGGACTTCAAGGTGGCCGATCAACTCGTGGACATCGGAGACTTTTGCGAGCAGAGTCGGGATGACGACAAGAGTCCTGAACTGTTCAGGAACACCTTTTTTCAAGTCGAGGCGCGGGAGACCACGCGGCTGGAGCAAGTCGGTGACAAATCGATTGATCAGAGCGATCGCGAGATCGGAGGCGGGAATGAGCGCGAGCAGACCAAGCAATACGAGCCAGAGCGCACTTACTCCGGCCTTCGCATCGCGCAGAACCGGGTAAAAGACTACAACGGCAGCGGTGAGGATGGTGATTGTGCCGAGATACCCCAGAGCGCCGTGGCGAATGTAGAGGCGCAAAAGTTTTCGCGAAAACGGCGGCTGGTAGCCTATTTCATGCTCAAATTTGAGGCGTCCACGCGAGACGAGATAATATCCGGGGTCGGCGCGGATTTCGTTCGGTCCCAAATCGTTTTCGCGGCGAGATGCTTCGATTCGGGTGACGACCGCGCGAGCGATGTCCGTTTCGGAGTTAGCGGAGTGGCGAGAAAGGTTTTCAATGGCGTGACGATAGGAATCCCGTGTGGCGAATGTCAGCTCAGAGAAGTTGGAATTTTCACCAAGGATCCTGTCGACCGGGCTGACGCTTTCGAAGAAATCGTGCCAATCCAGCGCCGAAATCAGCTGCATGCTGGTGATGATGTTCCGGACCGTGACATTCATTGCGCCTTGCTGCCGGTGTTCCACGTGGACAATTTCGTCGGCCGTCGTGCCTTGCGCGGAGAGCCGCTGATCGAGCCAGAGCAAGACCGAGCGGACGTTGGGGCTGAGATCGCGCAAACGCTGCAGTAACTGGACAGCGAACGCTTCGGCGAGCGGTGCTTTTCCGATCTGCGTAAGGATCCGTTCGGGCTTGACCGGTGGTTGGCCATGAGCGCCGATAAGCTTGTCGGCTAAATCGTCGGCTTCCTGCCGTGCGGCTCTACCGCGGACGATCGTTTCCGCGATCCGGCGAAGGTTTTCAACAAGTACGATCCGAAGCGTGATGGTTAGCGCCCAAAGTTCGCCGATCGTGAGAGACTGAACGCTCTGATAGGCGTCGATGAAGCGGCGCAGCACTTCGGGATCAAGACGGCTGTCCGTGTGTGCAACGAACTCCCAAGCCACGCCGAACACGCGGGGAAACCCTTCCAAGTGCCCGGACGCAAGTTTGGGAAGCTTGCGATAAAACCCTTGTGGAAGATGGTCGCGAACCTCGCGAACTTGCTCGTCGACGGTATGGAAATTGTCGACGAGCCATTCGGCGGCAGGAGTGATCGCGTATTCCTGCTGAACGGCCGTGGCGAGCGAACGATAGCATTCAAGGAGAATGCGGCCGTTTTCGACTACGCGGGGAGTCAGCGGACGCCCTTTCCGCGACGTTGGCGCGATTTTTTGGTTGGCGGCGAGTTCCCGGGCATGCTGCTCAAGCCGCTCGAGGCTTAGCAGTTCGGCGCGAATCGGGTCTTGAGATCGGCGGCTCACGTTTGAGATGGATGATGACGTAGGCCAGTTTATCGCGCGACTCGGCTCAGGATTACCAGACCTCCGGCACCGCGGCAGATGCGGCTCCGTTCAGTAGACCCTGATTTGAGCGAACCCAATGCGCGAAGGGTTGATTCTTTCCAGTGGCTCAGCAGCCGCGTGCCCTGCGCATATGATCCGCGAGACGACAGCCATTTCACGGTCATCTGGCGCAAACTCCAACAAGAATGTGAGCAAAATTCGTCCAGCCGCAGCAGGGTTCCTAGGCTCAGTCTACCGCGCTGCGCTTTGCGAAGAAACGCAGCAGCAGTGTGGCGACTGCCAGCACGAGCAGAACGTGTGTATAACCGCCCAACGCCGAGGGCGTCAGAACTCCCAACAACCAAAGAGAAAAGAAGACTATGAAGATTGTCCAAAGCATCAGCGCCCCTCAAAGATTCATGATCGGCTTGCGCAGAACGGATCAATACCGAGAACACGAGAGCTAGGATTCAGTACGGGTGTCTCAAGT
>Ga0335075_10000978_pt1 | contig 48141 bp, 43 predicted proteins | sample Lox_Sample_24_FD_206723 | JGI IMG/M metagenome (GOLD analysis project Ga0335075, IMG submission 206723) | Soil microbial communities from Loxahatchee National Wildlife Refuge, Florida, United States - Lox_Sample_2.4 | ecosystem: Environmental > Terrestrial > Soil > Wetlands | place: USA... | reverse complement strand
GCACTGGACGGTGCCCCGGGCCAGCGCCCCCGACGGCTACCAGCTGGCCCTGGCGGAGTACTGGCCGCGGGGGACGCCGAACGAGCCGCAAGCGGAAGAGCTGCCCATGGTCCGCCTCGGGTGAAGGTGAAGCCGCCCTGGCCCGGGCGGGTCAGCGGAACGCCGCGTGCCCGGCGATCGCCTGCCCCACCACCAGGGTGTGCATCTCGACGGTGCCCTCGTAGGTAAGGACCGACTCCAGGTTGGTCAGGTGCCGGATCACCGGGTACTCAAGCGAGATCCCGTTGGCCCCGAGACCGGTCGCCGAGCCCGGCGATGCCTCGCGGGTTCGGCGGCGGAAGCGGGGTTGCGGTCGTCATCGTGCACATTTCTCTGCGATAGTTACGCATTATGGTATCTGGCTACGTATTTACGCAATCTCCTTTAAGGTATGGTTCGCTGCATAGCCCATTCAGAAAGTACAGATGCAAGTGCCGACGTACTCCGCCGCGCCGAATGGCCGCCCCAGGCCCCGTCACCGCATGATCGACCGGGTCGCGACCATCCTTGACCTGGCCGCCAGGTCGGGTCAGGGGAGCACGCTGACCGAGTTGGCCCGCGAGCTTGACGCGCCGCTCAGTTCGATTCAGGGACTGGTCAACGGGCTGGTGGCGACCGGCTACCTGGACGAACGGGATCGGCGCTACACGCTCGGCCCCGCGCCGTTCCTGCTGATCAGGCTGGCCGGCCGGCTACCGGTCACCGAGGTCACCCACCAGGACCTCGAGGCACTGCACGCGGAGACCGGCATGACGGCGGTGCTCGCCATCGTCGTCGGCAGCGACCTGTACTACGTGGACTACGCGTCCTCCGACCCCAGGTACGCGTACCTGGCCGAGGGCTTCGTGCGCCGCTCGCTCATCCGCACGTCGACCGGCTGGACCCTGCTGGCCGGGATGGAACGGCGCGACCTGTGGGCGCACCTCGGCGCGCTCAGCGAGGCGGACGCCGCCCTCGTCGACCGCTTCCTGCGAGAACTGCCGCGGATCAAGCGCCAGGGCGTCGTCGCCGCGCCCGGCGCGTCCGTCGAGGCGGACGGCGTGTCGATCGCGGTGACCGAGGACGGCAAGACCGTGGCCGCCGTCGGCCTCATGGGCAGCCACGCCGAGGTCGCCGCGCGCAAGCGGGAACTGGCGGAGGTACTACTCCGGCAGCGCGCGGAATGGGAGGGACGGGCGCTCTCGCTGGAGTAACCGGGCACCCGTTCGGGATCATCATGGACAGCAGCCGGCGCGCGCGGTCACGGCCGCGCGCCTCGGTCACCGGCGCGGGTCTTACTTGGATTCGGAACGGGTTCGCGTTTCCCGCCGGCGCCTCAGGGCGCCTTGGTGATCGGCGGGATCTGGTAGCCGCCGTCGAGCACCGCCGGCCGGGGCTGGTACAGGCGCAGTATCGGCCGGAACGGCGCGGCGGGCGCGGGCAGCCAGTTGGCGGTGTCGGCGGGCCGGTCGTGCTGGATGGAGATGGTCACCGAGCCGTCGGGCGCGCGGCGCAGCCCGGGGGTGCGGTCGCCGACCGAGTAGCGGCCGATCGGGTTGGCCACCAGGTAGAAGTCGGGCAGGTCGTACATGGTGATGGACCAGAAGGCGTCGACCGGCGGCGGCTCGGTGAACCGCAGCGTGTAGCGGTTGCGGCCGTCGAGCTGGTCGCCGTCGGCGTCGGTGTACGTCATCGGGTAGGCGGCCTCGTAGCCGTGGTTGCCCCACAGCCCGCCGCGGGCGGCCAGCGCCCGCGCCAGGTAGCTGGCGGTCCGGTCGGCCATCTTCCACTCCGGGCGGTCGACGGTGCCGGGGCCGAGGTGATCAAGGTTGTAGTCGAAGGAGTGATAGGTCAGCCGCCACCCGTTGACAGTCGGGGTCAGGGCGTCGCTCTTCAGCGCGGTCTCCATCCGCTGCTTCGCGGCTTGCGCGCCCTCGGCCAGCGCCCGGGCGAGTCCGGCCGGGCAGTCGGCGTAAGGCGAAGCGGCGTCGAGCAGGCCGAGCGGCCGGAACCGCTCCTGGTAGGCCAGGTCCGCCGCCGACGGCGGGAACGCCTGCGCCCAGGAGCGCCACCGCTCGAAGAACGCCAGTTCCGCGGGCACGGCGGACGGGGCGGGGACGCCCTTGGGCAGCCCCGCGCCCTCGTACGGCTCCAGGGTCAGCGCGCGTTGCAGCGCGGCGACGGCGGGCAGGTCATCGGGGCCGGCGCAGGCCCACCGGCCCACGATCGTGCCGACTTCGGTGGGGAACTCGATCACCCGCGCCCCGGCCGACGCGTCGCCGCGCCAGCCCGGCCGGACGAGCAGGAACGACCCGGCCGCGGTGCCCGTGGCCCGGCGGCCGACGTAGGCGAAGTTGTTCGTCCAGGCGTCGACGAACTGCAGCACGTAATACCGTCCCGCCGCGTCGGGCACCCGCAGCAGCACCGGCCCGCCGCCGACGTCGACCTGCGCGATCGAGTAGACCGTGTCGTTGTTGATCGACACGAAGCGGTCGCCCGGGCCGGCCAGCGCGGTGGCGTGACTGAACGCGTTGAACAGGGCGGGCGACAGCGCGCCTATCCCCTTGCGGGTGAACCGGTCGACCTGCGATACGTCCGCGACCAGCGCGAACCCGTACACGTACGCCTCGGCGGCCAGCGCCGCGAGATCATCACCCATGCTCGGCCCCCTTGCCTCCGCGGGGGTTCAGTACCCATCGCGGGCGGCCGCGTCACCTGCTGCCGCTGCGCTGCCGGTCATCCTGGCGCTCGCCGCGCTGCCTCCCGGGCCGCCAGCCGCGCCCGGTTCTGTGCCTCTGGCTCCAGGCCAAGCGCGGCCCGCCGCTGATCCAGGCCGCCGGGGTCAACCACCTTCCACAGCTCAAGGACACCGTCCCTTAGCACGTACTGAGTTCCGTAGACCTGCGCCTCACCCCGGTGCATCAGCACACGGTCCATCAGGTACGCCAGGTCGGCCGGGCTGGCGTCACCCCGTGCCACCGCGTACTCAAGCAGGGGCAGGCACTCCTCCTGCAGATCCGGCGGCGCGTGCTGGGCCAGCAGCCAGGCCGCGTGCGCGCCCTCCTCGCCAACCAGCTCACGGCCGGGCCACCCGTGCCGGGCGACTACCTCCCGCAGCCGCGCGCTGTTGTCCCGGTCAACCGGCGCCACGACCGTCTCCCATTCCAGCACCCCGTGCCCGCGCCGCAGCGACATGCGGGCAGCCTGATCCCGGCCGGCGCGGTCTAGCAGCTCGGCGCTCAGATCCCTGTCCATGCCCGCCACCCCGCATCCGAGCGCTCGATGGGGGCCGAGAGGTTCCCCGCCGGTTGCGCTTCACAGCGCGTGGGACAGTGCGGCGGCACGCTGCCCGGCCAGCTGGTCCATGTCGCCGTCCGGCACATGCCGGGCCGGGTCACCGCCCATGAGCGCGAATATCCTCGGTCCGTGGGCGTCGAGGTATATCCGCTCCCGTGGCGGCGGTTCCGGCCGCCGTTCGAGGGCGCAGCTGAGGCAATCGTCGTTCTCCGCCACGACAGCAATTGTCGGTGCGCGAACGGCTCATGTCACCCCGGCCGCGCCTACTTCTGGCGGGAGAAGGTGAGGGTGATGACTACGCCGTCCCCGTCGTCTAGGTGCTCGGTCATGGTGTCGCCGTGGACTGTCTCGGTGAGGCTGCTGGTGTCGCGCCGCATGCCGTTCCAGTTGGGGAAGGATGACCGCAGGACCTGCTCGTCCTTGAACGCGCCGGCGTCGTCGGCTGTGTAGGTTCCGAACACCACGAGGGTTTCCCGCACGGTGCGCGCGTTCTCCTCGTCGGTGCCTTCCAGCCGGTCGCCCGAGGCCAGCGCGGGCAGGCCGGGGCGGTGCAGCACGTCGGTGAAGTACCCGCTGTCGGTGAAGATCAGGTAGCCGCCGGGCTCGGGGCCGAAGGGCTGCACCGTCCCGCCGGGGGTGTCGGCGCGGGCTGAGTCGAGCCGCCATGCCGCGGCGACCTGGTTGGCGGTCGCCGGGGCGCTGGCGGTGCCTGCGTACTCCCAGGTGAGCTCGGCGGTGTCGTCGTCGCCGAGGCGGAGGGCCTGCCTGAGCTGGCCGCCGTGCACGGTGACGTGCACCTCGCCGGGGCGGCGGGTGGTGTTGTTCCAGTCGGGGAAGGTCGAGCCCAGGATGTGCTGGCTGGCCAGGCTTCCGTCGGCGCCGGTGGCGTAGGTCCCGTAGGAGCCCAGGGTGCCCTGGGCGAGCGCGCGGTTCTCCTCCGGCGTGGCGGACAGCCGGTCGCCGGAGGTGACCAGCGGGAGGTCGGTCCGCGTGATGGCCTCGGTGAAGTGCAGGTCGCCGGTGAAGATCAGCAGTCCGTCCGGGTGCGCGCCGAACCAGTCCGACGTGCTGCCGTGCGCGGTCCGCTCGGCGCTGCGCAGCCGCCATACGCCCGCGACCTGGCTGTCCACGATCTGTTCTCCTGTCTTCTTGCTGCTCATGCCCGTATCAACTGCCTTGAACGGCAGCAAAAATCCATGCACGCGATGAGACTTCTACATCGATGCCATGCAGAATTCGTATGGCTAGACTCCTCGCAACTCCTCGCATGAGCGAGCTGACCGTGGCCGGCCGGCGGGTTGTCCGCGAGATAGCGCTGTCCGGGTCGTTCACCCCCGCGGCGCGGCTGCTCGGCTACTCCCAGCCGGCCATCTCGCGGCAGGTCGCCGCGGTCGAGGCAGCCGCGGGGTACCCGCTGTTCATCCGGGAGACACGCGGCGTGCGCGTGACCCCGGCGGATGCCACCGTGGTCCAGCACGCGGGGCGGATCCTGGCTGGCGTCGACGCCCTGCGGCGACCCCCAGTTCCGGGCCTGGCCAACACTCGCCGACCCGGTCATAGGGCACACCGTCCGCGGATGGCCGGCCCGGCTGGGCCTAGTCGCCGCCGGACTGGGCATCTGCCCGGTCCCCGAGATCACCGCGCCGTCCGTGCCAGCCGACGTTGCCACGATCGGCGTCGAGGACCCGCAGTGGCTGGGACGGGTGACCCTGGCGGTAACCCCGCATGAGCCTGGCGCGGAGACCGCGGCCATCGTGGACGCGCTCCGCAGAGTCGGCGAGGACATCCACCAAGACGTACAGCGCCGGCGGCCCGGCGTCCCGGAGCGTGCGCCCGACGACCGCTGACCAGGTTTCCCGCGAAGCGAGCGGGCCGCGGCCGCCTCACCGTGCCGATTGCCGGAACGCGCCCGGGGTGAGGCCTGCCCGCTGCTCGAAGAACTTGCTGAAGTTCGCGGCGTCGTGGAAGCCGAGCCGGTGGGCGCACTGGATCACGGTCAGGTCGCCGTGCGCGAGGAGCCGCTTGGCCTCCAGCATGACCCTGGCGTCGATGAATTCCTTGGCGCCGGTCCCGGTGGCCGCGAATGTGGCCCGGCTGAGGGTCCTGGCCGAGTATCCCAGCTGGCGCGCGTAGCGAGATACCCGGCGGCTGCTGGCGAAGTCGCGCTCGACGGCGTGACGGAACAGGCTGAACGCGTCGCTGCGGGGCTGCGGCGGCGTGTCCGGGCGTGGTGTTATCCGCAGGACCAGGACCGTGAGCAACTGCCGGAGAAGCTCGGTCCGCATGGCGGGCGGGTCGCCCGCGCCGTGGGCGTACTCGGTGCGCAGGTGTTCAAGCGCGAGCACGGCTAGGGTGTCGCGGCGCGAATCGAGGTCCCATCCGCTCGGGGTGAACAGGTCCGCGGCGACCCCTGCGGCGTGCGTCCCCGGGGTGAGGAAGTCCGGCTGGAACAGCACCAGCGTGCCGTCCACCTGCTCGACGCCGTCGAGCCGGTGCACCTGGCCCGGCCGGATCCACAGCACGCTGCCCGGCCTGAGCGGGTACCGCTGGAAGTCAGCCGTGTGGTGACCGGTGCCCTGCTCGACGATCCCCAGTACGTGGAAGTCCGGCCGTTGCGGCGCCGCGCGCCAGGCCGGCTCGGCCATGGCGCGAAGCTGCCCGAATGACATCACCTCGATACCGAACGGCGCGTCGGCGGGGCTACGGTACACGACCTTACGGATGGACGGCTGTCCCTTTTTAACCATGAACTGTCCAGTCTCAACCTGCTCTAACAGGCCAATCATTTCTAGAGTTGGTGTCGAAGGCAATAAATAACCAACACTTGAAGGAGCATGACGCCATGAGTAACGGCCTGCCTGCCCTGCCCGTCTACGACTATCGGCCCGGAGACGGGCCGGCTCTGGTCTTTCTTCACTACTGGGGAGGATCGGCTCGCACCTGGCGGCCGGTCATCGATCAGCTCCCTGGCCGCGCCATCGTGGCCATCGAGGCCCGCGGCTGGGGACGCTCCCGAGGGCTGCCCGGCCCGTACACGCTGGAACAGCTCGCGCAAGACACGCGGGACGTCATCGCGCAGGCCGGCCTCTCGGACTACGTCCTGGTCGGGCACTCGATGGGCGGCAAGGTGGCCCAGCTGGTGGCCGCCGCCCGCCCGGCGGGCCTGGCCGGGCTCGTCCTCGTCGGGCCGGGCGCGGCCAAGCCGCCCGCCGTCATCACGCCCGAGTACCAGGAAGGCCTGGCGCATGCCTATGACACCGACGAGACCGTGGCCGCGGCCCGCGACGCCGTTCTCACCGCCATCCCGCTCAGTGAGGACCTCAAGGCCCAGGTCGTGGCGGACTCGCGGGCCGCGGCCCCCGGGGCACTCACCGAATGGCCGCTGCACGGGATCGCCGAGGACATCACCCGCCAGACCCGCGCCATCCAGGCTCCTGCCATCGTCGTGGCGGGCGAGCGCGACCGCGTAGAGCCAGCCGAGGTCCTGCGTGACAACCTGCTGCCCTACCTGGCCCGGGCCGAACTGCGCGTGATCCCCCGCACCGGCCACCTCATGCCACTCGAAGTACCTGCCGACCTCGCCCGGATCGTGCAGGCAGCGTAGGCGCACGCCACCCGGGATTCCGCTGGCCGCCTGCTCTTCTGCGGGGCATCTGGTGCTGTCGCCGGTTCCCTGGCCCGCCTTGGCGTGCGAGCATGAATTCCGGTCGGCGAAACTTAGATATCCGCCATTCCGCTAAGCGCTCGGCCAGGCTTAGCCTTGACCGGCTGAGCGCGACGGAAAGGTGCTGACACGTGAAGATCGACGTGCACGGGCATGTCACGGCCCCCGACAGCCTGTACGTGTACAAGGCCGGCCTCGTCTCGCACCGCGGCGCGCACGGCCGTGGCGACGCGGCGCTGACGGCGGAGGCGGCGAACGCGGCGCTTGACGCGCCGAACCGAAGCTTCGGCGGCATCTCGCACCGGCAGCACCTCGACAACTCGGGCGTCGACTACCAGTTGATCTCGCCGCGGCCGTACCAGATGATGCACAGCGAGTCGCCCGCCAAGATCGTCCAGTGGTTCGCCGCGGAGACGAACCTCGCGATCGCGCTGTCCTGCCAGGTCGAGCCCCGGTTCAAGGGCGTCGCCGGGCTGCCGCAGACGATGGAGACCTCCCCCGCGGCGTGGATGGAGGAGTTGCGCCGCTGCGTGACCGAGTACGGCTTCGTGGGCGCGATGCTCAACCCGGACCCGTACGAGGGGCTGCAGCAGCCGCCCGCGCTCGGCGACCGCTTCTGGTACCCGGTATGGGAGACGCTGTGCGAGCTTGACGTGCCCGCGCTGATCCACTCGGCCGGCTGCCGCCCGCCGGCCCGCGAGACCTACTCGCTGCACTTCATCCAGGAGGAGACGCTGGCCGTCACCGGCCTGCTGCAGTCCGGCGTGTTCACCGACTTCCCCGATCTGAAGGTCATCGTCTCGCACGGCGGCGGCGCGGTCCCCTACCAGCGCGGCCGCTTCTACCCCGGCGCCTTCCGGCAGGGCACCACCTACCGCGAGGTCCTGCGCAACCTCTACTACGACACCTGCCTGTACACCCAGGACTCGATCGAGTTGCTGATCAAGGCGGTCGGCGCGGACCGCTGCCTGTTCGGCACGGAGAAGCCGGGCACCGGCTCGGTCAAGGACCCGGCCACGGGCCGCTGGGTGGACGACATCCACCTGCTGATCGAGGACATCGAGTGGCTCGACGAGACGTCGCGGGACCAGATCTTCGCGGGCAACGCCCAGCAGTTGTTCAAGCTGTGACCGGGCCATGTCGCAGACCGCGCCGCCGCAGGCCTACATCGCGTCGATCGACCACGCGCTGCGCCTGCTGCTGATGCTCAAGGCCCAGCCGCGCATCCGGGTCGCGGACGCGGCCGACGAACTCGGCGTCGCCCGCTCCACCGCCCACCGCGTGCTCGGCATGCTCGTGTACCGCGGCTTCGCGGTCCAGGACCCGGGCAGCCGGGCGTACCGGGCGGGGCCCGTCCTGGTCGAGGTCGGCGTGGGCGCGCTCGCGCAACTGGACGTGCGCCAGCGCGCCCGCCCGTACCTGGAGCGGGTGGCCGCGCTGACCGGGGAGACCACCAGCCTGCAGATCCTCGACGGCACCCAGGCGCGGTTCGTCGACTCGGTCGAGTCGGTCAACGCGGTGCGCGTCGGCTCGCGGGCCGGGGTGTCGCTGCCCGCGCACATCTCTTCCGGCGGCAAGGCGATGCTCGCCTGCCTGTCCGAACGGGCGGTGCTGGCGCTTTACCCGTCCGAGGACCTCGGGCTGCCGCTCACCCCGGCGACCATCCTCAGCCGCACGGCGCTGCTCGCCGAACTGGCCCAGATCCGCGAGCAGGGCTATGCCGTCAACCTCGGCGAGAGCGCGACGGGCCTGGTCGCGGTCGGCGCGGCGATCCGCGGCGGCGACCGGGTGCCGGTGGCCGCGCTGACGACCGCGGCCCCGGTTACCCGGGCGGACCCGGCCACGGTGCGCGACATCGCGCGGGCGCTGCGAGAGGCCGCGCGCGAGATCGAGGTGCACCTGGCGCGGCCGGCGAGCCTGGTCGGCTGAGCGCCCCCAGTCCGTCAGACCAGTCCGTCAGGCCCAGGTCACGAAGCCCATGGCGTTGCCGGTGCCCGCCTCGGAGCGGTAGCACGGCTGGTAGTCGACCAGCTCGCCGGCCAGCCCGGACCGGCGGGCGGCGATCCCCACCACGATCCAGCTGCGCAGCTCTGACGTGCCCGACCGGAGCACGTCGGCGCTGAGCGACGCGAGAAACTCCCGGTCGCCGGCCAGCAGCGCGTCGAGGAACCGGCGGTCAAGGTCTTCTTCCACCACGAAGTGGCTCAGCCCGCCGGAGGCGACCACGCCGACCCGCAGGTCCTCCGGGTAGGAGGAGATCGCCGCGGCGAGCGCGACGCCGAAGTCGTGGCACCGGGCGGCCGAGGGCGGGTTGGGCTCCCAGAACGTGTTGACGAACAAGGGAACCACCGGGATCTCGTAGTCGCCGCCGAGCACCTGCTGGTAGATGAAGCCCCAGCCGTGCGGGATGCTCGAGTTCTCGTACCGGCCCGCCGGGAGCCGCAGCGACGCGCCCGGGTCGAAGCCCGCGTTGCTCGTCTCCTTCAGCAGGTGCCTGGCGAGGGCGGGGTGGCACGCGCGGACCGTGCTCACCGCGGGCTGGTTCGCGATCTCCGCGATGGCCAGGCCCGGCGGCATCCCGTCGAGCTGCTCCTTCGTGTAGGGCTCGTGGTTCACCGAGTCGCCCCAGTAGAACGCGAACTGCGGCATGAGCCCGTCGTCGAAGACCTCCTTGTGGTCACTGCTCACCACGACGAGCACGTCGAGCGCGGCGTCCTTCACCCGCCGCCCGAGCTCGTCGATCGCCGCCCGGCACGCCGCGTGCCTGGCCTTCCTGACCTCGAGGGCGCACTCGTCGCTGAAGTCACGGCCGCGGGCGGCGCGCAGCCCCGCGAAGTCGTAGCTGTCGCCGCGGTAGATCAGCTCCTTGTTGCGCCGGTCGGCCAGCGCCCGCTGCTCCCATTCCGCTGGCGGCGTGTTCAGCAGCGGGCCGTGCGAGGTGCCGACCCCCATCGCTAGCTGTGCCACGGGCTCACCCTTCCGTAGTTCACGGCCTTAGCCCCAGATCGCCCGCGCCACGGTGGCGACGAGTTCGAGCTTGCGCGCCTGCTGGTCCGGTGTGATCGGGTTGCCGGCCGCGACCGAGGCGAACCCGCACTGGGTGCTCACCGCCAGCTCGTCGAGCGGCTTCACGGTGGCCGCCTCGGCGATCCGCTCCCGCACCGCCGACTCGTCTTCCAGCTCGCCCGACTTGGTGGTCAACAGGCCGAGCACCGCGACGACGCCGGGCGGCACGTCGGCCAGCGGGCCGAACGTCCCCGAGCGCTCGGTGTCGTACTCGAGCAGCAGCCGGTCGACTTCCAGCCGCGGGAACAGCTGCGCGGAGATGGCGCCGTACCCGCCCGTGGAGTGCCAGCGGCCGCCCGGCGCGTTGCCCCGGCAGACGTGCACGGCCCTGGTGACATCGCCGAGGCCGGCGAACAGCGAGCTGTCGAGCGCGGCGTCGAAGGCGATCTGCGCGTCGACGTCCACGCCTGCCGCCGCAAGCCAGGCCCGGTGGTCCGGGTCGCACAGCGACCCGTAGTTGGGGGCGTCGAGCTGGATGTAGTCACAGCCAAGCGCTACGACCCGGTCCACCACCTCGCGCAGCGCGTCCCTGATCTCCGTGAGGTACTCCTCGGCGCTCGGGTAGACGGCACCCGACACCTCCGCCCACCAGTACCGGCGGTGATAGCTGGGGGCGGGCAGGGTGAACTTCGTGCGGGTCACCGCGTGCTCGGCGAGGAAGGCGTACTGCGCCGACCGGTCGCCGCGCCGCGTGGCCGTCGCGACGCGCCGCGCGACCGTGTCGTAGGCCACCGCGTGGCCGCCCGCCGGCGTGTTCGCGCCGCCGCGCCAGCGCAGGCCGCCGGTATTGCCCGCGAGCTTGTCGAAGCAGTCGAGGAAGTCCGAGGTGTCCGCCCAGTTCGAGCGGCGCAGCTCGCCGTCGGTGATCACATCGACCCCGGCGTCGCGCTGCAGCTTGATGGCGTCAAGCACGGCCGCGTCGAGCACGGCCGCGTCGCCCGGGTCGCGGGACGCCGCGGCGTGCAGGGCGCCCGGAGAGCGGAGCAGGCTGCCGACGGTCTCGGCGCGGGTCTGGGCGTCGCGTGGGGTCATGTGACCAGAGCTATCCGGTTAGTTTCTGCTTCCGCAAGAGCCGTTACCTAGATTCCCCGGTGCGGAACGGGCCTTGGGCTCGGCGCCGGATCGGCGGCAACGTGTGTGTTGCCGGAAGACAAACCTCCCGCCGCGTCGGCCGAGGCGCCGGCAGGGGCAAGTCCCACGGGCCCCGCAAAGCCGCTCCCGTCCTCATTGTCGATGAAATGGACACTTTCCCGGGTGGTTTGTCCCCATTTGGGAGTGCAGTTCACCGACAATGATGAGGATCACCGACAAAGTCGGAGGCGCGGGCGGCGCGCGGTTCGACACACCAGCAACACGCGCCCCTGCGGCCTCCCGAGCGGGCGGGGCTATTCACCTTCCGGCTTGCGCGCGCGGAACAGCAGGCGGTCGCTGACCGTGAGGGTGATCTCGCCGAACCCGATCGTCTGCAACCGGGTGAGGAACGCGGCGGGCTCGACCGGGTTGTAGGTGTCGCCCTCGTGGTGCCGGTGCAGGCGGTCGCTCGCGAGGCTGTCGGACCCGATGAGCGTTCCGCCCGGGCGCAGCACGCGCAGCGCCCCGGCGAGGATCGCGTCCTGCATGGCGCGCGTCGGCACGTGGTGCAGCATCGTGAACATGCCGACCGTGTCAAAGGACTCGTCGGGGTACGCCAGCGCGGTCGCGTCGCCGGCGACGGCCTCGACGTTGGTCCCCGCGAACTTCTTCGCGAGCGCCTCGGCGGCCTCCGCCTCAAGCTCGATCGCGATGAGCCGCTTGACCCGCTGCCGCAGCCACTCGGTGGACGCCCCCGGCCCCGGGCCGATCTCCAGCAGGTCGTCGCCGAGGTCGACACCGTGCGTGACCGCGGGCAGGACTTCCTCGTGCAGGTAGGCGGCCCACTCGGGCGTGCTAAGCAGCTCATGCCATTTGTTCACAACCTGAGGCTATGCCGCCGGCCGCCGGTCTCCTAGGCCGCGGGCCGCCAAGCTCTGTCGCGATCCCGCCAACCGCGCTAGGCGGGCGTGATGCCGAGGTCGCCGCGACCGCTCGGGCCCGGGGTGCTCTCGGGCACCGCGTTGACCAGCGAGTGGGCGGCCATCACGAGGTAGTCCCATAGCTGCACGTCGAGCGGCGCGGGGAGCGCCAGCTCGTCCAGCGCCGTCCGCATGTGCTTGAGCCACAGGTCGCGCTCGGTCTCGCCGATGTGAAACCGGACGTGCCGCATGCGCAGCCGGGGATGCCCGCGCAGTTCGTTGTACGTGGCCGGCCCGCCCCAGTACTGGATAAGGAACAGCCGCAGGTGCTCTTCGGCCGGCCCCAGGTCCTGCGTGGGGTAGACGGGCCGGAGCACCGGGTCGGCCGCGACTTCCTGGTAGAACCGGTGCACCAGGCGGGTGAACGCTTCCTCGCCGCCGACCGCCTCATAGAAACTGACCGTGGTACCGCTGTCCTCACTCATAGCAGTGCCAGCCTAGTCGGCCTTGGCGGGGAAGATTCCCGCCCGCTGCAGCGCGGCCTTCACCCGTGCCCGCATCTCGCGCTCGACCTCCCACTGGCGCAACGGCGCGGTCTTCGCGACGATCCGCATGACGACCTCGTCGCTGGAGATCTCCTGCGCCCCCCACACCTCGGGCGCCTCGAGCATGACCGCGCGCCAGGTCGGCTCGTTCCACATCGCGTCGCCCGTCTCCTGCAGCACCTTCCTAATCCTCACCAGGTCCGACGCGAACGGCACGGGGAAGTCGATCACCGCTCGCGCCCAGCCCTGCGACTCGTTGCCCACGGTGTCGATGGCGCCGTTGCGGATGTGCCAGACGATCCCGTTCACGTCCCGCACCCGGGTGATCCGCAGCGTGACGTTCTCCACGGTCCCGGTCGCGTCGCCCACCGTGATCACGTCGCCGACGCCGTACTGGTCCTCGACCAGCATGAAGATCCCGGACAGGTAGTCACGGACGAGGTTCTGCGCGCCGAACCCGATCGCGACGCCCACCACGCCCGCGCTCGCCAGCAGCGGCGCGAGGTTGATGCCAAGGTCACCGAGCACGACGAAGCCGGCGATCGAGAAGATCGTCACCGACGCGGCGCTGCGCAAGATGGCGCCGAGCGCCCGCACCCGCTGCTTGCGCCGCTCGTCGACCAGCGCGGACTCAGCCTCCGCGGCCACACCGTCGATCTCCCCTTGGCTCGCGTCGCTCACCGCGCTGAGCCCGGCGAGGTCGGCCGGGGTTCCCGCGGCGACCGCGGCCTTCGTCGCCGCCGCATCGTCCGCGACGGAGTCGTCGCTGGCGCTGCGCCTTCGCCGCCGAGCCGACCGCCGGGACACGAACCGGCGCGCGGTGGCCCTGGCCGGCGCCCGCAGGGCGCCGTTCATGCCGTTGCGGAAAGCCGGCAGGAGAGACAGCGCGGCCCGCTCGGTCAGCCGGTTGATCAGCCGGTGCACGAGCCACTGGATGACGAGGGCGAGCAGCACGACGAACAGCACCCGGAGCAGCAGGTGCACCGGGCCGGCCAGGAACTCGCTCGTCAGGGTGGCGGCCCGGCCGTCGTGTGACGCGTCCCATACCAGCCGACAGGCCAGGCCCGGTGCGTTCCCGCAGCTGCCAACCAGCGTGGCGGGCGCGTGATCCGCGCCGAATAGCGACAGCTGCGCATGCCCAAGCACGCCGACCCTCCTGACCCAATTGACCCGATTCGCATGCCTACCCGCACGTGAGGCTACCGGGAACGGCCGGCCCGCCGGGCCGGGTACGGCCAAGGGGCGACGGCCAGGATCCGCCGCGCCACCCGGTCGTCACGGTGAGAAATGCTACAGATACCTTGCGTTTGAGCGCGGTGATGTGGAACTATAAAGCCGTCCGAAGCGGCGAGGTCATCACAACGGCTGCGCGCCGGATACTGCATCAAGCACGGCAATATCGCCCTAAAACGGCACGAAGATGCTACGGACAACTGAAGTAAGAAGGGTCAGTTGTAGCAGAACGATCGCGAGAGGGACTCATGCAGCGGCAGACGACTCCGCCTTGTGCGCACCCGGCCGAGCCGAAACCAGGATCATTTCGCGCCGCGGCCGGCGGAGACGCCGACCTGTTCAACCTGGAGCACTACCCGGTGCGCGCGACCTGCCGGCACTGCGACGAGCCGATCGAGGCGGAAACGTTCCTGCGCGCCTTCCGGCACGAGGACTAAGCTCGCTCCCCCAGCCGGCTCCAAGCCGGTCTCCTGCGCCACGAAGGCGAGGCAGTCGCCGGCCTGCGCGGCCATCAGCGACACGGCGCGCTGGCCGTGGCCGACCATCGCCTCGGCGCGCAGCAGCACGGGCCGGCCAGAAGCGGTCGCGTGCTGCAGCGCCGCGCACATCTTGTAGCCGTGCAGCGGGTCGACCCGCGTGTCGTTGCCGAACACGGTGAACAGCACCGCCGGGTACGCGACCCCGTCCCGCACGTGGTGGTAGGGCGAGTAGCCGAGCAGCCAGCCGAGTTCTTCCGGCACCGCGGCGGAGCCGTACTCGACGTTCCACGTCTCGCCGATCTTGAACCGCTCGTACCGCACCATGTCGAGCAGCGGCGCCGAGCAGACGGCCGCCGCGAACAGGTCGGGCCGCTGGGTGACCGCGGCGCCGACGAGCAGCCCGCCGTTCGACCCGCCCCACACCGCGAGCCGCGGCCGGCTGGTGATCCCCTCCGCGATCAGGTACTCGGCCGCCGCGTGGAAGTCGTCGAACACGTTCTGCTTGCGGTCGAGCATGCCGGCGCGGTGCCACTCCTCGCCCTCTTCGCCGCCGCCCCGCAGCCCGGCGACCGCGTACACGCCGCCCGCCTCGACCCAGGCGAGGATGTTCGCCGAGTAGCCGGGTGTCTGGCTGATGTCGAACCCGCCGTACCCGTAGAGAATGCAAGATCTTTCTCCCGAACGGGTTCGCGTTTCCCCCGTCCGCTCGATGATCACCATCCGGACCGGCGTGCCGTCCTTGGACTGGTACGTCACCTGTGACGCGGTCACCGCGGGCGGCCGGCCCGCGGCGCCGGGCGGGGCCGCCCAGGTGTCGACCGCGCCCGCCACGGCGTCGTAGCGCAGCACCACCGCGGGCGTCGTGTAGTCCGTGTAGCCGAACCACGCCTCATGGCCGCCCTCCGGCCGCTCCGCTACCCCGCCGACCGTTCCGATCCCCGGCAGCTCAAGCGCGTGCAGGAACTCCCCGGTGGCCAGGTCGTGCACGCTGACCTCGCTGATCGCGTGCCTGGTGCGGGACACCACGAGGACCGGCCTGGCCAGTTCGGCGCCGTCGAGTATCGCGTAGCTGCGCAGCACCGCCGACGGGTCCTCGGGGACGAGGTCGCGCCAGCCGTCGGGCCCGGGCGCGGCCGGGTCGGCGACGCAGATCCGGCCGCGCGGCGCGTCCAGGTCGGTGAACACGTAGAGCTTCCCGTCCCGCCCGACCCGCGGCGAGGCCATCGCGTCCAGCCCGACCATGAGCGGGAGGAGCGCCGGCGCCGCCGGGTCACCCGCCGTCAGGTCGGCGATCCAGATGTCCTCGCGCGGCGCGGTCCCGACCGACGCGGAAACGATGAGCCAGCGCCCGTCCCGGCTGACGCTGGTCCCGTAGTACGTGGTCTTGTCCCGCCCGGCGCCGAACACCTCGGCGTCCGTCTCCGGCGGCGTCCCCACCACGTGCAGGTACACCCGCCGGTGGTACTGCGCCTCCCCTTCCGGCACGGCGTCTGGCGGCAGCCGCCTGGTGTAGTAGAACGCCTTGCCGCCGGGCAGCCAGGCCACCCCGGAGTAGCGGCACCGGTCGATCGGCCCGTCGACAAGCTCGCCCGTGGCGACGTCAAGCACCCGCAGCAGCGACTCCTCATCGCCGCCGTGCGACAACTGGTAGGCGAGCAGCCGCCCTTCCTTATCGGGCGACCAGGCGTCCAGCGTCGTGCGCCCCGTCGGGTCGAGCGCGAAGGGGTCGACCAGCGCCCGCTCCGTCCCGTCGTCGACGTACAGCACCGCGTGCTCCTGATCGGGGTCGCGCCGCGTACCGAACCGCGTCGTCCCGCGCCAGGCCGGCAGGCTGACGGAGCCGACGCGCAGCAACTCGCCCACCCGGGCGGTGAACTCACCGTCACGGGACAGCCGCGCACGGTAGCGCGCCCACAGCTCTTCTTGCTCGGCGAGCCACCGGCGGGTCTCCGGCGAGTCGGGGTCCTCAAGCCACCGGTAGGGGTCCGCGACACGGTAGCCGTGCAAATCTTCGACGAGGTCCATGCGTCGCGCGGCCGGGTAGCCGCCGGGAAAAGAAGCCATAACCGCACCTTAACGGGAAGCTCGTTACCAGCCATTAACCAAGAATCCACAGATTGCCTTGTACTCTAGAAGCGTTGGCGGAGGCACGTGGCTTCGGTCACGCCGGTACAATCCACGTCCCGGCGGTGTGAGCGGCGCCTCACAACGGTACCTGCGGAGGTATCACGTGCGTCGCGTGCTGCTGCTCAATGTTACCTACGAGCCACTGACCACCGTCGGTCTCCGGCGGGCCGTCTGCCTAGTTCTCGGCGACAAGGCAGAGATCGTGCACAACGACACCGGCGGGCGCGTGCTGCACTCCGCCCGGGTCGAGGTGATCACCCCATCCGTTATCAGGCTGCGGCGCTACGTGCGCATCCCGCAGCGCAACCGCGTCCCGCTGACCAGGGCGGCGCTGATGCGCCGGGACAACTACCGGTGCGCCTACTGCGGCCGCCACGGCGAGACGATCGACCACGTGATCCCGCGGAGCCGAGGTGGTCAGCACGCCTGGGAGAACTGCGTTGCCGCATGCCAGATGTGCAACCACCGCAAGGCCGACCGCCTGCTATCCGAGCTCGGCTGGACTCTCCCCGTTGCGCCGGCTGTCCCGAAAGGAGCGCACTGGCGCCTCATCGGCGCCCAGTTCGACGGGGATCCGCAATGGGAGGCGTACCTGGGCACGACCGCTGCCTTATTGGTGCTGCCGCGGGGCGGCCCTGTGGGTGGTGTCTCTGCCGGCCAGCCACCACGCCCGCGGGCCGACCCGGCCAAGCCCACCGCCACCGGCCCCGCCAGCCAGTGCCGGAGGCCCCCGGAGCCATGGCCCCCGGAGCCACTGGACCTCAATTGCCCGCCGGGGGGTTGGCGGCTGACGGTTGTCCCGGCGGTCCGGCTTCGGCTCAAGGGTATGCAGTCGGATATATCCCCTTTGTCGGGGCAAAACGTCGCCGCAGAACGGGGGCCGGGCGTTAGTGGGTGTACTTTGTGCCCGCCCGAGGGCACTAAGTACACCCACTCCTGGCTCTATACCCTATGGGGGTATGCGGGCATGTGGCCCGACATGCTCAAGGAGCAATGTCGGGGGCCGGGGACGCGTGCCGGGGGCGGTGTGTCCTGCTCTGTTAGGCCGGAGGGGGCTGGCCGTGGCCGGGGCGGACTATTCCCTGTTCGTAGGCGTGGACGGCGATTTGGACGCGGTCGCGGAGGGCTAGCTTGGCGAGGATGCGGGCGATGTGGCTCTTGACCGTGGCCTCGCTCAGGTAGAGGGCGGCCGCGATTTCCGCGTTGGACTTGCCCTGGGCTACCAGGCGCACGACGCCTAGTTCGCGGTCGCTCAGCCGGCCGTCTTGGTCGTGGGCGCGGGGGGCGGGGCCGCGGCAGTAGTCCTCGATCAGGCGGCGGGTGATCGCCGGGGCGAGCAAGGCCTCGCCCGTTGAGACGGCGCGCACGGCGCCGGTCAGTTGCTCGCGGCTTGAGTCCTTGAGCAGGAAGCCGCTCGCGCCCGCCTTCAGCGCGTGGTAGACGTACTCGTCCAGGTCGAACGTGGTCAGCATCAGGATCCGCGCCCGTGACCCGGCCGCGACGAGCCGGCCGGTCGCCTCGATGCCGTTCATCTGCGGCATGCGGACGTCCATCAAGATCACGTCGGGGTCAAGCAGCCGCGCCTGGGTCAGCGCCTGGCCGCCGTCGGCGGCCTCCCCCGTGACGGCCAGGTCCGGCTCGGCTTCAAGCAGCATTCGCAGGCCCTCGCGGACGAGGTCCTGGTCGTCGACGATCAGGACGCTGATCACGACGGCCCGCCCGCTGGCAGGCCGTCGCCCAGCGGCAGCCGGGCGCGCACGGCGAACCCGCCGCCCGGCCGCGGCCCCGCGGCCAGTTCGCCGCCGAAGGCCGCGGCCCGCTCGCGCATCCCTGGCAGCCCGCGCCCGCCGGCCGTGACCAGGTTGCCCTGGTCTCCGGCCCCGTCGTCGGTGACCTCGATCGTGATGGCTTCCGGCGCGCGGCCGATCGTCACGTCGGCCCTGGCCGGGCCGGCGTGCTTGAGCACGTTGGTCAGCGCCTCCTGGACGATGCGGTAGACCGACACGTCCACGACCGCGGGCAGCGGGGCGTCGCCGCCGCTGATGACGAGGTTCACCGGCAGGCCGGCGGCCCGGACGCTGGCGGCCAGCGTGCCCAGTTCGCCGATGCCCGGCTGCGGGGCGAGCCCGGCCTCCTCATCCGGTTCACGCAGGACGCCGAGCAGGCGGCGGGTCTCGGCCAGCGCCTGCCGCGCGCTGTTCTCGATCTTCTCCAGGGTCGGGCCGGCCGGCCTTCCCGACGCCCGCGCGCCGGCCGCCTGCAACACGACCACGCTGAGGTGATGGGCGACGATGTCGTGCAGTTCCCTGGCGATCCTGGCCCGCTCGGCCGCCGCGGCCTGCTCGGCCCGGCGCTGCAAGGCGGCGCTCCGCGCGGCCAGCGCGGCGGAGTGCCTGCGGGCGTGCACGAGAACGCCGGCCAGCCAGAACGCCACGAGCTGGAGCAACGCCAGCGCCGCGGCCGGCTTGCCACCGCCTTCGCCGCTCGTGAAGACCAGCGACAATTCGCCCCGGTGGCCGAGCACGCCCGCGACCGGGGCGATGAGGACCAGCCCGGCGACCGCGCGCCGGAAGCTGGCGTGCGCGCCCAGTGAGTAGGCGGCGGCGAACAGCACGAACGTGAACGCCAGGCCCCGCAGCGAGTTGTGGGCGAGCTGGCAAAGCAGCCCCGCACCCGCCCAGATCGCCAGCCACATCAGCAGCGGCGCGCGGCGGCGCAGCACGAGTGCCGCGCCGACCAGCGGGGGCAGCAGCGCCAGCAGCCACGAAGGCCCGGCGACCGCTTCGCTGCCGATCAGGCGGGGCGAGCCCCACGCGGCGACGGCGAGCAGCCCCGCCCCGGCGATCCCAAGCGCGGCATCGACGACGACTCCCTGGTCACCGGCCGCCAAGCGCCCAACTGCCTGCATGCCACCGAAGGTATCCCCTGGCCAGGCCCGGTGCATCAGCCCGGCGGCGCAGACGATTCATCCTCGCGGATGAATCGGTTCGCTCCCGTGGCCGCAGACAACCGGGCCGGCCTCTGGGGACAGTGGGCGACGAACACCGGATTTCTTCCCGCGAGCCGATGGGGCACCCTGCCGCTGGCGGCGGGCGGGAAGGCACCGCATGGGAGGAGAAGGATGAACGTCGTCGAGGCCACCGGCCTGGGCAAGCGCTACGGCCGCACCTGGGCGCTGCGCGAGTGCACGCTTGAGATCCCCGCCGGGCGGGTGACCGCGCTCGTGGGGCCGAACGGCGCGGGCAAGACCACGCTGCTGAACCTGGCGGTCGGCCTGACCGCGCCGTCGGCGGGCGCGGTCACCGTGCTCGGCGGCCGCCGGGCGGGCTCGCCGGCCGCGCTCGACGGTATCGCGTTCGTGGCCCAGGACACGCCGCTGTACAAGGGCCTGTCGGTCGCGGACATGATCTACGTGACCCGCACCCTGAACCGCCGCTTCGACGAGCCGTACGCCCGCGCGCGGCTTGACGAGCTTGGCGTCCCGGCCAAGCGGAGGGCGGGGAAGCTGTCCGGCGGCCAGCAGGCGCAGCTCGCGCTGACCCTGGCGCTGGCCCGCCGGCCGCAACTGCTGGTGCTCGACGAGCCGGTAGCCGCGCTCGACCCGGTCGCCAGGCACGACTTCATGGCCACGGTCCTGGCCGCGGCGGCCGCCGAGGGGGTGTCGGTGCTGCTGTCCTCGCACGTGCTCACCGAACTTGAACGGGTGGCCAGCTATCTCGTGCTGATGTCACGCGGCCAGGTGCGGCTGGCCGGTGCGGTCGATGACCTGCTCGCCGCCGACGGGCGGGCCAGCCTGGAGGAACTGGCCCTGCACTACCTGCGCGAGGCCACGCCGGAGGTGACGCGATGAGCGCGCTGACCCTGCCCGCCCGCCCGGACCCGGAAGGCGACGCCGGCCCGCGGCCGATACCGTGGCGCCGGATGACCGGGGTCACCTGGCGACAGCACCGGATCGCGCTGGCGGGCGCGGTTGTGCTGCTCGGCGTGCTGTCGGCGTACCTGTGGATCGAAGGCACGTCGGTGCACCACGCGTACGCCGCCGTGACCGCCTGTCGCCCGGCCGGCTCGGCCGCCTGCCAGGATGCCGCCGCCACGTTCAACGCCACATGGAACGACATGAGCATTCCTGCCGTCCTGCTGCAACTGCTGCCCGCGCTGATCGGTGCGTTCGTCGGGGCGCCGGTGCCGGCCCGTGAGCTGGAGGCCGGCACCTTCCGGTTCGCCTGGACGCAAGGCTTCGGCCGGTGGCGCTGGACGCTGGCCAAGCTGGTGCCGCTCGCGGTCGTGCTCGCCGCCGCGACCTACGCGTTCAGCGTCCTGGTGTCGTGGTGTTACCAGCCGTACATGGCCACCGGCAACCAGGACCTGGGGATTTACGGTGACTCGCCGCTCGTCACCGTGTTCGGCCTGCGCGAGGTCACGTTCCCCGCCTGGACGGTGGCCACCTTCGCGATCGCCGCCCTGGCCGGGATGCTCATCCGCCGGGTCGTCCCCGCGATCGTCGCCGCCCTGGCCGTCTACGCCGGGCTCGTCGTCGCGGCCGTGGCGCTGCTGCGCGAGCACTACCTGGCGCCGCTGGTCACCAGCGACTCGAACCTGGCGGGCACCGCCTGGATCATCGGCCAGTGGTGGACCAAGGACGGCCGGTTCGCCTTCGCCGACAATCCGCCCGACAGCCTCGTCAACCAGTTCTGCAATTTCGCCCAGTCGGGTCCAACGGGGAAGGGCGGCGGCGGGGGCGGCGGTCCCGCCTCATCGGGGAACCCCTTGGCACAGTGCCTGGGCCCGCACGGCTACACCCTGTGGACCAGCTACCAGCCGGCCAGCCGGTTCTGGCCGTTCCAGTGGATCGAGGGCGGCTGGCTGCTGGCCCTGGCCGTGCTGCTCATCGGCGTGACCGTCTGGCTGGTCCAGCGCCGCGCCGCCTGATGCTGGAGCGCCTAACCGCCCGGAACGGCCGACGCTCACCCCGCATGAACTGTTAACGATATCGTTAACAGTTCATGCGGGACGCCGGTCACGTCGTAGAGGTGGTGGACCGGGTCGTGGACGAGGTAGCGGGCGAACGTCTCCACGGTGAAGGCCGCGCCGTCGCCGCGGCGGCCGAGGCGGGTCCACTGATCGCCGGCGACGCCGGCGAACCTGGCGGCGATCGCTTCGGCCGCCGCGCCGAGTTCGTCCGCCACCGTGGCGGGGTCCTGGGTGTCGTAGCGGTCCGCGACCGCGGTTTCGTCCTGGTCCCAGTTCGGGTACAGCGGGTCGTCCTCGGTCAGCATCAGCGCGAGCCGGTGGTCGTAGAGCTTGAGGACGTCGCGCACGTGACAGCCGTACTCGAGCGGCGACCACTTGTCCGGCCGCGGGCGCCGCGCGGCGTCCGCGGCGGCGAGCGGTTCCCGCCAGGCGGCCGCGTTGGCGAGGATCATCGCCGGGACTTCCTCCCGCGCGAACGAGCGCGTGTTCAGGCCGCACTCCGGGCATGGCCGCCGCAGCACCCACGTCCAGTCCTTCTCATCGGGAACGATCGTCATAACGCTGAACGCTAGTTGCCGCCTGGCCTCCCGGTCACGCGTCGAGGCGTGACGATCCCTTATCGGCCAACAACTCTTCCTGATACCGGGGGTCAGGCCATGGCCTCGCTTGGCGCCGGCTCTGGCGCCGCCCCGAACTCGCGGAACTCGCGCTGGACCAGCCCGTACGCCATCGACAGGGCGAGCAGCGCGCCGGAGATCGGGAAGACCGCCGTCGGCCCGAGATGGCGGACGAGCAGGCCGGCGACGAGCGTCGCGACCGGGAAGCTGCCCACCGACGCCAGCGTCAGCAGCCCCCAGACCCGGCCGAGCATGGCGGGCGGCGCCCAGCGCTGGATCAGCGTGACCGACACGACGCCGTCGAACCCGGTCGCGACCCCGAATACCGCCATGCCCGCCGCCACGCCGGGCAGGCCGCCGAGGAACGGCGCCACGGCGATGGCCACCGCGCCGGCCAGCAGCGAGCCGGCGATCAGGGTCACCGGCCGGAACCGTTCGCCGAGCTTCCCGACGATCAGCGCCCCGACCAGGGCGCCTACCGCGACGCAGGTGAGCACCGCGCCGTAGCCGTCGGCGCCGAAGCGCGCGTGCGCCAGCGCGGGCAGCGCCACCTCCGTGGTCCCGAACAGCGCGAAGTTGGCGCTGAGCACCACCACCAGGAGGATCTGGAGGAGTCGCGACTGCCGCAGGAGCTGCCAGACGCTTCCGGGAGCCGTGCCCGCGGCGCCGTCCCCGCCGCCTGCCGTGCCCGCCGCCGCGGGCACGTCCGTCGGCGCCGGGACGTCGCCCGGCTCCGTCCCCGGGGCCGGCGCCGCGGCCGAGACGGAAATGAGCCCGAGGCTGATCGCGGAGAGCAGGTACGAGCCCGCGTCGACGGCGAACGCGCTGGTCGGACCGGTCGCGGCCACCAGGACGCCGCCGGCCACCGGCCCGAGCATCGAGGCCACCTGGTAGAAGCCCGTGTAGATCGCGTTGGCGGCCGACAGCCTTGACGACTCCACCAGCGAGGGCATCATCGCCATCGACGCCGGCATGAACAGCGCCGCGCAGGCCCCGAGCAGGGCCGCGACCGGGGCGACCGCGGCTAGCGAGGACACGTGCGACGCCGCCAGCGCCGCGAACACCGCCGTCAGCGCGCAGCGGGCGAAGTCGGCCGACAGCATCACGAGCCGCGGGCTGAACCGGTCGGTGAGGGAGCCGCCGGGGACGGTGAGCAGCGCCCGCGGTATCCCGTAGCAGGCGAGCACGACGCCGAGCGAGGCGGCGGAACCGCCGCCGGACAGCACCAGCCACGGCAGTGCGACCGCGTAGCAGTAGTCGCCGATCGTGGAGGCAAACTGCCCGAACGTCAGGAACCGGAATCCCGGCACGCCCAGCGGGCCCGACCGCCAGGCGGCGGCTATCCGGCCCGGGCCGGGGCGCCCGGCCGGGGCTTGGTCGGTCTTCGACATGATCTTTCTCCCGGGGGAAGGAGAGGCGGCTAGCCGCCGGCGTCTTCTGGTTCGAACCAGGGATTGAGGTCGATGGCGACGTGGACGCGGCGCGCGCCCGCCGGGCGCTCGGCGCGGGACAGGCGGCGGTAGGGACCGAATAGCTCGACCAGCCGCTGCTTGAGCAGGTTGAGTTCGTCCGGGGTGACGTGCAGGATGTCGTAGTTGGTGCCGAGGGCCGCCTGCCAGTCGGCGGGGTACTCGGTCTGCCTGTCGTGGTAGCTCTCCCGCAGTTCTTCCGCGGAGGCGTGCACGCTCTCGCTCAGCAGCCGGGCCGCGTCCCTGATGGCCGGCGTCGTCGACTCGGTGGCGAGCCTGAGGGCCGTGATCTTCGACCGCCAGGGGCGCTCCCGCCCGTCGGCGGCGTGCGCCCGGTCTTCCTCGACGAACCCGTACCGGGCGAGCGTGCGCAGGTGATAGCTGCACGCCGACGGGGACAGGCCCGCGACGGCGGCGCACTCGGTGGCGGTCGCCGGGCCCTCGAGGCCGAGGTACTGCCAGATCGCCAGCCGGGCCGGGTGGGCGAGCGCGCGCATCATCCGCGGGTCGGTCAGCGCGAGCGGGTTGGCCGGGGAGCCCGGGGTTTCCGGGGATCCCGGGGTCTGCGGAGCCTGGGGAGACGGCTGACCGTCCGGAGAGACCGGAAGTCGTTCTGAATAATCTTGATCGTTCCCCATATCTGAAAGAATAACTTCGAAAGAAACGTTTCACAATAGTTCGGCCGCCTGGCCCTGGGCCTGGGCCTGGGCCTGGGCCCCGGCCCGGGCCCGCACCCGGCCCGGGAACGCGAAACGGCGCGGGCCGCCGGTGAGCGGTCCGCGCCGTTTTCTGCGTTGTGCGTGTTAGCCGCGGGTGAGCTTGCGGTAGGTGACGCGGTGCGGGCGCGCGGCCTCGGCGCCGAGGCGCTCGATCTTGTTCTTCTCGTAGGATTCGAAGTTGCCCTCGAACCAGAACCAGTTCGCGCCGCCCTCCCAGGCCAGGATGTGCGTCGCGATCCGGTCGAGGAACCAGCGGTCGTGCGACGTGATCACGGCGCAGCCGGGGAACTCGAGCAGCGCGTTCTCCAGGCTGGCCAGGGTCTCGACGTCGAGGTCGTTGGTCGGCTCGTCGAGCAACAGCAGGTTGCCGCCCTGCTTGAGTGTTAGCGCCAGGTTCATCCGGTTGCGCTCGCCGCCGGACATGACGCCGGCCGGCTTCTGCTGGTCGGAACCCTTGAAGCCGAACGCCGCGACGTAGGCCCGGCTCGGGAACTCCACGTTGCCGACGTGGATGAATGCCTCGCCGTCGGAGATCGCCTCCCAGACGTTCTTCTTCGGGTCGAGGCCCGCGCGGTTCTGGTCGGAGTAGGAGACCTTCACCGTGTCGCCGACGCGGATGACGCCGGAGTCCGGCTTCTCCTCGCCGACGATCATCTTGAAGAGCGTGGTCTTGCCGACGCCGTTCGGGCCGATGACGCCGACGATGCCGTTGCGCGGCAGGGTGAAGCTGAGGTCGTCGTAGAGCACGCGGTCGTCGAAGCCCTTGACCAGGTGCTCGACCTCCACCACCGTGTTGCCGAGGCGCGGGCCCGGCGGGATCTGGATTTCCTCGAAGTCGAGCTTGCGGTTCTTGTCCGCCTCGGCGGCCATCTCCTCGTACCGCTCAAGCCGCGCCCTCGACTTGGTCTGCCGGGCACGGGCACTCGACCTGACCCACTCAAGCTCGTCGTCGAGGCGCTTGCGCATCTTGGCGTCCTTGGCGCCCTCGACCTTGAGGCGGGACGCCTTCGTCTCCAGGTAGGTGGAGTAGTTGCCCTCGTAGGGGTAGGCGTGGCCGCGGTCAAGCTCAAGGATCCACTGGGCCACGTTCTCCATGAAGTACCGGTCGTGGGTGACCGCGATCACCGTGCCGGCGTACTTCTCCAGGTACTGCTCGAGCCACAGGACGCTCTCCGCGTCGAGGTGGTTCGTGGGCTCGTCGAGCAGCAGCAGGTCCGGCTGCTGGAGGAGGAGCTTGCACAGCGCCACGCGCCTGCGCTCGCCACCGGACAGGGTGGTCACGTCGGCGTCGGCCGGCGGGCAGCGCAGCGCGTCCATCGCCTGCTCAAGCTGACTGTCCAGGTCCCAGGCGTCCTTGTGGTCGATCTGCTCCTGGAGCTTGCTCATCTGCTCCATGAGGTCGTCGGAGTAGTCGACCGCCATCTTCTCGGCGATCTCGTTGTACTGGTCGAGGATCTTCTTGGTCTCCGCGACGCCCTCTTCGACGTTGCCGAGTACGGTCTTGTCCTCGTTGAGCTTCGGCTCCTGCGCGAGGATGCCCACGGTGAACCCCGGCATCAGGCGGGCCTCGCCGTTGGAGGCCTGCTCCATCCCGGCCATGATCTTCAGCAGAGTTGACTTGCCGGTGCCGTTCGGGCCGACGACACCGATTTTCGCCCCGGGGAGGAAGCTCAGCGTGACATTGTCGAGGACGACCTTGTCCCCGTGCGCCTTGCGGACGGCACGCAGGCTGTAAATGAATTCCGGCATTTATCCTATCCTACCTGTTATCGCAGGTCACGGGCCTGCAATGCTGGCGTAAGTCAGTGAGAAGTCAGGGAAGGCTGCAAGTCATGGCGCTGGCCGCCCACCGCGCGGGCACCATCTTTGAGAAGTGCGACCGCAGCAACCATAGACCTGACTCCGACAAGCGCTGTTCCTCTGGTACCTGCCAGCATACGTGCGGCAACCCTGAGCGCCGTGCGCACGCGTGACGGGGCGGGTAAATTGCGGAGCGGTCCCGGATACAGCAGTCTGGATAGCGCTTCGCGGGCACCGCTTATTCCGTACCTTCTTGGGCCGGGGCCTTCTTGGGCCGGGGCCTTCCGGGGCCGGGGCCTTCCGGGGCCGGGACCTTCCGGGGCCGGGACCTTCCGGGGCCGGGACCTTCCGGGGCCGGGACCTTCCGGGGCCGGGACCTTCCGGGGCCGGGGCACGGCACGAGACGAGGACTGACGATGACGACGCCTGGCGAACTATCCCCTGCACAGCTTCGCCGGGACCCGCTCCCCTTGCGCGGACGGGCCGCGCTGGTGACCGGCGTGAGCCGCCGCGCCGGCATCGGCTACGCCACCGCCCGCCGGCTGGCCGCCCTGGGCGCCAGCTTGTACCTGCAGCACTACACCCCGCACGACCACGACCAGCCCTGGGGCGCCGACCCCGACGGCATGCCGGCCGTTACCGACGGCGTGACCGGCGCGCTGGCCGCCGACGGCGCCCGCTTGCATGACATGGAACTCGACCTCGCCGCGCCCGGCGCTCCCGAAGCGCTCATCGACGCGGCCACCAGTCGCTTCGGGCACCTGGACATCCTCGTCGCCAACCATGCCCGCAGCGGCGGCGACGGCCCGTTGGGCACGCTGGATGCCGCCATGCTGGACGCGCACTGGGCCGTCAACACCCGCTCAACCATCCTGCTGGCGCAGGCCTTCGCCGCCAAGCACGACGGCCGCCCCGGCGGCCGGATCGTCTTCATGACGTCCGGGCAGGACCTCGGCCCGATGACCGGCGAGATCGCGTACGCCGCAAGCAAAGGGGCACTCGCCTCGATCACCAGAACCCTGGCCGACTCCCTGGCCGGCCGGCGGATCACCGTCAACGCGGTCAACCCGGGACCGGTCGACACCGGCTACGCCACGCCAGAAGACCTCGAGATCGTCCGCCGCCACTTCCCGCAGGGACGCTGGGGGACGACCGACGACCCCGCCCGCCTCATCGCCTGGCTGGCCACGGACGAGGCCGCCTGGATCACCGGGCAGGTCATCACCACCGAAGGCGGTTTCCGGCGCTTCGACTGACGGCGTTTACGTGCCGTGGGTGGCCTGCTCAGAAGACGAAGGTGTTGAACGGTTCCGGGTCCGTGCGGAACATGCGGGAAAGCAGGCCGACGGACTCGCGGTCGCCGCGGATCCGCCCAGCGCTCGCCAGCAGGGAGGCGGACATGCCGCCGAGGTAGAGCGAGCCGAGCGCCGGGAGGTCGATGACGAGGTCGGGCGTGGCCGTGACCCGCGCGCAGGCGGCGCCGTCGGGGCCGCCGTCCAGTCGCCACGCGCCCGCGTTGCCCGGGCACATGGGGTCGGACTCGATCCCGAGCACGAGCGTCCCGCCGGTCTCGTACGTGCGGGCCGCCAGGGCGGCCCGCACGTCGAGCAGGCGGATCCACAGGCTGTCGGACTGCCTGGTCACGCGCATGGCGCGGGGGTCGTCGAGCATCCAGCGGAGCGGTTCGTCGCTTGGCCGGGGGGCCGCGATGACCTTCCTGGTCAGGTCGAAGTCGAGGAGCAGCTGCCACATCGCCAGGTAGGCGTCGGCGCTGGCGGCTTGCAGTCCCTCGACGACAAGCGTGCCGGCCTCTTCGGCGCGGGGTGACCACGGGAGCCGGTAGTTCGCCACCCCGTCGACGGTGCCGCCCGGGTCGCGGTGAACGAGGTAGCGCCGCGGGCCGGCCGGGCCGCTCGACTCGTCGCTGAGGTCCGACCACCGGTCGGGCGGCGCCGACAACTCGCCCACGCGGCTCGCGCGAACGGCTTCGTGGACGGCCCGCCAGGCGTCGCGCGCGGTTGCCGCGTCCGTGATCTCAAGGCGGCCGGCGGGCGGGCTGCCGGCGGGCGGGCTGCCGGCGGGCGGGCTGCCGCCGGGCGCCTGGCCGGCGGTGAACCGTGCCTGGGCACGGTCGATCTCCCACCGGGTGCGCCTGGTGGCGGGCCCGTAGCCGTAGCGGCCGTAGATTGAGCCCTCGCTGGCGCTCAGCCCGGCCAGCGGCTCGCCGCGCTCGCGTGCCTCGTCGAACATGGCCTGCATCATCAGGCGCAGCAGGCCGCGCCGCCGGTGGGTGGCGACCACGGCCGTCGACGTGACACCGCCGAGGGGCACCGGACGGCCTCCCGGGACGGTGACCTCCAGGCTGAGCATGGCCGAGCCGCCCACGACGCGGCCGTCGACGATGGCGGCCTGCGGGTGGAAGTAGGGTGCCTCGGTCAGTTCGTCGGCCCAGGCCGCAAGCTGCGCCGCGGTCGCCGGCGAGTTGGGCTGCGGCCACGCTTCCTGGCCGCCGTGCCACGCGGCCGGGTAGGGCTCCCAGTGCGGCAGGCCGTTGGCGAAGGGGAGCACCTTGAGGTAGTCGGCCAGTTCGCCGGGCTTGACCGGGCGGATCTCCGTTGACATGACGCAACGATGCGTCAGCCGGGGACCCGATGGCCAACAATGAAGTTCCTGACTACATCGAAGGCTGGCGCGTGCTGACTTACCTCCTGGCGCCCGGAGATCTCGGGGAGATCCGGTTCGCCATCTCGCCCTCAACCGAGGCGATCCTTTCCCTGCGGGCGCTGCGCGACCCGTCGCGCTTTCCGCTGCAGCTTCCCTGGGTGCGCAGGGTCCAGAACCGCCTGGCCGACCTGGACTGGGAGGTCCTCGGCTGCCTGATGAACGAACGGATGGGCAGCCCGGACTTCCTCACCCCGCCGATGTCCGGGCCGCTGACGACGTACGCGGCCGACCTCGCGGCGATCGCCGGGACCGATCGGGCCGACGTCGAACGGCAGCTCGTGGCCGTCAACGGCCATCTCCCCGAGCCGCTAGCGGGTCCCGACGCGCTCGGCCGCATCCTCACCGCGATGGAACGGTACTGGCGCATCATGCTTGCGCCGCACTGGCCGCGGATGCGGACGATCCTTGAGGCGGACGTGGCCTATCGCGGGCGGGTCGTCACCCAGGACGGCACGGCGGCGATGCTGAACGGCCTGGCGCCCACCATCGGCTACGCCGATGGCAGGCTGCGAGCCGACCAGGTCAGCAACCCCAGCCGGGAGGAGTCCGTCGCCGGGCGCGGGCTGACCCTTTACCCCACGATGTTCGGGCCGGGTGCGGTCATCCCGTTCGACGTCGGTCACCAGCCAGAACTCGGCTACCCGGCGCGCGGTCAGGGCACGCTCTGGGAGCTGCCCGCCCGTCCGAGCAGTAGCGACCTCGGCCGGCTCATCGGCCGCGAGCGGTTGCGCATCCTCGGGCTGCTGCGCGGCCGGCCGCGTTCGACGGGCGACCTGGCCGTCGAGCTCGCGGTCACGGCGCCGGCGGTCAGCCAGCATCTGCAACTGCTGCGGCGGACCGGCCTTGTCGACTCCTACCGGGTTGGCAAGCAGGTCTTCTACCAGCCGTCCGACCTGGCCACGATGCTCATCGGGCGCTGACGGGCGGCGGCGCGGCGGGCGGCGGCGCGGCGGGCGGCGGCGGCGGGCGGGCGGCGGCGGCGGGCGGGCGGCGGCGGCGGGCGGGCGGCGGCGGGGGGCGGCATTCCCAGCAGGCTGGCGGCCAGCGGCGGGCTAGCGAGCGTCGGCCGGGTTGGCGAGGCACACCTTGTCCCGGCCCGTGCGCTTGGCCCGGTACAGGGCGAGGTCGGCCGACTCAAGCAGTTCAAACAGGTCACCGCCGTGGCTGCCAAGGACCGCGACGCCGATCGAAACCGTGACGCCCACGACCGTGTCCTTGGTGAGCACCTTGACCACGCCGACGCCCCGGCGGATCCGCTCGGCGACGAGGCACGCCTCGGCCGCCGTGGTGTGGTTGAGCAGGATCGCGAACTCCTCGCCGCCGAACCGGCCCACCAGATCGGACTCGCGGACCTGCTGCCGCATCTCTGCCGCGAGTGTGCGCAGCACGGCGTCGCCGGTGAGATGCCCGTGCGAGTCGTTGACCCGCTTGAAGTAGTCCACGTCGGAGAGGAGCACGGCTAGGCACTCGCGCCGCCGCCGCGCCCGGTCGACCGCGAGCATCGCCTCGCCTTGCCATGCGCCGGCGTTCAGCACGCCGGTCTTGGGATCGGTGCGCGCCTGCGTCCTGAGCTGCGAGTGCAGCAGGCTGCGCTGAAGCAGCACGACGGGCGGGAGCGCGACGACGAGCAGCAGCGTGCTGAGCGCGCAGGCGATCGTGACCAGGATGCCCACGCAGGTCTCGGTCAGGTCGAGCAGCATCCGCTCGCGGTCCCACAGCATGTCGCTGAGCCGGGTATCCGGGTCGACGAGCCAGGCGGCCACCGCGACCAGGCCTGCGTTCAGCAGCCCGAAGACGACGGCGCAAACGATCGCCGCCGCGGCCGGCTGCGGGCGCAGGAGCCAGGCGTTCGGCCCGGGGTAGGTCAGCCAGGCCACCGCCTGGTCCCGTGGCACCACCGGGAGCAGCCAGCGGAACAGGGCCGAGGCGAGCGCTCCGGACAGGCCGAGTGCCGCGCTGCTGAACACCCGCCGGTACACCGCGCCGCGGCCGACTCGCATGTAGCCGAGCAGCCCGAGCAGCGACGGCGCGGCCAGCGCGTACAGCGGGGGCAGCAGCAGCGCCACGGGGAGCCACCAGGCGGACAACAGGTCCCGCCAGACCCCGATGGGCTGCCCGAGCCGCCCGCTGGCCTCGACGCAGACGGCACCACAGCACAACAGCGCGGTGAACAGCGTGAAGTCTTCGGCGGTGACCGACGTGCGCCCGGCTTCCCACCCGGTCAATGCCAGGTAACAGGCGAGGACACCGGTCACGTAGGCGATGAGCGGAAGCGGTTCGTCGAACAAAGGCCACTGCCACGCCCACGGCGAAGAGAAGCCGCCACGGTTGTCCCGTTGCCGCTGCTTCGTCGCGTCCCGGACTGCTGGCATGCCGTTGCCTGTCGCCTTCCTTAGACTTCCCCGCACGTCTGGGACTGGCTCAGCACTTGTTGGTAACTCTAGGTAGCAGAATAAATGCAAACTGTTGCGGGCGCGGCCAGAATTCTCAGGTTGGCGGCCACCTCATCGGATGCCGCGTGGAATTGATATTGGTCACTATGCGTAACCAATATTGGCGCGCGACATCCGAGCGGTGACATTTCGGCAGGTCAGCGACGGTTCTTCGGGCGCTTAGAACGGCACCGCTTCCGGCTCCCGATCCGTCTCCTTCAGGCTGTCGCCTTCCGTCAGGCCGGAGGCGGCCATGGCATCGCCGGCCTGGAGGTCGTCGCCATCATCACCCTCCGTGACGAAAGTGGCCTGTGCGACGAGTGTCGCCGAGGCCGCACCCCCCGCGTCGGCGCCTCCGGTGTCAGCGCCCTCAAGGTCGGTGTCGGCGGAGTACTCGTCGCCGCCCGCCGAGTTGACCGGGCCGAGGTCCTGCCGCGCCATCTCGCCCGCGTCAATACCAGCCGCCACTTCGGGCTGCGGCCGGCTGCCGCGCAAGAAGTGCGACCAGCCGTAGGCCAGGTCATGCCCGAGTGAGTCCGCCTCGATCTCAAGCGACGACCTCGTCCGATTCTCGCTGTCGACCCAGCGGTTCATGTAGAAGTGGCCCCTGATGACCACCATGTCGCCCTTGTGCAGGGAACTCGCGGCGTTGATGGCCAGCCGCCGCCAGCACTTGACGGTGTAGTAAGAAGTCGGCGCGTCGCGCCACTCCCCCGTCTCGCGGTTCAGGCGCCGCGGCGTGGAGCCAATCCTGATCTCGGTAACCGGAATCGCCCCTGCCGTCTTCTGGTGCAGCTTTGGCTCCGCGGTCAGGTAACCGCGCAATGTGATGTGGTTGTCTAGGCTCATTTCCCTGCCAGCCCCTTCCGGTTCATCGTGTCTTTAGCTACTCGACGGACCTCCCCGTCGACGCCCTTTCACGGTGCCCGATAGGGCCGCGCCAGCGCTTAACTAATTCACCGCCTGTGGATATCGCGCCTGAATTGTCCCCCACCTGTGGACAACGAGTTGCGATCTTGCAGCTCACCTGGCAAACTGCTCCGCCGCGCCACCATACGGTCTTGGGGAAAACCTGTTGGTGGCGGCGCGCATTACCGTGCTATCGTGCGCGTTCGTGCAACGGGTATCCGTGGTCGGCAACTCGGGTTCCGGCAAGTCAACGCTGGCCAGGGAGTTGGCCGCCAGGCTGGGCGTGCCCCACCTTGAACTCGACAGCGTCTTCCACCAGCCCGGCTGGGTGCCGCTTCCCACGGACGAATTCCGGCGCCTCGTCGCGGCGCGAGCCAGCGAGGACCGCTGGGTCATCGACGGCAACTACAGTGCCGTGCAGCCGATCGTCATGGCGCGCGCGGATACGGTCGTCTGGCTCGACCTGCCCAGGCGAGTCGTGATGCGGCAGGTCATCTGGCGAACCATGCGCCGGGCGGCGACACGGCAGGAATTGTGGAATGGCAATCGCGAGCCGCTGAGCAACTTCCTGAGCTTGGTCCCCGAGAAGTCCGTCATCTCGTGGGCCTGGCACAGCCACGCCAAGTACCGCGTCAGGTACGGCGTCGCGGCCGCCGACCCGGCCAACGCTCACCTTACGTTTATCCGCCTCACCAGCCGGCGAGACGTCACCCGTTTCCTCACCGACCCGCTCCAGTATGCCGGCCTCGGCGAGGCGGGCTAGGCGGCGACTAGCTCGGCGGGCTCCGCGATGACGTCCACCAGGGCGCCGTTGCGCATGACCGTGACGGGGAGCGGGCGGCCGATTGCCTCGGCGAACATCAGCCGCTGCAGGTCCTGGGCGGTCGCTACCTCCTGGCCGCCGGCGGTGAGCAGCAGGTCGCCGACGCGAAGTCCCGCCCGGTCGGCGGGACCGCCGGACACCACCGACGCCACGCGCAGGCCGGTGGCGCGCCCGCCGAGCTTCCCGCGCCATACCGGTGCCACCGGGGCGGGCACCACGGCGACGCCGAGGTAGGCGCGGCGCACCCGGCCATCGCGCATCAGCACGGACACGATCCGCCTGGTCGTCGAGTTCACCGGGACGGCGAGGCCGAGCCCGGCCCCGGCCACCGCCGTGTTGATGCCGACCACCCGGGCGTTGGAGTCGGCGAGCGCGCCGCCCGAGTTGCCCGGGTTAAGCGCGGCGTCGGTCTGGATGACGTCCTCGATGATGCGCTGCTCCCCTACCGGCAGGGACCGGCCGAGCGCGCTCACCACGCCCGCGGTGACCGAGCCGGCCAGCCCGAGTGGGTTGCCGACCGCGACGACAAGCTGGCCCACCCTGAGCCCGTCCGCCTCACCGAGCTCGGCGGGCTCCGGCGTCGCGCCCGAGGCGCGGAGCACCGCCAGATCCGACAGCGGGTCAGCCCCGACGACCTGAAACGCCTCTGCGGTGCCGTCGGAAAAGGTAGCGGTTCCGCCGGTGGCCCGGCCGACGACGTGCGCGTTCGTGAGCAGGAAGCCGTCGGCGGTGAACACCACACCCGACCCGAGACTCTCTCCCGAGCCGCGCCCGTAAGGCCCGGACTGACGCACGCGCAAGCTCGCGACCTTGGGCGTCAGCCGCTCGGCGACGGCGATCACGACCCGCGAGTACTCGTCCAGGGGCTCATTTACTCCCATACATTGATTACATCATTACAGAGCAACAAAGCCAAGGCGCGGGCGCGGCCCGCCGTCGCGCCCACAGCGAACGGGCCTCAGGGCCAGAACGGAGACGCGCTTGGGGCCGCGGGCCAGTCACGGACTGCGTCGGGCGCACCCAAGGCCACGGCCGACGAGTGCCGGGGCACCCAGCACCAGAACCCGACATGTGCCGGGGGCACCCAAGGCCAGAACCGACACGTTCCGCGGCTCCCAGGGCACAACCGACACGTGCCAGGGGCACCCAAGGCCAGAACGAACATGTGCCAGTGGGCCACAGAGCCAATAGATGCACGCCTGGGGCACCCCGGGCCAGAACGTTGTGGCCCGGGGTGCCCCACGGCCAGAGGCCCAGGCAACGTGCACGGCCGACAACGCCGTAAATTCATGAAATATCCGGAATGGCGGGCCTGCTGATGGGCGCTGGGCACGGGCGCACGGATGGGCACCACCCGGCGGATGGGCACGGGCGCACGGATGGGCGCTCTCCGCCGGATGCAGCGACGGCAGGTCAGTCGGGAGGAAGGGCGCGATGGGCGGATGGGCACGGGTGGGCGGATGACGGATGGGCGCGACTGCCTGGCGACGGCCGGACGGAAGGGCGCGGCTGCGCGTTGAGGTGCCACCCGAGACCGGGCGAGCGTTTAGGGGCCAATTAGCTAGGATTATGTGCGCTTAGGGGACACCAAGGAAAATACGCGTTTAAGGGCTATCTGGGATACGTGGGTTTAGGGGTCACTCAGGATTAGGGGCAGGAAACGAAAGGTAATGCGGCGCTCGGCCGGACAGGGGCGATCCGCTTATGGGTTCCGCTGTCGAGGCGGCTGATCGTGTGGGCCAGCCGGTGCGCGGCGCGCGTTGAGGATTTGCCGCCGTAGGCCACAAAAATTTCACGATCATGGGCCTGAGCTGCCCAGATTGCCGACAAGTCGGGCAATTGACGCTTCTCCTATTGTTGTTGTGTAAGTTTTTGGCTGTGTCGGAGAATTTTTGGCTGCGTCGGAGAATAGGCCGGAGGCCCCGCTGCGGGGTGATGGTGTGGCGGTGACGCAGGGGTCTCGTTGGTATCACGATTCACTGGGGTTAATGGCTTATGGGGTGATCGTGAGTAGATTGGCGTGGGCTCGCCCTGGGAGCATGCAGCCTGGCGGCGGGGGGTGGCGGCACGGCGGGTTTGCGGGTAGAGCACCAGCGAGGGGGCTGTTCTTGGTGGCCGTAGGACTTGTCAGGGCCGGAGCGCGGGGGTTGGAATGGGGGAACTATGCGGCCGGTCGCCCATCTTGCCAACCTTGACCTGAACCTGCTCGTCGCGCTGCGCGAACTTGTCAGGGAGCGTAGCGTCACGCGCGCCGCGCAGCGGCTTGGGGTGACGCAGCCGGCGGCGAGCGCTTCGCTGTCGCGGCTGCGGCGGCACTTCGGCGACGAACTGCTCGTGCGCGAGCACGGAGAGTACGTGCTCACGCCGCTCGGCGAGCAACTCGCGCAGCAGGTCGAGGCCGTGTGCGCGGCCGCGGAGCGGCTGTTCGCGGCGTCGTCCGAGTTCGACCAGGCGACCTCGGATCGTGAGTTCACCCTGGTCATGGCCGACTACACGATCATGGTGATCGGCGAGGCGCTCTCCCAGGCGGTGCAGAAGGCCGCGCCGAAGACGCGGCTGCACATCCGGCTCGTGCGCGAGTCGCTCGCCACCGAGTACTCCGACGGCATCCGGTTCGTGGACGGCATGGTCGCGCCGCCGTCGAACGGGTTCGCGCTGCCGGACACGCGGTCGGCGGAACTGTTCCGCGACCGGTGGGTGTGCGTGCTCGACGGCGACAACCCCGTGCTCGACGGTGGCAGTGCGCTGCGCGTGCGCGACCTGGCGGGGCTGCCGTGGGTCGCGCCCTATTACCGCGCGGAACGCGGGGTGGCCTCGGTGCCGGTGATGCGCCAACTCGCGCTGCTCGACCTCCAGCCGAGGATCGCCGTGCGGGTGGAGAGCTACCTCGCGGTGCCCTACTTCGTCACGGGCACCGACCGCGTCGCGCTGATGCAGGAGCGGCTGGCGACCCGGCTCGCCGCGTCCGCGAACCTGCGCGTGCTCGAGTGCCCGGGCGACGCGGAGCCGATCGTCGAGGCGCTCTGGTGGCACCGGCAATACGAGGACGATCCCGCGCACGCCTGGCTGCGGCGCCTCATCATGGAGACCGCGCGGCGGCTCTGACCTGCTGACTTACCGTATAAATCGCGTTTATTCCCGTTAGACATTTCTTTTTCTTGTTACGCGGCTTACTCAGATTTAACGTCCCAGACATGCCGCATGAACTTACTGAGCTCCGGCTGGACGCGGTGACGCGCCCCGCCTCAGGGGCCGTCCACGAGATCACGGCCGACGTGTGCGTCGTCGGCGCGGGGATCGCCGGGTGCTCCGCCGCGATCGAGTCGGCGCGGCTCGGCCGCTCGGTCGTGCTCGTTGACTCGCTGCCGCTGATCGGCGGGCAGATGGTGCATTCGCTGATCGGGCTGTTCGCGGGGGTGTTCGGCAACGCGCCCGAATACGTACAGTTGACTCACGGCCTGTTCGACGATATATTCGCATCACTGGCACCGTCCGGAGACCTGTACTTCTCACGCGGGCACACGACGACGGTGTTCTACAACGAGGTCGCCCTCGGGCGCTGGCTGGAACGGAAAGTACGCGACCTCGGGATCCAGGTCATCACCGGCGCGGTGCTCGGCAACGTGGCGCTGCGCGACGGATTCGTCTCCTCGGTCGATCTCGCGACACGGTACGGAGACGTGCGGGTGCGCGCGACCGGCTACGTGGACGCGTCGGGCGACGCGGCGCTGACGTGGCAGGCGGGGCTGCCCTGCTGGGTGCCGTCGCGGCCGATCTACGGCAGCCAGCAGGTCATCGTGGAGAACCTGGACGAGGCGCACAAGCCAGAGGCCGGGGAGATCGACGCGCTGTTCGCGGCGCGGGGCGAGGAAACCGGGCTGCTGCGGCGCGGCGGCCTGGCGTTCTTCTTCCCCGGGCGCGGCACGGCGGTGCTGAACGTGACGCACATCGACGCGCCGCTCGACCCGGTCGACGCGGCGCGGGCGATGTTCGAGGGGCGGGACCAGGCGGACGCGGCGATCGCGCTGCTGAAGTCCGAGTTTCCCAAGGCCTTCGGCGAGGCCCGGGTGCGGGCCTACGGGTTCCCCGGGCGGCGGCAGACCCGGTGGATCCAGGGCGCGCACCAGCTCACGGTCGACGAGGTGCGCGCCGGAACGGCCTTCGACGACGCGGTGGCGCGGACGGCCTGGCCGGTGGAACTGCACGACCGTTCCGACGGCTACGTGTGGGAGATGTTTCCCGCCGACCACGTGCACTACGTGCCGCTGCGGTCGCTGCTGCCGCCGGGCGCGCACAACCTCGTCGCGGCGGGGCGGTGCATCGACGGCGACGCCGCCGCCCTGTCCAGCGTGCGGGTGATGGGCCCGTGCTCGGCGATGGGCTTCGCCGCCGCGCACGTGCTCGACCTCGCCGCAGGCACAGGCACAGGCACAGGCACAGGCACGGGCACAGGCGCGGGCACCGGCACCGGCGCGGGCACGGCCGCGGGCACGGGCGCCCGCGCAGGCACAAGCACGGGCATGAGCGTGCACGCGGTCGACCTCGAGCGGCTGCGGTCGCGGATCGGCGCGAATCTCGGGACCAACGGGACCTCGGAGGCAAGCTGATGTTCCTCACCGATGAAGAGAAGCGGATGCGGGACGGCGCGGAAGGCGACGCCGTCGCGGCCGCGATGGACCTGCTGATCAGGTACGGCTACGCGCTCGACGCCGAGCGGCTGTGCGACATCAGGAACGTGGCGGGGACCATGACCCAGCCGTCGCCGACCAAGGCGCGGCTGGTCGCCGAGGGCGGCTGGGACAAGGCGTTCGCGGTCATCAACCTGGACAGCGACCTCGACCTGACGATCCCGTCGATGCGGGTGCCGACCTGCCAGCTGCAGCACGGGTTCGGGCCCGACTCGGTGGACATCGTGCCCTACCCCAAGGCGAACGTCGAACTGCAGGACGACGCCGAGTCCTTCTACGGGCGGCACGGGGTGAACATCCTCGCCACCTGCACGCCGTACCAGGTGGGGAACCTGCCACTGCGCGGCGAGCACTGCGCGTGGATGGAGTCCTCGGCGGTGATCTACGCGAACTCGGTGCTCGGGGCGCGGACCAACTGCGAGGGGATCGCGTCGACCGGGGCGGCGTCGCTGACCGGGAAGATCCCCTGCTGGGGCAACCACCGCGAGGAGAACCGGCGCGGCACCCACCTGGTCTCGGTCGAGGGCCTGACCGTGGAGTCCTTTCAGGACTGGGGGATGCTCGGCTACTTCGCCGGCGGTATCGCGGGCGAGGACCACCCGGTGATCGTGGGCGACCTGTCCCGGCCCGACCTGACCGAACTGAAGCACTTCGGCGCGGCGGCGGCCACGTCCGGCGGGGTGGAGCTGTACCACATCCCTGGCATCACGCCGGAAGCCGCCACGGTCGAGCAGGCCTTCGGAAACGAGGCGGCCGTGCCCGACGCCGTCGTCTACGGTCCGGCCGAGCGACGGGCGATGTACGAGACGCTGAACGAGCTCGGCTCCTCCCCCGACGTCGACTTCGTGCTGCTGGGCTGCCCGCACGCCTCGGTTGACCAGATCCGGCAGGCCGCCGCGCTGCTCGACGGCAAGCGGCTGTCGGCGAGCACCGAGCTGTGGATCATGGCGCCGCGCGCGCTGAAGGTGATGGCCGACCGCTCCGGGTACACGGCGGTGATCGAGCGGGCCGGCGGGCGGGTCCTCGCGGACTCCTGCCCGGCGATGTCGCGGGCCGCGCCCGCGGGCACCAAGGTCTTCGCCACCGACTCCGCCAAGCAGGCGCACTACCTGCCGGCGATCCTCGGCATCGAGGCCTGGTTCGGGACGCTCGAGGAATGCGTCGACGCGGCGGTCACCGGCCGCTGGAACGGAGGCCTGCGCTAATGCTCACCCTGCACGGCCGGACGGTCGTCCCCGGCAAGGTCGAGGGCGAGGCCCTCGTGTCGCACGAGCCCATTTCCGGGTGGGGCGGGATCGACCCGGCCCGCGGCGTGGTCATCGAGCCGCGGCACGAGCTCTACGGCGTGTGCTTCGCCGGCAAGATCCTGGTCTTCCCCAGCGCGAAGGGGTCCTCGGGCTGGTCGGGCTTCTTCCAGACGACGCGGCTGTCCGGCACCGCGCCGATCGGCATGATCATCGGCCGGATCTCGGCGAAGTCGGCTCTTGGCGCGGTCGTGACGCGCGTTCCGGCGGTCACCGACCTCGACGCCGACCCCTGTTCGGTTATCGCCACCGGTGACTGGGTGCTCATTGACAACGCAACAGTGGAGGTCAGCAAGCGATGACCACACTTCGCTCTAACTACGAGCCGGGCACGTCACGGTGGGCGACCCGCCGGGCGCAGTGGCTCGCGCTCGGGCTGTCCGACGCGGACATGCTCAAACCCAAGATCGCCATCGTCAACACGTCCTCGCAGCTCGCGATCTGCTTCAGTCACCTGGACGAGATCGCCCGGCGGACCAAGCGGGCGATCGAGGCGGCCGGCGGCATCGGCTTCGAGGTGCGCACCGCCGCCCCGAGCGACTTCATCCACAGCGCCGGCCACCGCGGCGGCTACATCCTGTCGGCCCGCGACCTGATCACCAACGACATCGAGATGCAGGTCGAAGGCGCGCAACTCGACGGCATGATCTGCCTCGCCTCCTGCGACAAGACCGCGCCGGGCCAGCTCATGGCGGCGGCCAGGCTGAACGTCCCGACGATCATCGTCGCCTGCGGCTACCAGGCGAGCGGCTCCTACCAGGGCAGGCACTGCGACATCGAGGACGTGTTCCTCGCGGCCGGGCATGTCGCCAGCGGGTCGCTCAGCGCCGCTGAGCTGACCGAGATGAGCAGCTGCGCCGTGCTCAGCCCGGGCGTGTGCGCCGGCTTCGGCACCGCGAACACCATGCACCTGGCCTGCGAAGCGCTCGGCATGGCGCTGCCCGGCTCCACCCCGGTCCGCGCCAACAGCAAGCCGATGTGGGGGGCGGTCGACGCGGCGGGCGAGCGCATCGTGGCGATGGTGGCCGAGGACCTGCGGCCGCGCGACATCATGACCCCGGCCGCGTTTCGCAACGCGGTCACCGCCATCTTGTCGATCAGCGGGTCGATCAACTCGGTGAAGCACCTGCAGGCGGTGGCGGCCGAGACCGAGAACGGCACGGACGTCTACCGGCTGTTCGAGACCCTCGCCGACGAGGTGCCGCTGCTGTCGGAGATCCGGCCCAACGGCGAGACGCCGATCGAGGAGTTCGAGGACGCGGGCGGCACGGCGGCGCTCATGAAGCAACTCGAGCCGCAGCTTGACGGCACCGCCAGGACGGTGACCGGCCGCACCCTGGCCGAGAACCTGGCCGGGGTGGTCGTCACCGACTCAGAAGAGAACCCTGGGACGATTCGCTCACGGGAGCGGGCGCTCGGCCGGCGGCCCACGATCGTGCTGATCCGGGGCAGCCTCTGCCCCGACGTCGGCATCGTCAAGCTCGCCGTGGCCGACGACCGGCGGCTGGAGTTCGCCGGGCCCGCCAAGGTCTTCGAGTCCGCCCAGCAGGCACTCGACGGGGTTAAGGCGGGGCTGGTCGAGGCGGGCCAGGTGGTGGTGCTGCGCGGCCTCGGTGTCACCGGCTCTCCCGGCATGGGGATGGCCTCCGCGCTGGTCTTCGCGCTCGATGGCGCGAACCTCACCGGCCACGTCGCCGTGGTCACCGACGGGCAGCTGTCCGGCCTGGTGAACAAGGGCATCGTCGTCGGCGAGATATCCCCAGAGGCGGCGGCGGGCGGCCCGCTCGGCCTGGTCCGCGACGGCGACATCATCCGCATCGACGTCCTCGGGCGCACCGCCGACCTGGACGTCCCCGCCGACGAGCTCGCCGCCAGGAAGGCCGAGCTCACGGCCAGCCCGCCCGCACGGCCCGCCGAAGTCGGCTGGCTTTCCGTCTATCAGCGCCTCGTCCGTCCGCTCCCCGAGGGCGCCGTCCTGCGACCCAGACCAAAGGAGTCCGCGTGAAGATACCCAGCCGAGGCGGCAGCGAGGCCGCCCCGTGAGCGCCGAGGAAAAACCCGCGGCCCAAGCCAACGGAAACAGCGCCGCGGAAAACAGCGCCGCGGAAAACAGCACCACGGCGAACAGCACCGCGGCGAACAGCACCACAGGAAAGGCCGCGCTCGCCGTCACCGGGCTGTCCGTCGCCTACGGGAACGTGGTCGCGGTCCACGACGCCACGTTCACGGTGGCCGAGGGCGACGCCTGCGCCATCGTCGGGCCGAACGGCAACGGCAAGTCCTCGATATTGATGGGCGTCACCGGCATGATCCGCCGCCGCGGCGCGGTGGAGATCTTCGGCGCGCACGCCAAGAACGGCGACGTGAAGTGGGCCGCGCGGCACGGTCTGACGCTGGTGCCCGAACGCCGCCAGCTCTACCCGGAACTGACGGCGGAAGACAACATCATCCTCGGCTGCTACACCTGGACGAGAAGCATCGGGAAGGCTCGACGATCCGACGCCTACGGGCGCGCGATCGGCCTCTTTCCCGAGCTGAAGCCGCACCTCAAGCAGCTGGCGGGCACCCTGTCGGGCGGCCAGCAGCAGATGGTGGCGATCGCCCGCGGCCTGGCCGCCGACCCGAAGATCCTCGCCGTCGACGAGCCGTGCCTCGGCCTCGCCGAGGCGATCGCCAAGCGGGTGTACGACGTGCTGGCGGAGATCCACGGCGCGGGAACCACGCTGATCGTCGTCGAAGAGGCACCGCGCCGGGCGCTGACCCTGTGCAACAAGCGCGTCGAGGTGCGCAACGGCATGACCCTGCACGCCCGGGGGGACAACCCCCCGTTCCCCCCGACGGTGGTGACCGCGTGAAGTTCGGAAACCTGCTCATCGCCGGGATCACCACCGGCTCCATCTACGCCATGTTCGCGGTCTGCGTCTCGGTCTGGTACCGGGTCTCCAACATCCTCAACCTGGCCGTCGGCGACTTCGCGATGGTGGGCGCCCTCGGCGTGGACAACCTGTACCGCGTCAAGGGGCTGCCGCTGCCCGTCGCCATCATCACCACGCTGGTCGTGGTGGCTGTCTTCGCCTACCTCTACGACCAGGTGGTGCTGCGCATCGCGCAGGACGGCAGGCGTCCGATCGAGGGCATCGTCATCACCTTCTTCTTCACCTTCGCGCTGTCGTTCTTCATCGACGGGGTGGCCAAGGTGCTGTTCGGTACCGACGTGCACGCCGCGCCGACCCTGTGGAGCGGTCCCTCGCTCACGCTGGGCAGCCTCAACTTCGAGCGCTCTGGCATCCTCGTGCTGGCCTGCGCGATCATCATCGGCGGGGCGTTCTGGCTGTACATCAAGTTCACCCTCGGCGGCAAGGCGCTCGAGGCGAGCGGCGAGAACTCGGTCGGCGCGCGGATCGTCGGGATCGACACCCGCCAGTACCGGCGGCTGATCTTCATCGGGACCGCGGTCATCGCCGCCGTCTTCGGCATCGTGGAGTCGCCGATCACCGGGTTCACGTACCTGTCGGGCGCGACGATCTCGCTCACCGGGTTCATCGCCGCCGCCTACGGCGGGTTCCGCAAACCCGGCCGGGCGCTGGTCGCCGGGCTGTTCATCGGCGTGCTCGAGGCGATGCTCGGCGGCTACGTCAGCGCCGAGTTCGGCGACACGGTGCTGTACGCGATCCTCGCCGCGGCGATCCTCGCCTGGCCGCGCGCCCTCGGCTTCGAATCGGCGGTGAGCGGATGAACCAGTTCCTGGCCGCGTCCTCGCGAGCCTTCCGGTGGAGCTCGGCGGTCGCCTCGTCCCGGGCCGCGCGGCGGGTGCCGCGCGGCGGGGTGCCGTCGGTGATCGTCCTGGTGGTGGGCGCGATCATCGTGCTCAACTACGGGCTGCTCTACACCGGCTCGGTGTTCGTGCTGTCGGCCTGCTACGCCATCGTCACCGCCGGCATGGCGGTGCAGATCGGGTTCAGCCAGCAGATCGCGTTCTCCCAGTCGGTCTTCTTCGGTGTCGGCGCCTACGGCGTGGCCATGCTGAACACCCACGCCAACATGTCGGTGCTGCTGGCCACGGTGATCATGGTGGTCGCGGCGGCGCTGGTCGCGCTGCTGCTCGGCTCGGTGGTCACCCGCGCCTCCGGGCTCGCGCTGGCGGTCGCCACGCTGATGCTGCCGCTGATCGCGGTGGGCTACGTGTCCGGCACCGGCGTCCTCGGCGGCCCGGTCGGCGCCCCGCTGAGCGGCACGCTGTGGCCGGGCTCGGGATCGACCACGCTGGTCGCGCTTGGCGGCGGGCTCATCGTCGTCGTGCTGCTGGCCGCGGTGGTGTTCCTCGCCTCCAGGATCCTGTCCTCTGACATCGGCCTCGAGCTGTTCGTGCTCGGCGTCGACGAGCGGACCGCGGCCGCGCTCGGGGTGCGCACGCCGCGCCGCAAGCTCGAGCTGTTCGTGCTCGGCTGCGGGTTTGCCGCCCTGGGCGGCGCGGTCTACGCGGGCACCCAGCAGTTCGTGCCGGAGACCGCGATCGACCCGACCGCCGAGCTGGCCCTGCTGATCATGCTGTTCATCGGCGGGCGGCGCTCGGTCTTCGGTGCGGTGGTCGGCGCGCTGGTCATCCAGTACCTCCAGGGCGCGAGCAACTGGGTGAGCGTCAACATCCTCATCGTCGAGGGCCTGCTGCTGACCGTGGTGCTGCTGGTGGACCCGGAGGGGCTGTCGGGCATCGTGCAAACCGCGATCGCGTGGCTGCGCCGGAAGTCAGTACCGCCCGTCGGCAGCGGCGCCCCGGCGGCCGGCGCCCCGGCGGCCGGCGCCCCGGCGGCCGGGGCCGGGGCCGGGCAGCCGGGGCCGGGCGAGCTGGCCGGCCTGTCGCTGGCCGGCGTGCTGGCCGGCAGGCCGGCCGACGGCACGCCGGCGCACGCCCGCCCGGGCGACGCGACGCTGCTCGAGGTGCGGAACGTCTTCAAGGAGTACGGCGGCCTCAGCGTGCTGCACGACGTGTCGTTCGCACTGCCGGAGCGCGGCCTGTTCGGGCTGTGCGGCCCGAACGGTGCGGGCAAGTCCACCCTGCTCAACGTCATCGGCGGCAGCGTGGCGCCGTCGTCGGGCGAGGTCGTACTCGACGGGACCGACATCACCAGGCGGCCGCCGAACGAGCGGTTCTACCGTGGCATCAGCCGCACCTTCCAGGCCGTCCACCTGATCAAGGGCCGCACCGTGCTCGACAACGTGGCGGTCGCCTGCCTCACGTCGCACAAGGCGTCGATTGTCACCAGGATCGGGCGCAGCCGGCTCGACACCGCCCGCGCGAAGGCGGCGCGCACCCTGGCCGAGCTGGGCATGGCTCACCTCGCGGACCGCGAGGTCTCCAGCCTCACGCTGGAGATGCAGCGGATGGTCGAGCTGGCCCGGGCGCTCGCCCCCGGCCCCCGGCTGCTGCTGCTCGACGAGCCGGCCTCCGGCCTGTCCGAGGAGCAGCGGCAGCGGCTGGCCGCCCTGCTCACCACGATCGCCGAGCGCACCTGCGTGCTGCTCGTCGAGCACGACCTGGCGCTCGTCGCGCAGGTCAGCGAGCGGATCTTCGTGCTGTCCGGCGGCCACCTCGTGTTCGACGGCGGGCCCGAGGACTTCCGTTCCTCGCCGGTTGTCAACTCGCTGCTTGTCGGCAGCTAACAAGCCTTCTTATCCATGGCAATTCCAGGAGGGAAGAACAATGATTCGAAGACGAATTCCGTTTAAGGCAGCGGCCGCGACGGCCATCGTCCTGCTGGCCGGCGGGCTCGCCGCCTGCAGTGGCGGCGGTGGCGGTGGCGGCACCACCGCGAGCAGCAACTCCCCCATCGTCGCCTGCGGCGACCTGGCCCTGGCGGGGCCGTACGCGCAGATCGGCGAGTCCGACAACTGGGGCGCCCAGGCGTACTTCAAGCACGTCAACGCGACCGGCGGCATCCTCGGCCACAAGGTCAACTACATCACGCTGAACAACCAGTCCAACGCGGCGCAGTCCGAGCTGGACGCGAAGAAGTGCGTGCAGACTTACCACGCGCAGGTCATCATCGGGCCGGAGTCCGGTGCGGACACCGAGTCCGCGCTGCCGATCGCGATTGCCAACAAGACGATCCTGATCAGCCTCTCCTCCGGCTGGCAGACCAACGGCTACCCGTCCAGCGAGCTCAACTCGTACGGCTTCCCCGGCTTCTACGACGTGTTCGCCGAAGACCAGATCGCCTCGGTGCAGAACCTGATCGTGCCACGGCACTACACCCGGGTCGCGCTGCTCGAGGACAACTGCGGCTCGGTCTGCCTGGCCAACCAGGCCACCGTGCAGAGCCTGGCCGCCAAGGACGGCTTCCAGCTCGTCTCCACCCAGATCGACCAGGTCGGCGCCACCGACGTCACCCCGCAGGTGCTCGCCATGCTGGCCGCCAAGCCGCAGATCATCCTCTTCGGCCTGGTGCCAGGCACCGACTCGATCACCGCCATCAAGGCCATCAGGGCCCAGGACCCGACCATCCCGATCAGCGAGTGCTCCGGGTGCGAGATCCCCAGCTTCGTCTCCGCGGCCGGCGGCCCGACGGCGATGAAGAACATCTACGTGCTCGGGTCCATGAAGAACTGGCTGACCCAGGCCCAGGCGGGCACCTCGGCGGTGGACAAGGCGACGGCGGCCGGCCTGACCGGGTACATCTCTGGCATGCAGGCAGCCGGACTCGGCAACGACAACGCGATCGAGAACAGCCAGGAAGGCTGGGACGCCGGACTGGAGATCAACTGGGCGATCACGCAGGCCGGCAACCTCAACGAGCAGACGATCATGCAGAAGCTCCAGCACCTGGACATCAACACGCTTGGCATCGTGTGGACCAGGACCCCGTCCAACTACGAGAGCTACAGCGACGTCGACGCCGCCATGGCGATCATCAACCCCGACGGCTCGGCCAGCCTCTACAACCCAGGCAGTTAAAACGAGCAGTCTGAACGGATTCGGGTAATACCGAATCCGTTCAGACTAATCTCTTTCGACTTTCTTGGCCGTTTGATCTTCTTGATCTTCCTTGACCCGCGCGGCGCGTTACCGCGCGGCGGCCACCGCCAGCTCTCTCCTGAACCGCTCGTACTGGGCGATCTCCCGGCCGGTCGCGAGCAGCACCAGGTCGTGGGCGACGCCGCCGACCCGGTCGCGCATGGCCCGCTCGGCGGTCTCGCGCTCGCTGTCGGCGGCGGCCACGGCCACGTTGCGGCAGCCGACCGCGGTCACGTAGCCGAGCACGAGCATCGCCACCGCCATGATCAGCAGCCACGGGATCAGCGAGACCTCGCCGATCCAGCCCTGGTGGTGACCGGTCAGCCGGACGAGCGCGATCACCACGGACAGCGCCACGCCCGCGGCGGCCAGCACGGTCAGCAGCCACTGCCAGGCGGTCACGAGCCGCCACCAGCCCGGCGGCCCCGACCGGCGGCCGGCGACCACGGCCTGCACCGCGCCCGCGAGCGCCTGCGGCACCATGCCCGCGTTGCACCGGGCGGCCTCGCGCAGGCTGGTCGACCACGGCTCGGTCAGGCCGCTGCCCACCGTGTCGGCGAACGCCGTGATCGCGTTGTCGACGTCGGACTGCGGTGCCTGGCCGATCGCGGTCACCGCGTTCACGCCGGCCGCGCGCAGTTCGCGCATCGGGTCGCGGCGGCCGCCGAGCCACTGGCCGGCCGGCCACCCGGTGAGCCGCGCCGCCTGCGCCTCGCGGGCGCTGGCCATCGACTGCGCGACCGCGGACAGGCCCGCGGCGCGCGCGAACGCGGCGGTCAGCCTGGCCGCCGCCTCCCGCGGCACGTTGGCGCTCGGGTCGGCGGCGTCGCGGCTGGCGCCGTCCGGGGTGGCGTCCTCCCACGGCGGCCTGGCCGGCGCGGGGGCCGGCATCGCCTCGGCCCGCTCTTCCTCGGTGAGCTCCCAGGGCGGCTTAGAGAACCCCCGCGGCTCGCCGTCCGCGCCGTCCGCGGGCGCGGCGAGCGGCACCGCGCCCGCCGCTGTGCCCACGCCCATGGCCACCGCCATGTCCGGTGCCACCTGCGGGCCGCCGTAGGCGGCGAAGCCGTCGATCATCGCGTCGATGTCGGCGGCGATCCGGTCGGTGACCGTGCGGTTCTGCGTCACGGTCTGGGTCAGCAGCGCGCGCAGCTCGCCGAGGCCCTCGCCGGTGCGCGCGGAGACCGGGTAGATCGGCGCGTCGAGCAGGCCCTCGGCGTCGAGCAGGCGGCGCAGGTCCTCCTCGCAGTCCCTGGCCTGCTGTGGCGAGAGCACGTCGATCTGGTTGAGCACCACGGTGAACACGTCGGCGTGGCCGGCCAGCGGTATCAGGTACCGGTTGTGCACGGCGGCGTCGGCGTACTTCTGCGGGTCGAGCACCCAGACGACCATGTCGGCCAGCTTGGACAGCCGGTCCACCGCGGCCATGGAGGCGGTGACGACCGAGTCGTGGTCGGGCAGGTCGAGCAGGATCAGGCCGTCGAGGTCGGACTCGCCGGAGTCGAGCACGCTCGCCCGGGCGTACCGGTGGCGGCGCTGCACGCCGAGCCAGTCGAGCAGCGGCGCGGCGCCCTGCATACCCCACACGCAGGCGTGCACGTGCCGCGTCATCGGGCGGGTCACCCCCGGCGGGGAGAACGTCGCCCCCGACAGCGCGTTGAACAGCGTCGACTTACCGCTCCCGGTGCCGCCCGCGAGGGCGACGACCGTGTGGTTGCCCGACAGGCGCAGCCGTTCGCCGGCCCGCTTGAGCACGGCCTCGGCGTCGTCGAGCAGGGCGACGCTGAACCCGCTGTCGTCCTGGCCTTGCCCGCGCGCTTCGGCCTGCGTTCCGTGGCCCTGGCGGGCGCGGCCGATCCGCACCAGTTCGGCCAGCGCCTCCAGGCGTGGCGACAGGTTCTGCTGACCCAGCCGCTGTGGCCCCAGCGAGGGGAGCATGCTCATGCGGCCTCCTCGCTAGCGCTCGTCAGCCGCATTCGCAGACGCACAGTGCTTACTGATTCGCTCGCAAGCTCGCTCATCGGGCCGCCTCAAGTGAGTACTCGGCCTGGTACAGCCGGACGGCGGCGACGGCGTCGACCTGGCCGGCTTCGTCAATGACCTCGCCGAACCGCAGCAGTTCCTCGTCCAGCAGCAACTCGACCCGCTGGCGCAGGTCGTGCCTGGCCCGCGCGATCAACTGGTCGACCTCGGCGTTCCCGAGGATGGAGGCAAGCACTTCCCTGGGCACCGCGCCGATCCTGTCCTCGGGTTCCT
>Ga0335075_10000977_pt1 | contig 48157 bp, 53 predicted proteins | sample Lox_Sample_24_FD_206723 | JGI IMG/M metagenome (GOLD analysis project Ga0335075, IMG submission 206723) | Soil microbial communities from Loxahatchee National Wildlife Refuge, Florida, United States - Lox_Sample_2.4 | ecosystem: Environmental > Terrestrial > Soil > Wetlands | place: USA... | reverse complement strand
CGCATCGTTACCCGAGAGGACCAGTTCTGATGGCAGTGGGAATTTCCCCTGGCGAACTGCGCGAGCTCACCGACGAGGAGCTGATCGCGCGGCTACGCGAATCCAAGGAAGAGCTGTTCAACCTGCGCTTCCAGATGGCGACCGGTCAGCTCAGCAACAATCGTCGACTCCGCATCGTGCGCCAGGAGATCGCACGCGTCTACACCGTGCTACGTGAACGTGAACTCGGCCTGGCCACGGGCCCCAATGGTGCTGGAACTGAGGATTCGTAATGGCAGAAGCGAAAACCCCTGCGAAGAAGGCGGCCAAGGCCCCGGCCAAGTCCGCTGCGAAAGCCGCCGCGAAAGAAACGGCGGGCGGTGCTAAGGGCCCCAAGCGCACACCGAGCACTCCAAAGCCGCGCGGTCAGCGCAAGACCCGAATCGGGTACGTGGTGAGCGACAAGATGCAGAAGACCATCGTCGTCGAGCTGGAAGACCGTGTCCGGCACCCGCTGTACGGCAAGATCATCCGAACCACCAAGAAGGTCAAGGCGCACGACGAGAACGGCATCGCCGGGATCGGCGACCGCGTCTCGTTGATGGAGACTCGACCGCTGTCGGCAACCAAGCGGTGGCGGCTCGTCAACATTCTCGAGAAAGCCAAGTAAGCCCCAGGCGAGCACTCGCCGGAGCATCTCAGAAGCCCCCAAACCTGTAATGTTTTGGGGGCTTTTGGGTTCCCGCATCAGTCACAGCTTCGCGGTATAAGCTTCATCCGGTATTCCGGGGGTCCACCACGAGAGTGAGGCCGGCGATGACGACCGAGTTCAGCGGCAAGATCGAATTGGATATCCGTGATTCGGAGCCGGATTGGGGTCCGTACGCCGCACCGACCGCGCCGGAGAACTCACCGAACATCCTCTACCTCGTCTGGGATGACACCGGTATCGCGACCTGGGACTGCTTCGGCGGCTTGGTCGAGATGCCGGCGATGGCCCGCATCGCCGAGCGTGGCGTGCGGCTGTCGCAGTTCCACACCACGGCACTGTGCTCACCGACCAGGGCGTCACTGCTAACCGGTCGCAACGCGACCACCGTGGGAATGGCCACCATCGAAGAATTCACCGACGGTTTTCCCAACTGCAACGGCCGGATTCCGGCCGACACCGCATTGCTCTCCGAGGCACTCAACGAGCACGGCTACAACACCTACTGTGTCGGCAAGTGGCATCTGGTGCCGCTGGAAGAGTCGAACATGGCGTCGACCAAGCGGCACTGGCCGACGTCGCGCGGCTTCGAACGCTTCTACGGATTCATGGGCGGCGAGACCGACCAGTGGTACCCGGACCTGGTCTACGACAACCACCCGGTCAACCCGCCCGGCACGCCCGAGGACGGCTACCACCTGTCGAAAGACATCGCTGACAAGACTATTGAATTCATCCGCGACGCCAAGGTGATTGCGCCGGACAAGCCGTGGTTCAGCTACGTGTGCCCGGGCGCCGGGCACGCCCCGCATCATGTCTTCAAAGAATGGGCCGACAAGTACGCCGGCAAGTTCGACATGGGCTACGAGCGCTACCGCGAGGTGGTGCTGGAGAAGCAGAAGGCGATGGGGATTGTTCCGCCGGATACCGAATTGTCGCCCGTCAACCCGTATCTCGACGTCAAGGGACCCAACGGCGAACCGTGGCCGTTGCAGGACACGGTGCGGCCGTGGGACACACTCAACGACGAAGAGAAGAAGCTGTTCAGCCGGATGGCCGAGGTGTTCGCCGGCTTCCTGAGCTACACCGACGCCCAGATCGGCCGCATCCTGGACTATCTCGAGGAATCCGGGCAGCTCGACAACACCATCATCGTGGTGATCTCCGACAACGGCGCGAGCGGCGAGGGCGGTCCGAACGGATCGGTGAACGAGGGCAAGTTCTTCAACGGCTACATCGACACAGTCGAAGAGAGTATGAAGCTATTCGACCACCTCGGCGGACCGGAGACCTACAACCATTACCCGATCGGGTGGGCGATGGCTTTCAACACGCCCTACAAGCTCTACAAACGCTACGCCTCCCATGAGGGCGGCATCGCCGACACGGCGATCATCTCGTGGCCCAACGGGATTGCGGCGCACGGTGAGGTTCGTGACAACTACGTCAACGTGTGCGATATCACCCCGACGGTGTACGACTTGCTGGGCATGACACCGCCGGACACCGTCAAAGGCATCGTGCAGAAGCCGCTGGACGGGTTGAGTTTCAAAGCAGCCCTTGTGGATTCGGCTGCCGACACCGGTAAGAAAACTCAGTTCTACACCATGCTGGGAACTCGCGGGATCTGGCATCAGGGTTGGTTCGCCAACACCGTGCACGCGGCCACGCCCTCGGGCTGGTCGCATTTCGACGCCGATCGCTGGGAGCTGTTCCACATCGAGGCCGACCGCAGCCAGTGCCACGACCTGGCTGCCGAAAACCCCGACAAGCTCGAGGAGCTCAAGGCGCTGTGGTACTCCGAGGCCGACAAATACAACGGTTTGCCGCTGGCGGATCTCAACATCTTTGAAACGCTCGGGCGCTCCCGTCCCTACCTGGTCGGCGAACGATCCAGCTACATCTACTATCCCGACTGCGCGGACGTCGGCATCGGCGCAGCCGCCGAACTCCGCGGCCGCTCGTTCGCCGTGCTGGCCGACGTGACGGTGGATACCACCGGCGCCGAGGGGGTGCTGTTCAAACAGGGCGGGGCGCACGGCGGGCACGTGCTGTTCATCCAGGACGGACGGCTGCACTACGTCTACAACTTCCTCGGCGAGCGCCAGCAGCTGGTTTCCTCTCAGGGCGCGGTGCCGTTGGGCAAACATGTTCTCGGGGTGAGCTATTCACTCACCGGGACTGTCGCAAACAGTCATACGCCGCTCGGTGACGTCACGTTGTTCATCGACGACGACGTGGTCGGCACGCTGGCGGATGTGCAAGCCCACCCCGGAACATTCGGGCTGGCGGGGGCCGGCATCACCGTCGGGCGCAACGGCGGGTCGGCGGTGTCCAGCCGCTACAAAGCGCCGTTCGCGTTCACCGGCGGCACCATCGCTCAGGTCGCCGTCGACGTTTCTGGCCGACCCTACGAAGACTTGGAAAAGGAATTGGCGCTAGCCTTTTCGCGTGACTGATACTCCGTCAACGTTTCTCTGGGCAGCGCTGGCATCGGCCGGCCTGGTGGTGATCGCTGTGCTGTCAGGATGCGTCAGGACCACCGACGGGGCCGCCGCCTGGACCGGAGTACACGCCGGGGCCACGACAGCCAACTCCGCGACGCCGCGATCCCCAACAAGCCACGGTGTGCCTGTTCCCGGGATCGAGGAAACGCCGCCGGACCACATTCCGCCAAACGCGTTCGTGTGCTTCCCGCCGCCGAGCGGGATCGGCGTGGGCACCGTCGCACAGGTCTCCGATCCGGTCGCACCGCGGATCACCATCTCGGTGCCCGACGGCTGGTCATCTGAGCCCGGGCAAGGCGATGTGGCGTTGACCCTCAACGGTCCCGACGGCATGACCGGCACGGTGACCATCGCCCAGACAACGCTTGACCCAGCCGCGGCCTTCGCGGACTACACCACAAGGCTGAGACACTCGAAGCCCGATGTGCGGGTGGACACGGCGGGTGCCAAATTCTGCGGATACAGCAGCCAGAAGCTCACCGGCGCATTCCTCGGGCCGTCGGGCGCGGTCGATTTCGCCGACCGACTGACCCACATCTGGACCAACACGAACAAATACCTGGTCGTCACGCATCTGGAGGGGCCGGCCGACGCGCCCGGTTTCGACGCGGCGAAAACCGCGCTGATGCAAGACTTCGCGGTCGTCATACCCTGAACGCATGCGCACCGAGCTGGTCGAGCTGCCGTCCGGATCATTCCGCATGGGGTCGACAAGCTTTTACCCCGAGGAAGCGCCGATTCACACGGTGACGGTGGCCGCGTTTGCGGTGGAACGGCATCCGGTGACCAATGCTCAGTTCGCCGAATTCGTTTCCGCTACAGGGTATGTGACGGTCGCCGAGCAACCGATCGATCCCGCGCTGTATCCGGGAGCCGACGCGAAAGAGTTGCGCGCGGGCGCGATGGTGTTTCATCCGACGCCAGGTCCGGTCGACCTGCGCGATTGGCGGCAATGGTGGGTCTGGGCGCCGGGCGCGAGCTGGCGGCACCCGTTCGGGCCGGACAGCGACGTTGCCGACAAGGCCGATCATCCGGTCGTTCAGGTGGCCTATCCCGACGCCGCGGCGTACGCCCGATGGGTCGGCCGGCGGCTGCCGACCGAGGCCGAGTGGGAGTACGCGGCGCGCGGCGGGGCCGCCACGACGTATGCGTGGGGCGACGAAGAGAAGCCCGACGGAAAGCTGATGGCCAACACCTGGCAAGGCAGCTTCCCCTACCGCAACGACGGTGCGCTCGGTTGGATCGGAACGTCGCCGGTGGGCGCCTTCCCGCCCAACGACGTCGGCCTCGTCGACATGATCGGCAATGTCTGGGAATGGACGGCCACCGAATACTCGGCCCACCACCGGCTGAGTCAGCCGCCGAAGGCCTGCTGCGCGCCGTCGGGGCCCGCCGACCCGGCGATCGCGCAGACTCTCAAGGGTGGCTCGCACCTGTGCGCGCCCGAGTACTGCCATCGGTATCGGCCCGCGGCGCGGTCACCGCAATCGCAGGACACGGCGACCACCCACATCGGGTTCCGATGTGTGCACGATCTGCCCTGAGGCGATCAGCTGATCGCAGCGACGGCGCTGGAGACCCGTGATTGGAAGTCGGGCGGCAGCGGAATGTAGCCGTGCTTGTCCAGGTCGATCTGGCCCGGACCGAGCGTCGCCTGCAGGGCCGCCTTGACTGCCTGCGCGACCTGGGGGTCGGGGTATTTGGAGCAGACGATCTCGTAAGTGGCCAGCACGATCGGGTACACGTCGTCTTCGGTGGGCGTGTAGAACGACGAGAGGTCGAGTACCAGGTCGTTGCCCTTGCCGACGATCTTGGCCCCGGCGATGGTCTTGCCGACCGAGTCGGTGCCGATGCGCACCGGGCGTCTCGACTTGCGGCTACCCGGAGTTTTGATCTCGGCGGCGTAAAGGCCCTCATCCATCGCGAACGACAACTCGTTGTAGGTGATCGCGCCCTCGGTGTTCTTCACCATCGCCGAGGTGCCGTCGTTGCCTTTGGCGCCGGTGCCGACGCCGCCCTTGAACTCCTTGCCGGTGCCCTGGGTCCAGGCGCCGCCCGATGCGGCCTGCAGGTAGGCCTGGAAGTTGGCCGTGCTGCCCGATTTATCGCTGCGGTAGACGACCTTGATGTCCTCCGGCGGCATCGATGCGTTCAGCGCGGTGATGGCCGGGTCGTCCCAGCGTTTGATGCTGCCGTTGAAAATCCTGGCCAACGTCTCGGCATCGAGCACCAAAAAGTCGGCGTTGTAGAGGTTGTAGGTAATGGCCAGCGGGCCGAACACCACTGGCAGATCCCACGCGTCGTTGCCGCCGCAGCGTTGCTTGGCTTCCGGGTATTGGTCGGCGGACAGCGGAGTGTCTGATCCGGCGAAATCGGTCTTGCCGGCGAGGAAGTCGCTGATTCCCTGGCCCGAGCCGTTCGGCGTGTAGTTGAGCGTGTGGCCGGGGCAGGCCTTGGCGTACGCACTGACGAACGATTTCATCGCGTTGGCTTGCGCGGTCGAGCCGCTGGCGTTGATCGTCGCCTTACCGCCGCAGTTCACCACCTCGCTGGCGTAGGCCATGCTGGTATGCGGGACCTCGCATCCCGACAGCACGATGCTGCCTGCAGCCAGCAAACTCGCCGCGGCGACTAATCGCTTGTGCTTCATGTTGATTGCCTCACCCCGGAACTCGATACGTGTTGACAATTGCAGCTACCGGAACCCGCATGCAAGCAAACATCAGACTAACTGGTCAACGCGCGCTCCGCCGCCGGGTTGCGATGTCGAAATGTCGATCGCTGCAGCGATGTTGAACTACGAGTTACCGATGGATGGACGGCGGGTGACGGGATTTTAGAGTCTTGCCGGGCAAAGTTATTTCATCGCGCGGCGGGCATCGGTATTCGCTAACCTAACCCCGTGCGGCGCCGACTGTCACGGCTTTCCGGTAGCGACCAATGAGTGTCGACGCTCCACCGACGGCGGCGCCGTCGCCGCCGGCGGAGAAGAAGTCGCGACGAGGCATCATCATCGGCCTGTCGATCCTGCTGGCCTTCTTCGCCACCTACGGCCTATCGCTGGTCGGCGTCCGCGCACTGCAAAGGTCTGAGGGGCCGCTGCCGCCACTGGACCTGAGCCAGGCCGGGCCCGACGACACGGTGGTGCAGATGCGCCTTCAAGAGCTGAAGCCCACGACCAATCGCCTCACGGTGAACGTGATCATCTATCCGGGCGAGTCGCTGTACGACAAGCGCTTCGACGAGCTGAACACCGACATCGCCGTGCGGCTGTACCCGCCGAATGACCTGGGAGACCTGGTATTCCCGAAGGGTAAAGCGCCGGCGCAGGTCACCACCACCATCGAGGCACACGGCGATCCCGGCAGCTGGCCGTTCGACTCGTATCGCACCGAGCCGCAGTCGGCCGATGTGTTCGTCGGGACCGGTGCTAACCGCAAGCGAGTCCCCGCCGTTGTCCAGGTCACCGGATCGATGGACGGCTGGGATGCCGAAACCCGGCGCTCTATCGACACCAGCGAAACCGGAAGCCACAACAACACCAGCGTGGTCGTCACCTTGCAACGGGCCAAGGGCCCGCTGATCTTCGACCTGGGCATCATCCTGGTGCTGATCAGCCTGCCTACCCTGGCGTTGCTGGTGGCCATTCCGATGGCGATGGGCCGAAGGAAGTTCGTGCCGCCGTTTGCCACCTGGTACGCGGCGAACCTGTTCGCCATCGTTCCGCTGCGAAATATTCTGCCCGGTGCGCCGCCGCCCGGTTCGATGATCGACCAAGCCCTGGTGCAGTGGGTGCTGCTCGCGCTGGCGACGGCGATGGCCTTGTACATCTACTCCTGGGTCAAGCAAGGAGACTGACGCCGCGGCTCACGACCCGTGGCAGGTGAGGGTAACCCGCGCGATCACGCTGTCCGAGTTCAACAGGTTGGTCTCCACGTCGCCGTAGAAGTAGCTGCGGTCGGCACTCCAGTTGGCGGTCTGCACGGTCGTCGCATAGACGGGCTTATGCCCGAAAACGCGGGCATTGTCGTCCGCGTTGAAATCGCTGAGCCGCTGTGGATTTGAGCCGTCAGGGCTCATCGTCCACCAATCTGTCCCGTGTGACGGGTTGTCGGTGCTGGTCATCCACAACACCTGGCCGTCCGGGGTATAGCGGGGATGTTCGTTGTAGCTGTCGCCTTTGGTGAGTCGAGTGATGGCAACCGTTTTGAGGTCGGCACGGTAAATCTGGTTGTGCCAGAAGTTGTGGTTTTCGAAGTCGCTGGTGAACACCAGCGACGAGGAATCGGCTGAGAAGCCGCCGGTCTCGTTGAACGCATCGCCGGGCGGCGAGACAGTGCGAACGTCGGACAACGACGGTGTGCCGTCCGGGCCGACGACGAAGTTGGCCACTTTGATCACCCAATAGCCGGCGAACCGATTCGGGTTCAAGATCTTGGGGGCTTTGGTGCGCTCGGTCCATTCCAGCAGCCGGCCGTCGGGTGAAAACTCCGGAATGATCGTGCCGTGGTCCTTGTCGGTCGGGACATCGGTGAGCTGCCAGACGCGTGAACCGTCGGCGTTGGCCACCCACAGGTCGGAGTAGCTGCCCCAGCCGGGCGTGGCGGGTACCGAGTTGCCCGGGTGATCAGATTTCTCGGCGACGAACGCGATGAACTGGCCCGACGGGCTCCACACCGGTGTGCCGGTGGTGCGCTGCGGGAAGTTCGGCGTGCCGAGTCCGAACTGCACGGGGTTCGCACCGTCTGGTTTGACCGTATAGATGTGGTATCGCCCGTCGCTGCCCTTGGCGTTGTAGGCAAGCAGACCGCTGGCCTTCGACCAGTCAGCGCCGAAGGCGTCCTTCTGGAACACCTGATAGCTGATCGGCGGGCCACATCCGGGACGCCCGACGGACCTCCCCGGTGTCGGCTCTGAGCTCCGGCTGTTGACCGGCGGGCGGGCGCAGGAGATGCCGAGGAGAGCGGGCAGAACCGAGACCAATACGCAAGCCAAGACGCGCCGCATCACCCGGATATTAGGTTCCCAAGGCACATATCGCTTCGGCTCAGTTCCGCTTTGTCGGAGGGCGATGGCATAATCGAATGTATGTTCGAGGAAATCCACGCTCGTTTCGATGAGTACTTCGAGCGGCGCCACCCATCGACGACCGCGGAGTCCGCGGCGCTGGTGGAGCGGATTTGCGCGGCGACACGGGCGGAGAATCGGGCGGCGGCCGCTCAGCTGGTCGCGATCGGAGAGTTGTTTGCTTACCGGCTCTCTCGGTGTTCAGACACTGCGGAGTGGGCGGTTGACACCGAAGAGGCGGTGACCGCCGAGGTGGCCGCGGCGTTGCGGATCGGTCAAGGGCTGGCGGGCAGTCGGCTGCGGTATGCCCGGGCCATGCGCGAGCGGCTCCCCAAGACGGCCGAAGTGTTTGCCGCCGGCGATATCGACTTTCGGATTTTCTCCACGGTTGTCTATCGCACCGATCTGATCACCGAGCCCGACGTGCTGGCCGCGGTGGACGATCAGCTGGCGGCCAATGTGGCGCGGTGGCCGTCGATGACCCGCGGCCGGCTGGCCGGCCAAATCGACAAGATCGTGGGCAAGGCCGACGTCGATGCGCTGCGGCGCCGCCGCCAGCACCAGTCCGACCGGGAGATCTGGATCTCCGATGTGCAGGAAAGTGGTATCTCGGAAATCCACGGCAGCATGGTCAGCGTCGATGCCCATGCTCTAGACAAGCGCCTCAATGCACTAGCAGCCACGGTGTGTGAGCACGATCCGCGCACCGCGCGGCAGCGCCGCGCCGACGCGCTGGGTGCGCTGGCCGCCGGTGCTGATCGGCTGGCCTGCCGCTGCGGGCTGCCCGACTGTGCTGCCGGAAAGCGGCCTGCGGCAACGCCTGTGGTGATCCACGTGATCGCTGAGCGCGCTACCGTCGGCGGTCGCGGCTCGATCCCGGCATCCGAAGTGGGCGCCGACGGGCTCATCGCACCTGAACTTGTCGCCGAACTGGCCAAATCCGCCAAGCCGATCGCGCTCATCCATCCCGGCGATGCCCCGCCCGAACCCGGCTACCTGCCGTCCAAAGCGCTGGCGGATTTCGTGCGTTGCCGAGATTTGACGTGCCGCTGGCCCGGCTGCGACCACCCCGCCTACGACTGCGACCTCGACCACACCATCCCGCACGCCCAAGGCGGGCCAACTCATGCCTCGAACCTCAAGTGCTACTGCCGAACCCACCACTTGGTCAAAACCTTCTGGGGCTGGCGGGACCAACAATTACCCGACGGCACAATCATTCTCACCTCCCCTGCCGGGCACGCTTATGTCACCACCCCCGGCAGCGCGCTGCTATTCCCCAGCATGTGCCAAGCCACCGGCGCGTTCCCTGCCCCCGAAACCGATCTACCGCAGGACTACTGCGGCGATCGCACCGCGATGATGCCCAAACGCCGCCGTACCCGCGCCCAAAACCGGGCCCACCGCGTCGCCGCAGAACGCCAAAACAACCGCGATGCACGCCTAGCCCAACGCGCCGGACCTGCATCACCACCAGCCGACGACGAACCGCCGCCCTTCTGACGGCAGACCCAGGTCGTTGCGGTTTCCCGGCCAGTCCGGGCCGCCTTTTTCTCCCCGCTGACCAGGAATTTGGCTCTGAGCAGGTCTTCACCTAGACTCTAGGGGTTGCCGTGGGCAGACCTCGGCTGGCGCCAAGTTCTATCAGTCAGCCCCGCGTGCCCTTCGGTGGCGAAGACCATGCATGACAGGTCTGGCGGATGATGTCCGCCGGCGTGCCAGTGCCTGGCTGTTATACGTGAACCAGGTCAGGAGATCGAGTGATTCAGCAGGAATCGCGGCTGAAGGTCGCCGACAACACCGGCGCCAAGGAGATCTTGTGCATCCGTGTGCTCGGCGGCTCGTCGCGCCGATACGCCGGGATCGGGGACGTCATCGTGGCGACGGTCAAAGACGCCATCCCCGGCGGCAACGTCAAGCGCGGTGAAGTGGTGAAGGCCGTCGTGGTGCGCACCGTCAAGGAGCGCCGCCGTGCGGACGGCAGCTACATCAAGTTCGACGAGAACGCAGCCGTCATCATCAAGCCTGACAATGATCCGCGCGGAACGCGCATTTTCGGGCCGGTCGGTCGCGAACTGCGGGAGAAGCGCTTCATGAAGATCGTTTCGCTGGCCCCGGAGGTGTTGTAGGTGAAGATCCACAAGGGTGACACCGTCCTGGTCATCTCAGGCAAAGACAAGGGCGCCAAAGGCAAGGTGCTGCAGGCCTACCCGACCCGCAACAAGGTGCTTGTCGAGGGCGTCAACCGGATTAAGAAGCACACGCCGATCTCTACCAACCAGCGCGGGGCGCGGTCGGGCGGGATCGTCACGCAGGAAGCCCCGATCCACGTCTCCAACGTGATGGTGGTCGACTCCGACGGCAAGCCCACCCGGGTCGGCTATCGAGTCGACGAGGAGAGTGGCAAGCGGGTCCGCATCTCCAAGCGCAACGGCAAGGACATCCAGTCATGACAACGGCAGAGAAAGTTCAGCCCCGGCTCAAAGTGCGCTACCGCGAAGAGATCCGGGACGCGCTCAATCAGCAGTTCAAGTACGCCAACGTCATGCAGATCCCGAGCGTGGTGAAGGTTGTGGTCAACATGGGCGTCGGCGACGCCGCCCGGGACGCCAAGCTGATCAACGGCGCCGTTAACGACCTGGCGCTGATCACCGGGCAGCGGCCGGAGATCCGCAAAGCTCGAAAGTCCATCGCGCAGTTCAAATTGCGCGAGGGCATGCCGATCGGTGCGCGGGTGACCCTGCGCGGCGACCGGATGTGGGAGTTCCTCGACCGACTCACATCGATTGCACTGCCGCGTATCCGCGACTTCCGCGGGCTGTCGCCCAAGCAGTTCGACGGCTCCGGCAACTACACCTTCGGGCTGGCCGAGCAGTCGGTGTTCCACGAGATCGACGTGGACAAGATCGACCGGGTCCGTGGCATGGACATCACCGTCGTCACCTCAGCGACGACCGACGACGAAGGGCGGGCGCTGTTGCGGGCCCTCGGCTTTCCGTTCAAGGAGAACTGACCAGATGGCGAAGAAGGCATTAGTCAACAAGGCCGCGCGTAAGCCCAAGTTCGCGGTGCGCGGCTACACCCGCTGCGGCAGGTGCGGCCGTCCGCGCGCGGTCTTCCGCAAGTTCGGACTGTGCAGGATCTGCCTGCGCGAGATGGCGCACGCGGGCGAGTTGCCCGGCGTGCAGAAGAGCAGTTGGTAACAGACCCAGAACAGGTGCGCAGCAGGCCCACTGGAGGATTCTTGTTGGGAACCGCCGCGAGGAAGGCAACACCGCTGTCATGACCGCGATGTCGACGATGCAGAGCGTAGCGATGAAGAGGAGCAGCGCTCGATGACTATGACGGATCCGATCGCAGACTTTTTGACACGTCTGCGCAACGCCAATTCGGCGTACCACGACGAGGTGACGCTGCCGCATTCGAAGATCAAGGCCAACATCGCCGAGATCCTCAAGCGGGAGGGTTACATCACCGACTACCACACCGAAGACGCGCGCGTGGGCAAGGCGTTGGTCGTGCACCTCAAGTACGGCCCCAGCCGGGAGCGCAGCATCGCCGGTCTGCGGCGCGTGTCCAAGCCGGGGTTGCGGGTGTACGCCAAGTCCACCAACCTGCCGCGGGTGCTTGGTGGCCTGGGCGTGGCGATCATCTCGACCTCCTCGGGTCTGCTCACCGACCGTCAGGCAGCCAGACAGGGCGTGGGCGGCGAAGTCCTCGCGTACGTGTGGTGAGGGGATAACCATGTCGCGCATTGGTAAGCAACCGGTTCCGGTTCCCACCGGGGTCGAGGTGACGATCGATGGCCAGCACGTCGCGGTCAAGGGGCCCAAGGGTTCTCTGGACTTGACGGTCGCCGAGCCCATCGCCGTGGCCCGCAACGAGGACGGCGCCATCGTGGTCACCCGTCCCGACGACGAACGGCACAACCGTTCGCTGCACGGGTTGTCGCGCACGCTGGTGTCCAACCTGGTGACCGGTGTGACGCAGGGCTACACCACGAAGATGGAGATCTTCGGTGTCGGCTACCGCGTGCAGCTCAAAGGTGCCAACCTCGAGTTCGCGCTGGGATACAGCCATCCCGTGGTGATCCAGCCGCCCGAAGGTGTCACCTTCGCGGTCGAGTCGCCGACGAAGTTCTCGATCTCCGGGATTGACAAGCAGAAGGTCGGCCAGATCGCGGCGAACATCCGCCGGCTGCGCAAATCGGACCCCTACAAGGGCAAGGGCGTGCGCTACGAGGGTGAGCAGATCCGTCGCAAGGTCGGAAAGACAGGTAAGTAGTCATGGCGCAATCAAAAGCTGATACCGCCGCACCAAAGTTGGTGGGGCAGAGCGTATCCGCCGAGCGGCGGAGGTCCCGGCTGCGCCGGCACGCCCGGCTGCGCAAGAAGATCTCGGGCACGCCGGAGCGTCCGCGGCTGGTGGTGCACCGCTCGTCGCGGCACATCCACGTGCAGCTGGTCAACGACGTAAACGGCACCACGCTCGCCGCGGCCTCGTCGATCGAGTCCGACGTGCGGGGCGTGGACGGCGACAAGAAGGCCCACAGTGTGCGGGTCGGCCAGTTGATCGCAGAGCGGGCCAAAGCGGCCGGAATCGAAGCGGTGGTGTTCGACCGCGGGGGCTACACCTACGGCGGGCGGATCGCCGCACTGGCCGACGCCGCGCGTGAGAGCGGGTTGAAATTCTGATGACAACAAACGACTTTGGAAGGACCGCATAATGGCGGAGCAACCGGCTGGAACGGCCGGCCAGGCGACCGGGACCGGTGACACTCGCGGCGAGGGCCGTGACAGCCGTGACACCCGTGAGGGCCGGGGCCGCCGGGATGGTGGCGGGGGCCGCGGCGGCCGCGACCGCGACGGCGACAAGAGCAACTACCTGGAGCGGGTCGTCACGATCAACCGGGTCTCAAAGGTGGTCAAGGGCGGTCGGCGATTCAGCTTCACCGCATTGGTCATCGTCGGTGACGGCAACGGGATGGTCGGTGTCGGCTACGGCAAGGCCAAGGAAGTCCCGGCCGCGATCGCCAAAGGTGTCGAAGAGGCGCGTAAGAGCTTTTTCCGGGTGCCGCTGCTCGGCGGCACTATTACCCATCCGGTGCAGGGTGAGGCCGCCGCGGGCGTTGTGCTGTTGCGTCCGGCCAGCCCCGGTACCGGCGTGATTGCGGGCGGTGCCGTCCGTGCGGTGCTGGAATGCGCTGGCGTGCGCGACATCCTGGCCAAGTCGCTGGGTAGCGACAACGCGATCAACGTGGTGCACGCCACGGTTGCCGCGCTCAAGCTTTTGCAGCGGCCCGAGGAGGTGGCCGCCCGGCGTGGACTGCCGATCGAGGATGTGGCCCCGGCCGGCATGCTGCGCGCGCGGCGGGAAAGCGAGCAACTGGCCGCCACCACCAACGCTGCACGTGAAGGAACGGCATAACGATGGCTTCTGAAAAAACCACGGCCACGGCAAAAGCAGGACAGGCTCAGCTGAAGATCACCCAGGTGCGCAGCACGATCGGCGCCCGCTGGAAGCAGCGAGAGAGCTTGCGCACCTTGGGGCTTCGACGGATTCGCCATTCGGTCATCCGTGAGGACAATGCGCAGACCCGCGGGCTGATCGCGGCCGTGCGTCACCTCGTCGAGGTGGAGCCGGCTGACGCCGCGGCAGGAGGTAACGCCAAATGACGATCAAGCTGCACGACCTGGCGCCCGCGCCGGGGTCGAAAACCAAGCGCACCCGCGTCGGACGCGGCGAAGGGTCCAAGGGCAAGACCGCGGGCCGCGGCACCAAGGGCACCAAGGCACGCAAGAACGTGCCGGTGACCTTCGAGGGTGGGCAGATGCCGATTCACATGCGGCTGCCCAAGCTCAAGGGCTTCCGCAACCGGTTCCGCACCGAATACGAGATCGTCAACGTCGGGGACATCAATCGGTTGTTCCCCCAAGGCGGTTCGGTCGGTCTCGACGAGCTGGTGGCCAAAGGCGCGGTGCGCAAGAATTCGCTCGTCAAGGTCCTCGGCGACGGCAAGCTGACCGTCAAGGTCGATGTCACCGCCCACAAGTTCAGTGGCAGCGCGCGGGAGAAGATCACCGGGGCCGGCGGCTCAGCTACCGAGCTTTCCTAGCCGCGGGTCGCTACGTCTGCCGGCGGGCACCCAGCACGTCGCGGAACAATGCCTGTCGCACCGCGAGTTCCCGCGGATCGCTGCACAGGTGAAAGCCCAGCCGGTTCATCACATAGGCGAACCCGATTCCGGTATCGGGGTCGGCGAAGCCAAACGAGCCGCCGAAACCCGGTGTGCCGAAGGCCTTGTCGGACGACCCGAACATGCACAGCGGCATCGGTTTTGACAGGCCCAGTGAATACACCACGTCGACATGCAGGACCTTGTCCCGCACGCCGCGGCTTGGTGCGGTGGGGAACGCCGTGAGCTCATCCAGTACGGTTGGGGTCAGACCCAGCGCAGCATCCCCGGTCGCAGCGGCACCATAGAGTTGCGCGATGGCGCGGGCTGTTCCGATTCCGTTGGCCGAGGGGATCTCGATGCCCCGTACGTCGTCGCGGTTGTAGTCGCCGGCCCAGGGGTTCACGTCGCCTGGAAGGCGGCCTGCCCGCGCGAGCAGTCCGGCCGGGTTGAGCGACGCGGTGATGAGGGGCCCCGGCAAGACAGCGAGGTGCAGCAGCGATTCCGGGCGCGACCAGTGGTGCAGGTGCGCTAACCGGTCGCGCCGCACCGAATCCGGGAGTCCGATGTGCAGGTCCAGGTTCAGCGGGCCGGCGATCTCGTCGGCGAGGAAGCGGCCGAGTGTGCGGCCGGCCGGGTCGGTCCGACGGATGAGCTCGGATTCGTACCAGCCCAGTGTGATCGCGTGGTATCCGTGCCGCGTGCCCGGCGGCCACGCCGGCTTCTGGGCCGCCAGCATCGCCGAAAGCCTTGCCGGGTCGGCGACATCGCGCACGGTCGGCGCTGGCTTTAGTACGCACAGCCCGGCCTGGTGGCCGAGCAGCTGCCGGACGGTGACGTCAGCTTTGCCGGTCGCTGCGAACTCCGGCCAGTGGTTGGCGACTTTATCGTCGTAACCGAACAATCCGCGCGATACCGCCAACGCGACGGCAAGGGCGGCAATCCCTTTGGTCGTCGAGAACATGTTGACCATCGTGTCGTGCTGCCACGGCGTTTTGGTGATGCCGTTGCCGTAGCCGCCCCACAGGTCGACCACCTTGACGCCCTTGCGGTAGACCGCCATCGCGGCGCCGACCTCGCGACCGGACGCGAAGTTGACGCGAAACGCATCGGCGACCTTGCCGTAACCCTCGTCGACGTCTCCGCCAACCAGGTCGGGCGACACGGTCACTTTGAGAACCATGCAGTGGTTATATCGCTGTGCTACCCCGCGTGGGCACCGAACCAGTCGATCGGTACCTCGGGCGCAGTCACACCCGTCACTTGGATCCCTCGCCGTCGGGATGCGCGATGTGCCCACCTTCGAGCGACTTCACCGACCAGCCGGGTCGCCGCTTTCCCGATCTCTCGGTGGGTTACTGCTGTGGTTGGTGTGGTTCAACTCACTCGCGCAGCTGCGGAATGACTTCTGCGGCAAGGCGTTCCATCTGCTCGCGATCCTCCGCCAGATCACGGCCGACCGGATTGAGCAGAATCATCTCTGCGCCGGCGTCGATGACTTCGCGTAGTCCGGCCACGACATCGCCGGGCGTGCCGGACACCGGCACCGCTTCGATGCCGGGCATCGCGCCGTAGATGCGGTGCAACCCGGCGAGGACGCGTTCGCGGGCCTTGGCCGGGTCGTCATCGATCATCAGGTAAACGCGCTTGCCGATGCTGAACTTGGCAGGATCCTTGCCCTGCTCGTCCAGCTCGTGACGCACCGTCTTCACCACCTCGACAAACGTCGCGGTGCTCGACGAACCGGCGCCGAGGAACGCGTCGCCGTGGCGCACCGCGCGGGCCAGCGCCTTGCGGGCCTGGCCGCCGAACCAGATCGGCGGATGTGGCCGCTGCACGGGTTTCGGCTCGATCGGCAGACCGTCAACCTGGCGGAACCGGCCGGAAAACGTCACGCGCGGCTTGTCCGACCACGCCGCCTTCATCAATTCCAGGCCTTCGGTGAAGCTGCTGATGTAGGTGGCTTTGTCCACCCCGAACGCGGAGAACGCGCGGAAGCCACCGCCGGGCGCCACGCCGACGTCCAGCCTGCCGTGGCTGAGCCGATCGACGGCGGTCACCGCCGAGGCCAGCTGGAGCGGATCGTGCAACGACGAGACCAGCACGGCAACGCCGAGCCGCAGCCGCTCGGTGCAGGCCGCGGCGTAGGCCAGCAGTTCCAGCGGCGCCAGCAGCGGCGCCTCGCCGACGATCTGTTCGAGAACCCAGCCGCCCTCGAACCCGAGCTCTTCGGCCCGAGCCAGGTAGTCGCGGAGACCCGGGCCGGCTAGTCCTCCGCCAACGGCCGGGTCAAGTTGGTGGATCGAGATGGAAAATCGCACCCCACCACCGTACGGTCGGGCCGAGCCGGTGGTCATCGGTAGGCTCGATTCATGTTTGCCTTCCTGCCAAAGCCGCCGGGTGTCGGCGATGTTCGCGCGTTTGCTCGCCGGGTCGACACGGCCGGCCACCACGGCGTACCCAAAGGCTGCGTGCTCGAACTCGACCTGCGCGCCACGCCACCGGAAGCCGTCGGGTTCGATCCGCTGTCGATGATCAGCGGCGGCGGCCGTCCATTGGTGCTGCGCGAAGCGGTATCGGCGTTGCACCGGGCCGCCGACGATCCACGGGTCGCCGGCCTGATCGCGCGCGTGCAGCTTCCTGCGGCCGCGGCAGGACCGGTTCAGGAAGTCCGCGATGCCGTCAAAGCTTTCGCCGCGGTCAAGCCGTCGCTCGCGTGGGCCGAGACGTATCCCGGAACGCTGTCCTACTACCTGGCGTCGGCGTTCGGCGAAGTGTGGATGCAGCCGTCGGGGACGGTCGGGCTGATCGGCTTTGCCACCAACGCCCTGTTCTTGCGTGACGCGCTGGACAAGGCCGGCATCGAAGCGCAGTTCGTCACCCGCGGTGAATACAAGTCGGCGGCAAACCTTTTCACCGAAGACCGCTACACCGATGCACATCGAGAAGCCGATACCCGGCTGTTGGAGAGCCTGCGTGCTCAGGTGTGGAAGGCGGTCGCCGACTCGCGGCGGATCGGCCAGGACGCTCTCGATGCGCTGGCCGACCGTGCGCCGCTGCTCCGCGAAGACGCCGTGACCTCGGGCCTGATCGACCACGTCGGATACCGTGACGAGGCATATGCGCGTATCGCGGAACTCGTTGGGGCCAAAGGAATTTCGCCTGAGTCCGGTGACGCTGACGGCGACGATGCGCCGCCACGGCTATACCTGAGCCGTTATGCCCGTGCCACTGCGCCGGGCGGATCCCCGTTGCCGTCCGTGCCTGGGCGCGGACCCAAGTCGACGATCGCCGTCGTCACCGTCGCGGGTTCGATCGTCAGCGGCCGCGGCGGCCGGGGGATATTGCCGTTCGGCAACTCCAGCGCCGGTGCGGACACCATCGCGGCGGGTCTGCGCGAGGCGGCCGCCGATGATTCGGTGTCCGCGATCGTGTTGCGGGTGGACTCCCCGGGCGGCTCGGTCAGCGCGTCGGAAACCATTTGGCGAGAAGTAAAAAAGGCTCGTGACCGCGGCAAGCCGGTGGTGGCGTCGATGGGCGCGATCGCCGCTTCCGGCGGCTATTACGTCGCGATGGGCGCCGACGCGATCGTGGCGAACCCCGGCACGATCACCGGCTCGATCGGGGTGATCACCGGCAAGCTGATCGCCCGGGATCTGAAGGACAGGCTGGGTGTCGGGTCGGATGCGGTGCGCACCAACGCCAATGCCGACGCCTGGTCGATCAACGCACCGTTCACCGACGAGCAGCGCGCCCGGGTCGAGGCCGAGGCGGACCTGTGCTATGCCGACTTCGTACAGCGGGTGGCCGACGGGCGCAAGCTGAGCACCGATGCGGTGGAGGCAGTCGCCCAGGGCCGTATCTGGACCGGTGCGGATGCCCTCGGGCACGGCCTGGTCGATGAGCTCGGCGGCTTACGCACTGCGGTGCGCCGGGCCAAGGTGCTGGCGGGCTTGGACGAGGACGCCAAGGTTCGCATCGTCTGCTACCCGGGCTCGTCGTTGTGGGACTTCATGCGGCCACGCCCGTCGTCGCAACCGGCGGCAGCGTCGTTGCCGGATGCATTGGGCGTGTTGATCGGCCAGTCGCTGGCCGGAATCATCGAGCAGGCCGAGCGGACGTTCAGTGGTGCCAGCGTGCTGTGGCTGGGGGAGTCTCGCTTCTAGCCCGCGAGTGTGCCGCTGACGTAGATGATTTCGCCAAGCGGCTCGTCATCCTCGGGGGAGGGAAGCTCGAGTCCGTCGCGGTTGAACAACTCCGCGCGAGGGGTGCCCGCAGCGTCCCAGCCCTTGCTTCGTAGGTATTCGATGACGTGGCTGCGCTCATCGGTGTACACCAGCGACGGCATATCGATGTCGAGATGCTCGCGAAATTGCGCGGTCTGCTCGCGAATCCGGTCGGGGTCTAGATCCTTCAGCCCCGGAACGTACTCGGTGGCAACGGCGCTGCCTGGCGCACTCAGCGTGGTGATGTTGTCGAACAACCGGTTCTGGGCCTCGGGCGGCAAGTAAATCAGCAGACCTTCGGCCAGCCACGCCGCCGGTGCGTGCGGGTCAAATCCCGCCGCCTGCAGTGCTGTCGGCCAGTCGTAGCGCAGATCGATGCCGACAGTACGGCGCTCGGCGGCGGGCTGTGCGCCCAAGCCGGCCAGCGTGGTCGTCTTGAATTCGATCACCTGCGGCTGGTCGACCTCATAGACCACGGTTCCGGCCGGCCACTGCAACCGGTAGGCCCGAGAGTCCAGGCCGGACGCCAGGATCGCCACTTGACGCACACCCGCATTGACGGCCGCCAGTAGGTAGTCGTCAAAGTACTTGGTGCGAACCACGATTCCATTGATCATGGCCTGCGTTCGGGCGGGAGATGCGTTCTCGATGGTCGAGAAGTCGATCTCACCGTCGATCAACTTCACGAAGAAATCCAGCCCGACGGCGCGCACCAGCGGTTCGGCGAACGGATCGTCGATCAGGCGGCGGGGATCCTTCGTCGCCATCGCGCGGCCGGCGGCGATCATCGTTGCGGTGGCACCCACACTGGAGGCCAGGTCCCAGCTGTCGTCATCCGTGCGCGCCACGGCCGTCCTATCCGAGGGTGGCCGCGACGTAGCTCATGTCCCGGAACATGGCCATCGACTCGTCGTCCGGGAAGGTAAATCCGTTGCGCTCGTACAGCTCCGGAGCGGGATGGGCGGCTACCTGCCAGTTGTGACCGGTCAGATAGTCGACCACGATACTGCGCTCGCCGTGATAGAACAGGTCGGCCGGGTTGAGGTCGAAACCGGCGCGGCGCCAACGCTCGCCGATACGCTGCACGCTTTCTTCGGAGAAGGCGTCCGGGTTCGAGATGTGCTCGGTGGCGAGCTGACTTCCCGGCGCGCTGAGGGCGGTGATGTTGTCGAACAATCGGTCCTGGGCCTCGGGCGGCAGGTAGGGTAATAACCCTTCGGCGCTCCACGCCGTCGGTTGGTTGACATCGAAGCCTTGCTGCCGCAGCGCCGTTGGCCAGTCGTCACGGAGATCGACGCTGACCGTGCGGCGCTCGGCGGTCGGGTCGGCGCCGAGATTCGCCAGGGTGTTGGTCTTGAATTCGATGACCTGCGGTTGGTCGATCTCGTAGACCACCGTCCCCGCCGGCCAGGGCAGCCGGTAGGCCCTGGTGTCCAGGCCAGAAGCCAGGATCACCGCCTGGCGGATACCGGCTTCAGCAGCGTTGATGAAGAAGTCATCGAAAAACCGTGTCCGCACGGTCATCTGCTCAGCCCGCGTGCGGCCGTTTAGCGATGGGTCGTCTTCGTCCAGGACGACCTCGCCGTCGATAAGGCGGATAAACGGGGCCAAGCCCACCGCACGCACCAGCGGGTCGGCGAACGGATCGTCGAGCAGCGGGTCGGGCCCCTGCGAGGCCAGTGCGCGTGACGCGGCGACCATCGTCGCGGTCGCCCCCACGCTGGATGCCGGGTCCCAGCTGTCGCCGTCGTACCTTCCGGATTGGGCGTGTGTCATGGTCATTGCTCCTAGTTTTTGTCGGTCAGCGTGCCATGCACGTACTGACGGTCGGCGAACGGCAAGTCGTCCTGCTCGATGGGTGGAAGTCCGTTGGCCGCGAACAGTTCCCGGATGCTGTTTCCGGTCATTTGCCATCCGTGGTCGGACAGGTATTTCGCCGCTTCGTTGCGGTCGCCGAAGTAGACCAACTCGGTCATGTCGAGATCGAGGCCGTGTTTGCGCCAGCGCTCCGACACAGTCCGCATCCGATCCTTGACCCGCTGCTGGTGCGAGGGGTTGCGGTTGGGTCCGCTTTCGGTCGCGATGCGGCTGCCCGGTGCGCTGAGCGCGGTGATGGTGTCGAGCAGGCGGTCCTGCGCGTCGGGCGGCAGATAGCCCAGCAGGCCCTCGGCGCTCCACGCGCAGGGCTGATCAGGCGCGAAACCAGCCGAACGCAGCGCGGCCGGCCAGTCGTCGCGCAGGTCGATGGCAACCGCGCGCCGATGAGCGGTGGGCTGGGCGCCCAGCTCGGCGAGCGTGCGGGATTTGAATTCGATGACTTGCGGCTGGTCGATCTCATACACCGTGGTGCCGGCCGGCCAGGGCAGCCGGTAGGCGCGGGCATCCAGTCCGGACGCCAGGATCACCGCCTGCTTGATGCCCGCGTTGGTCGCCTCGATGAAGAACTCATCGAAGAATTTGGTGCGGACCGCCATGTTGTCGGTCATCCGCTGGACACCCGCGGGAGCACCGTCGCCGTCGTCCTCTAGGTCGGCGGGGGTGAGCTCACCGGTGGCTAATCGGGTGAACAGGTCCAGACCCACCGCCCGAACCAGCGGCTCGGCGAACGGGTCATTGATCAGCGGACGTTCGGTCTTGCTCGCCATCGCGCGGGCCGCCGCAACCATCGTGGCGGTGGCGCCGACGCTCGAGGCCAGATCCCAGGTGTCGCCGTCGGTGCGTGCCATCGCTACCCCTCCGAAAAGAAGCCAGGTTGATACTTAGCCAATATAACGAGCTTACCATGCCGCTTAATTCCCATTGATTCCCACTTATCCGCGCATATTGCCGAAACCCCTGCCACAACTGGCCATTCGCGCCACGCTGAGGCCATGGCGTATTCGGCGGCAGGAAAGCGGGTGGTGATCACCGGCGCGTCATCGGGCATCGGCGCCGCCCTGGCCCGGCGGCTGGCCGCCCAGGGCGCGGTGCTGGGACTGATCGCCCGTCGTTCGGAGCGTCTTGCCGAGGTCCTGGCCGATTGCCGCAGAACCTCGGCCGACTCGACGATGTGGGCGGCTGATCTGGCTCAAACCGCGATGGTCGGCGAGCTGGGGTTGCGGGCATGGGACGACCTGGGTGGCATCGACGTGCTGGTCAACAACGCCGCCGTGCCGAAGCGGCGACCCGTCGATGCGCTGGATCCGGCCGAGGTCGAGCACGTCATGCGGGTTAACTTCCTGGCCCCGATGCGACTGACGTTGGCCGTCTTGCCCCGGATGCTGGACCGCGGGCACGGTGTCATCGTCAACGTGTCCAGCATGGGTGGCCGGTTGGGCATCATCCACGAGGCTGCTTACTGCGCCAGCAAGTTCGCGCTCTGCGGTTGGAGCGAGTCGATGGCCGTCGACCTGCACGGCACCGGCGTCGGCGTGAAGCTGATCGAGCCGGGGCCCGTCGACACGGAGATCTGGGATCAGCCCGGCAGCGAGGAACCCCTCTATCAGGGGCCCAAGGTGCCGGCCGCCGAGGTGGCCGACGGCATCATCGCAGCGCTGGGCAGCGACCGTTTCGAGCACTATCTGCCGGACATGAAGGCGGTCGTCGCGGCCAAAGACGCCGACCTCGACGCCTACATCGCCGGAGCGGCCGCGATGGCAACGCGATGAAGGCGCTGGTTTTCGGGGTGCCGCCGCAGCCGTCGGACGGACCCGGCGACGCACTGACTCATAGCCCGGTAGCGCTGCAGCAGGTAGCGGATCCTCAACTGCTGCATGATGATTGGGTAATCACCCGACCACGGCTGACCGGCATTTGCGGCTCGGACTCCAAGCAGATCCTGCTGGACTTCGGCGAAGGTGACGCCGACAACGCGATGGCGGCCTTCTGCTCGTTTCCTCAAGTGATGGGCCACGAGGTGGTCGCCGACGTGGTGGAGGTCGGGCCGAGGGCCCGCGGGCTGCAGGTGGGCCAGCGTGTCGTGCTCAACCCGTGGCTGTCGTGCGGGCCGCGGGGCGTCGAGCCCCCCTGCCCGGCCTGCCGTAGCGGCGACTACAGCCTGTGCTGGAGCTTTTGCGACGGCGACATCAAGCCCGGGATCCACACCGGCGTATCGGCCGACGTGACCGGCGGCTATGCCGAGTTGATGCCGGCCCACGACAGCATGCTGTTCACGGTGCCCGAATCGGTGCCCGACGAGCTGGCCGTGTTCGCCGACCCGTTCTCGGTGTCGCTGCACGCCATCACCCGCCATCCGCCGCCGCGATCGGGACGGGTCCTGGTTTACGGCGCCGGCTCGCTGGGACTGTGCGCGCTGGCCATCCTGCGGGCCCTCTACCCGGACGTGGCGGTCGCGGTGGTCGCCCGCTTCGAGGCCCAGTCGCAGCTGGCCCGCCGGTTCGGAGCCGCCGTCGTGCTGGCGCACGAGCCGCGGCTGGCCGTCATCGAAGAGTTGGTGAGCTGGGGCGGCGGCCGACTCTGGCAGCCACTGCAAGGCTTGCCGATGGCACACCCCGGCGCCGTCGACGTCGTCTACGACACCGTCGGAAAACCCGAGACGTTCGAAGTCGGCGTGCGGGTGCTCACGTCGCGCGGGACGCTGGTGAAGGCCGGTGTGCACGCGCCCGGCCGGTGGGAGTGGAGTCCGTTGTACTTCAAGGAAATCAGCTGGGTCGGCAGCAACGCATTCGGTTTCGAAGAGGTCGCCGGGCAACGCAAGCACGCGATCCAGCACTACCTCGACCTGGTTGCCGACGGCCGAATTGACTTGCGTCCCATGCTGACTCACACGTTTTCGCTCGACCAATGGCGGGAGGCCTTCCTGGCGATAGCCAACCAGGGTGAAACTGGCGCGGTCAAGGTGGCGTTCGACCAGCGCTAAGCCGGACGGGTGGCGGAAAAGTAGGTGAGCCGTCCCACGAAGCGATGCCGTTCAGTGGCGAGCTCGGTGCAGTCGAACCCCGCGGAACGAAGTAGCAGGGGAATCGCGTCGCCGAGGTTGCCGGCCGCATGCGGGCTGTGCCTGACCAGACGTGCCGCCAGCCCGTCCTCGGCGGTCAAGTTGCCGCCCATGTCGACCAGGTGCAGCCTGCCGCCGGGACGCAGCACGCGGAAAATCTCGGCCGCGGCTGCAGGTTTCGCGCCGCTGTGAAGGTGGTGGAGCATCATCGACGACAGCACGCGGTCGAATTCGCCGTCTTCGTAGGGCAGTCGTTGCGCGTAGCCTTGTTCGAAGCGAATTCCGTTCAGCCGTTTGACTTTTCGCTGAGCACGTTTCAGCGCCAGCGGATCGGGGTCGGACCCGATTACCTCGGCGCCCGGCTGGGCGCGTTTGGCGCGAATGGTGAGATTGCCGGTACCGCAGCCGATTTCCAGAACGCGCTGGCCCTCGGCGAGTTCGGCCTAATCGATCAGGCGTTGATGTACCCGCTGGAAGCCGAACAGGCGGGTCAACAAGTCGTAGCCCGGCAGGAATGCGTCGTGGCCAGCGGCGGGAAGATAGTCATGCGGATGATATTTCGTCACAGAAACCACCGTAGCCGCCGGCTGGCGATCCAAGAAGTCGCCAGGCGGGTCGGGATATCCGATGCCGGCTACTCAGCAGGCTGTTCACCCGGACCCACGGCATGCCGCCGCGCAAGTGGCGCGGTAATCACAGCACATGGCTCAAACCTTCATGGCGCCTTGGGAGCGCGGCCTGGCACGACGGTCATTGCACGCATAGGGGCCCCTTACCACCCCGCGTTACCACCCCGCGCGACGCGCTCGCCAACCGCTCCATTGCGCTGCCCGCCATCACTTAGCCGTGCCGCGGTCTAGCATTCGGCACCCTCTAGCTGAGTTAACTCCCAGTCAAACCACGCGGTGGCATAGCGGATCTGTTTTGTGGCGTGGCCTCGAGCCTCTGCCTTGAGGTCTAGCGCGTCGACGATCTGCTCTGCGACGTGGCCAGGAAAATCGGCTATTCCCGCGGCTCCGCAACTACAGGCCACCTGAGCATCGTCACCGCCACGGCGTTCGTGATGCTGGGCCACCACTTTGCGGATGTGTTCGATGAGCGTTCGGCGGATTCGATGAGCGGGGTCGGGCATGCCGGCTTCCTTCTCTCTACCTCCCCTAGTGCTTCCGTCATCGTCGCTTCCCCACGGTGTGAGGCGTAGGGTCCAAAGTCCTCCATCAACGGTCAAGCGTGTCCCGGAGGCATCGCTCGTCGGAGCGGTCGTCGTGCAGAGGTAGCTCTGGGTTCTCCACTCCGACACCGACCGCGGAAGCGGCAGACGCCGCAACAGCTGAACCGATCCGAAACGGGGCCGCTTTTCGTCGCCACAACCGCTTAGCCAGCTGATTGGTGATCGCACCTGTCACCGCCAAGCTCACGACACCACGGCCCGCGCCGCGCCGAGCCGATCGACTGCCCGACAGTGCCAGCGCGGCCCCGATCGCAAACCACAGCTTGCCATTCTCGGCGGCACGGCTGAGCGCCGGCATCGCGCGGTCGAGCAGTGGGCTACGTGAGTTCGCGATCGCCTCGAACACCTCAGCGTCGAGGGCACCGACGGCTTCTGTGATCTGCCGCAGTCCCGGCGATGTCCGCGGCGCCATCGAGTCAACTTATAACTTGACGACGACTGAGCCGAATACGCATGGCCAGGCGGAAACATTCAGCGCGGGCTCTCCGAGGTTGCCACTGCCCAGATTGCGAAGATGTCCAGTGCGGTCGATGGCGAAGCGATGATGTTAGACAATGAACGCCACCGATCACCCTGACAGTGCTAGAGCCATCGTGGCGGCATTGGCAGCCAACGTCGGCATCGCCGCCGCGAAGTTCGCTGGTTTCGTGGTCACGGGCAGCGCAGCCATGATGGCCGAGTCGGTCCACTCGGTTGCTGACATCGCCAACCAAGGCCTGCTTCTGCTCGGGCAGCGTTCTGCCCGGAAACAGGCGGACACTCTGCATTCCTTCGGCTACGGTCGCAGCCGGTACTTCTGGTCGTTCGTCGTGGCCCTTCTGATATTCACGTTAGGGGCAGGCTTCGCGCTGTACGAGGGCTGTCGCAAGGTGGCTCACCCCGAACCGCTCACGTCTCCGGTTGTGGCGCTGGCGATTCTGATCATGGCGGCAGGCTTGGAGGCCTACAGCTTCTACACGGCTCGCACTGAATCGCGCTCGCTGAAGGGCGACAAGTCTTGGTGGCGATTCATCCGCGATTCCCGTGACCCCGAGCTGCCGGTGGTGCTGTTGGAAGACACCGCCGACTTGATCGGGCTGACGCTGGCGATGGCGGGTGTAGGTTTAACCGTCCTTACCGGCTCGTCGGTCTGGGACGGCGTCGCAACGCTGGCGATCGGCGTGCTGCTCGGCGCAGTCGCGGTGTTCCTCATGGGGGAGATGCACAGCCTCTTGATCGGCGAGAGCGCCACCGCGTCGGAGACTGCGGAGATCCGGGAAGCGTTGGAGTCCACTGACTATGTCGATCGTGTAATCCACCTCCGCACGCAGTACCTGGGCCCGGACGAATTGCTTGTTGCGGCAAAGGTTTCCGTGGCGCCGGGCGTCGACCTGGCGACCGTTGCCTCCGCTATCGACGCTGCCGAGGTCAAGATACGGACTGCCGTTCCGGCAGCTCGAATCGTCTACATCGAACCCGACATCGACCGGGCCTGACAGCCATCCGCTAGGTGACCAAGGGCGATGTCCTGGTCGGGTTGTGCCCGACGAAAATTTCGTCGATTTCCAAATATGCGTAATTTGGTCAAACAGGGCAGGTCCAGCAAAGTGAATCGTTAAACTGACCCCCCATGCCGTCGGCTGAGTGAACAGAAGACGGACGGAGAGACTGACGAGATGAGTGACGACGCGGCCTATTACCGGGCTGATACACAGGGACTCAATCCCGGAGACGCGACTACGCGTACCTTGAACCCGGATGATGGCAAGGAGTACACGTACGCGACGACTCGCCTTGATATGGCGCGGGCGATCGCCGCAAAGCGTGCCGATTTCTCCGCTTACCGCGTCGAGCTGTACGACCCCATTGAACCAGCCCCTGAAGCCGTCGAAGTCGACCTCGGTGAAGGCTTCGTCAGGTCCCCGTGGGGCGTGGTCGTGGATGTCGTGGACGACAAAGAAACATAACTGCGCGAATCGGCGGCATGAACCGGTAAGCACATGTCGAAACTTGTTGACTGTCACGGTTGAAGCGGCGACAGGACGGTGACCGATGAAGGCTCTGCGATTGACTGATTGGAAGACCGATCCAGAGCTGATGGAGGTGCCAAAGCCAACACCGGGTCCAGCCGAGGTCGTCGTCAAGATCGGAGGCGCCGGGGCGTGTCATTCCGACCTCCACCTGATGCATGATTTCCAGCCGGGCATGATGCCGTGGACGATGCCGTTCACACTGGGACACGAGAATGCCGGGTGGGTCGACTCGGTCGGGGCAGCCGTCACCAGCGTGTCGGAGGGCGACGCGGTCGCGGTCTATGGCGCGTGGGGATGCGGCAAATGCAGCCGGTGCGAGCAGGGCTTCGAGGACTACTGCGAGGATCAGGCCAAGGCACCAGTGGTCGGCGGCGGTGGCGGGCTTGGCCTTGACGGCGGCATGGCTGAGTACTTGCTCGTGCCGGCCGAGCGGCTGCTGGTACGGCTGCCCGACGGCCTTGAGCCGGCGACGGCGGCTCCACTCACCGACGCCGGGCTCACGCCGTACCACGCGATCCGCCGGTCATGGTCGAAGATGACGCCGACGTCCACCGTGGTGGTGGTAGGCGTCGGCGGGCTCGGCCACGTAGCCATCCAGCTTATCAAGGCGACAACTGCTGCCGAGGTGATCGCGGTCGACAATCGGCAGGAGGCACTGGATCTGGCGACGAAGGTGGGCGCCGACCATGTGCTCACATCCGACGATCTCGCGGCCGTGGCCATCAAGGACCTCACTCGAGGCTACGGCGCGGATGTGCTCCTCGACTTTGTCGGAGCCACGTCGACGATGGAGCTCTCTCGGACAGCTGTGCGCACGCTTGGTGACGCCACGATCGTCGGCATTGCCGGGGGAAGTATCCCGCTGTCTTTCTTTTCGCAGCCCTACGAGGTCAGCATCCAGACAACCTACTGGGGTTCCCGTTTCGAGCTGGCCGAAGTCATCTGTTTGGCCGCCCGGGGATTGCTGCACATCGAGACGACCATCTACTCGCTGGACGACGCAGCGCAGGCCTACCGCGACCTCCACGACGGGAAGGTGTACGGCCGCGCCGTCGTGGTGCCCTGAGTGCGCGAGGCATCTGCCGTGCCAACGAGTTCGCCGCCCACCACCGAACCTCGGCCAGGCGCTACGGATCGGCGCGGAGATGGGACCTTCGGCCCTACGGACGGCAGCCTGCAGCGCCTTAGCCTCTGGGGGAAGGTGTGTTGTCGCCTTCATTTTCCAGACTGGGAGGTCAAATGGCGGACAACAATAGTGCCTTTTACGTTGCTGTTTACGATAGCGTCGATGTCGCGAAGGCCGATCTCGATGCTGTCGAACAGCTCCATAAGGACGAGGTGGTTGGGAAATTCGATGCGGCTGTCGTCGACAACGAGAATGGGAAGCCCCATATCGTCAAGCGGCTCGATCGACCCCGGATCCGCATCATTCCAGAAGAACTCGGCATGGGGCCGCTATCCCGCAAGGAGCTCAAAGAAGCCGCTGGCGAGCTGAGCGGCAGCCAGGCAGCGCTGATCATGGTCGGAGAGCCAACCCTTGACAAGGCGTTCGATGAGGCTGTCACCCGCGCGGCCAAGACAGTGAAACACACCATTGACTCGACAACTGATCAGCTCGCTCAGGAGCTGAAAGGCGCTGTCGGGAGCTGAAGTTGAATCACCACTTACGCTATTAGCCGGCCAAGTCCGATCTCAGCTGTTGTGTAAGTGATTGCAATTCTTGCTGTTTGACAGACCCGCAAACCATTCGAGGATGCCGCCATCATTTGGATCCCAGCGATGCGACGTCAATGCGGCGGCCGGGGGGATTGACTGCCTCCGCTCCAACCGTCGCGAATTCCGTTGAGCGTCCCCCGGATGCCGCCGACAACGCCCCGATACCAGGCCTCGCCCGGCCGCCCGGCCACTGACTGACTACCTTGCTGCCAGCCATCGCGGATTCCGTTGGCGGTTCCTCGAATACCGCCGATCACGCCGTGGATCCCGGCGCCAAGCACCGCCCGGGCTGTCGCTTTACTCGCGCGTGATCTGCGGAGCCGGTCGGGCGGCGTCATTGTCGACTCAGCGGGGGGAAGGGCCGGCCGTTGTGCGACGGTGGGATGATCGCGCGGTCTGCCCGAGCGGCGTGTTGGGCCGAGCCAACTTCACTGCACCGCACCATTTCCGCATTCACTCCCATTTGGCTACGGTAGACGACGTTAACCGAGGTTGTCACGGTCTTCGTGAGTTTGAGGTGGCCGCCTTTCTCGCTACCCGCGGCGCGAACCGCTCTTCCCGCAAATGCCAGGCATCGCAGGCAATTCGACGGGGGCTGTAGACAGCAGCATGTCAGGCGGGCGTTTGATCCCGGAGCGTCGACAAACTGGCGAATCCAGGCGCTGAGTGACTTTTGGCCCTGTGCCGGATGACCTCCGACACTGTTGATTCGTTACGGCACCAGAAGAGGCTCGTAATTGCGGATCGCACACGAATCTCTACCCGTCCGAAGGAAACCCGGTGAGCAAAGACGACGTATTCGTCAACGACGATGTAGTCGAGGAACTGAAAGACGACCCGGCCGTGGACTCCTCTCGTATTGCCGTCGCCATGAATGACGGCGTGGTGACGTTGCGGGGATCTGTGCCGACCTATTGGCAAAAGGTCGAAGCCGCAAAGGCTGCGAGGCGGGTGGTCGGCGTGCAGGCTGTTGCGAATGATGTGAAAGTTGAAGTCGCTGACGCTCACGTCCGCGACGACGTCGATATCGCGTCCGCGGCGGCAACCGCGATCAAATGGCATAGCGATGTGCCTGATTCGGTAGAAGCGACGGTCGACAGCGGCTGGGTGACTCTCACTGGAAAGGTCGATTGGCAGTTCCAGCGCAGCGCGGCCGAGACTGCGATTAGACACCTCACAGGGGTGACGGGCGTGACCAACAACATCGAGTTGAATGCCGGCCCGCGGGCAGCTGACGTACGCGAGAAGATCAGGACAGAACTGGCGCGAACGGTGAATCAGGACGTCGACGACATCGACATCGAGACGAGTAACGCCGTGTCACTTTGCGCGGCACCGTCAGTTCATGGGCAGAAGATGAGGCTGCGCGGCGCGCAGCCCGGTCGGTGTCAGGCGTGAACAACGTCGACGATCAACTGGTCATCGAATAGTTCGCCCGACAGCAGCCTTCCTTCGGCGAAAGTTAAAGGTCCAACGTCACAAGAACTTCCTCTGCGATAGGCCTTATGTCGACTATCCCGTGAACCGAGGAGCACGCAATGCATGAGGACATTCGGATAGGCACGGTAGATGGATTTCCGGTGCGCATCCATTGGAGCACCGTGGTGATCTTGTGGTTGTTCACGTGGAGCTTGGCGACGTCGCTGCCGTATGCCAGTCCGGGCTATTCGACATCGACCTACTGGCTCGCCGGGCTGATCGGCGCCCTAGTGCTGCTGGCGTCGCTACTGGCTCACGAACTTACCCATGCGTTGGTTGCCCGTCGTGAGGGAGTCGCCGTGGATAGCTTGACGCTGTGGCTGTTCGGCGGCGTCGCACGGCTACGCGGCCAGGCCAAGACAGCGAAATCCGAGTTCAAAATCGCCGCATCGGGTCCGACGGTCAGCCTGGCGCTGGCAGCCGTGTTTGCGGGGACCGCTAAGGTGCTGCACCACCTTGGTGTCGAGTCCATCATGGTGGCTGTCGCCTGGTGGCTGGCCGCTATCAACCTGTTTTTGGCGTTGTTTAACCTGCTGCCTGCTGCGCCGCTGGACGGTGGCCGAGTGCTGCGCGCTGTTTTGTGGCGCCGATCCGGCGACCCTGCGCGCGCGGCGGTCACCGCGGCCCGGTGCGGGCGGGTTCTCGGTTACGTTCTTATCGGTTTAGGCCTGGCGGAATTCGTCAAAGGCTCCCTGATTGGTGGCGCGTGGATGGCTTTTATCGGCTGGTTTCTGTTGACCGCCGCCCGGGACGAGGAGGCACAGGTACTGGTCAGACAATCGCTGGCCGGTGTGACTGTCGATCAGGCGATGACGCCCCACCCGCGAACAGCTCCGGGTTGGATAACAGCAGAGGAATTCATTCAGCGCTATCTGCTCGGTGATCGCCACTCGGCCTACCCAGTTGAGGACTCGGACGGCTCCATCACTGGGCTGATCACGCTGACACAACTGCGCAAACTGGCGCCGCACCAGCGCGCCACGACGCTGGTGCGTGACGTTGCCATACCCCTGAACGAAGTGCCTATAGCGTCGCCTCATGAGCCGCTGACCGCGCTGATGGAACGGATGGCACCAGATCGCAGGCGCGCGCTGGTCATGGAAAACGGCCAAGTGGTGGGCATCGTGACCGCAAGCGATATCACTCAACTGCTCGATGTGCGTGCCATCGCCCGACCCACGGTCTACCGCAGCTGACGGCCGCGAGATCACGAGTGAAGTTGCTTTCGCGATGACGACCCACACTTCTCACCCAGAACCCCACGACCTGTGGAAGCCGACGCTGGCCTCCGGCGCGCTCGCCCTCCTGGTCGGCAGTGCGGTGCTGCTGTGGCCCGACATCTCGACAGAGGTCGCGGCGACCTTGTTGGGTGTATACCTGGTGGCCTCTGCCGTAATGCAGCTCACTATTGGACTCCGCATGGTCGAGCGGACGCGCGGCCAGGCTCTGTCGTTCGTCAGCGGCGCGACGTCGCTTGTACTCGGGACGTTGGCCTTCCGCGATCTCTCCCACGCAGTGCAGCTGCTGGCGATAGCGATTGGGATAGCGTTCCTTTTCCGCGGCATGGCAGCGATGGTTTACGGAATCACCGAGTCCGATGCCATTGGCGGCTGGACCATCTTCTTCGGCACGATCACAGCTGCTGCCGGAGTCATCCTGATGGCATTGCCGTTCTCTTCTATCACGACGCTGGCGACCGTCGTCGGAATCTGTCTGGTGGTCCTGGGTGGGCTCGAGATCATATCCGGGTACCGAATCTACATCTCCGAAAGGGAATTGGGCGAGCCCAAGGTCGGCACGACTGATTCTCCCTGAGCCGTGCAAGGCGGGGCGAGAGAAGCCTCGGCTTCACCGCCGAAAAAGATACTCGGCGATTGTCAGCAATAGGCTGAGCGCGACCGAGATCAACAGCATCGAGACCACCGGGATGTAGACGCGCACGTTGTCGCGTTCAATGCGGATATCACCGGGAAGATGACCGAACCACGAGAACGCACCGGCCCACACCAGGATGCCGACGACCGCGATGACGATTCCCGCCATCACGATCAGTGGACCTACGTTTCGTACCATTGCGGCGTCCGGGCCACCACTCGTCCACTGCTCACCAAAAGGCCGGTGATGAGCGCGCCGAAAAGGAATCCTCCGACGTGTGCGAAGAATGCGACGCCGCTGCCACCACTCTTGCCTGCCACCAGTGCAGAGTTCCCTTCGAAGAACTGGTAGATGAACCAGCCGCCGAGATAAAGCCATGCCGGGATGCTGACCGGGAACCACAGCACGAGCGTGCGAATGCTCGAGCTGGGATAGATCACGAAATAGGCGCCCATGACGGCGGCAATCGCACCGCTGGCGCCCAGGCACGGTACTTGGGCGTCGGACGGGCTGCCGAAGAGCAAGCTCATCGCGGTCTGCAACAACATTGCCGCGAATCCGCCGGCAAAGTAGAAGACCAGGTAACCCAGTTTTCCGAACGCGTCCTCGACATTCTTGCCGAAGATCGCCAGAAACCACATGTTGCCGAGAATGTGATCCCAGCTGCCGTGCAGGAACATCGCCGTGATCCAACTGATACCCCATGGGTAACCCATATGGCAGGCGTGGTCGACATTGCATGCATAAAACGAGGCCTGTTTGACGGCCCCCTCCGGATCCGGCAATTCGTAGAACACGAAGACGGCAAAGTTGGCTGCGATCAGCGCGACATTCACCCAGGGGAACCGGCGGGCCGGAATGCCATCCGAGTAAGGGATCATGCAGGCCGCTTTCGTTTCGAACGGTGCGCGGACGTATCAGAGTTTTTCACTAACGTCGACAGGTGTACAAGCGTCCAAAAGACACTTGATCCCACCCGGATTGCCGTCTCGACCCGGCTAGCGGGCCACAATCACCGGTATGCCGACATCTTTCAGCACGGCGGTGGTGACCGATCCGAGCATCAGGCCCGGACGTGCGCCGCGACCGTGGCTCCCAACAACCAGCAGCTGTGCCGAGCAGGATTTTTCAGAAAGCTGTCGCGCCGGGTCGTTGTGTACGACAATGCGCCGAACCGTGACGTCGGGATAGCAGTCTTGCCAGCCCGCCAGTCCCTCCTCGAGGACTTGGTGCGCGTTGGACGTCGTCGACGTCGCACCGTCACTCCAGGCGTGCAGCGCAATTAGTTCCACGTGTCGAATGGAGGCCTCGACGAACGCGGTTTGGGCGGCCAGCTGCGACCCACCTGATCCGTCGATTCCGACCAGCACTGGCAACTGCGCCGACGGCAATGCTGCCGATCCCTCGTCGTGGATCACCGCGACGGGGCAGTGAGCAAGGTGTAGTAAATCGGTTGTGAGCGAAGCGTCTAGGCGGGCGCCCGGGGCAGTGCGCTGCCGACCGCCGACAACGATTAGCTGAGCCTCCTTCGACAGCTCAACAACGGTCGGCACACGTGCCGAATAGAGCAGTTCGCTGTTGATGGCAGGCAGGTCGCCCCCATCGGCACCGTCTTCGATCACCTTGATCGCATTCGAGAGTAATTGTAGCGCTGCATCGTCATGACCTTGACGCAGTTCGTCTGTTGTCGGAGCAGTCATCAAAAGCCGTGCAGAGTCGCGGAAGCCAGGCATCGGCCCAAGATGGACGAGAGTGACCGGCACCTTGCGCAGCGCGGCATCACGTGCTGCCCAGCGCAAAGTTTCGGCATCGGCGTCAACAGGGACGACAACCCCGGGATACCTTCGACCACTGACCATTTCGTCACCCTTTCCGACCGATACGGGTTAGCGCTGCCTAGATGACGCTCGCCGCCCAGCCCGGCGCCGCAACGAAACAGAAGTCCTCGACAAAGTGGCCATCCGACGCTAATCCCAAGGCTGGTCGTCGGGGACCACGATCACCGGAACGCGCGCGGACTGGGCGACCGCCGAACTCACCGACCCGAGCCGCATGCCCGGGTACCCGCCGCGGCCGCGTCGGCCCAGAACCACCAGTTGCGCTCTCGTCGACTCCTGCACTAGCCAGCGGGCCGGCACGTCACACACCAGTTTTCGCTCGACCTGCACGTCGGGGTATCGTTCGTGCCATCCGGCCAGCCGTTCGCCGAGCACCTCATCGCCTTGGTCGCGATTGACATGCCAATCCATGCCCAGAATCGGAAACACCCCGACATCGCTCCATGCGTGCAGTGCCAGCAGTGGCACCTGCCGGCGGCTGGCCTCGTCGAAGGCTAACGCGGTAGCGGCTTCAGACGCCGGTGTTCCGTCAATACCGAGCAGCACAGGTGACGCGTCAGCGACATTTTGGCCGACATGCTGACGGTCGTGAACAACCGCAACGGGGCAGCGCGCGTCGCGGAGCAACGCCGCACTCACCGAGCCGAGCCTGTAGGCGCTCGAGGCGTCAACCCCGCGGCTTCCTGTCACCATCATGTACGCATGCTGCGATGCTTCGATGAACGTGGAAACCACACTGGCATATGTAATCTCGGTTTGCATGCGGGGATGCTTCCCGTCAGTCAGTTCGTCGGCTATCTCTCGTGAGTGCTGCACGATCTGGCGTGCCTGATCTAGCCGCACCTGCGGGATCGCCCCATCAGGCGCCATTGTTGAGTCGATGGGTGTCGGCGCCACAACATGGATCAAGGTGATGGGCCGCTCGCGCATCACGGATTCCCCTACCGCCCAACGGACAGCAGCATCGGATGGTCCGCTGCCGTCGACGCAGACTACGAGCGTGGATTGCGTTCGCTCACTGCGCACGGTGTTCTCCTGGTCCGCAAATGGCTTCGGTGTGGTCAACAAGCACTGGTCGGGTCTGATCTTCGCGGCCCCGCAATCTCTATCCTCGTAATGTAATGGCATGGCACGGCATGTGTTTCGCGTCCGCGACATTCACCTGTCCCGCCGCGGTCGTGTCAAGATCGCTGCCGGCGACGATCGCTTCTTGACCGATCGAGTGTTTGCCGGGCTAACCCATGTCAGGGGTCGAACGACGCGCGCAGGCCTGCAGTTTTTCCTTTGGCTTTCACGACTGAATCCCTTTCCCAGGCGAAAAAAATGACACCCTTCCCTGAAATTTCCAGCGTTGCGCTGCGGCCCAGGCCGCGCTAGGGCCAAAGGTCCTATGCCGAGACGTCCCGCAAAGCCAGGCGGGCTGGCCGGAACCCGCTCAAGTCACCATCATCGAGCGCATGCGACCGAAGTTTGGTATGCAAAGGACTTTGGCCCCTATACCCGGAACCCGAGCCGCACAACTATGGCGGGCAAGAGGGCCTACCGAATCACTTGTCACGGCTTAAGACCAATGCGGCAACAGGAGGCAGGCATGGCCAAAAAGTCAACAGACGGCGAGAATTCAGCGCTTCGGGCACTAGCGGGCACCGGAAGCCTGGCGGCTGCAATCATACTGATGATCTCTGCGGTGGTGACCGTTCTTGAGGGCATTTCGGCACTGACCGGTGACAAATTCTTCGTCCGCGTGCCGGATAGTTACCTGTACCGGTTAAACCCCACGGCCTGGGGTTGCATCTTGATCGTTTTGGGAGCCTTGGTTGGCGCCGTTGCAGTCGGGCTTTTCCGGGGTGAGCTATGGGCACGAACGTCTGCGATTGTCATCGCCTGCACATCCATCATCGGCATGTTCATGTGGCTGCCGTATTCGCCGACGTCGTCCATTGTGATCATCGCGCTCGACATCTTCGTGATCTGGGCCATCGCGAACTGGCAAAGTCCCTGGGCGCACAGCACCGGTGAGAAGGCACAAAACTTGATCGGCGGCGAATCCGGCCAGCTCCCCTCGCGGCTGCAGCGCTCGCCATTCTCGGAGTGGTTTGCCGGATTTCCGTCTTGGGCGACGCTTCCCCCGGTGTTCGGCGGTCAGCCGATTCGGCTGGAGGACGGAATGAAGGATGGCCGCTATGAGGTTAGAGCCGAACTACCGGGCATCGACCCAGTTGAGGATGTCGATATCACTGCCCATGACGGGGTTTTGACGATCAAGGCGCAGCGCAAGGTGCGGACGCGATCCGACGGACACTCGGAATTCTCCTACGGCACCTTCACGAGATCGGTCCAATTGCCGCCGGGGGCGAAGGAAGATGACATCACTGCCACGTACGACAACGGGATCCTCACTGTTTCAGTCGGCGTGTCCGACGCCGACGGGCCCGCTCACAAACGGGTCCGTATCGCGCGCGGCATCTGACCGTGCTGCATCGTTCTGCGCTACAGAGCTGACTGCCAGTTGGCGAAATTGGTAGGCATTACTCGAACTGGCGCACCAGAGAGGCCTTCTTCGGCGTGGTAAGCATCCTCGCCGGTGTCGTGGTGCTGGGCTGGCCGTTCGATTCGATTGCGATTCTTGCGTACGTTAGCGGCGCCTGGCTCGTCGTCATCGGAATCTTGGAGATCGTGGCGGCGTTGTACAGCCGGCACGATGTGAACACGGTGGAGAAGCGAGTCTCCGGGGTGTTCGAACCAGCGCCTGCCAAGACGTCATGAGCAGCACTTCTCGTTCACGCCGCTCGGAGTTCTGCGACGGATAATCGCCAGCTGCGTCACCCTGCCTAACGCGGCGCCGACGTGCACCGACGGCAAAGCCACCAACGACAATGGGCCCGCGGTGAGATGGCGCCACGAGTCATCAGTCATCCGACGAGAAACACATTCGGCATGCCGGCGCCCAAACAAGCTCATCGTTACGACTGCATCCAGCTCGCCAGCAGTCAGCACACCCCGTTCTGCAGCATTAGCGGGCATGGCAATCGAGTGGCGTTTCTGATGACTTATGGCCCTGTTAGGACCACTGCGATGGCGAAAGCATCGAAGGCGTCCACGCAATACTTGAGGAGCTGCCATGACAACCATCGAAACACCAAGACCATTGCAGTATCTGTGGCAGTCGATGCTGCTAACCGGAATCCTGACCGTGGTATTGGGCGGCCTTATCCTCGGCTGGCCCGGCATATCGATCCTTACGGCTGCGACGTTGCTTGGCATCTATCTGCTGGTGTCGGGCATCGCCGAGGTGGTATTTGCGTTCAGCCTGCATGTATCGGTTCCCTACCGGGTGCTGCTGTTCATCACCGGCGCGCTGTCGGTCGCCTTGGGAATACTGTCCCTGCGACACTTCGGTGATAGCTACGCGGTCCTGCTGCTGGCCCTCTGGGTTGGAATCGGATTTCTCTTTCAGGGAGTAGCCATGACCGCGACGGCGATCAGCTACCGCGACCTGCCGGGCCGGGGCTGGGGTATCTTCTTCGGAATGGTCAGCATCCTCGCCGGTCTCGTGGTACTGGCATGGCCGTTCGATTCGATTGAGATGCTTGCGTATGTCACCGGTGCGTGGCTCGTCGTCATCGGGATCTTCGAGACTGTGGCGGCGTTGTCGGCTCGGCACGATGTGAACACCGTAGAGAAGCGGGTCTCGCACATCTTCGAGCCGACACCTAACAAGGTGGCCTGACCTGTCACACACGCCGGTTGAACTACGGCGCGCGGAAAGACTTGCAGCTCAATGCCTCTAGACGGCATCCGGGTCGCCGTCTAGAGGTTTCCACTCGGCGACTGCGAGCTTTGCGCCGACGCGGCAAGCTTTTGCCGAGACAAGTGGCTTGCGACGCCAAAACGTTACGCGCTTGCCGTTCCTAGGTGACCCGATGACAGCTGACTTCGACGCGGAGAATTCCGACCTGCTCGACGGCCTCGAAGGGCGCGCACGTACCGATCGTGCCGAACTGATTGTCTGGCTCCTCGACCGCGGTTTCAGTATCGAGCAGATCCGGGCATCGACCTCTCCGCTGCTGCTGCCCGCCCAACGGGTCATGGGCGACGACGGAGTGTACTTGTCTGCTCGTGAGGCGTGCACGGCGATGGGACTCGACTTGGGACTGCTGCTGCGATTGCAGAACGCTGACGGCCTACCTCGGATCGACGATGCCGACGCGGCAGTCTTGCCGCGGGTGGACGCCCTCGCCGTCGGCCACGCCAAGTTCTTCCTCGATCTAGGTGCGGACGAGGACGAGACCGTCGCCATCATGCGCGTTTTGATGCAGGGTCTGGAACGGGCTGCGGCAGTGATGCGTCGGGCGGCGTACAAGACTTTCGCCCGGCCCGGGGCAAGCGAGATCGAGCTTGCCATGCAATCGGAGGAGAAGGCACGTCAAGCTGTGCCAGGAATCGGGCCGGTGGTCAACGACCTGATGCTGGTTCAGTTGCGCCATATCTTCGTGACGGAAGCCGTCACCGCCGCGGAGCGCGCGGCCGGTAGCCTTCCGGGCGCCCGCGAGATCGCTGCGGCCTTCGCTGATCTTGCCGGCTTCACCAGCCTCGGCGCGGAGCTGCCGGCCGTGGAACTCGAACATATCGCCAGCATCCTGACCGGCCTGGCCGAGAAGGTGGCTGTCGCCCCGGTGCAATTCGTCAAGTCGATTGGGGACGCCGTCATGTTCGTTTCACCTCAAACCGTGCCGTTGTTGAATGCTGTCCTGGACCTGGTCGGCCTCGTGCATAAGGCAGGCTTGCCACCGCTCCGGGTCGGTGTTGACTACGGTGATGCCGTAAGCAGTGCCGGCGATTGGTTCGGCAATCCTGTCAACGTGGCGAGCCGGCTGACTCACGTCGCACGGCCAGGCACCGTGTTAGTGGCAGCAGCTGCGCGCGAAACTGTCCCAGATACAGGGTCTTTCGGATGGTCATCTGCTTATTCACAGAAACTCAAAGGCATCAGCGACGAGTTGACTTTCTTTCGCATCGATTCCCGCCGTGAGGATCCGTCGGTTGCTCGATGTTCGGCGCCGGTGGATGCTTCTGGTGCCAAATTTCAATGAAAGGCATGTGGCACATTCGTCATCAAAGTAACAGAACGAAGGCAGCGAAATGTCTGACCGCACGACGCATTCGGGACTCTTGGTCGGCGTCGACGGATCGACACCATCGCTGAGCGCAGTGCGCTGGGCCACCTATGAGGCAGCCATGCGCAACGTTCCGCTCACCCTTGTGCACGCCATCTGCGAGACGATGTTGAGCTCGGCGACATCCGGGTGGTCGGCCGGCCCCGGCTTATGGCTGGATCAAGAGAATGACGCGGAACATGTTTCCAGCCAGATCATCTGGCCGATCATCTTGTTCCGCAGATCGCACAAAGCCCGAATCAGCATCGCGGCCTGCGCTGCGGCGCGGTCCACCATCAAGGGAGTGTCTCACCCGCTGCAGGGTCAGGCGCAGTGAATCGGGCCGCCCCAAAGAGAGGTTGGGGCGACCCGCGCAACTGATAGGACGTGAGCTAGGCCGAGCTGGTTCCCGTCAGCTCAGCGGCCTAGCTGGTGCGGGGCGCCTTGTCCCAGGTCGTGAGCATATTTGTGGATTCAGGGCCGAGGTAAAGCAGGTAAACGGGGTCCTCGTGGCGCAGCGGGGCGTAGCAGTTTGCGAAGTCGTCGAGGTGGTAGTAGAGGCTCGTTTGGCCGGCGACCTACGAGCCGGGAGGCAGGACCGCACCATTGGGGTAGAAGACGAGCTGAGCGAACCAGCTTCCGGAGTTGATCAGCCCGATGACAGGCTGATTGGCGTTGGACGTGTAACCCGAGCCAGAGCGTCCACCGCGTTTCACGCGGTGCCGTGGCGTCTTCAAATGCGCAGGTCAGCGGTTCGATCGTGTCCACTGTGTCTACGGAGTCTCGGGCTGTGTTTGCCCGTCTTGGCACACTCTTGGCACAACGGGGGTTTGGTCATCAGGCGGCAACCACACCCGGTGGACGTGTTCCCGGAAAGCCGCAAGTGATCCTAATCGACGCCGCTGAGTATGCGGCGCTGTAGAACGTCACCTGTCCCCTGGGCCACTGGTACTTGGAGCGCGAGGGCAGAGCAAGTCGCAGCCGGACGACGCGGTTGCCGTGTCGACGCGGTGGATAATTGGGTGCAACGGCGGCGCTTACACCCACTTATCTATCTAACTGGGTGTAAAGTCGTGGAATGGACCCACTTACCGGCACTGCCGTCAAGTACGAAACGCTGCCCTGGGAAGGTTCACCCGCCGCAGCATATGTGCGTGCCGCGCAACAGCAGGGCAGCTACAAAGCGGCGATTAGCGCCGACATCGCCGACCTGACCGTCAACCTCCCATCCGACGTGCTCGCTGATGCCGAGGACGCCAGCCGCGAGGTCACTCGGTTCGACGCCGAGCTCGGCGCCGAGATCGCGCCGTTCTCGTCGGTCCTGTTGCGGACCGAATCAGCAGCAAGTTCCAACATTGAAAACCTGACGGCATCGGCGCGGGCGATTGCCGAGGCCGAGCTGCCGGGGGCCAAGACGACCGCCAACGCCAAGCTCATCGTCGCCAACACCGCAGCGATGATCGCCGCGATCAACCTCGCGCACAACGTCGACGCCGCCGCGATCCTGGCGATGCACAAGGCGCTCATGCAAGACGTCGACCCGAAATCCGCCGGCCGGTGGCGCGAAGAGCAAGTTTGGATCGGTGGAGGCACCCATGGTCCACGCGGCGCGATGTTTGTGCCACCACACCACCGCCGTGTTTTAGCAGCTATCGACGACTTGCTGCGCTTCGCGCAGCGCGACGACATCCCCGCACTACCCCAGATCGCGTTAGCACACGCGCAATTCGAGACGATCCACCCCTTCACCGACGGCAATGGTCGCACAGGCCGGGCACTGATCCAGGCGATGTTGCGCCGCAAAGGATTGACGCAAAACGTCACCGTCCCGGTATCGGCTGGGCTGTTGACCGACACCGACTCCTACTTCGCCGCCCTGACCACCTACCGCGAGGGGGACCCCGCCCCGATCGTCCGCCGCGTGTCGGAGGCGGCTGTCGCGGCTGTCTTCAACGGTCGTGAGCTGGTCGGTGAATTTCACGCCATGCGCGCAGAATGGAACGACAAGATCACCGCACGTAGCGACTCCGCCGTCTGGCAGATCGCCGATCTTCTACTGCGCCGTCCGGTCATCAATACGGCACTGCTGACCGACGAGTTAGGCATCGAGTCGAAACACGCGCGCCGATACCTCGAACCCCTGTCGGAAGCAGGCATCATCATCGAGACCAGCTCGGGTCCGCGCAGCCGCGTCTGGCGCTCGCCAGAGGTCATCGCCGCACTCGATGCCTTTGCCGACCGCGCGCGCCGGCGCGGCCTGAGGCGATAAAGGGCGATCGATGGCCAACGTGACAAACTTCAGGCGCATTCGACGACGTGTCGGCTTGCTTTTCCGCGGAAAACCAGGCGTAAGCTCTGACCCGTCTTCTGGTGTTGCACACTGGCGTCACTCGTAACCCCTCGGCCCGGATCGCTTGCGGCGCATTCCAAGCCCCGCTGCTACAGACACCACGTCGGGTAGATCCCACGGGTCAGTGTCGTCGCCGACTTTCGACGCGCCTTCCGACTTTGTAGCCGACGTACGTGCCGAGGAACAATCCCAGCAAAAGGACGACGAGCAGCGAGATACCGATGTAGTCGCCGATCTTCTTGAGTACATCATCGGCGTTCAGCGCGCCGATGTACTGACCGGCGTCGATGGTCTGGACCATCAATGCGTACGCAACCGTCACGTGCTCGGATCTTGCCACACGGAGAATATGCGGGCAACGATTGCACCAACGGCACCGGAACGTGTGAAAACGCGGATCGGGCCGCACCCGATCCAGTCAGCGTCGGCAGCGTAGTGCGTCAAGCACCTTCAACAAGACAGACTGATACCGGGCCATCGGCCACACCAGCCCCGGGACCGAAGAGTCGGGAACGGCTCCGCATCCCATTGACGGTCTCGAAACAACTCAACCACGTGGAGGCATGGTCATGACACCTTTCGCACAGTCCCTGGCGTTCAACATAAGTCCCGGCGAAGAGTCCGTTGAGGCGTCGTTCTCGGTGCCGGCCGGAGGCCACCTCGTGATCGAGTTCATCACGGCGAGTGTGACATTGGGCATCGCGCAGAGCCCCGCGGTGCAATTCGGACGACGTTGATAAAGCCGGGCTCGAATCCCGTTCCCAGAAAGGTGGCGCAGCCCTGTCGTGCCGCGTCCTCGAGCGCTGCTCGCTCACTGGGGTGATGGCTGCCGGTCAGGAAATCGCCGGTGGTGACGACGTTGATGCCGGAGCGAAGCATTCTGGCCACTAGGTCGTAATCGATGACGCGAGGCATGTAGTTCACGCAGTCGGGGCGAAGGTCGATCAACGCATCGATATCGCCGGTTGCCGCAACGCCAGCCCGTGGTCGGTCGGCCAGCGCACCCGCGTCGCACCCGACCTTGCCCGCACCGAACGCGTGGACGCCGACTACGTCGAAATCGTCGCGGTCCAGCAGTATGCCGAGCGCACGCCTACCGATGTTGCCGGTTGACCACTGGACGACTTCGTATCGCGCGATGTCTCACCGTGACCGTTGACAGCTCACATCGGGTTGGCGCGCAGATAGCTGTAGATGCCGGCAAAGCCGGCGTTGACCTCGTCGGGAATCGGCACTGGTCCACCCAGAGCCCTTGCACCCCAGACGATTTGAGCGGTCCGCTCGACCAGGGCAGTCACATGCAGCACCTTGTCCGGCCTGGGCCCGACCGCCACCAGGCCGTGATTGGCGATCAGCGCGGCGGCCCGGCCTTCCAATGCTTTGACCGCGTTGCTGCCCACCTCGGGTGTGCCCGACGCGGCGTAGTCGGTGCAGCGGATGTCACCGCCGCAGTAGACGGCGAACTCGTCGATGCACGCGGGAATCGACTGGTGAGAAATCGCGAACATGGTGGCCCACACCGGATGACTGTGGATGACGCTGCCGATGTCGTCGAACGCCTGAAAACAGGCCAGGTGCAACTTCATCTCGGTCGACGGCTGCCGGCCGTCGGCGGCGTGCAGCACTTTGCCGTCCGGGTCGACCAGCACCAGATCCTCGAGCGTCATCTCGGCGTAGTCCACCGACGACGGGGTGATCACCAGGTTGCCGTCCTCGCGCCGGGCCGAGATGTTGCCCGCCGTTCCCTCGACCAGTCCACGCCGCAGCATGTCCTTGGCCGCGGCCAACACCGCGGCCTCCGTGTTCGCCACGAATTTCACGGATCTCACGGTGCTAGCACCTCCGGGTTGACGATATAAGCGGGCGTCTTACCGCTCAGCAGCGCTTCCAGGTCGTCGGCCACCATCTGGGCCTGCCGCGCCTCAGTGTTCCACGTCGCTCCGCCGATATGGGGCGTGAGGACCACATTGGGCATCGCCACCAACGGGTGATCGGTCGGCAGCCACTCGCCGACAAAGTGGTCCAAACCCGCGGCGGACACCTTGCCGCTGCGCAGCGCCTCGACGAGCGCGTCGGTGTCGTGCAGTTGCGCCCTGGCGGTGTTGAGGAAGACCACGCCGTCGCGCATGGCCGCGAACTGCTGCGCGCCGATCAGCCCGGTGGTGTCGGCGGTGACCGGCGCATGCAGCGAGACGACGTCGCTCTCGGCGAGCAGTTCATCGAGGCCGTGCGTGGCCTCGTCGTTGTACGGGTCGTAGGCGATGACCCGCATGCCGAGTCCGGCCATCCGCCATTTCACCGCCCGCCCAACGGCGCCCAGCCCGACCAGCCCGACGGTCTGGCCGGCGACTTCCCACGCGCGGAAGCGCTGATAGGGAATGCTGCCGTCGCGGAACACCTCGCCGGCGCGCACGTCGGCGTCGGCCCGCAGTACGTGGCGGGTGGCGGCGAACAGCAGTGCGAGCGTCATCTCGGCGACCGCATCGGCGTTGCGGCCCGGGGTGTTCAGCACCGGAATCCCGGCCGCGGTCGCGCCCGCGATGTCGACGTTGTTCGGGTCCCCGCGCGTCGACGCGATGGCCCGCAATCCCAATTCGAACACCGGCCCCTTGACCGAATCACTTTCCACCACAACGATTTCGGCGCGTTCATCCGAGATCCGGTCCGCCAGCTGCTCGGCGCTGTAAATACGCAGCGGGGTCTGCTCGATCCACGGGTCGTAGACGACATCGGCCAGCCGTCGCAACTTCTCGAATCCCTCGCCACGCAGCGGGGCCGTCACCAAAGCACGGGTCACGACTGCCAATGCTGGCGTACGGTGACGCCCGTGTCACGCGAAGAGGTCACTATCGGCATCGACATCGGCACCACCGCCGTCAAGGCCGTGGCCGCCGACGCGCAAGGCCGGGTGGTCGCGCGGGCACGCATCCCGCACGAGTTACGGGTGCCGACACCGGACCGGCTGGAACACAACGCCGACGAGGCCTGGCGACTGGGCCCCCTGACGGCGCTGGAGCAATTGGCACGGCCCGACGCCCTGGCGGTCGCCGTTTCCGCGATGGTGCCATCGCTGACCGCCGTCGACTCGACCGGCCATCCGATCACACCGGGGCTGCTCTACGGCGACAGTCGCGGACGGGTACCCGGCGCGGATACCGAGGGCCCGTTGCCGCCGGGCGAGGCCGCCGAATTCCTGCGCTGGACGGCGGCGCAAGCGCCCGATGCGGCCGGCTACTGGCCGGCGCCGGCGGTGGCCAACTACGCGTTGGCGGGTGAGGCGGTGATCGACGTTCCCACCGCATATACCGCGCTGCCACTGTACTCGCCCGACTTCGAAGGCGGCTGGAACGCGCAGGCGTGTGCCGAACGCGGCGTGACGGTCGAGGCGATGCCCCGGGTGGAAGCACCGGGTGCTGCCGCCGGCGTGGTGCGAGGTAACGCGGACAGGCCAGCCACGTTGGCCGTCGGTGCCATCGACGCGCTGTGCGAGCAGATGGTCGCCGGCGCCGACGACGACGGCGACGTGCTGGTGCTGTGCGGCACGACCTTGATCGTCTGGGTGACGATCCCCGAGGCGCGGCAGGTGCCGGGCCTGTGGACCATCCCGACCATGACCGGCAAGAGTCAGATCGGCGGCGCGAGCAATGCCGGCGGACTGTTTCTCGGCTGGGTCGACCGCGTGCTGGGGCCCGGCGACCCGGCGAAGGTGGATCCGCGGCGGGTACCGGTGTGGTCGCCCTACCTGCGCGGCGAACGCACACCCTTTCACGATCCCGACCGTCGCGGGATACTCGACGCCCTCGATCTCACCCACGAGGCGGTGACGCTGCGCCGCGCGGCCTACGAGGCTTCGGGCTTCGTGGTCCGCCAGCTCATCGAACTCAGCGGGGTGAACCCAGCGCGGATCGTGGCCGCCGGTGGCGGCACTCGAGTCGAGCCGTGGCTGCGGGCCATCGCCGACGCGACCGGTCGGCCGGTCGAGGTGTCGGGCGTGGCCGAGGGCGCCGCGCTGGGCGCGGCGTTCCTCGGCCGGATGGCGGTCGGCAGGGAATCGTCGATCACCGACGCCGCCCGGTGGGCCACTGTCGAGCGCATTGTGGAACCCGATCCCGCCTGGACGGTCCCAATGGAAGACCGCTACCGCCGATTTCTGGAGCTGGCTGACCGGCCCTCGCGAAGTTTTACGGCAGCGCCGCCGACACGTACCTGATGTCACCGAAGGCGACCATCGTCGGGCCTTCGGGGAAGTCGAAACCGTTGGCGGCGTACAACTCTGGTGTGGTATGGACCGTCGTCTGCCAGCCGCGGTCGGTCAGGTACTCGACGGCGTCGTTGCGTTCGCCGTCGTAGACCAAATCGGCCCAGTTGAGGTCCAGCCCGAGGCGGCGCCACCGCTCGCTGATCTCCTTGCCCCGTTTAGCGATGCGGCCGGGGATATCCGGGACGTAGCCGGTGGCCAGTCGGCTGCCACCGAAACTAAGCGCGGTGATGTTGTCGAACAACCGATCTTGGGCTTCCGGCGGCAGATAGCCGAGCAACCCCTCGGCGATCCAGGCCGTCGGCCGCCCCGAATCAAACCCGTTGTCCTGCAAGGCTTGCGGCCAGTCGTCGCGCAGATCGACGGCCACCGCCCGACGGTCGGCGGACGGGGCCGCACCCAGATCGGCCAGCGTGCGGGTCTTGAACTCGATGACCCGGGGCTGGTCGATTTCATAGACTACGGTGTCCGCCGGCCACGCCAGCCGGTAGGCGCGGGTGTCGAGTCCGGCGGCCAGGATCACGGCCTGACGCACACCCGCCGCGACGGCGTCGGCGAAAAAGCCGTCGAAAAACCGGGTCCGGACCGCCATTCCCTCGGCCAGCCGTTGCGGGGTGAATGCGGGATCGTCTTCTACGAGGTCGATTTCGCCGTTCATCATCTTGATGAAGGCGTCGACGCCGACGGCGTTGACCAGGGGTTCGGCGAAGGGGTCGTCGAGCAGTGGATTCGGTCCTTTTGACGCCATCGCGCGCCGTGCGGCCACGGCGGTGGCGGTGGCGCCCACGCTGGACGCCAGATCCCAGCTGTCGCCGTCGTGTCGTTTGGTGTCGCTTGCGGTCATGGTCAGCGCTCCTTATTTTGCGAGCCGAGCGTCGCGACGACGGAGACGATGTTGCGGAAGGCGGCCAGTTCTTGGTCTGTCGGGAAGGGGCGACCGTAATCGGCGAACAGCTCGCGTCGCGCGCGGGCGTTCACCTGCCAACCCCGATCGCCGAGATACTCGGCGACGTTGTTGCGCTCGCCCTCGTAGAACAGCCCTGACATGTCAAGGTCGCAGCCGAGATTGGCCCACCGCTGGTTCATCGCCCGTCCGCGTTCGGCCATCGTCGGGCCGGTATCCGGGTGGTATTCGGTGGCCAGCTGGCTGCCGGGAGCGCTGAGCGCCGTCATGTGGTCGAAGAGCCGGTCCTGGGCTTCCGGCGGCAGATACATCAGCAGCCCCTCGGCGCTCCAGGCCGCCGGTTTGGTGTCGTCGAATCCGCGTGCGCGCAACGCGGACGGCCAGTCGTCGCGTAGGTCGATACTGACCGTGCGACGTTCGGTGGTCGGCTCGGCACCCAGCCGTGCCATGGTGTCGGTTTTGAATTTGATGACCGCAGGCTGGTCGACCTCGTAGACGACGGTGCCGCGCGGCCACGCCAGCCGGTACGCCCTGGCGTCCAGGCCGGCGGCCAGGATCACGGCCTGACCGATTCCCGCCGCAGCCGCATTGAGGAAGAAGTCATCGAAAAACCGGGTCCGCACCGCCAGCGAGTCGGTTTCTGTTTGCAATTCCGTGTTGCCGGTCTCACCGGTGTCGGTCGGGGTGATCTCCCGGTCGACGGCCCGGGTGAAGAAATCGATCCCCACCGCGCGTACCAGTGGCGCGGCGAACGGGTCGTTGATGAGTGGGTCGGTGTCCTCGGTGGCCAGCGCCCGGGCGACGGCCACCATCGTCGCGGTAGCGCCCACGCTGGACGCCAAATCCCAGGTATCGCCCTCAAACCGTGTGTTCGCCATGTCTGTCATGCAAAACCCTTCGAGGAGAATTCGCTGCTGACTTGATATTTAGCCAAGGTAAAGAGCCAGCAGAAACTCTACGCCTTGTGGCTATGCAAGGGCTGTGTGTAAGGCCTACCCGTTTGCGGGCGAGCGCGACCACCGCTGTTAGTCTCGTAGACTGTCTGACGCGCGCTGGACAGCTCCTGGCCTGCGAGTGCTTGGCGCGTGACGCAGGATCGCTGAATTATTTCAATGCTGGCCAGACCAGCCCAGTTGGCACGCCGCGACCAGAGACCGGCTGCGCAGGAGGAAGAGTGCTTTCGGCTTTCATCTCATCGCTGCGAACAGTCGACCTGAGACGGAAGATCCTGTTCACGCTGGGGATCGTTGTGCTGTATCGGCTGGGCGCTTCGTTGCCGTCGCCCGGGGTGAACTACCCGAATGTGCAGAAGTGCATCGCGCAAGTCAGCGGCGGGGAAGCCGCTCAGATCTACTCGCTGATCAACCTGTTTTCCGGTGGCGCGCTGCTGCAACTGACGGTGTTCGCGGTCGGGGTGATGCCCTATATCACCGCGAGCATCATCGTGCAGCTGCTCACCGTCGTCATCCCGAGGTTCGAGGAACTGCGCAAAGAGGGCCAGTCGGGCCAGGTCAAGATGACCCAGTACACCCGTTATCTGGCGATCGCGCTGGCCATCCTGCAGGCCACCAGCATCGTGGCGCTGGCCGCCAATGGCGGGCTGCTGCAGGGCTGCACCCTGGACATCATCGCCAACCAGAGCATCTTCTCCCTTGTCGTGATCGTGATCGTGATGACGGCGGGCGCGGCGCTGGTGATGTGGATGGGCGAGATGATCACCGAGCGCGGCATCGGCAACG
>Ga0335075_10000976_pt1 | contig 48184 bp, 54 predicted proteins | sample Lox_Sample_24_FD_206723 | JGI IMG/M metagenome (GOLD analysis project Ga0335075, IMG submission 206723) | Soil microbial communities from Loxahatchee National Wildlife Refuge, Florida, United States - Lox_Sample_2.4 | ecosystem: Environmental > Terrestrial > Soil > Wetlands | place: USA... | reverse complement strand
AGCAGGCGCGGTCCGGCATACGCCGAGTCCTCGTTCCCCTCACGGAGGAGACCGACGTCAGAACGTACCGCGTAGCGGAGTTCAAGTGTCATCTGCGCAGTTCCAGAACGGTTTTACCGATGCGGATCGGCACTCCAAGCGGAACGGGGGTCGGCCCCGTCACCTTCTGCCGGTCCAGGTAGGTGCCGTTGGTTGAGCCGAGGTCCTCCACGATCCACTGACCGTCCTGCGGGAAGATACGGGCATGTCGGCTTGAAGCGTAGTCGTCGTTCAGCACCAGCGTGGCATCATTTGCCCGCCCGAGCGTGATCTGCTGCTGAGTGAGGTCCAAACTCGTGCCCTTGAGCGCGCCGGCCGTCACCACCAGGATGCGCGGCGAGCCGCGGCCTGCGCGCTGGGGCCTAGGCGGCCGGGTGGCCTGGCGCGGCGCCTGGAGGGTCTGCGCCTGGTGGCCCCGGCTGCGCCGGGCTGCCGTGGCCGACCCGAGCAGGTCGGTGCGCACCACGCCGATGGCCGCGATGACGAACAGCCAAAGCACGGCCAGGAACGCCACCCTGATGATGGTGAGGGAGAGAGCGCTCATCTGCGGCCACGTCCTTGGACCTTAGTAGCTGCTGCCTGGGTAAGCACTGGCCTGGCCATCCTGGCGGCCCGGTGCGTCCTGCCGGAAGACCAGTGTGGTCCGGCCGAGCGAGACGCGGGTGCCGTCGGTGAGGGCCACCCGCCTGACCGGCTGGCCGTTGACAAACGTGCCGTTGGTCGAGCCGAGGTCCACGAGGACGACCTGGTCGTTCTCGACCCGCAGCTCGGCGTGGTGCCGGGACACGCCCGGGTCCACCAGGCGCAGATCACAGTCCGTCCCGCGGCCGAGCAGCGTCACCGGCGTCTGCAGCTCGTAGGTGTGCTGGTTGTCCCCGGCCCCGGGTGCCCCGGGCGAAGACACGAGAAGTCGGGGGTGACCAGGGAACCCCCGCCCCCCAGGCCGGGGCAGGTCGCTGGCGGGCAGTCTGATCTCCCCGCCCTCGATGGTCGAGCCGCGGATCACGCCGGACCGGATCCGGAACGTGCCGGTGGTCAGATCGGGCACACCCTCGAACCGCATACGTACCGGGCCCACGAACGAGTAGCCCTGCTCCTTGGCGTAATCCCGGGCCAGGTTGGCGAGTTCGACGCCCAGGCTCTCGGCGTAGACATCGAGACGGTCGTGGTCGGTCTCGGCGAGTTCGACGACGAAGTCATTCGGCACCAGGGTACGGCCCTTGGCGACGATGGCGGCGCGGTCGTCCATTTCCCGCTGCACCGCGCTGGCCACCTCGACAGGCTGCAGTTCGGACCTGAAGGCTCGCGCGAAGGCGCCTTCCACCATGCCTTCAAGCCGGCGTTCGAAGCGCTGCAGCACTCCCAACGTGCCACCTCCCTTCCCGTCTCATCACCCGATGGTATCCGTGGCGCGGGAGCGCTCGGGGTCGTGCTAACCTACTCGTTGCCCGGGCGGGTGGCGGAACGGCAGACGCGCACGGTTCAGGTCCGTGTGTCCGAAAGGACGTGAGGGTTCAAATCCCTCCTCGCCCACAACCGACTCCGTCCTGCTCGCTGGCCTTTTGTGGCTGGCCGTGAACGGCCAGCTAGGGGACGACGATGACCGGGCAGCGGGCATGGCGGGCCAGCCAGCCCGATACCGAGCCGACGAACCGGTGCCATACGTGCGTCGGCGCCCCGATCACCAGCGCGTCGGCACTGAATTCCTCGGCCACGGCGGCCAGTTCCCTGGCCGGGCTGCCCCGCCGGGTGCGGACGTGCACGTCGAGCACGGCCTGCCCGGTCACCTGGTCGAGTTCGGTGAGCAGCCAGCGTTCCAGCGCGTCGCTGTCCCGCGACACGCCCACCACCTGCCCGGTCAGCGGCTCGCAGTAGACCCCTGACGAGCACACGTACACGATGAGCAGCGGCCGGCCCAGCCGCGTGGACAGGCCGGCCGCGTAGGCCAGGGCATTACGGCTTGACGTGGAGCCGTCGTAACCGGCCACCACGGGATGCTCCAGCCGGAGCGCGGGTACCGGCTGTTCGGCGTGACTATCCCGCCGGGGGGCCGGCTGCCCCTGCCGCGCCGGCTGGCCCGGATCCGGCTGGCCCGGTGACGGGCTCGACTCTGCCTGGTCCATGGTCCGCGTCCTAGCGGAAGACCGCTTCTCCGGCACTCATACCGTCATGAATGCCCCGGATCGACGGCCTTACTCGTTATTTGAAAAGCACTATAGATCAGGGCGGCGCCATATGGTGAGTACTCGCGGACGCCCTTTTTAACCCGGCGTGCTTCTGCCACTTTGATCAGCCAGGCATGGCAGCATGTTCACGTGACCGCAGAGCAGCCGGCGGTGGCCGGCAGCCGGAGGGACGCGACAGCGCGGGCCGTGATCGAGTGCGCGGCCGATGCCATCGTGGCGTTCGGCACCGACCGCACGGTGATGCTGTGGAATCCGGCGGCCGAGCGGATGTTCGGCTGGGCCGCGTCCGAGGTGGTCGGCCTGGAGCCGCAGATCATCCCGGAGGAACTGAAGGCCGAGCACAACGCGGTCCTGGAACGGGTACGCGGCGGCGGCCAGATCTCGTTCGCGACCCGCCGCACCCGCAAGGACGGCACGGCCATCGACGTGCGGATCGACACCAGCGCGCTGATCGACGGCGCGGGCGAGGTCACCGGCTGGATCCACGTCTGCCACCAGGCGGGCGAAGACGACGTGGCCAGGCACTACATGGCCGAACGGGCCCGGGTCGTGCGCAGGCTCGGCGACGTGGTGGCGGACATGAACGCCCAGCGCGACCTGGGATCGGTGCTTGACCGCATTGCGGCCAGCCTGCGCGAGCTGACCAGTGCCGATGCCGGCGGCTTCGTGATCATCGAGGACGACACGATCCGGCTGGTCAGCACGGCCGGGCTGCCTGCCAGGCTGCGGGGCAGGACCGCGGCGCTGTCAAGGAGCCTGGTCGGCGAGCTCATGGCCTCGGGCAAGACGGTCATGATGGCGACCGGGGAGTCTGGCGGTTTCGATGACCTGATCTGGTCGGCGCTGCCCGGCCTGCACACGATCGCGCTCGGCCTGTCACACGTGGCGGGCAAGCCCTATGGCGCCCTCTACGCCCTGTACAGCCGGCGCACGCTCAGCCACGTCGAGCTGGAACTGCTCGAGCTGCTGGCCGGGCACGCCGGCGTGGCGCTGACCAACGCGATGGCGTTCGAAGAGGTCGTCAGGCAGCGAGCCCACGAGCGGGCGGTCATCGACGGCAGCGCCGACGGAATCGCCGTGCTCGACGCGGGCGGGCTGGTGCGGGAGTGGAACCCGGCCGCGCACCGCATCACCGCCATCGCGGGGCCTGACGCCATCGGCAAGCCGCTGCCGTTCCCGGTGCCCGAGCCGGGCGCGATGCTCGACTGCAAGCTGCCGAACGGGCGCTGGCTCGATGTCCTGTGCACGGCGCTTGGGGGCGGCGGGGAGCTGATCGTCGACTTCCGTGACGTCACCGCGGCCAAGGAACTCGAGGAGGCCAAGGACCTGTTCCTCGCCACCACCAGCCACGAGCTGCGCACGCCGATCACCGTCGTGCAGGGCTTCGCCAGCACGCTGGCCAGCCGGTGGGACCAGCTCGGCGACCCGGAGCGACGGGCCGCGGTGCAGACGATCGCGGAGCGGGCCGGCTCGCTTGGCCGGCTGGTGGATCAGCTGCTGCTCGGCGCGCGGGCGGGCGCGGACCAGCTTCCTATCAGCAACGGCCCGTTCGACCTCGGCGCGGTGTTGCGCGGCGCTGCCGCCGCGTTCCGGCCGCTGTCGGACAAGCACACGGTCGAGGCCGACATCCCCGACGACCTGCCGGCCGCTCGCGGTGACACGATGGCCACCGACATCGTCGTCGGCCAGCTGCTTGAGAACGCCTTCAAGTACTCACCCGACGGCGGCACCGTCGTCGTCCGTGCCCGGGTGGCCGGGGCCTGGATCGAGGTGACGGTGGAAGACGAGGGCGTCGGCATCGCCGACGGGGACCGTGAGCGCATCTTCGACCGGTTCTTCCAGGGCGAGACCGGAGACCGCCGCCGGTTCGGCGGGGTGGGCATCGGCCTGTTCATCGTGCGCCGGCTGGCCGAAGCCCAGCATGGCGAGGTCACGGCGAGCCCGCGTCCGGCCGGCGGCACCGCCATGCGGTTGCGCCTTCCGGTGAGCCTGCCGCCGGCCTGATGCGGCCCAGGGTCAGGCGGTGAGATCAGGCGGTGTGGTCCACTTCCTGGGGCAGGTCGCGGCGGCGGGGCTCGCCGCCTGTCGCTTCCAGGTAGGCGTCGACGATCGCGGGCACGTCCTCGCCCTGCATCACGATCTTGCCTTTTTCCAGCCAGATGACCCGGTTGCAGGCGTCCTCGATCTCGCCCAGGTTGTGCGCGACGAGGAAAACCGTGCCCGCCCCTCGGCGCAGTTGCAGGATCTTTTCGTGGCTCTTGGCCCGGAAATTGGCGTCGCCGGTGGCCAGCGCCTCGTCGATCATCAAGATGTCGTGGCTCTTGGCCGCGGCGATGGAAAAGCGCAACCGCTGCGCCATTCCGGTGGAGTAGGTGCGCATGGGGTAGTCGATGAAGTTACCAACCCCCGAGAAGTCAACGATGGGCTCGTAAAGGTCCTTGACCTCCTGCGGGCTCATGCCCATGGCCAGGCAGCCGAGCACCACGTTGCGCTCCCCGGTCAGGTCGTCCATCAGCGCGGCGTTGACGCCGAGCAGGGCGGCCTGCCCGCTGGTATAGACACAGCCACGCTCGGGCGGCAGCAGGCCGGCGATCGCCTGCAGCAGGGTCGACTTGCCCGACCCGTTGCGGCCGATGATCCCGACGGCGTCGCCGTGGTAGGCCACGAACGAGACGCCGCGGATGGCGTGTACCTCGCGCACCGACGGGCGGTGCTGCCGCTTGACCACCCGCATCAGCGCGGTCGCGGCGGTGCCCTTGTCGCCGCCCGCGCCGTAGACGCGGTAGACGACGTGCAGGTCATCGACGACCACGGTCGGCTCAGACCCGTTCGCGGAGTACATACTCCAGACGTTACCGTGCCAGCGGCGGCCCTCGGCGCGAGCAAGGGGTTTGCCCGGGACGCTGTTATGACTGCGATATCAACGGCCTGAGAACAGGCTAGCACGATGACCTGCGATGTAGCACCAAACGCGGAGCACGACCTGGGACTTTCCGGCGCCTGAGTTTTGTCCGGCGTTGTCCGCGTTTTCCCTGGCAGGAAGAGTGCGGAGGGGCGCAGCGCGGCGCGGACCCTGAGACTCAGGGTTGTCTACCGGATCACTAGCCATCAGAGATTTAGTCCACGCCGGCTCAGCCGTTACGGCCAGGCTCGCCCGCGACGAACGACCCTCCGCCCGTGCGGGATGGCCGCGACGGTGAGCCTGGCAGCGCCGATGGCTCTCACGGCTGCGGAGCAGGATCTGGCAGCAATAGGCCAGTGCATGACATTGAAGTTGGCCCCCTAGGCGCTGGGAGCGGCCAGGGGGCACGCGCGTCTCTAGGTGACGTGCCTATGGCAGCAGCAGCGGCTGCCACGGCAGCGCAGGATGGCCAGGTCGGGCGTGAAGAACTTCTCCTGCCGCGCCTGGGCCTTCCTTATTTCTTCCCTGGCCTGGAGTACGGGCGCAATCTGTTTGCGCAACGCGGCCAGCTCCTGCATGAGCTTGATTGTTGACTGGTCGATACCAGCGCTCTGCCTTGCGGACTGCAGCTCTTTCGCCGCCGCGGCGGCCTCGGCAGCGTAGCTGCCTACGTCGTAGGTAGTCACAAACTCCCAAGAGGATAGTTCCGGACGATGTGCGGAACCATCTTCTCAGACCGGGATCAGTTGCCCGCACGAATCCACGCGACACGCCGCCCGAGTGCGCGACGATCATGCCTGGCTCCGGTTTACTTGGTTCTGGACCGTTGCCGGTCCTGCTTGAGCTACCTCCTAGCCGCTGTGGTGCCCGCTCGAGCGGCACTAGGGCAGTACCGTGCACTGGGCTAACCAGCCTCGTGGACAGCAAGGAGGTAGCGGATGGGTAAGAAGAAACCTGCCCAAAGCATGACCGGCATGGTCAAGGTGATCGTGAGCCTGGCCATCGCCGTCACGACGGTGACGGCCGGGACTTGGCACCGCGAGGTGCCTAGCCCGCGACCGCCGACCGTGTGTACCGAGCTACAAGTCGGATACCAGTCAGTCTCGTAGCACGGGTTCTGTTCCAGAGGCCGGGGGTTCGAAGCCAGAAGGTTTCGGGCTCCGGCCTTTGGTTTCTACCAGGACTGTAGTACACGATAGGTCATCCACCTGAGCAAGACACGCTATGAATTACAGGCTGGCTATTAACACGACCTGCGGTTACTCAGCTTCGCACGCAAGCAGCAAGCATGAACCGCCTGCTTACGGGAGACCGCAGCAAGCATGAACCGCCTGCTTACGGGAGACCGCAGCAAGCATGGCTTTTCCTTCTTGCTGGGACGAGCTTGGCTATCCAGCCGGGCCGCTAGCGCTCCTCTGGCGCCGTGACGAACAGCCCCTTGCCCCGCACGGTCTTGATCAGCCCCTCCGCGCGCAGCAGGCCCATGGCCTTGTCGACCGTGCCGCCGGCGATGCCGTACTCCTGCATGAGGGTGCGCTTGCTCGGTACCGGCCGCCGCGGCGCCAGCTCGCCACGCTCGATCTGCCCGCGGAGGATCTCCGCGAGCTGGACGTACACGGGTACGTCGCTCGGCGCGGACTCCCGTGGCAGGTAAGCGTGAACGCGCTTGGCCTCAGCGGCCGGCGCAGCCGGCACGGGCTCGGCAGGTGCGGGCGCTGACTCTGGCGGCCAGTCACGCAGCGTCGGGCAGACAGCATCGCGGAATGCGCGCTCGCGGGCAGCTTCGGTAATCATGCCGGGTGATACCGGCAGCTCAGTCCTTCCGCACCACGTAGGCACCGCGGCCGGTCACGACGGTGACCAGGCCCTCATCTACCAGCAGCCGCACCGCCTTGCGGACGGTCAGCGGCGCCAGCCCGAACTCCTGGTGAAGGTCCCGCTCGCTGGGCAGCCTCGCGGTGATCTGCCCGGACGCGATGCGGTCGCGCAGGATGCCGGCCAGCTGCACGTAGGCAGGCCGCGGATCATCCTCGCTGATCATGAAGCGCACGCTATCTGACCAGGCTGAACCCAGGTCAGACAGTGCGCGCACTAGCGGAGTAGTCTTCACCATGCTTAGATCGGCTCATGGGACCAGGAACACAGCCCGACATCTGCCCGCAGCGGCTCAGCGCGGTCGACGTGGCGTCGCTGACCCACGTGGAAACTCGCGCCATCCTCGTGCTGCTGGCCGGCCATCCCGACCCCGTGGTGTCCGGGGCCGTGGTGGACTCGGTCCAGCGGGTCCTGGACCGTACCCGCGTGTCGGCGGCGGACTCGGCCGTCCTGGATCACCTGGCCATGACACCGGACGCCAGCGCGGCTGAGGTCACTGCGCTGCAGGCCGCGTGGCTGTCCATGCGAGCCAGGTGAGCGCCGTCGTCATCGCCGCCATGGCGGCGCTGTTCATCCTTGTCGGCTCAGCTATGGCGAACCGGAAGCGCCCGCCCGGCCATCCGCCAGCGCGATTCAGGCCGGGGCTGGACCGGCAGCGGTCCGCCACCCCGCAGCAGCGCCGGGTGCTGTACCGCCGCCAGCGCGGGCTGTGCGCGCTGTGCAGCCTGCCGCTGGCCGGGCGGAAGGCGGAATGCCACCACGTGGTCCCGTGGTCCCGCGGCGGCCGGACGGTGTTGTCTAATCTCGCGCTCGTGCACGCTGTGCCATGCCATGAGAAGCTGACCGCCCGGCAGGCCGCGCTGTACCACTGGCAGCGGGTTCGCGTCAGAAGCTAGATCAGACAGCAGCGGCGCGGAATGCGCGCTCGCGGGCAGCTTCGGTAATCATGCCGGGTGATTACCCCGGATCGTGGCGCCCGCCACGGCTTGCCAGTCACAGGGGGGCGGCGGGCGGCCGGGGCGGACAGCGCCACGACCGGTGGCGGCCTCCGGGGGAACGGTGTCTGCTCGAAGAACCCCAGGGCCGCCACGTCCTGGTTAGCCGGGCATCAGCGTCCCGGCCGGCGGCTGGTGCCCGCCGGGCCCGCTGATGTGGCCGTCTGCCCAGCCTCCGCCGTTTGTGTGGCCGGGGCGGGCCCGGCGCTGCTCGGCGTCGCGCTGGGCCCGCGACTTCGGCCGGTGAGACCTGTTCGGGTCCTTGCGCGTGCCCTCCCCGCCGAACTCCTTCTCGTGCATCGCCAGGTACCTGGCGACCTCGGAATGGACGTCGCCGCCGCGGGCCGGCTGCGCGTGATCCGCCGCATCGTCGTCCTCATCATGGAGATGCGTCTTGCCCTGGCGCGGCCGGTACTTGCCGGCGCCGTCACGCTGGCTGTGCCGGGCGGCCAGGCCGAAATACTCGCTGTGCTGAGCGGTCAGCCTGGACACCTCCGACGCTGAGGCCGCCTCCAGGTCAGCCATCGCGTCGCCGACCTCGCGGTAATACCGCTCGTCGTCGTAGCCGCCGGGATCGTACCCGTCGTCGTCCAGCTCATCGCCACCAGACAGGGCCGCCACGGTCTGGTAGCCGCTGCCGGCCTGGACCAGCCGGCGCCGCCCGGCGCTGGCAGCGGCCACGTCCACGTCGGTGTCGCCGTCGCTGTCGCCGTCGTCGTCCAGGCCGGGCAGGCCCAGCGCCTTCGCGCGCTTGTTGATGTGCGCGGCTACCGCCGACCTGGGATGGCCGGCCAGCTTGCCCTGCGCGTAAAACGCCTTCGCGACGGCGAGGTGCTTCGCGTCGGGAATCGGGAAGTCCCCGCCGGGCATCGCGACGCCGGACTTCTCGTAGCGGTCGCGCTGCTCTGCCGTGAACGCCAGCCCGATGATATCGGAATGCTCAGCGCTCAGCCGGGCTATCTCGGCTTCTGGATCGCTGTCGGCCAGGGCGATCATGCTGTCATAACCGGGGAAAGGCGGGCCCAGCAGCGCGCTAGACATCCCGGCCAGGCTGACCGCAAGTTCCTCGGCGCTGCGGCCGGTCGCGCCGAGCCGCGCGGCCTCCATGATCTCTGCGTAGCCGTAGCCGGTCAGCTCGGCCAGCTCGGCCGCCGCATCTTCGATGACCTCCGGGGTCATCGCGGCCACCGCGTCCATGTCCTCGATCCCCCCGGCGGTGAGCGCCGCGTGATTGTACTCAGGCCTGGTGCCCTCGCCGTACAGCGCGCGGCTCATGCGCCCGGCCGCGCTGCCGACCGAGCCCCCGCCGTTACGGCTGCTGATCCGGGCGGCCTCGAGGCCCAGCCTGGCGATCTCGTCGGCCGCCACATCGGGGTCAATCATAGGTCCAGACCTCCGTTCTCGGACGCCAGCGGCGCCACGTCCTGGTGAACCGCGGACCTTTGCTGCGGCCGGGAATCAGGCCCGGCGGAGACGCCAAGCGGGACCGGCATGCCGCCCTGGCGCTCATAAGCCTTCCGGGCCGTGTCCACGCTGGCCTGGTCCAGCGCCTCGGCCACGCTCACCCGGCCCGACGCCAGGTAATCGATCGCGATGCTGGCCTTCTCTGCCCGGACCGGGTTGCTCACGTCGGTGGCGACCTCGCGCAGCGCCGCGCGCACGTCGCCGCCCCGGACCTGAGCGTTCACCACGCGGGGATCATGCGCCGGATCCGCGGCGAAGATGTCCGCCTCGCGCCGCTGCCGCGCTGGCCGCGCCGGGGCCGCTGCGGACCATCGGGCCTCGATCGCCGCGACATCCATGCCGGCACCGCGGCAGATCGCCAGCGCGTCCTCAGCGCCGAGCCGGGCGCGCAGCGCGTCAGGCCCGCTGTTTCCGCTCATGACGCTGAAGGCGTGAAGGATGGCGCGGCACAAGGCCATGCCGGGCGCGCGATCAGACGGCATCTCGCGCGCTTCCCGGCTCAGGAAGCCCGGCCACGCCGGCCACCGATGGCGGCGGTTCGGCGGACAGCCAGCCGACTGTCTGGCCGAGCGTCACGTTATCGATCCTGACGACGGTGCCGGCGGCCAGCTCCCGCAGCAGCTTGCCCGTCCGGCCGTTCAGCTCGCTTGCTGACACGACCAGTACAGCGGGGGTATCCGTAGTCGCCTCGACGGTCATCACGCCTCCGTGAATCGGGTACGGAACGCCCGGCCGGAATTGACCCGCGAAAGTCACCGGCCGGGCGTTGCCGGACGATTCTCTAATCGGCTAGGTTCCGGAACTTCCCGAACTTCCGGAACTGCCGCCTGCCGTCTCACCGGCGGCGGCGCCTGCGGCGGCGGGGCGGATCAGGCGGCCTGGCCGGCTGCACCTGCAGCTGACCTTGCGGGATGTCGCCGCCTTCCTGGTGCCGGGCGCTGACCAGGTGGCCGTGATGCCGGGGGTTCCGCAGCGTGTGCTGCCAGGGATCGTAGCGGGCCGCCGTCGCGTAGGCCTGCGCATATGGCACGGCGTAAGGCAGCGAACCGGGGTCCGCGGATGAGCCAGACTGGCCCGTCAGGGCCAGCACGTCGCCGGCCTCGGCAAGGAACTGCCTGGCAGCCACGTCAGCCGCGGCGCGCACCAGGTCGCCGACTTCGCCGGCCTGCCGCATGTCCAGCAGGAACGACGGCACGCGGGCCATGTCGGGCGGGAACCTCTCGTCGCGCCGGGCCTGGCAGGCGTCGTGATCGGCGCACTCGCGCGTGACCAGGCCGCGGCTGCGGCCCATGTCATGGGGGCCCAGGTCCGTGGTCCGGCCGCACCAATCGCAGTACGACTCAGCATCAGGGTCATCGGGCTCGGCCTGGCGCCGGTCCTCGGCCATGAACGCGGCCAGGCGGGCCCACTCCGCGCCGCCGAACTGCTGCGCCTCGAGCGTCAGCAGCACCCCATCGACGTGGCCGGCCCGCAGCAGCGTGAGGAACGACGCGGCCATGGCGGGGCTGGCCTCCGGCGTCCCGGCAATCATGCCGGTCATGGCCGGCCAATCGCGCGGGCACTCCAGGTTCTGAACCACTCCTCAGAAGCACCTGCTTCTGACACAGCCTCAGCGAGCAGCTTGGCCAGCGTCAGCGCGGTAGCAAACGGGTTGCAATGCCGCAGGATCACGGCTACGTCGCCCGTCCGGTCCTCGCGGACCGCCTGGGCAAGCGCCACGGCGTCGGCCACGTCATCCCGCCACGGCTCGTCGCTCACGACGCCACCGCGACGATGAACAGCACGAGGCCGGCCAGGCCGGCGACCTCGGCCAGATCGTGCCAGAACATCCAGCCGCCGCAGCTGCCCTGGTTCGCCGCGGCCACGATGGCGTCCTGGCACGCGCTGTAGGCAGACTGCGTGAGCGCCCAGGCGAACCCGGCCAGCGCCGTGATGCCCAGGAATGCGCCCCACCAGTCATGGAGGGGCCGGTGGCGGCGGGCGTAATCCGCCTCCAGGCAGTCGCGGCAGCGGCAGCCCGGATCATGCCGCTGAGTCATGCGCACGCGCCCCCGCCCTGGTCAAGCGCCTTGTACGCAACCCAGGTGCTGCCCTCGTACAGCGGGGTGACGCCCAGGTTCTCCGCCGCGGCCAGCCAGGTATCGCGGACCGCGGTCGTGGGGAATGTGTCGATGCCGATCTTGACGCCGCGCTGCCACGCGGAACCCGAATCTGCCGCGTACAGCGCGGGCTGGTGATAACAGTCGGTGAACCGCGTGAGGCCGAGCTGCGCGGCCACCTGGCCGGCGGTGGGCGGCTGCGGAAGCTGGCCCGGAGCGCCGCTGCCGCACCCGGCCAGCGCCGCGATGGCGGCCACGGCCAGGGCGGCGAGGCCGCGCCGGATCATGCCGTCCTCATGATCTCTTCAAAAAGGTCCCCGGCCTCAGCCGTGACCGGCGGTGTTGCCCGCACCGGGGGCGGCGGCGTGCTGAACTGCGCCAGCCACTCCTCCTCAGTCTGCGGCTCTGGCTCTGGCGCCGCCTGGCCGTCCGCGGGCTGGCTATCTGGCGCCGTGCGTGCGCTGGCCGGGGTAGCGGCAGGGGCGGGCTCCTGCTGGCTATCTGGGGCCGCTGAGCGCTTCCTGAGAGCTTCACCAGCCTCCCGGAGCGGATCACGGCCTTCGGCGTACATGCGCCCTACCCGTACCAGCGACTCGATCTCCTCACGCGCCCCGGCAAGCTCGTCCTCAAGCTCGCCGCAGCGCGGGCACTCATAATCAGCATCGCCGTCAAGTGCCGCCACCTCGGCCCGCAGCCGGGCGATCTCGGCACGCGCCCGCTCAAGCTCCGCGGACCGGTCAGCCAGCAGCTGCTCAAGGTGCGCGCGACCGGAATCGCCTCCGCCGGCGCCTTCCGCCGCTCCGGCCGCAGTGTCCTCACCAGCGGGAACGGGCGCAGAACCGGCCTCAGCGCGCTTGCGCTGCCGGTGCTCCCGCACCCGCCGGGCACCGGTCTTCCGCTTCGGCTCCGGCGTTACATGTGTTACATCTTGGCTGGTCAGCGCGGGTGGTCCACTTTGGACCGCCCCGAGATCCCTGTGCACCGTGGTCTTGGGCTCGCCTGTCGCCTGCATGATCTGCCGCTCGCTCATGCCCTCGCCGGACAGCAGCCCGGCCACCTGACGCCGGCCCTCGACGGTCAGCCGCTTGTCACCGAACAGCCGGGCCCGCCACTGCTCCGGGGTCAGGCCCATGACCAGCCAGTCCTTATCAAGAATGGCCTGCGCGTAGTCCTGCGCCGCCGCGGCCAGGTTCGCCGCGATGCGTTCGGCGCGGTCCTCGGCTGCCTTCCGGGCCGCGCCGACCACCTGGCCGGTGAGCGCTGAATCAGGCTCAGGCTCAGCCTGCCGCCGCGCCCACTCCGCGGCAGGGTCAAGGTACGGGTCTTCGCTGTCCTGCCGGTAGCGCCCGGCCCAGGCAGGACACCAGCTGGTGTGCTCGCTGATCCGGTCGGCCGGCGCGGTCTTCCCGCAGCCGCAGCATGCGCCCATGGCGCTCATGTGACCTCCCACAGGTCAATCTGCCGCGCGGTGGCCGGAACCCGGACCTGTGGGAGGAACTGACAGGTTCCGGGCCACCGCACAGCAAGAGGTGGTTTTACCGTCCCGCCCATCGGTGCGCGGCGGATCAGGCCGCGCGGGCAGGCTTACCGGTGGTACTCGCTACGGCGCCGCAGACACCGGCCCGGCGGAAAGCAGGCCGGGCCGCGCTGTTTCATGATCCGAACAAGACAAAGGATGTCCGGGGATCTCCCCCGGCACCATGGCGCGGCCCCGGCCGTGCACGTCATCGGGCGTTGCGCGACCGCAGCAGCCGCAGCAGGCGGCGCCGGCGGCCCCTGGCCGCGGACCATGCCTCCTGCCGGGCGCGGTGCCGCAGCTCGGCGGCCAGCTCCCGCGCGCCGGCCACGCTGAACACGATGTTCTCGCGGGCGGGCATCTGCGGTCCGTCGACGGTTAGCCGCACGCCGCTGCCCGGCTCGGCCGCAACGCGGACCAGCCGCTCACCGGGGCCGGGCACGCGCGGCGGATCGTATGCGGAATGGACATAGCCGCCGCACATGGCGACCTCCAGGTCCTTTGGCGCGGCAGCCGGGACACCTGGACCTGGAGGGGAAGAGGGCCCGGCAGCCGCGCGCATGCTGTCGGCTGCGCCATCGGCGGGCTAAGCGGCGGATGCACGTCTCCCACAGCAGCAGGGCGGTGGGCATGGCCTGGGCCAGGCGGTACACCAGGTAGCGCATGACCGATCCCCACGTCTGCCAGGGTTCCGGCGTGGTGCCATGCCGGCCGGCCTGCACGTCTGTAGACTTTGCCAAGGGAGTGCTCCTTACTCGCCGTTCGGGGTAAGCCCGCAAATGATGCCCTCCGCTGTACCCGCAGCGGGGGGCGTTTTGTTTGCGGGCATTTGGATCATACAGAAGAATCCCGACAGCCCGAGCCGGAGACACGCGCATGCAAAAAATTTGTGCTTGCCAGGATTGCGATAGCTGCGCTAGATGTCCTGCATGCACAGGATGCACTGGACGCGCAAAGCTTAGCTGGGTGCCCTGACCAGGGCTGATTACGCAGAAGTGCGCTGAACGCGCAAACAGTGAAAGGCTAAATTGGCAAAAGCGGCCAAATCGGCCAAAGCGTCAGAACCGTTCGGAACGGCCGGAAGCGCCGGAATCTCCGGGCCTATATGTGAAGAAATGTGAAGGCATGTGAAGGCATGTGAAGCGGCGTGAAGTAATGGGAAGCGTGCAAAGCCCGCGGGATCTCCGAACGCTGCTAGCTAGACCGCGGCAGGCTGGCCGGTGTCGACGCTGACGGCCAGCTCGCCGGCGTAGCACGCCGCGCACATGGCGATGCCGTGCGGGCGGATCGGGATCTCGCCGGGCGAACCGCAGCGGTAGCACGCGGGCAGCGGCGGGCTGATGACAGTGACTGGCGTGCTCATGCACAGTACCATCGGGGAACGCGAAAGGCCGCCAGGCGCGGCTTGAACCCTGGCGGCCTCTCTGTTCCACCCGCATGCGGAACGAGGGAACTCACTGCGGGATCGGCATGCCCGCCGCCTCAAGCGCCAACCGCTCGAGGCCGGCGCAGTCCAGCTCACCATGAGGTGACCAGCCGTGCACTCGCGCCCGCCACTCCGCGGGAATGGCACTCGCGCCATGCAGCGCGCCGGCCAGGCCGCCGGCGATGGCCGCCACCGTGTCGGTGTCGCCGCCGATGGCCACCGCGCACTTGATCACGCCCTCATAGGTCGTGTTGTGCGCCACGGCCGACAGCGCCGCCCTGAACGCGCCGGCCACGCCGCCATTGCTGCGGAAACGCTGCGGGTGCGCGTGCAGCGCCTCAGCTATTGCGTCCCGCCAGTAGCCGCGCCGCCCGTCCGGGATGAACTCCAGCCCGCCGCTGACCAGCTCCCCGATTGCCGTAACGGCAATCGGCTCTGCGGCTGCGATCGCCGCGTCTATGGCCAGGCTCCACAGCACGCACGCATCGCCCGTGTGAGCGTCGCAGTGCGTCAGGTCGCTGACCTGACGTGCGGCTTCCGCAATCCGGGCACGGTCACCCAGGCAGGGCAGGCAGACGCCGCTGGTGCGCATCAGGCTGCCGTTACCGCTGCCCGGATCCCAGCCGCGCGGCCTAGGCTCAGCGGCCATGCGGGCCGCGTAGGCGCGTGCGGCGGGCAGCACGCCGGCGGGCGTGCCGGCGCTGCCCAGCACCGCTGCAGTCTGGTTGCCGACGTCGCGCGGATGGCCGTTGTACCAGGCCAGCAGGCCAGCCGCTACGGCGTCCGGATCAGACCGGGCAGCCAGCACGATGGTCAGCTGCTCGGTGTCGTCTGTCCAGCACCCGGCCGGGTGGCCGAACACGCCGGGGCCGAACCTGGCCACGCTGCCCGGCGGGCCGAACTCGCAATGACTGCCCAGCGCATCGCCGGCAGCCTGGCCGGCGACCACGCCGCGGATACGGTCTTCTCTCATGCTTCTCACCTCGTTGTGTAATCTTTGCTGCCAATCAGCGTGTCACCTGCGGGAATGCGGACGGCTGGCCAGCGCCAGCGCGACCAGGCCGGCCGCCAGCGCTGCCCACCAGGCACCGGCCGCCGCCCAGCCTGCGGCGCCGTGCCACGCGAGCAGCGGCCAGGCGATGAAGCCGGCCAGCGGCCAGAACGACGCCGACCAGATCAGGCAGCCGAGACAGCCGGTGCTGCGGCGGGTGCTGCCGTGATAGGCGCGGCGGATCATGCGTCCCCGCCTCCTGAATCTGGCCTGCGCTCCCGGCGCTGGCCTGCGGCAGCGCGCCGCGCGCCGCCGTCCTCCCACGCTGCGACATAGCCAGACCGCTTGCGCTTGCCCTTGTCGGTGCTGCCGGGCTGCCGGCCGACCGGCTTGCCCTGCGCCGCGCGCTTGTTCAGGCCGATCTTGATGCGCTCGCTGCGCCGGTCAGACTCGCGCTTGGCCATCCACCCGCCGAACGCAATCAGGATCTCCTGCACCTCTGGCGAGCCGTTCAGCCAGGACTCTTTCACGCTGACCACGGTGCAGCCGCGCTCGTGGAACTGGCGGAAGATGCGCAGCGCTTCCTCAGCGCCGTTGCGCACGATCCGGTCTAGCGCCCAGACGATCAGGACGCTGAACTTGCCGGCCCATGCGTCGTCCAGCGCCTGCTGCAGCGCCGCCTTGTACTCAGCGCCGCCGCCGTTCTTCCACGCGCTGTCGCTGACGGTGTAGGTCCCGGCCAGCTCGTAGCCGTGGTGCGCAGCGAAATGCTCAACGTCGGGAACCTGGTTGTCCGTGTCCTGGTGCCCGGTGCTCACGCGATACCAGGCCGCGGCCCTGACAGCGCCAGCCTGGACACTGCCTATCAGCTGCTGGTTCTTGCTCATGAATAAACTTTAGCATATTCAGAGCATGTCAGCAAACGCCAGTGAGCACGTCCGCCCAGGTCAGCGCCGCGCACAATCAGTAATGGCGGCCTGTTTCAGCGAGAAGTTTATTCATGATGGAGCTACCCGCCGACCGGGGATGCCGTAATCAGGCCGGCAGGCCCAGCTCGCGGGCCGTCGCCATGAAGCCGAGACGCCGCAGCGCGGCGCCGGGCGAATCAGGCGTAGCGTGCACCTCGGCCGCAAGCTGCTCGTCAAGGATGGCCACCAGGTGAGCGAACAGCGCGGAGTGCGCATCCAGGCCGGCCGCCTCCACCTGCCCGAGCCGGCGCAGCAGCGCTTGCCGGTCAGTCTCGCCGGCCAGCTCGGGCCGGAGGTGATTCACTGCCATGCCGGTGATACCTGCTGCCAGCGCGTTCGCGCAGGCTCGCGGCCGGGCGAGCGCGGGCGGATCAGGCCGCTCGCCGCGGGCCGGCCGCGCCCGCTACCAGCGCGTTTACGTCAGGAGCGCTTGCTTTCGGGCTCGCCCGTACCCAGGTAGCCAGGGGGGCATTACCGGGTAGCCGGGGTGAGGACCAGGGGCAGCAATCTGGCAGCTGGTGACGTAAGGCCGGCCACCTGGCCGTCAACCGCGGTATGCGGCCTTCTGGCGCTTGACATAGGCCATCTGGCGGCAGCTGCCGGAGCAGTAGGCCGACCGCATCCGCCTGGGCTGGTAGAGCTTCCCGCAGTTGCGGCAGTGCTGTAGCGGCAGCTGGCCGGGTGCGGGCTCTCCGGGCTCAGCCGGCTCGCCGGGACTGCCTGGTGCCGGGGCCGGCCACCGCTTCTCCCACTCGTCGTCCAGCTCGGATGCCAGGAACCAGTTACCGCGGTGCCGGAGCACGCTCACTATGGCTGCCGCGGCCTCTGGCTCGGGTGCGGGATCGGGCAGCGGGGCGATGGCGGCGGCGAAGTCGGCTAGCCGCAGGCCCTTATCAGGCGGGAGGGGGCGGCGGGTCCAGCCGTCCGCGGTGCGGGTGAGGCACGACTCCATGGCCATGTACTCCCGCCTGGCCATGACCCCGGCCAGGAGCGCGGCCAGTTCTGAGCGGGGGATCAGGCGGACGGGGGCGGCAGCGGTGGTCATGTGTTCCGCCATCGGTGGCCAATCTTGCGGCGGTGGCGGCCATCAGGTGGCGGTGGCGGCCTGGTGCTTGTGACCGGGTGGCCGCGGCGCTGAGAGCCGGAGATTGGCGCTCAGCGCCGCGCTGTGATCAGGCGCCAGGATGCGGCCTACCTGAACATGACAGAGCCCCTGGCGGGTAATCCAGGGGCTCTCAGTGCGTTGCTGCCTGACGCTGCCGTCTCAGTGCCGAGCCGGACCACGCGACGCCAGCCCAGGCCAAACCGCTGCAGGCCTGGCCATGCCAGACCGTGCCGGACCTAACCTAACCGCGTCCATCCCTATGAGGCCGGATGCTGCTGCCCTGCCATCTGGTACCTGCTAACGGGGGCACCGTGCAGGCTATTCCCCGTAATCAGGCGCCGGGACGCCACTGCCCTGTCATGCCTCCGTCTCCGCATAAGCGGGATCGATGTCGCAGCCGCGCCAGACCAGGTCCAGCCTCGCCGCCGCGTCCCTGGAAGTGCCCGAGCCGGCGAACGGGTCAAGGACCAGGTCGCCAGCCAGGCATGCCCTGGCCAGGATGTGCTCATACACCGCCGCCGGCTTCTGGTAGGGGTGAGCGCGCCGGGCCGGGTAGTCAGCGCGGACTACGTCCTCGGTCTCGACCATGTCCCCGGTCTCGACCACGTTCCGCACGGCAGCGCGGTCGACAGCGTCCGGGGTTCCCTTCGAGACGACCAGGACGGGATCCCAGCTCGAGCGGAGCAGGCCGCCGGTACCGGGCCGGTTTCTTACCCACGCCACGCAGGCGGCCAGCCGCAGGCCCGACGTGGTCGCCGCGTACATCAGGTCCGGCAGCCGCTTGTAATCGCAGAAGATGACCACGATGCCGCCCGGCCGCAGTGCCCCGGCCGACAGGGTCAGGGTCCGGTACATGAACGACAGCGGGCCGGACACCGAGCCGGCCGCACCGTCCTCCCGGCCGCGGACCGGGGTGCCGACCGCGTAGGGCGGATCGTAGATGACTGCCGACGCAGTCCCCGCCTCCTGCCGGGCCAGCCAGTCCAGCGCATCGGCGTGCTCAATCAGGGTCTCCATGTCAGCTCACCGTCCCGGCAGCGCGGGCCGTCATCTTGCCGACGTTCGCAGGCGAGCAGCCCATGAGATCCGCGACCTCGGCGCGGGTCCAGTGACCTGCCCGCAGCGTCGCCGCCAGCGCATCCCTATCAGGTCCCGGCGGCGGTATCACTGCCGGTGCTGGTGCACGACCAAGCCGACCGTTACCGCCGGTGACCTGCAAAGACTGCTGTCCCTTGTGCTCGCGGTAACTGTTGACCTGGTCCAGCCAGCCGCGGCGGGTATCCAGCAGCACGCCCTCATAGACGACCAGGTCCAGCTCTCCGGCCGGCTGCGCGGGCAGCGCGAAATCAGCCTCGCCGAAGGCATCGCGGACCTCGCCGTCCAGGTTCTCAAGTTCTCCGTCCAGCTCTGCGATGGCCTGGTTAGCGTCGTCCTCGGCAGCCTGGTACCGGGCCGCCAGCTCCCCGATGGCGTCGTTGACGGCGCGGACCTGGTCGCGCAGCGGTGCGAGCAGGACGGCGGCCTTGCGGGTGAACTCAGCGGCGGCCCCGCGGAACCGGGCCTCAGCCTGCCGGTAGCGCTCCGCGGCAGCGCCGGTGTCCGCGCGGACGGCCGCCAGCTCGCGCTGCCACTGCGCGGTGGCGATCTGCTGTGCCCGGTGTGCCGCCCACCTTATCCGGCCGTCTAGATCAGGGTCACGCCACCCGCCGACAGCGTCACGGACCAGCCGGGCCAGCTCGCCGGGCACGATGGCCTCCAGCGCGTCCAGCTCGACGTTGCCGCTATCCGGGGCGGACGGCAGGCCGTACCGGCGGACCTGGTCCGCGGACAGCGCCACGGGCTCCAGGGTGACAGTCACCTCCGCCCCCAGCCGTTCCCGCCAGAACTCCAGCTGGCGGGCCACCGACCGGGGCATGGCAGTGCCGGACAGATCGTAATCAGAGATGTAGAGCACGTGGCAGTCCCGGCCGGCCGCCTCGGCGCGGCGCAGCAGCATGCACACGTTGGTGATGGACAGGAACCCCTGGCCGCGGACCAGGTTGACGCCCAGCTCCCGGCACGCCGGCACGAGGACGTCGTCCATCGTGGACTTCTCGATCCAGACCTCGAGCAGCACCGGCTGCGCGGCGATGCCTCCGTCGTAGCCGGTCACGGTGATGCCGGGCAGCGAGATCTCCGGCTCCTGCGCCTGCGGCGCATCCAGGCTGGGCAGCCGCACGGCCAGATCGGGAAGCGCCATGTGAGGCAGCCACGCCGACGCCTCGCCGTCCAGCCCTGCCGCGGGCTCGCTGACCGTGTCCGGGGCGAGCCGGACCAGGCCGGGGTTGCGCCGGTCGTCCATCTGCTCGGGGTCGACCAGGTCCAGGTAACGGGCATAGCGCGATGCGTTGTTCAGCAGCACCCAGGAATTGCCGGGGTCCGCGGTGTAGGCCCGGCCGTCCGCCAGCGGCACGTTCAGCGTGAACAGCCGGTAGTGAAAGCGGCGGAGATGGTTGCGGACCCCGTCAGCGGGGCCGTGCTCATCCCAGAGCGCCGCGAACCACCGCGCCCACAGCCAATCGTGGGGCCGGCCGCAGTAAAACGGGTCGTTCTCAGGGGTCAGCGCGCACACGTCCTCCAGGGACGCCGTCTTGGGGTGCCCCCACCGGTCAGTCTCTCCCGGCGCGTACAGCGACCGCGCACGCGCCTTGTGCTCATCCGGGCCTACCGGGCGGCTCTCAGTGTCCATGACAGTGGTACTCAGCAAACGGGCGCACAGACAAGGCTCGCGCAAAGGTGCTCACGGCATCGTGCCCCGGCCCTCCCCTTGCCGCGGACCGTGCCCCATCCTGCGGGCGCGGGCCCGGCCGATCGTGCTCAGGCTAACCCGCGCGCCTGGTCCATTCCGGGGGGACGTAATCGAGGTGCCGCACGCGGTATCCCGGCTTGCCGGGCGAACCGTAAGTGGTCGCGACGTACTCGCACCGGAACTCAGCCGGGTGAGCATCGCGCCAGATGCCGCTGTAGACAGCCGCGCCGTCAGCGAACCGTTCCCTGTGGATGCGCCAGCCCAGATCAGGCTCACACGGGCTGCCCGGCCGCGCGCCGCAGGCACGGCAGGCGATGCGGGCTTGCGCGCAGGCCGCGATCTCGTCATTGGGTGGCCTGTTCCCGGCTGGCCTGCCGCGGGTACGGCGCCGGCGGCTAATCATGTTCCGGGCCATGGCAGTCAAGCGCACGGCCCGTGGTACGACTTGCGGTGCCCTTCGAGCAGGCTCGCCCACAGCACGGTGCTGTCGATCTTGTAGCCGTCGGCAATCAGCAGCCGCTTGAACCTGCGGACCAGCTCTATGGCGTTGCGGAATGCCCGCTGAACGGCGGCCAGGAACTGCGGAGCGGACTCTACTTCACAAGCCCTCATTCCGCCGCCGGGCTCAGGGCTTGTGAAGTAGGCAGCAGCGGCAGCCCCCCGCAGCAGGTGGTAGATGCTGGCCACGGCCCGTTCGATGCCCTTGTAGGCGATGCCGTGGGTGATGACCAGGAATCCCGCCTCGGCCAGGCAGCGGACGCCGTAGCTGATAGCCCGCGGCGAGTACTCCCGGCCGTAGACCTCCGCAATCGTGCCGGCCAGCACCCGCACCGACGCCTTGACGTTGGGGCCGCCGTCCATCGGGTCCAGCGCCCTGGCGTGCAAGATGTGGAAGCACCGTTGCGCGACCTCGGGCAGCCGGGCGAACTCCGCCGTGCCGGTGATCACGGAGTGCAGCCGGTGCAGCTGGTCCAGTTCGCCGTTCATCCGCTTCCGCGCGGTGGCCAGCAGCCGCAGCGCGGCCTCAGCCCGGCGGTGCGGTTTGATGCCGGCCAGGTAATCAGCAACCGCAGGATCACGGGTCCACGGGTGAGCGAGGATGCCGTGCCGCATCGCGCAGCAGATCTGCTGCAACTTCGGTTCACTGCGCAGCTCGCGGTGCGCGACGGCGAGAGCGGGACCGTACAGGGTGCCGGTGTCGGCCATGTGGGCACTTCCAAGGTCTGGCGATGGCTGCCAGGCACCTGGATGGGTGGGAGTCAGCGGCCGGCCATCACCCCGGCCGCTGGCATCCCTGGTGTGCCCTTGGAAGCACCATCACCACATGCTTATACGGCCATCCGCGGCCGGGACACCGGCCAGCGCTGAATCATGCCCGTACCAGGGCTCGCCGGGCCGCTGTCCGGGCCTGGCAGCACCTCGGGCAGTACGGCGCCCGGCGCCCGGCGCCCCAGCTGCCGAACGCCTCCGCCGGCAGCGCCCTGGCGCACTGGCGGCAGCGCTTGAGCGCGAGCACCGCCGTGTCCAGGGGGACGCGCACTACCACCGCGGGCGCCGGGCGCAGCCTCCCGGCCAGGTGCGCCTCTACGCCGCAATCATGGTCCGCCGTCCACGCGCAGCCCATCAGCTCGAGCAGCTCGGCCACCTCGCCGCGGCGGGCGCGTTCGCAGCAAATCAGGATGCCGACGCCGCCCCCCGCATGCTGCGGGAACGTGGCCGGATCGAGCAAGCCGACGCCGGCCCGGCCGAACCTGGCCATCGCCTTAGCCAGCTGGGCGAGCAGCCACTCGGCGGCCTCGGCCGGCAGCTGGCCGGCAGCCGGGGCGGCTCGTTCAGCGGTCATCCTGGCGGGAATCGTCCGGCGGGGCCCGGCTCGCCCACGCGCACGACCTCGAACGTGACCTCCGGCTGGAAGATATTCGTGATGTGTATGTACGCCTGCAGCTCAGTGAGTGCAGCCTCATCCACGCGGATAGTCACGACTCTGACCATGCCGGGTGATACCGGGGTTGTGCGGGCGGGAACAGCAAAGCCAGGCACGCCCGCAACTGCATGCCTGGCTCTGTGCGTGGCCGGGGTTCAGGTTCGAGCCGGAGACTATCTAGGCAGCCTCTGGCAGCTCGCCATCCTTCTCTGACGACCACTCGGCGAACTCCTGGTCCAGAACCGACCGCGCCTGGTCCCACGAGTCGGGGACGAAGTGGCTGTAAATCCGGTAGGTGGTCTCGATGGACCGGTGACCCAGCCAGCGGGACACGTCGGGGACCGGGACACCTCTGCTCAGCGCGACCGACGCGAATACGTGACGCAGGTCGTGCAGGCGGAAGCCGGGCAGCCCTGCGGCGTCGCGCGCGTGCCGGAAGCGCTCCCGGAACCTGGCGGCGCAGACGGAGAACAGGTAGCCGGTGCCCGGCTCTCCCACGGCCTCAGCGACGTAGCCGGGCACCGGGACGTCGCGGAAGTCGCCGGGCTTGCGCCCCTTCAGCGGGCCGTACTGGCTGTTCCCCAGCCGCTGCTCAGTGACCCGCAGCTTGCCGCCGCTGAAGCCGGGGCCGCCGGGATAGTCCGGCTTGCCGCGGACAGCGAACATCTCAGACGGGCGCACCCCGCAGCCGCGCATGATCCAGATGGCTGACCCTAGTTCTTCCATCCCAGCGGCGAGCGTGACCAGCTGCTCGTGGGAGGGGAAGGTGAACTTCACCGGGGGAGCGTCGCCCGTTTCAAGCTTGTGCAGCCGGTCGGTGCCGATCCTGCCCGCCTCGGCCGCCTCGGTCATCATCGCCCGCAGGATAATCAGCACGCTGGCCGCCAGCGGCGGCGTCAGCGAGCGCAGCAGCGCCTGGACGCCTTCCCGGTCGGCGGCCACGTCGGCCAGCTGGCGGCTCCCGAGCGCCGGGAGGATGTGATTCTTGAGGATGCTCCGGTACTTTCTCCCGGTGTTATATCCATCGTTGCGCCCGGCCAGCCAGGTCTGCGCGTATTCCTCCAGCGTCACCGGCTGCAGCGTCACCGGCTGCACCACCGCGGCCTCAGCGGCCGGGGGGCCGGCCTTCTCAGGGTTCAGCTTGTCCGCTTCGATGGTCTTCGAGAACACCGAAGCGGCCTTCCAGTCGGTCCCGAACGAGCGCTCCCGCTGCTTGCCGTCCCACCAGCGGACGGTCCACGAGTGCGGGCACTTCGCCCAGCCGGGGCGCGAGCATCCGCAGCGCTTGAGTACCTTAGCCATTGCTTTCCTCCCTCCGACCCTGAGTCTCAGGGTCATCTGGCGGCTGCCGGTACCCGCTGATACGCACCTACCTGCTTTGTTTGCAAGCAAGGCGGTTCTGACTGCGATATCAATGGTGTCGCGTGTTTCCAAGGCCGTCAGACGGGGCATTTTCGGCTCGAAGCGGGTTCGCTCACGATCGGACAAACGGGCTGGGCTGGCATGGAGGTGACTGAGTCGAGCGTGCTACTGCTCCCGTTCACTGCGTCAAGCGTTGGCGTGGCACGGCGGCATCTGGCGTCCGATCTTATTGAGGCGGGAATGTGCGGTGCCGCCGTCACCGATGCGGCCCTGGTGATAAGCGAGCTGCTGAGCAACGCGCTGCAGCACGGAACCCCGCTGCCCGGCGCGGGTATCCGCGTCGCCTGGGACACCGACGGCGATGGCGTGCGGGTTTCTGTCAGCGACGGCGGCGGGCTCACCCGGCCCGAACTCGGCGAGCCGACCCCGACTACGACCGGCGGCCGGGGCCTGCGGATTGTCGCGAGGCTCTCGCGGCGCTGGGGGACGTACAGCGATGACGACGGCATGACCGTGTGGGCCGAGGTCCAGGACACGCCGCTGCCGGTCATCCCGGTCCCCGCGGTGGCAATTGAGGGCGGGTTAGCACACCGGCTTCCGGCACGGCCAGCGAACTTTCAGCCTGCGCTCAGCAAAGCAGCCTGGCTTCCGAGCGCGCGGCACGGTAGGGTTCCGCTCGTGGAGCTTAATGTCTCGAGTCGATTTCATGATGATCACACGGTCGTGACCATTGTCGGCGAGATCGATCTCTACACCGCTCCGCGGCTGCACAGTGAGCTGGCCAGCGTGCTGGCCGACGGCATGCCCGCCCGGGTGGTGATCGACATGTCCGGCGTGGAGTTCTGCGACTCCACCGGCATGAACGTGCTGCTGTCATGCCTGCGTCGCGCGCGCGAGCGTGGCGGGGAGCTTGAGATTGCCGCGCCCAAGCCCGCGGTGCGCAAGATCCTCCAGGTGACCGGCCTCGATTCGGTGTTCACGCTGGTCGAGAACGCGGATCGGGCAGGCGCGAGCCGACCCAAGCCGGTCGTACCGCAGTGAGCCAGCCGGCCGAAAGCTGGCCGGCTGGCTAAGATCGGCCCCATGTCTGGTGGGCCCCTGTCAGGTGGGACGCTGCCTGGCGCGGCGCTGTCTGGTGGGGCGCTGCCTCCAGGGCCGCGATCGGACGATGTCGCGGTGGTCATCCCGGCGCGTAACGAGGCCGATCGCATCCAGGCCACGGTGAAGGCCGCGATCGGGCTGCCCGGCGTGGCCGTCGTCGTGGTTGTCGACGACGGTTCCGCGGACGAGACGGCAACCGCGGCGCGGGGGGCGGGCGCCGTCGTGACGCGGCACGCCCGCAGCCGGGGCAAGGCCGCCGCGATGGAGACAGGCGCGGAGGCCGTCCGCCTGCTCGACCAGCGTGAGCACCGCGACCAGCCTCGCCACCTGCTGTTCCTCGATGCGGACCTGGCCGGCACGGCCGTCCGGGCCGGACCGCTGATCGACCCGGTGCTGGCCGGAGCGGCGGACATGACGATCGCCGTCTTCGGCACGACGGTCAAGCTCGGCGGGCACGGCCTGGTCGTCGGCTTGTCCGGGGCCGGCATCCGGCGAGCGGTGGGCTGGCGGCCCGCGCAGCCGCTGAACGGCCAGCGTTGCCTGACCCGGGCCGCGTTCGAGGCCGCGCGCCCGCTCGCGCACGGCTGGGGCGCGGAAACCGGGCTGACCATCGACCTGCTCCGCCAGGGGCTGCGGATCACGGAGGTCGAGGTCGACCTCGCCCACCGGGCCACCGGCTCCGGGATACGCGCCCAGCTGCACCGTGCCCACCAGCTCGCCGACGTCGCCAGGGCCCTCGCCACCCGGCTATGACCACCGGGCGCCCGGAGGCGAGCGGGAGAACAGAGCGAGCGGGACGACTGGGCTTGGCCGCCATGGGTCTCAGCGCCGCGCTCACGTTCACGGTCGCGGCCGCCGGCACCTCGGTGATGGAGCCGGCGCTGCCCGGCCTCCCCGGGCAGCCGCCGTGGGCGTTCAGCGCGCACCTGTCCGGATACCTGGCCGTCGGCATGGCAGGCGCCGCGCTGGCGCTCGGCGCGGCCGGGCTGGCGCTTGCGCTGCGGGCGGCGCGCGGCGGCTGGCTGGTCCCGGCGCGAACCGTGCTGATCGCCGGGCTGCTCGCCGCCGCCGCGGTGACGCTGGTGCCACCGTTCGGCTCGTCAGACCAGCTCAGCTACGCCGCCTACGGGCGGATGCTGGTCACCGGCCACGATCCGTACACAACCACCGCGGCGCAGCTGGCGGCGCTTGGTGATCCCGTCGCGCGGGCCGTCCAGGACTGGTTCACCACCCCGTCGGTCTACGGGCCGCTCGCCACCGGGATCCAGGGGCTGGCCTCACTGGTCGGCGCGACGTCGGCGCGCCTCACGGTGTTCGTGCTTGACCTGGCCAACCTGGCCGCGTTCGCCGGTACCGCCGCCGCGCTTGACCACATGACCCGCGGCGATCCGGGCCGTCGGCTGCGCGCCGCCCTGCTCTGGACCGCCAACCCGCTGCTGCTGCAGCTGCTCGTCGCGGGCGCCCACGTGGACCTGCAGGCAGCCGCCTTCGCGGTGTGCGCCGTCGCCGTGATGTACGGGGCCCCGGCCACCGGTCGCGCCCCGTCCTCCGCCCCGGGCCCCGCGCCATCCCCAACCCAGGCCCGCGCTGCCCTCGCCGGGGTGCTTGCCGGGCTCGGGGCCGCGGTCAAGGTATCGGACGTGCTGGTCGCGGTGGGCCTCGCGGTCGCGCTGGTGCTCCGGCCGTGGCCGTCCCGGCGGCGTCTGGCGCCGCTGGCGTCGCTCGCGGCCGGATTTGCCGCCACGGCGGCCATGGCGACCGGCATCGGCGGGCCGGCCATGCTGCGGCAGTTGTCGCGGGAGAGCGACCTGGTCTCGATCGGCTCGCCGTGGCGGGTGATCCGGGCCATTATCCAGGCCGCCGGGGCCGGGACGGCCGCCACCGACGTGGTCAAGGCCGGCGCCGCCGCGCTGGCGGTGACGCTCGCGGTGCTCCTCATCCGCGGGCTGCTGCCGGTGACAACGACATGGTTGCCGCAACGACGCGCACCAGATGACATGGTTGCCGCAACGACGCGGTGCGCGGTGGGCTGGGACGCGGGTGCGGTGGTGGCGTTCGCGCTGGTCGTCGCGTGGCTGTTCGCCTGGCCTTACGTGCTGCCGTGGTACGACGCGCTGGCGTGGGCGCTGCTGCCGCTGGTTCCCGTGGGCACTGCCATCGGGAAGGTGACGGCCGCGGAAGGGACCTGCTGGCTGTTGCTCGGGCGCACCACCGCGCTCGGCCTCGGCTACCTGCCCGCGCGGGAGGCCGACGTGGCTTTGCCGCGCGGGCTTTCCTGGCTGGAGCTGGTGATCAGGCACGGGGTGACGCCTGCGGTGCTGGCCGCAGCGACGGCGTGGCTGGTGATGCTGATGGTGCGTTCGGGGCGAGCGATGCGGTCGGCTCCGCCTCCGGGGACGACCGACCTCACGCCCGCCGGGGTGAACGCGCCGTGACCCGCGTGGGCGCCGCCGCCGGGCGGGAAGCCACCGGGCACGGGCCCGCCGCGTGGCCGGTCCGGACGGCGCGGCGGGTTGACGGGTTGCCGTCGTGGGCGCCGGTGGCCCTGGGCGTACTGGCCTGGGCCGTGGCGCTGGCCGCCGTCGCGCCGCTGGTGCGGGGCTACCTGACCAACGCGCCCGACCAGCGGATGGTGGACCTCGACGTTTACCGGACCGGCGGGCTGAGCGTGCTGCGGGGCCAGCCGCTCTACGTCATGCTCACCCAACCGCCGCAACTGCTTGCGTTCACGTACCCGCCGGCCGCCGCGCTGTTCGCGGTGCCGCTGGCCCTGCTGCCCTGGCCCGCCGCGCAGCTGGCCTGGGTGCCCTTCATCTACGTGCCGCTGGCGGTCGTGATCTGGTACGCGTTCGCGCCGCTGGTGCGCCGGGCCGGCCGGCTGCGGCTCGCGGTATTCGCCGGCCTGTTCGTCGCCTGCGCCTACCTGTTCCCGCTGCGCGATGAGGTGCGGTTCGGCCAGGTGGACATGGTGCTGCTGGCCATGGCCGTGGCTGACTGCGCGGCCCCAGTCAGCAACACAGTCAGCAACACAGACAGCGGCACAGACAGCGGCACCGCGCCGCGGTGGCCGCGCGGGACCCTGGTCGGCCTGGCCACCGCGATCAAGCTGGTGCCCGGCGTGTTCATCGTCTACCTGTGGCTGTCCGGCCGCCGGCGGGCCGCGCTGACCGCGGCGGCGACCGCGGCGGCCTGCACGCTCGGCGCGTGGCTGGTGCTCCCGCAGGACTCGGTGACGTACTGGACCAGCGCGATCTTCCAGACCGGGCGGCTGGGGTCCAATTCCGGCACATCCGACCAGTCGCTGCGCGGGATGCTGCTGCGGGCCTTCCTGCCGGGAACGCTGCCCGGCCAGGTCTGGGCCGCAGTGGCGGCCGTCGTCGCGGTGGCGGGCTTCGCCCTGGCCGGGAAGCTGGCCCGGCAGGGACACCAGGGCGACGGTATCGCGGTCACGGCGCTGCTTGCCGTGCTGCTCTCGCCGGTCTCGTGGATCCATCACTTCGTCGTCGTGGTGCCAGCCATCGGCGCGATCCTGGCCGACGGGCGCTCGTCGCGCCGGGTTGCGGCGGCCGCGGGCACCGCGGTGTACTTCACGCTGACCATTCCCTGGTGGGGACAGTCGCTGCTCCGGCGGCCCGACGTGCCGGTGGTAGCGGCGCGGATCGTGCAGGACGGCTTCGGCCTCGCCGCCCTGGCGCTCGTCGCGCTCATCGGCCTGCTGAACGATCCGGGGCTCGAGTGATCCAGGGACTGGCATGATGTGGGCTATGCCAGTTGCCTACCTGGGACCCGAGGGCACCTTCTCCGAGACGGCGCTGCGCGCCGTCGATCCCGGCGCCGAGCCCTTCCCGTGCCCGACCATCCAGGCGGCTCTCGCCGCGGTTCGCGACGGGTCCGCCGAACGAGCCGTCGTTCCGATCGAGAGTTCGGTCGAGGGCGTGGTGACCGCGACGCTGGACAACCTGGCCGGAGGCGGCGACTTGGTCATCGTGGCCGAAGTGCAGATCCCGGTCGCGTTCGCGCTGCTGGCCAGGGCGGGCACCAGTCTCAGCGACATCAAGCGGCTGGGAGGTCATCCGCAGGCCATGCCGCAGTGCCGGGGCTGGCTAGCCGCCAACCTGCCGGACGCCGAGTGGATCACGGTCGCGTCCAACGCCGAGGCGGCCCGCCAGGCCGCCGACGGGCACCTCGACGCGGCACTGGCCGGCGAGTTCGCCGCGGAGCGGTACGGGCTCGAGGTCGTCGTGCCCGACGTGAACGACCGGTCCAACGCCGTTACCAGGTTCGTCGTGGCGGCGGCCCGCGGCCCGCTCCCGGCCCGCACCGGGACCGACCGGACGTCGGTCGCCGCGTTCCTGGCCGAGGACCACCCCGGCGCCCTGCTGGAGATCCTCACCGAGTTCGCGGTGCGGGGCATCAACCTGACCACGATCCAGTCGCGCCCGACCGGCGACCGGCTCGGCCAGTACTACTTCTTCATCGACTGCGAGGGGCACGTGGACGACGCGCGGGTCGGCGAGGCGCTGATGGGCCTGCGCCGCGTGTGCCGCGACGTGCGCTTCCTCGGCAGCTACGCGCGCTGCGACGGCGGCGCCACCCAGGTCCGCCCGGGCACCTCGGACACCGAGTTCGGCGAGGCCGCCGCCTGGCTCGGCCGCCTGCGCTTCGGCCGCCCCTAGAGCACCTTCGGTGCCACGCCTTTGACGTTAGTCCTGAGTCTGACGGGTAGTGATGGGTGCTGCTGGATCGATGACCGGGAATTGCGGGCATGTCACACGTGGTCGAAGGCGATCAGGGATCGCTTCACCGGTGCGCCGATGAGCCAGTTGTCATCCCCAGGCACTGGCCGGCCGGCCGGGGCAGCGCCGGTGCCCGCGGCAAGGACCGGCCGCAGCACCGGAGCCAGACCGCTCACTCCCGCCTCATCCGACGACAGCCGTACCATCGGTCCCCGCGGAGCTAGTGCCGCGGCCGGTTTGGTTCGCCCGGTCTGTGCCAGCCTGTCGCGGTGCCGCGCCCGGTGCGGTGCAGTTGACCACTTGTGGTGCCTGAGCGGTCCGTGGTGCGCCCGGCGCGCCGTTATCGTGGAGGATATGTCTTTCGTGGAGGAAAATGGCAACTATAGGGGCCAAAATACTCCACTAAACCCGAATCCTCCACGCTGATCCTATCAGCTCTCATATCTGTGAGCTAATTGATGATAGTGAGCAGGGAGTGCCCGCAAACGGGCTGGGATCGCGGTATCGAGCCGCACGGCTGTCCGAGATGCGCCCGACGGGGCGAACGTGGACTGCCGCGGCACTAGCATTGCCGGGTCCGGGGCGCCGCCGCGATCATGAGTGGGTGACCGAACTGCCGGACTACGCCGACCTTCCGCCCGCGCCGCACGGCGGCCGCTCCGCCTGGGGCCTGTTCGGGGCCGACGACAACCTCGGCTTGGTCAACCTGATGACCGCGGAGCGGATCGCCGCGGCTGCCCGGCTGGTCCGGCGGGGCCGGGTCTTCTGCCTGGACATGCCGCTGGGCAGCATCTCCCCGGCATTGGCCACGTTCCGCGGCCCGCCCCGGCACCGGGTACTGCACCAGCCGGGGACCGCGGGTTTCGACGACGTCTATGACAACTTCTACCCGCAGGCCTCAAGCCAGTGGGACTCCCTGGCTCACGTCGGCTACGTGCCCGGCCAGATGTATAACGGCGCCACCGAGGCCGAGGTGCTGGCCGGCACGCGGAACACCATCGACCACTGGGCCCGCCACGGACTGGCAGGCCGTGCGGTCCTGCTGGACGTCGAGCGGGCCATCCGCGCCGCCGGGCGCGCCTATGATCCCGGCGAAGCGGTCGCGCTCGGCGTCGATGACCTGGAACTGGCTCGGCGGCAGGCCGGGGTCGAGTTCGCGCCGGGCGACATCATCCTGCTGCACACCGGCTTCGCCGCCTGGTATGTCCAACAGTCAGGCGAGGTGAAGAACCGGCTGCACGCCAACGTGGTCTCGCCGGGCATCGAGCACACCGAGGCGGTCTGCGAGTACCTGTGGGACAGCCACGCGGCGGCCATCGCCACGGACAACTATGCCGTCGAGGTCTTCCCGGCCGACCGGAGCCCGGCGGCGCAACCGTTCGGCTTCCTGCACCACGTCCTCATCGGCCTTTTTGGCATGGCCCTGGGTGAGCTGTGGTGGCTGAGCGACTTGGCCCGCGACTGCGCCGCCGACGGCGTCCACGAGATGTTCCTGGTCAGCGCGCCGCTGAACGCTCCAGGCGGGATCGGTTCACCCGCCAACGCCGTCGCCATCAAATAGCGAAACGCCGTAACGATGCGGGAACGCTTCGCGCGTAGCGTAGCCCTCAGAACACGGAGAGGGGCCCGACATGACCCGCACAGCCTTCTGGCGCGCGTGGTTGATCTGGGCCGTCTCGGTGGCTGCGACCGCGACTACGCTCGGGTACACCGCCGCGTACCCGCTGTCCGCGAACCAGGCCGGCCTGGCGGGCAGCGGGCTGAACGGGGCGATCGGAGTCGTCTTCATCGCCGCCTTCGCCACGGTCGGTGCGCTGCTGGCCTGGAAGCGGCCGGGTAACCCCATCGGGTGGCTACTGTCCGCGACCGGCCTGGCCTACGCCGCGGCCGCCTTCAGCGTTTTGTTGGCGCACTTCCAGCAGACGGTCGCCCTGGCCAACTGGCTCGGCTTCCTTTACCTGCTTGGCATCGGGCTTTGCGTGTTCGTGGTGCTGCTGTTCCCCACAGGACAGTTGCCCTCCCGCCGCTGGCGGCCGGTGGCCTGGGTCGCCTGGGCGGGCGTCGCCGGGTGGGTCGTGGGTTGCGCGTTCGCCCCCACGATCTTCACGGCCAGCCCGCCGATGCGAAATCCGGTCGGCGTAGCCGGGCGGGCCGGGGATGTCTTCAAGATCTCAGCGCTGGGCGGCGCGGTACTAATGGCCGCCGCTGGGCTGGCCGCCGTGCTGTCCCTGGCGTTCCGTTACCGGCAAGCCCGGACGTCCGAGCGCGCTCAGCTGAAGTGGCTGGTCTACGCGGGCGCTCTCGTGATTGTGGCGATCCTGCTCGGCCTGGGGCCGGTCGAGTGGATCATGGGGCCTGGCAACGCGACCAGCAACCTGCAAAACGCGCTGAGCAGCGGGGCCGTCGCACTGGTCCCGGTGGCCATCGGCATCGCCGTGTTGCGCTACCGGCTGTACGACATCGATCGCATCGTCTCCCGGACCGTGGCTTACGCGATCGTCACTGGCCTGCTGGTCGGGGTCTACGCCGGGCTGGTCCTGCTGGCCACCCAGGTGCTCCTGATCCACAGCGCTATCGCCGTGGCCGCCGCCACCCTCATCGCCGCCGCCCTGTTCAACCCGGTGCGCCAGCGCGTGCAGCACCGGGTGGACCGGCGGTTCAACCGGGCCAGGTACGACGCCGAGACCACTGTGGCCGAGTTCGCGGCCCGGCTGAAGGATGCGGTCGACCTCGACACGGTCCGCGCCGACCTGGCCAGCGTTGTGCAGGCCACGCTGGAGCCGGCGCATGTCGGCGTGTGGACCGCCCGTCGCGACCGCTGAGGCCGGAAGCCGCGACCACCGCAAGCCGCGACCGCCGCAAGCTCAGCCCGTCGAAGCCTGGGAGGCGGCCCGCGCCGCGGCCCGGATGGCGTCCTCCAGTCCCTCCAGCGGAAGCTTCCCGTCGATGCGCTGGCCGTCGACGTAGAACTTGGGGGTGGCGTTGACGCCGTCCTCAACGCCTTCGCGAATGTCCCGCTCGATCTTGGCGACATAGGTGTGGTCGGTGACCTCGTGGCGGAACCGGCCGACGTCAAGGCGCAGGTCTGCCGCGTAATCCAGCAGGGAGCCGAGATCGAGATCCGATGAGGGCTGCAGCAACAGTTCGTACATCTCCCAGAACTTCCCCTGGACCCCGGCCGCCTCGGCTGCCTCGGCGGCCTGCTCTGCATGGGGATGCAACTGCGTGATGGGGAAGTTCCGGAACACGAACCGAACCGTGTTCGGATATCGCGCCAGCATCTCCTGCACATCCCGGGCCGCGCCCCGGCAGTACGGGCACTCGTAATCGCCGTACTCCAGGACCGTCACCGGAGCATCGATCCGGCCGCGCACGTGGTCGTCGGCCTTCACCTCGGTTACCGCGAACTCCGCCATACGCACAGCATGGCACCGCGGCGACCGGGACCTGCCTCCGGGCTCAGCCCTTGACCTCCCGCAGCCTTCCGGTCTCGACCTCGTAGACGAAGCCGCGCACTGAATCCTTGTGCGGGATATACGGGCTGGCCTTGATCCGCGCGATCGACTGACGGACGTCGCCGTCCAGGTCAGCGAAGGCCTCAAGGGCGAACGGCGGCCGCAGGCCCGTGTCGGCCTCGATCTGGGCCTTTACGTCGTCGTCGTGGAACGTGAGCATCCCGCAGCCGGTGTGGTGGATGAGCATGATCTCGTTCGTGCCCAGCAGCCGCTGGGAGATCGTGATGGACCGGATGACGTCGTCGCTCACCACGCCGCCGGCGTTGCGGACGACGTGCGCGTCGCCCTCGGACAGGCCGAGCAGGCCGTACGGGTTGAGCCTGGCGTCCATGCAGGCGACCACCAGCACGTGCGACGCGGGCGGTATCGGGAGGTCGCCCTTGTTGAAGCCGACCGCGTACCGCTCGGCGTTGGAAACAAAAGTGTCGGTGCTGCTCACGGGTCAGTCCGAGCCGAGCCGGTCCACCAGGTCCTGGTGCAGTTCCCATAGCCGTCTGGGCAGGTGATCACCGAACATCCGGAAGAACTCGGGCATCTGGTCCGCCTCGAGCTTCCAGGCGTGCGAGTCCACGGTGAGCAGCAGGTCCAGGTCCTCCTCGCTGAGCTGCAGCCCGTCGAGGTCCAGCGAGCCCGGCGCCGGGAGGTTCCCGATCGGAGTGCTCACCGCCGACGCCTCGCCGGTCAGCCGCTGGACGATCCACTTCAGCACCCGGCTGTTCTCGCCGAACCCCGGCCAGACGAATCGCCCTGACTCGTCCTTGCGGAACCAGTTGACGTAGTAAAGCCGCGGCAGTTTATCCAGATCGGAAGCGGACGCGCCGAGTGCAAGCCAGTGGCCGAAGTAGTCGCCCATGTTGTAGCCGCAGAACGGCAGCATCGCGAACGGGTCACGGCGCAGTTCGCCGACTGTGCCCTCGGCCGCGGCGGTCTTCTCCGAGGCGACGTTCGCCCCGAGAAACACCCCGTGATCCCAGCCGAACGACTCGGTGACCAGCGGCACGTTGCTGGCCCGGCGCCCGCCGAACAGGATCGCCGAGATCGGCACCCCGGCCGGGTCCTCCCACTCAGGCGCGATGATCGGGCACTGGCTGGCCGGGGTGGTGAACCGGGAGTTGGGGTGGGCGGCCGGCTCGGGTGAGTCCGGCGTCCAGTCCCGCCCCTTCCAGTCGGTCAGGTGCGCGGGCGGGGTCTCGGTCAGGCCCTCCCACCACACGTCGCCGTCGTCGGTCAGGGCCACGTTGGTGAAGATGCTGTTGCCCCACATGGACTCGACCGCGTTGGCGTTGGTCTTCATGCCCGTTCCCGGCGCCACGCCGAAGAACCCCGCCTCGGGGTTGATCGCGTACAACCGCCCGTCAGGGCCGAATCGCATCCACGCGATGTCGTCGCCGATAGTCTCGGCCTTCCACCCGGGAATGGTGGGCTGCAACATGGCCAGGTTCGTCTTGCCGCACGCCGACGGGAAGGCCGCCGCCATGTATCGCGGCTCCCCGGACGGCGGCGTGAGCTTGAGGATCAGCATGTGCTCGGCCAGCCAGCCCTCGTCCCGGGCCATCACCGAGGCGATCCGCAGCGCGTAGCACTTCTTGCCAAGCAGCGCGTTCCCGCCGTAACCGGACCCGTAGGACCAGATCTCCCTGGTCTCAGGGAAGTGCGAGATGTACTTGAGCGAGTTGCACGGCCACGGGACGTCCGCCTGGCCAGGCTGCAGCGGGGCGCCGACCGAGTGGACCGCCCGGACCCACGACCCGCTCTCCTCGATCGCGCGCAGCGCCGGGGTGCCCATCCTGGTCATGATCCGCATCGACACCGCCACGTAGGGCGAGTCGGTGATCTCCACGCCGAGCTGGGAGATGCTGCCGCCGAGCGGACCCATGCAGAACGGGACCACGTACATGGTCCGGCCGTTCATGCACCCGTCGAAGATCTCCGCGAAGGTCTTGCGCATCTCGGCCGGCGCGATCCAGTTGTTGGTCGGCCCCGCATCCTGTTCCCGCTCCGAACAGATGAACGTCCGGTCCTCCACCCGCGCTACGTCTTGGGGGTCAGAGGCGCACCAGAAGCTGTTCGGCCGCAGCTGCGGATTGAGCCGGGTGAAGGTCCCGTTCTCGACCAGCAGGCCGGTCAGCTCGTCCCATTCCTCCTGCGAGCCGGTACACCAGACCACGCCGTCGGGCTTGGTCAGCTCCGCGACCTCGCGAACCCACGCGGCCAATTCTGGGAGGCTCGTATGTGCTTGGTGATCGGTGAACATCGTTGTCTCCTGCGTCAAACCCGGCATCTGAGGCGTCCCCGACCCCTGGCCTCTCATCCATTCATTATTGCCTCAGGGTGCCCCGGGAAATTTTTTCCGAACGGATCATGGCGCGTGACGTCGGACACGTTTTCAGCTACCCCGGGGTAAGCCAGCCGATGGGATCAGTCAGCGGATCGGTACCCGCCGCGCCCGCGGCGCGCGCAGACCCACGCAGACCAGGTAGTGATCGATCATGTCGTCGCTGGCCGGCCAGGGCATCTCAGGCTTCCCCGTGCGCAGGTCGGTCAGGCCGTGTAGCAGCGACCAAAGCTGGAAGGCAAGGAACGCGCTGGGCTGGCGGGTCTGCGCCCCCGCGTCGAGGCAGCGCTGGATGGAGGTGATCAGCATGTTGAACGAGCCCGCGCCGGGATGCGGTCGCCGGCCATAGGTGCCAAGTGCCCTAGGCCCGGCCGACCAGGCGCCGAACATCACCCGGTACAGGCCAGGCTCGCTGGCGCCAAACTCGACGTAGGCGCGGCAGCGCAAGCGCAGCGCCTCGAATGGGTTGGCCGCTCCATGCTCGGCCTCGGCCAGATGGGCCTCCAAGCGGGCGAAGCAGGTCTCCACCACCGTCCGCACCAGGGCGCGCCGGTCGGGGAAACCGCGGTACACGGACGGCGGCGTGACCTGGGCCTCGGCCGCCACCGCCCGGATCGACAGCCGCCTGGTGTCGCCGTGGGCGGCCAGCACCCGGACCGCGGCCTCGATCAGCTCGTCGCGCAGCTGGTCGCCGGATCCGGGCGGATTCCGCGCGCGTGGCGGGCGTGCCTCGTCCTCACCGGTCATCCCGGAGAAACTACCAGCGCAGGGCCGGACTGGATAGTTAACGGTATTGGCGTCGCAGCCTGCGGAAATGAGAATGATCATGGATCGTCCTGGCCGGTTCCCGGCGGCCTGGCCTACCGTGCGCCGTATGGATGTCCTGGGCTTCGCCACGCTGGTGGTCGGCGGGTTCACCGCCTGCGCCGAGTTCGGCTCCTACGCGTTCGTCCACCCGGTGATCCGCCGCCTGCCACCCGAGCAGCATCTGCGGGTTGAGCAGGGCCTGCTGCGGACGTTCGGCCGGGTGATGCCGGTCGCGATGACGCTCGCGCTCGCGCTCGCGCTCGCCGACGCGGTCCACGCCGACGGGCACGGGGGTCCGGCCGGGTGGCGGTGGGCCGCGGCGGGAGCCTACATCGCGGCGCTCACCTCGACCGTGATCGTCAACGTGCCCATCAACCTGGCCACCGGCCGCTGGGATCCAGAACACCCGCCGGAAGACTGGAAGACGGTCCGCAACAGGTGGGAGGTCTTCCAGGGGCTGCGCTCCTGGCTGCTGCTCGCCGGGTTCGTGCTGAGCTGCGCCGGATTCGCGATCGGCTGAGGACAAGCCCTCATGGATGTCCTCGTCTTCGGCGCCACCGGACCGCTGGGGCGCTGTCTGGTCGACCGCCTGCTGGCCGCCGGGCACCGGGTCACCGCGTTCGTCCGGACCCCGGGCCGGCTGGCCGCGCGTGCCGGGCTGCGGGAGCTGACCGGCGACGTGCTCAACTCCGGTGACGTGGCCGCTGCGGTGCCCGGGCACAACGCCGTGGTTAGCGCCCTGGGCCAGAGCAGGCCTTCACCGGCCGGCCAGGACCTGCACCCCGGCGCGGCCCGCATCATCGAGGCGATGAGGGATGCCGGGGTGAGCCGGTTGATCTGGATCTCCAGTCACGGCGTCGGCGACAGCCGGGGCCGTTCCGGGTTCGTATTCGAGCGCGTCGTCGTGCCGCTGCGGTTGCGGGCCGAGTTCGCCGACAAGGAACGCCAGGAGGCCCTGGTCGCCGCCAGCGACCTGGACTGGACCGTCGTCCGGCCGGCCCGGCTGACCAACGGCCCTGCCACCGGTCGGCTCCGGGTCGAACAGCGCCTGAAGATCAGCATCCGGGACTCAGTAAGCCGCGCCGACGTGGCCAAGTTCACGGTCGCCGAACTCGAGCACGGCACCCACCTGCTCACCGCCCCTACCATCGCCACCGGGCGGTCAGCCGATCGGTGGATCGGCTCATCCATCCGGACCATCATGTGGTTCAGCCGTGGAACTGGCTAGCCGGACGATGCGCGCCCGGCGGCGATGTTGGGAGGCTGAAGGCATCTAGCGGACCTTCAGAAGTACGGGGATCACCATGGTAGCGACATCAAGGGCGTTGCCCGAGGACAGGCAGACGGCTCCCGCAGCACACGCGGTGGGCCTGCGCAAGACGTACGGGACCGGGCAGGCTGCGGTGCACGCCCTGGGCGGCATCACGGTGACGTTCGACCGCGGACGGTTCACGGCCGTCATGGGCCCGTCGGGCTCGGGGAAGTCGACGCTCATGCAGTGCATGGCCGGCCTGGACCGGCCGACGTCGGGGCAGACGTTCGTGGGCGGAATGGACATCGGGACGCTGGATGACGCCGGGCTGACCCGGCTGCGGCGGGACCGCATCGGCTTCGTCTTCCAGTCCTTCAACCTCATCCCGACGCTGACCGCGGCCGAGAACATCACGCTGCCCGCCGCCCTGGCGGGCCGGAAGGTCGACCGGGAATGGCTGGATCACCTGGTGGAACAGCTGGGCATCGGCGACCGGCTGGCGCACAGGCCGCGCGAGATGTCCGGCGGGCAGCAGCAGCGTGTCGCGTGTGCGCGGGCGCTGATCAACAAGCCCGACCTGGTCTTTGCCGACGAGCCCACCGGCAACCTGGACTCCAACGCCTCGGCGGACCTGCTGGCTTTCCTGCAGCGGTCGGTGACCGAATTCGGCCAGTCGATCGTCATGGTGACGCACGACCCGCGCGGGGCCGCGTACGCCGACCGGGTCGTGTTCTTGGCCGACGGGGCCGTGGTGGGCGAGCTGCGGCAGCCCACCGCCGACTCGGTGCTCGAGCAGATGCGGACGCTGGGGGAATGACATGCGAAACGTGACCATCAAGGGCCTGCTGGCCCATAAGCTCCGGCTGGCGCTGACCGCACTGGCGATCGTGCTGGGCGTTACCTTCATCTCCGGGACGTTCGTGCTGACCGACACCCTGCACAACACGTTCAACAATCTGTTCGGCACCGTCTACTCCAAGATCGACTTCGAGGTCCGCGGGGTCGCCCAGTTGGGCACCGGCGCGAACGCGACCCGCAACGAACTGCCCGAGTCGCTGCTGGCCACGGTCCGCGGCGTGCCCGGCGTGGCGGCCGCGCAGGGCGAGGTGAGCGGCTACGCCCAGTTCATCGCCCCGGACGGCAAGGCGATCGCGAACGGCAGCTCACCGAACCTGTCGGTGACCTACGACCCCGATCCGCAGCTGTCCAGCCTGCACCTGATCGCCGGCACCCCGCCAACCACGTCGGACGACGTGGTGATGGATGCGGCGACCGCGCAGAAGTACGGCTTCACCGTCGGGCAGCGGGTCCGCATCTTGTCAGCGCTGCCGACAAAGGCGTACACGATCACCGGCATCGCCGAGTTCGGCAACGCGAGCAGCCTGGCCGGGGCGACCTTGGCCGCGTTCACGCTGCCCACCGCGCAGGCCATCGCCCAGGAGCCCGGCCAGCTTGATGACATCAACGTGCTGACCGCTCCCGGCGCCGACAAGGCCGCGGTGCAGGCGGCCATCACCAGGGTCCTGCCGCCCGGCGTGCAGGTGGTCACCGGGCAGACGCTGGTCAGCGAGAACACCACCGCGATTAGTCAGGACCTGTCGTTCTTCAACACCGCGCTGCTGGTCTTCGCGTTCATCTCGCTGTTCGTCGGCGCGTTCACCATCTACAACACGTTCTCGATCATCGTCGGGCAGCGCACCAGGGAACTGGCGCTGCTGCGGATCGTCGGGGCCAGCCGCCGCCAGGTGTTCCGTTCGGTGCTTGGCGAGGCGGCCCTGGTCGGGCTGGCCGCCTCGCTGATCGGCCTGGGCCTGGGCGCGCTGGCCGCGCTCGGACTCAAGGCCCTGGTGGGCGCGTTCGGGATCGGGCTGCCGCCGGGATCGCTGGTGTACGAGCCGCGCACCGCTGTCGTCGGGTTGGTCGTCGGCGTCGGCGTGACCGTGGTCGCGGCGATCGGCCCGGCCCGCAACGCGGTGCGCATTGCCCCGGTCGCGGCGCTGGATGACCGCCAGTCCGGCCCCGGCGTCTCGCTGCGGCGCCGGTTCACCGGCGGCACGGTGCTGGCCTTGGCCGGTGTCGTGATGCTGGCGGCCGGGCTGGCCAAGCCCGCCATCGCGCTCGTCGGTCTCGGCGCGGTGTGCATCTTTGTCGGCACCGCCATCCTGGCCCCGGCCATCGCCCGCCCGCTGTCCAGCGCAATCGGCCGCCCGCTGGCCCGGATCCTCGGCGAACCGGGCAAGCTGGGGCGGGAGAACTCCATGCGCAGCCCCCGGCGCACCGCCCAGACCGCCTCGGCGCTGATGGTTGGCCTGGCCCTGGTCGCGGCGATGTCGGTGTTCGGCGCCTCGGCGTCCAAGTCGGTCACCGCCAGCGCGGACCAAGCCGTCAGCGCGGACCTCATCGTGAGTGCCACCGGGACGGGGGAACTCAGCGACAAGGCGGCGTCCATCGCCTCGTCGGTCCCTGGCGTCGCCGCGACGACCACCGTGTACGGCGGGCAGTTCGTGTTCAAGGGCACGGAAGAAAAGCTCAAGGCGGTGTCCACCGATCACCTGGCCGACACGGTGATCCTGCGGATGACATCGGGCAGCGCCGCCGCCCTGGCCAGCGGCGAGATGCTCATCGACACCACCACCGCGCTGAACAACCATCTCGTGGTGGGTGACACGGTCCCGGCCAGGTTCGCCCTGACCGGCCCGGCCACGCTGCGCATCGGCGGGATCTACCAGGCCAACGCCTTGGTCGGCAGCTATGTGGTCAGCGCGGCGTTCTTCATGTCGCACTACCCGGCCCAGCCGCCTGGCGCCCTGCTGCTGGACACCAACGGCAGCACCGCGACCGACAATGCCGTCACCAACGCCATGGCCGCCTACCCGAACGTGCAGGTCCAGACCAGGGCCCAGTACGAGCAGACCGAGGTGGGCCTCATCAATTCGATAATCCACCTGGTCTACGTCCTGCTCGCCCTGGCCGTGCTCATCGCGCTCATCGGGATCGTGAACACGATCATGCTCTCGGTGTTCGAGCGCACCCGCGAGATCGGCCTGCTGCGCGCGGTGGGCATGCGGCGGCGCCAGGTCAAGACGATGATCCGGTCCGAGGCGGTCATCCTGGCCATCTTCGGAGCGATCATCGGCATCATCATCGGCACCGGAATGGGCGTCGCGCTGGTCTCCTCGCTGCGCAACTCCGGCATCGACGAGACCGTAGTGCCCGTGTCCGAACTGGTGCTCTTCCTGGTGATCGCCGCGGTGCTCGGCCTGATCGCGGCCAGCTGGCCCGCCCGCCGCGCAGCCAAGCTCGACGTGCTCGCCGCCATCGCCGCCCAATAAACCGTCCGCCGGCAGCGAAATCTCAGCGTACGAGCGGCCCCCCGCTCGTACGCTGAGTTATGCCCGAGCGCGCGAACGTCTATCCGCTGCGGCGAGAATCCCCGGCCCAGCCGACACCACGAACGCGCCCCGAACCGCAGGCCACCCCACCCCCCGGCCCGCTGCCCACCCCCACCCCCGGCCCGCTGGCCACCCCACCCTCCACCCCCGGCCCGCTGGCCACCCCACCCCCCGAGCCGCTTTGGCGCGAGGTCCTGGGTCGGCGCCTGCGCGCGCTGCGCCTGGATCAGGACCAGACGCTCGCCGAGACCGCCGGCCGGGCCGGTATCTCGCCGCAGTACCTGTCCGAGGTCGAGCGCGGCCGCAAGGAACCGTCAAGCGAGATGATCGCGGCTTTGGCCGGCGCGCTGGGTACCACGCTCATCGGGCTGACCGAGCAGGTGTCCGGCGACCTTCGCCGCCAGCAAGCAACCAGGATGTCGCGCACGTCCAGCCCGGTCATGCTGTCTCTCGCTGCGTAGGCCGCTCCGTCTCGGCGTCCGCGAAGCGCTGCCCGAGCACCTGGTCGACGATCCCGTACGCCAGCGCCGCCTGCGCGGTGAAGACTCGGTCCCGGTCGGTGTCGTTGCGCAGGGTCTGCACGGACTGGCCGGTGTGCGCGGACAGGATCGCCTCGATATCGGCGCGCATCCGCACCACCTCGTCGGCCTGCAGGATCAGGTCCGGGATCGGTCCCTGGCCGCGCGCGGCCGGCTGGTGCAGCACCACCCGGGCATGCGGCAGCACGGCCCGTCGGCCCGGCGCGCCCGCGGCGAGCAGCACCGCGCCCACGCCGATCGCCTGACCCACGCAGAACGTCGCGACTGGCGCCTGGATGAACTGCATGGTGTCGTAGATCGCGAGCATGGGGGGCAGGTCGCCGCCCTCGCAGTTGATGTACAGGTTGACCTCCTGCTCGGGGCTTTCCGCCTCGAGGTGAAGCAACTGGGCGATGAGCGTGTTGGCCACGCCTGAATCGATCCCGGTGCCGAGGTAGACGATGCGCTCTGTCAGCAGATGCGAGTACACGTCCATGATCCGCTCGCCCCGCGGGTGCTGAGCGATCACGTTCGGGATGGTGTAGCTGCTCATGCCTCTCCCTTCAGTGCCTCTCCCTTTAGGCCGACCCGGTGCTTCCTGGTCGGCATGACCTGGCCGAACGAACCGACGATCTCGTCGATGAAGCCATACTCCCGAGCCTCGGCAGCGGTGTACCAGTGGTCGTGCAACGAGTCGTCGAAAATGCGCTCGAGCGGCTGGCCGGTATCCTCGGCGATCAGGCCGAGCACGGTGTCGACCGTGTGCCGCAGGTCGTCGGCTTGGACCTCGATGTCGACCGCGCTGCCGCCAATGCCCGCCGAGCCGCGGTGCATGAGGATGCGGGCGTGCGGCAGCGCGAACCGCTTGCCCTTCGTGCCGGCCGAGAGCAGGAACTGCCCGGCGCTGCAGGCCAGTCCGAGCGCCAGCGTGGACACCTCGCACGGCACGAGCCGCATGACGTCGCGGATGGCCAGCATGGACGGGACGGACCCGCCGGGGGAGTGGATCCACAGCGCGACGTCGGCTGCCGGGTCCTCGACCGCTAGCGTCAGCAGCTGGGTGGCCAGCAGCGTCCCGTTGTCATCGTCGAGGATCCCGTCGAGCACGAGGATGCGCCGCACCAGCAACTGCTCCCGCACCCGCTCGCTGAACAGGGGCTTCTTCTCGTCATTAGCCATGCCCCCAGCGTGCGTCACGTCCGCCAGGAAACCCACGCCACGCTGCCGTGGGCAGATCTGCTCACAGCAGCGCGCGGCTAGAGCTCGCCCTCGAGTCCGTCGGGGGCGAGCGGACCGGGCGGCTCGCGGCTATGGCGCGGCTGACACCGACAACTGGGCCGGGTGAGCCAGCGTCTGATAGACGACGCAGTAACGTTCGGTGAGGCGGATCAGCGTCTGGATCTGCTCGTCGCTGGCCTCGGTGTCCAGATCGAAGGCCAGCCGGATGGACCTGAACCCGACGGGCGCCTCCTTGCTTACCGCCAGCGTGCCACGGAAGTCCAGGTCGCCCTCGGCGCTGACGGTGCCCCCGGCCACGTCGATCCCCAGCGAGGTGGCCACCGCCCGCAGCGTGACGCCCGCGCATGCCACCAGCGCCTGCAGCAGCATGTCGCCCGAGCAGAGCAGCGAGCCGTCCCCGCCTGTGGCCGGGTGCAGGCCCGCCACGGCCAGCGCCCGGCCGGTCTCCACCGAGCAGGAGATGGCCTGGTCATCGAGCTTCCCGTTGGCCCGCAGGGTGACGACCGCCTGCTCGGGCTGCTCCCGGTAGGCGTCCTTGAGCGGTTGCTGCATCGCCCGCAGCTCAGCACTATCCATAAACCGATGATCGCATCGCACGATCCGTCCGCTGCAGGAACCCCGCCAGGCGGTACAGCACGAGCGATTCACAAGAACCCTGCCAGGCGGTACAGCACCAGTGATTCACAAGAACCCTGCCAGGCGGTACAGCACCAGTGATCCGGCCACCGCCACGTTCAGGCTCGCTCCCGACCCGACCATGGGGATCTCCACCGCCAGGTCGAGCAGGTCGATGGCCTCGGCCGGGATGCCGGTCTGCTCGTGGCCGAGCACGGCGATCGTGCGCTGTCGGGCGGCGGGCAGGTCGCCCAGCCTGACCGCCTCCTCGGCGAGCTCGACCCCGACGGTCCGCGTCCCGGCCACCCGCTGTTCCCGTAGCCAGCCGCACACATCCCGGCCCGTCCAGTGCACGCAGGCCGGGCGGCGCAGGGTGTTACCGCGGGCCAGCGCCTCAGGAACCCAGGGCAGCCGGGGAACGGCCAGGCAAGCGCCGACCGCGTCGCAGGTCCGCAGAAGCGTGCCGAGGTTGGCCCCGTGTAGCGGCCACAAGGGTGCGGCGATGAGGTGATCCCAGCACCGATGACTGCGGCGCCGCCGCTGGCGGGCGAGGTCCCGGCCGGTCCTGACCCTGATCTGCGGGCCGCTCACCGGCCCGCAAGCCGCTCCAGGTCCGATCGTGCCGAATTCGTCATGAGCACGGTGCTTCGCGGCGCACCAGGGCCATCACCGGGTGGTTTCTCGCCAGTCTAAGCGAGCAGACGGGGCCTCGCCTCACCCGCGGGCGCGTTGCGGCTAGGGGTGACGGACCATGATCATGGGTACTTTTGGGCAAATATTGCCCATTTCTCCTTAGATCATGGAAAGCACCCAGTGAGTTGCGCATGACGGAACGGCTGGGGTCATGCAGATTGCATCACGACGCGCCCTCGCATCACAGCGCGCAGAGGCATCACCAGCTCAACACCATGCAACCGGACGAGGCGCGGGCCCGTCTGATGCGCATGAGGAAAGAGCTCCGGGCTGCCCTCGCGCTGGCCGTGGCAAGCTGCGGCGTGGCGGGCTGCGGAACCACTGCGGTCCAGACGCCCCAGGAGCCCCAAGCGCAAAACACGCCGGTCGTGGCCCGTGGCGCAGCGCTCACGGAGCCCGCGGCGGACCCGCGTCCCTACGGCGCGGCGGACACCGCGTTCGGGCTGGACATGCTGGGCGCTTGGTGCCAGGCCGATCCGCAGGCCAACCTGGTGCTGTCACCGTCCAGCCTGGCCAGCGGTCTCGGCATGGCCTACCTCGGCGCCCGCGGTAGCACGGCGCAGGCCATGGCCAGTGTGCTGCACCTGCCAGCAACAACAGCGGGAAGCGCGCTCGAGGCCGGGCTGCAGGCGCGGTCGTCCGCGCTGCGCCGGCTCGACGGAACGGGCGTGACGGTGGACGCCAGCGACCAGGTGTGGGCCGACCCGTCGCTGACCACGCTGCGCAGCTACCTGAACGCCGTGGCCACCGGTTACGACGCCGGCGTGGCAAAGGTGCCGCTGCTGCGCGACCCGAGCCAGGCCACACAGGAGATCAACCAGGCGATCGCGGCCGCGACCCGCGGGCAGATTCCGCAATTGCTGTCCCCCAGTTCGCTGCAGAACATCGGCTGGATACTGACGGACGCGCTGTATCTAAAAGCGGACTGGGCCACGCCGTTCCAGGCCAACCAGACCAGCCCCGGACCGTTCACCACGGCCTCGGGTCGGCGCGTCAGCGCGCAGTTCATGAAGGGCGGCCAGTTCGCCGCGGCCAGCGCAGGCGGCTGGACTGCCGTATGGCTGCCGTACCGCGGCGGGCGGCTGGCCATGATGGCGCTGCTGCCGCCGGCAAACTCGGGCGGCTGCGCGATGCCGGCCGCAAACCAACTCGGCGCGCTGGCCAGCACGCTTGCGGCCGGAGGCGCCACCCGCGCCATCGAGCTGCCCAAGGTGTCGATCCGGGACAAGATCAGCATGCGGGGCCTGCTAACCGAACTCGGCATGGGCGTCGCCTTTACCGGGGCCGCGGACTTCGCCGGCCTGTCGCCGCAGGCCTGCTGCATCGGCCTGGTCGAGCAGGCCGCCACCCTGCGGGTGGGGGAGCAGGGCACGGTGGCAACCGCCGCCACCGCGGTCGGCGTGATGCCCGCTGCGGCGCAGGCCGCCGTGCCGCCGCCGATCAGGTTCGACCGCCCCTATCTGATGGTGGTGACCGACGCCGCAACCGGCGAACCGCTCATCATGGCCCGCGTCACCGACCCGGCCGCGCCCTGAGGCCGCGCTGACCCAATCCCGCGTGCTCTGCCCAATGGAACATGGGTCGGTTACATGCGATCACGGATTTCGCCGACTATCGCGTAGGAGCGCTGTGCCGGCATTCGCAGAGCACGTTCGGCCCGGATCAGCGGACCCGTCCTCGATATTAGAATTGTTGGCGAGAATCTGGATCCTGCTGGGCATACTTGTCCGGGTCGTATCCTTGGGCCTGGACGATCGGCAGGGGGTACGGCTGGATCTCCTCGAGCAGCTTGAGAGGCTCAGCAACCGCGTCCGGATTCCAGGCCACTGGGTTCCAGATATACAGCGCGTGCTCGACCCTATCCGGAACCTCGCTGGCATTGACGCCGCAGCAGCGGGCCCACAGTTTTCTCCGCAGCAGCTTTACTTGTGATTCCCCGGTCAGGTCGACGATCGAGACCGAGTGCTCGATGTCAGTGAAGAGGCTGCGCCGCATGCCGGGGTTGGCGGATCCGATGACACAGGCCTTGTCGTCCACAATGCAGACCTTGCTGTGGGCCACAGTATCTTGCCACAGGTAATAGGCGAGATTCAGGTATCCCGACGTGCTTTCTTCGGCTTTTTCTGCCCCTTTCAACAAATATGAGTTAACCGCCTCCTGCATCGAACCGCTTGGCGGATCGGACGGGTCAGGACCGTGCAGCAGGATAATCTTGACGCCGCTGCCATCGGTGAGCCGCTTACTCAGCCAGCCCATGATTTCCTGGCCCGAGAAGGCCTGGTCGGTAATGAAGATGTACTGGCGTGCCACTGAGATCAGCTTGCGAAGAGCGACAGCGAACTCGAAGATGCCCTTCGGCGCGAACGACAGCGGATCCTTTTTGAAGCCCATCGTATTCACCAGGAGAGCTCGCTGAAGCATGTTCGGACCGAGCCATTCAGGACCGGTCACGGAGAAGTTCATCACCGGTACAGTACGCAGTACCTGGACGACGGCAGGGCCGGTCTGGTCCTGCTCCGGGAAAGGCGGCCGCTGCGGCACGTCCGGCGTTGTGGGCAGGTTCGAGAGGATCACCTGGCCATTGAGCTTGAAGCTCTCGGGGTTGCGTCGTCGCTGCTCTTCCCACAGCTGCGCGAAGAAGCGGTATGTGGCATCCGCAGCCGGACCCTGCACGCAGACAGCGGCATCCTCCCACGTGTTATCCAGCCGGTTAACAACCGGGTCCATGCCGCCGGTATAGGCGCGCATGCTCGTGTTATCACCACATATCACCACCTTAAGGTGGGCGCCCCCAAGCGGATGGGCCAGCATGTTGAGCATCACGTGGTCCGCTTGCTTGCCGAGGTCGTCCCGCAGTTTCTTGGTGCTGAGCAGCGTATGCAGGTTAAGCAAAGTGATTCCCTCGGACCGGTCCGCGACCTGCTTGTATTTAGGCGCAAATGGCGAAACCCAGGAAAGGACGCGGACATCGACGTCCGCCTGCGACATCGCTACCAGCCCATCCAATAGCTTCTGACCCGAGCTGAAGCTGAAACCAGGCACAGGAACCTCGATTTTTTTAATCCACGGCTCGGCGGCATCAGTGAAGTTCTTGAGGAAGTCGGCACCGAAGACATCGGGATCCACGGTAATGTCGGCATCGACGTCGGCCAGGCCGAGCCACCAAGCGGACATGTAGAAGAACCGCCCGTCCGCCGTACTTTCGAGGATACTGGTTATCTCGTTCTCGATCGCTTCGAAGTACTCCGGGCCACCGACAAGGCAGGAGACTGAGTGCCCCCGGCGCTGGTTGGAGGCTTGCTGTTCCGGTGGCACTGATATCCAGGCATCGCCCTGTGTGACGACGATCGAATCAGCTAGTACCTGCGGGTTGGCGTCTGGGTCCATGGCGGTCGTCCTCCGAGCGTATGTTGCGCTACGCCCAGGAGGCTACATTCGACGGGTTCCTCCAGCAATATCCGGAATAGGAATAATTTAATAACTCGCGGGAGTTATTAAGATTAACGCCGTTACGTAAAAATACGTATAAAGTACTATATGACCGGCTTTGCGAGGCCGACGGGATGAGTTGCGCGGTTCACCCGGTCCAGCTGTCAAGGAAGGCCGCATCCTTGGCCGAGACCTCCGCCCGGAACATCGGGTGCAGCTCGATCGACGGCGAGTAGCGGCTGGCCGGGACGTCGCGGCCGAGCGCCTCGGCCATGGCCCGGATGTGGTGCGGGCCGGCGCCGCAGCAGATGCCGATGTAGTCCACCCCGAGTTCGCGCGCCCGGATTGCGAACTGGGCCATCTCGAAACGCGTGCAGGTGAAGGGATCGAGCGCGACAGGGAAGGCCCGCACCTCGTCGGGGCCATGCAGCGCCTGCATGGTGGGGGCGGTCTGGTTGGTGCGGTACGGCACCGGCTGGACGGCCACCGCGCACGGCACCAACTCGCGGATCCTCGCGATCAGCGGCAGCATGGTCTGCGGGCCGCGGTCGCAGTTCAGGCCGACGATCGCGGCTCCCTCGGCGGCCAGGATGCGGCACGCGTCGGCGTACTCGTAGCCGTCCCTGGTCAGGTCGGGCTGGGTCGGGGCAAGCGTCACCATCGCGGGCAACCCGAGCCCCTGGATGACCTCAAGCGCGATCAGCGCCTCGCCCAGGTAGTCGTTGGTTTCCGAGATGACGAAGTCCACGCCTTCCTCGGCCGCCCAGCCGAGCTGTTCGGCGTACATCGCCCGCACGGCATCACGGGTCGACGGATCGGAAGGATCGTAGGCCCAGGTGTTGCAGACGTTCCCGGCCACCAGCGCCCCGCCATCGGCATCACCATCAGCCCCGCCCTCGCGCGCGACGGCCC
>Ga0335075_10000975_pt1 | contig 48184 bp, 41 predicted proteins | sample Lox_Sample_24_FD_206723 | JGI IMG/M metagenome (GOLD analysis project Ga0335075, IMG submission 206723) | Soil microbial communities from Loxahatchee National Wildlife Refuge, Florida, United States - Lox_Sample_2.4 | ecosystem: Environmental > Terrestrial > Soil > Wetlands | place: USA... | reverse complement strand
GGGAGATGTGCAAATGCTGCTTTCAGCATTTGCAAGCTCGGTGGAAAAGTTCCGCCCTTTGGAACTTTTCCTCCGAGCGCCATCTTCCACGGCCCGCTCTCACCCACAAATTCTGCTATAGAGCCAATAAAAGGAAGCTGGATTGTTGATATCGGAGCGGAGCTCAGGTTGTAACGGTACTCTGCGCTTTCAGCTCTGCCCTCTGCTTCTTCAGGCCAGCAGAGGTCTGGACGCCAGAAAGCGCATCGCCGCCGTGTACGGTAGCGTGTCGGCGGCGGTGCACTGGCCGTCCTCGGTGCAGAGCCTAGACATGAGGGATTTGGCTGCGGTTCCAGTCGCCTCCTACGGCCTTGATGAGCAGCACGCTGGCGTCGAGTTGCCGGCGCAGGATGTCGATATCGTTGCGTTCGTTGTTGAGCGCGGTGGTTTGCGAGGTGACCACCTGGAGGTAGGTATCGACGCCTCCGCTATACCGATTCATGAAGAGCTGCAGGGTCTGTTCGGCCGCAGCACTTGCCTGATGCTGTTGCTGCGACTCGGTGGCGAGGACATGCAGCACCGCAAGATTGTCTTCCACCTGTTCAAAGGCATCGAGCGTCGTCTGGCGGTAATTGGCGACGGAGCTGTCGTAGCCGGCAAGCGCGGTTTCCTTGACGGCGCGGCGCCTGCCCGCGTCGAAGAGCGTCTCGGAGAAGTCCGGTCCCACGGCCCAGAAGCGGCTGGGCCAGGAGAGCCAGTTGAGGGCGGAGGTTCCCTGAAAGCCGGCGATGGCCGAGAGACTCAGGGTGGGATACCAGGCGGCCTCGGCGATACCGATCTGCTCGTTGGCGGCGGCCATGCGGCGCTCCGCGGCCGCGATATCGGGGCGGCGCTCGAGCAGGTCGGACGGGACGATGCGTGGAATCGCGGGCAGTCTGGGAGGAGCGACATCCAGCGGAGTGGGAGGCAGGCTGAATGCCGCGGGGGGCTTGCCGATGAGGATGGCGATCGCGTGCTCATAATCGGCGCGGCTTGCCGCGATATCGGTGTCCATGACCTGCGCGTCGTCGAGCTGCGTTTTCGCCTGCGCCACGTCGGACATGGGGGCAATGCCGCCGTTAAAGCGATTCTCCGTCAGTTGCAGCGCCTCTCCGTAGGCCTTCACGGTATCGTCCAGCAGTTTCTCGTCGGCATCCGCGCTGCGCAGCTCGAAGTAATCCATGGCGAGCTCGGCATGCAGGCTGAGGCGGACAGAAGCCACGTCGGCGGCGCTTGCCTGAGTCTCTTCCCGGGCCGCGGTCACGCTGCGGCGCACGCGTCCCCACAGGTCAAGTTCCCACGAGGATTCAAGCGGGAGTATGAAATTGCCCTCGCCGCCGTTGGTGCTGCTGGACAGGAAGTACGGCTGGTTGGCGGAGTCGCGCACAGCGCCGATGCCCGGATCAACGCCAATCGTGGGCGCTTCGAATGAGCGATTGTACTGAATGGCGGCATGTGCCTGGCGGTAGTTGGCCTCGGCCATCTTCAGCGTCTGATTCGCGCCATCGACCTGCCCTTCGAGCGCGTCGAGCTGCGGATCGCGATAGGCCTGCCACCAGGGTCCTCGCGCCGCGGCATCGGAAGGCGTCGCAATCGTCCATCCGTCGATCGGCTTCGCATTCAATGCCGGCGCTTCCTTAAAGGCGGGCGTCATGGGGACGGAGGGTGTCTTATAGTTCGGTCCTACCATACAGCCGGAGAGACAAACAACCGCGAAAGCAAGCGCGGGCAGCGGAATAAGCTGGAAAACCATGCAACTCTTCATCGCTGCCAACCCTTCGCAATCCGCACGGCCTGACCGGTTTCGACTGAATCGGAAGGATCGACAATGACCGCATCCGAGGGATTGAGACCGGAGACCACTTCCACGCTGCTGCCGTAATCATGACCGATGGCGATGGGCGTGAGCTGCACTTGGCCGTTGCGGACCACCGCGACGCGCAATCCTTCGGACCGAAAGAGCAGTGTATTGGCCGGAATCGTCACTGCCCCTTTGTCGGGCGGCACCGTAAAGTGCACGAAAACGTAGGCCCCGGGCCGCAGAAGCCCGGAGGAATTGTCGACATCGACCTCGACGTTGAGCGTGCGGGTAACAGGATTGATGGCGTCGGAGTTGCGGGCCACGGTTCCGATGAACTGACGGCCTGGATATTCGTCGAGCGTCAGCGTCACCTTCTCGCCGTCTCTGACTGCATTGCTGTAGACCTCGGGAACGGGGATAAACACGCGCAGGACGTTGATCGATGCGAGATCAAACAGCTCTTTCGGAGCGGAATTCTGTCCGGCATCGACGAGATCGCCAATATCGGTATTGCGCTGCGTGATAACGCCGTCGAACGGAGCATAGACACGCTCGTAGTCCTGCAGTTGCTGCAGGCGGCGGACGTTCGCTTCGCTGGAGGCGACCATCGCCTGTCGGGAAGCGAGTTCGCTGACCGCCTGATCCGTCGCCTGACGGGATACGGAGTTGGTCCTGAGCAGGTTTTGCCAGCGCGCCGCCGTGACCTGGGCCAACCGCAGATTGGCCTGCGCACTTTTTAGCTGGGCCTGAGCCTGCTGGAGTTGCTCATCCAGTTCAGGCGTCTCGATGACGGCGAGCAGATCTCCCTTTCTCACGTGCGCGCCGATGTCGTAATACCAGTTGCGCAGATAGCCGCTGGTGCGGGCGTAGACAGGAGTGTCGATCCAGGGCTGGGTGTTGCCGGGAAGAGAGATTTCCTGGCTCGCCGATCCCGTCGTCGGATACACAACAGCGACCTCCGGCACGGCCACGGCTTGCGTTGCCTGCACCAGCCGGGCCTCAGCCTCGGCGCGCGAGCGGATGCCGGAATGGATGGCCACGGCAAAGGCCGCCACGACCGCCAGCGTGACCAGGGCGCCCCGCCCGATGGCCATGTGCCGGGAGCGGGGCTTATCCTGAACCGCCTCGGTGGCAGCGGATGCCGCAGGGTCGGTCGTGGCCGGGGATTGATCTTTCGTCTCAGTCGTCATCGGGAACTCCGTTATAGCTACGAGTGTGCCGCCTCGGCGTTCGTGTCCTCAGCCAACTCCGCGGGGTCGGCGACGCCGCCGCCGTGAAGCAGGCTGAAAACGGCGGGCACAAATACAAGCGTGGCGACGGTTGCGCAGAGCAGGCCGCCAATGACAGCGCGCCCCAGGGGCGCATTCTCCTGGCCGCCGTCGCCCAGTCCCAGGGCCATCGGCACCATGCCGATGATCATGGCCAAAGCCGTCATCAGGACCGGGCGGAAGCGCGTGGCTCCGGCCTCGATGGCCGCGCGCACCGCGTTGCCGTGCTGGGTGAGCCGGTCGCGCGCGAACGAGACCACCAGGATGCTGTTGGCAGTCGCGACTCCCATGCACATGATGGCTCCCATCAGCGCTGGCACGCTGAGGGCGGTATGCGTGAAGAACAGAAACAGAACGATGCCGGCCAGCGCGGCGGGCAGCGCGGTGATGATGATGAATGGATCCAGCCAGGACTGAAAGTTGACCACGATGAGCATGTAGACAAGCACGATGGCAAAGGCGAGACCGGTCAGCAGCCCTTCATACGATCGGCGCATAGTCTGCTCCTGACCGCGAACTGTGATGAACGTGCCGCGCGGCAGGTGTTTACGGTCCTGCGCCACGACGCTTTCCACCGCGCGCGACACGGAGCCGAAGTCGCGGTCCTGCACGGCGCCGTAAACGTCGACCACTCGGCGAATGTTGTACTCGGAGATGATGGCCATCTCGTGCCCGCGCCGGATGCCGGCAACGTCGCCGAGAATTTCCGGAGTCTGATTTGCGCTGGCCGTGATGGGGATGTTCTCAAGGTCCTGAATCGACTGCATGCGGTACTGCGGGGTTTGCGCTACCAGGTTATAGGTGACGCCGTTGTGGTAGTTCAGGAAGAACATGGGCGTAATCTGGAGGCTTCCGCTGAGGGAATTCATGACGCTGTCGGCGATATCGGCCTCGCTGTAACCGCCCTGCTCGGCCTTGGTGCGATCCACATTCACATTGAGGGTGGGGTAATTGAAGGGCTGCTCCACACGCAGATCCACAAGGCCGGGCACCTGATGCAACTGCGAAAGAATGCGGTCTGCGATGGCATGGCTGGCATACACATCGCTGCCCTGGATCTGCACGTCGATAGGGGCGGGCAGGCCGAAGTTCAGAATCTGCGTAACCATGTCCGCGGGCAGGAAGTAGAACGTCACTCCAGGAAACTCGCGCGGCAGTATCCGGCGCAGGTCGCGAACGTAATTCGCCGTGGGACGGTGATTCGGCCGGAGCGAGACCAGCACATCGGCGCCATTGGCGCCGACGATGCCGGAGGTCAGGTGCATGGTATTCATGCCGCTGTAGGGCAGGCCGATGTTGTCGAGGATGTTGTCCAGCTCGCCGGGGGGGATCTCACGGCGAATGGAATCCTCCACCAGATCGCACAGGCGAGCCGTGTCTTCTATGCGCGTGCCGGTGGGGGCGCGCACATGCAGAATGAACTGGCCGCTGTCGGTGCTCGGGAAGAAGTTCTGCCCCAGCCATGGGATGAGAGCGAAGACCGACAGGCACCCCAGCAGGAAGAGCGGAATGAAAGCCTTGCGGTGCAGCACCACGCGGGTGAGCAACTGCCGGTAGTTCCCGCGCACCCGTTCGAACCCACGCTTGAACGCCCTCTGAAAAAGGGCCAACGGGTTGCGTGTGATTCTGGTGTGGTCCCTCACGCGCAGCAGGAACATGGCCAGGGTGGGCACCAGCGTTCGCGAAAGAACATAAGACGCCAGCATGGCGAAGACGACGGCCTCCGCGAGCGGAACAAACAGATAGTGCGCCACGCCGCCCAGCAGGAACATGGGCAGGAAGACGATGCAGATGCAAAGCGTCGAGACGAGTGCGGGCACGGCGATCTGAGCGGCGCCTTCGAGGATGGCCGTCTGGAGGGGCAGACCTTCTTCGATATAGCGCTCGATATTCTCGATCGTCACCGTGGCATCGTCCACCAGGATACCGACGGCGAGAGCCAGGCCGCCGAGGGTCATGATGTTGATGGTCTGGCCAACGAATCTCAGGACGATGACTGAGGTCAGAATGGAAAGCGGAATCGAGATCGCAATGATGAGTGTGCTGCGCCAGTTGCCCAGGAAGAGCAGGATCATCAGAGCGGTGAGAGCCGCGGCGATCACCGCTTCGCGAATGACGCCGTTCACGGCTCCGCGCACAAAGACCGACTGATCCGCCAGGGGGGTAATCTTCAACTGCGGGGGGACCATGGTTGCGATGCGTGGCAGCATAGCGCGCACGCCTTTCACCACGTTAAGCGTCGAAGCGGAGCCCGACTTGATGATGGTGATCAGCACGCCGCGGCGGCCGTCCTGGCGCACGATGTTCGTTTGCACGGCAAAGCCGTTGCTGACGGTGGCCACGTCTCGCAGATAGATGGTGGTGGGACCCACCTGCCTGATGGGGAGGTTATTGAGGGCCGCGATGGTGCGGGGTGCGGTGTTCATGCGGACGTCGTACTCGTCATGGCCAATCTTCGCCGTGCCGACGGGAAGGACGACGTTCTCCGCGTTCACCGCGTTCAGAACATCTATCGGTGAGATTCCCCTCGCCTGCATCAGGTTCTGATTCATGTTGATCATCACCTGAGGCGTCTTGCCACCGTAGGGCGACGGCACCACCGCGCCCGGAACCGTGATCAGTTGCGGGCGAATGTAGTTCGTCGCATAGTCCTGCAGTTGCTGTTCCGAGAGGCCAGGCCCGGAGAGGCTGAGTTGCAGCACGGGGACGCTCGAAGCGCTGAAGTTGATGATCTCCGGCGGCAGCGTGCCGGGCGGCAACTGGCGCAGCATAAACTGCGAGGCCGCGCTCACCTGCGAGTTGGCCAGGTCCAGTCCGGCCCCAGGCTGCAGGAAGATCTTAACGACGGACTGGCCGTTGTAATTCGTCGATTCGATGTGTTGAATGTTGTCGACCAGGGAGGTGAGCGCTTTCTCATACGGCTCTGTGAGCCGGCCTTCGATTTCCTCCGGATCGAGACCGGTGTATGTCCAGTTGACCGCGATCACCGGGATGTCGATGTTCGGGAAGATGTCGGTGGGTGTGCGCAGAATCACCAGCGGGCTCAGGAACAGAATCAGAAGCGCCAGAACGATGAACGTATAGGGTCGCGTCAGCGCGATTCTGACAATCCACATAGAGGTTCTCTTGTTTCCAGAGCGGTCGGGAAGGGTGCCGAGAGGCGCGATGCCAGCCGCTGCCTCAACCAGCGACTTGCAGACACTGGTTACATGAATGGATTCCGGCGCCGACGATAGGTTTCACAGGATATTCCGAATGACACCATCGGTGAAACCGATAAAATGAGCCTATGGAACTGCGTCACCTGCGCTATTTCTGCGCTGTTGCCGACTGGCAGGGGTTCAATCGTGCCGCAAATGCTTTGCGCATTTCGCAGTCGGCCATCAGCGAGCAGATTCTCGACCTGGAAGGCGAAATCGGCGCGCAACTGCTCAACCGTTCGCAACATCGCGTCAGTCTCACTCCGGCCGGGGAGAGCTTTCTCGAAGATGCTCGCAAGGTGCTTGCGGACGCGGACCGGGCCGTGGATCGGGCGCGGCGTTCGGCTCGCGGAGAGATCGGCAGCCTGAGAACTGCTTTTCTCGTGTGGGGCGCAAGTACGTTTTTACCCCGTGTTATCCGTGAATTCCGGCAGCAAAATCCGGGCGTGCGCCTGTCGCTGATGGAAATGCTGCCTGCCGCCCAGTCTGAAGCGCTGCTCAGCGGCTCGCTGGACGTTGGCTTCACGCGGCAGCTGCAGCCTCCTTACGTCACCAGGCTTCGTTCCGAAACTCTTTATCGCGATCCTCTCATCGCGGTGCTGCCCAGCGAACATACCCTCGCCCAGGGCCCCCTGGCGCTGCGCCAACTCGCAAACGAATCGTTTGTGCTCTGCGAACGTGAGATTTCTCCGGTTCTCTTCGACAGGATCACGTCGCTGTGCGAGCAGGCGGGATTCTCGCCCAGAATTATCCAGACGTCGAATGTCCTATCGAGCGTGCTGGCACTGGTGGAGTCCGGAGAAGGCGTGACGCTGATCCCCTCCAGCCTGCGCCAGGTTCGCTTCAGCGACCTGGCCTTTTGTCCTCTGACTGAACCGCGAGGCACGGTCGAACTGGTGATGGCCTGGTCGCCGGAGCGTGAGGGGGCCGTCCAAAAGGCATTTTTAGACTTCGTCCGGTCCAGAAAAAAGTTTATTCGGAGCTCGATCAGAAGCTGAACTGACGCGCAGCGGGATGCTCTCGGGTTTACAGTGAATCCGATGCTGGAAATCTAGTCTTGTTGAGTCACGACGAATGTGAAACCCAAAGATAGGCCACCCTGGTTACAGCTCGGGCGTGGAATATTGGAGTATCCTGTCCGTGATGACAAGGCGGTCGATATCGGGTCCCCAGACCCTATAGACCGAATCGACCGTCTGCCGACGAGTTGAGATCTCAGGCCACCAGAGCCTCGCATCAGAGCCCTTTCCACGAGTTGACATTTGCTTGGTGTACGAAAAACGGCGTAAAGAAGGCCGAGGCATATCGGGAATGAGGAGGTAGCCGCCAATGGCAACCATAGAGACCAGCATGATGCGGAGCAGCGGCTTCGATGTCGTTGGCGATATCCCGTGGGGCTCGCACTTTTGCCTCTTCTACGATACGAAAGAGGACCTGCTCGAAACGTTAGCGTGCTACTTCTGGGTTGGACTGCAGAGCCAGGAGTTCTGTTTATGGGTTGTCGCCCCCCCGGTAACAAAGGACGACGCGCTGCAAGCGCTCCGGCAGGCTGCCCCGGGTTCTGATCGCTATGTGCTGGACGGCAGCATCGAGATAGTCTCAGCTCGGGATGTGTATCTGCCGGACGGCACATTTAACCTGGACAGAACGATTGCCGGCTGGATTGCGACGCTGCCGCGCGCCTTCTCCAGAGGTTACGTCGGGGTCAGACTAGCGGCCGATACCGCGTGGCTCGAAAGCAAACACTGGAAGGACTTCTGTGAATACGAAGACTCCGTCAATGGGGCCATAGCGAATCAATGTTTCACAGCGTTGTGCACCTACCCGCTGGCTGCATGCGGATCTGCAGAAATCCTGGATGTCGTACGCACTCATCAGTTTGCAGTAGCGAAGCGGCAAGGCAGCTGGGACATCATCGAAACCGCGGGCCACAAGATGGCTAAGGCAGAAATCAGGCGCTTGAATGAGGAGCTTGAACAGCGGGTAATAGAGCGAACCAGCCAGCTGGCGGTTGCAAACGATCAGCTGACCAGGGAAATAGCAGATCGTCAGCGAGCTGAGAACGCGCTGCGACGGACGGAAGCCTATCTGGTAGATGCGCAAAGGCTGGCCTATAGCGGCAGCTGGGCATGGGACGTATTGACCAGGGAGGTGATTCATTGGTCTCCCGAGTGCTTTCGCGTATATGGGTTCGATCAGAAAAGTGGATTACCCTCCCTGGAACAATGGAACCAACGTATTCATCCGGAAGATCGACCCAGGAGGCAGCAGGCGATCGAAGAGGCGATTCTTCAGAGAGCAGATTTCGATATCGAGTATCGAATCGTTCTTCCGGACCAAACGATCAGGTATGTCCACAGCATCGCCCATCCTGTTTTCGGCGCCTCCGGGGACGTTATTGAATTCGTGGGGACCGCGATGGACATCACCGAGCGAAAGCGAGCGGATGAGGAGCGAGAAAGGGTGCTGCAGCTCCAGGCGGATCTCGAGCATGTAAACCGCATCAGCACGCTCGGTGAACTCGCTGCTTCGCTGTCTCATGAGCTGAAACAGCCCATTACCGCCTCGATTACGAACGCCAGGACCTGCATGCGCTGGCTGATGCGCGACGAGCCGCAGGTGGAGAAGGCACGCGAAGCAGCCATGAGGATCGTGGAGGACGGTAGCCGAGCGGCAGGAATCATCGACCATCTGAGGTCCTTCTATAAAAAGGGCGCTCCCCCAGAGCGGGAACCGATCGACGTGAACGATGTGATGCGCGAGATGCTTGGGCTTCTGCGCAGCGAGGCGAACCGCTATTCGATTTCTATGCGCACGGAGCTGGCGGGCCGACTTCCTAAAGTCACGGCAGATCGAGTCCAGCTGCAACAGGTATTCATGAACCTGATGCTCAATGCCATTGAGGCCATGAAGGACACACCGGGCGAACTTACCATCAAGTCGGAACTGGGCCCGGACGGATACGTGGTCATCTCGGTAAGGGATACGGGGCCAGGGCTTCCGGACGGAAAGGCAGACGAGATTTTCAGCGCCTTCTTCACCACCAAGCCACAGGGCTCGGGCCTGGGCCTTGCAATCAGCCGCTCCATCGTCGCATCACACGGCGGTCGTTTGTGGGCGACTGCGAACGAGGAACGAGGTGCGACGTTTTGTTTTACTCTGCCGACGCAAACTGTCCAGTCACGTGAGCCCTTACTCGACGGATGAATTCAGGCGACCTCGAGTTCCTGTTGGGCGGTAAACGGACCGCTTCCGGCGCCTGTTTTTCTGAGGGCTCTCGCAATTTCGTCCAGATCCGCCGGGCTCAGTTCCAAATCGGCTCCGTCAATCCAGCCATTGACCTGTTCAGGGCTGCGGGCTCCAACAATGGCCGCAGTGACACCAGTCCAGCTCAGCGTCCAGGCGATGGCAACCACCGAGACCGAGGTTTCGTAGCGACGCGCGATGGACAACAACGCATCCCGCAAAGCCAGATTACGATCGAGCTGTGGAGAGTTGAACTCGGGGGAACGGCGCCGCCAGTCATCGTCCGCCATGCGAGCCACCCTGTCCGCGCTGAAGCCGTCGGTGAGCAATCCTGATTGCAGGGGGCTGTAGCAGATCACCCCGGTGCCGTGCGTGTGACACCAGGGGATCTCCTGAGCGGCATATTCGCGACGAATCAAAGAGAAGGGCGGCTGCAGAGAATCCACATGATAGACGGCATCGCAGCGGGCCAGCAGTTCAACTCCGAAGTTGGACACGCCACCCAGCCTTACTTTGCCTTCTTCAATCAGTCGCTGCATTTCAGCCCACGAGTCTTCGACGGGCGTTCCGGTCTTGTCCGGCCAATGGAACTGGTAGAGGTCAATCCGCTCAACGCCGAGTCGCCGCAACGAGGCCTCGCACTCAGCGCGCACCGATTCCGGTTTGAGAACCTGCCGCGGCTCCTGCATAGGACTCCGCTCGTCCCAGATCATTCCGCATTTCGTGAAGACGAAGGGCCGGTCCGACCGAGGTATGGAGCGAAGGAACTGTCCGACAACCTGTTCGGAATGGCCCAGCCCATACACTGCGGCTGTATCGATCCAGTTGATCCCCAGGTCGATGGCTCGGCGCATCGCGCGCTTTGAGGCGGTGTCGTCCTGCGGTCCCCATCCGAACGACCACCCGCCACCACCGATCGCCCAGGCTCCAAATCCAACCGTCGTGATTTGCAGTCCGCTCGAACCCAGCGGACGCCTGCTGATTGCCATGATTCCCCCCGAAAACTATCTTTCTTCCGTCAGCTACACAGCCGGTGACGTGCAATTCTCCTGCCAATCACGGACAGAGTGGTTTCTCCATGATGGCGAAGGAATCAGTGGCGTGAGCCGATTGACCCAACTGTCAGGGTTCTGCGCCAGGATATTGACAGCCTGACCGCCCCTTGACGGAGCAATCGATATCACGGTGCTCGGGTTCTTCCGGAAATCCCGGTCCTTTGTCGTCCGAGGTGCGAACGGGGATGGAACGGCGATTGCAATGGCTGTCTAGAGGAGCTTCCGAAAGATGGATACGCAGACTTTCACCTTCGCTGCCTCGAAGTTTGTCCCGGTGGCCGTCGGGTTCTTCGGACTTGCCACCGGGTATCTCATCTGGGGTGGACAGGCGCTGTTCGGATTTCCCACCGCCAGCCCGGATGTCAACAGGACCATGGGGATGTGGGGTTTCTGGATGCCGGGATTCATGCAGTTCATCGCAGGCACCTACCTCCTGGTTGGACTGACCTGGTTCAATGTGTTCGGAAATATGGCACCGATCTATATGGCCGGTCTGGCCTTCACCGCGTACGGCGTCCATTGGTTCGCAATGGCGCATCGCCGGTACATCGGCTCCAGCGCGCAGCCGGATGGCTGGATGGCGATCGCTTTTCTTTTCATCAGCGTTCTTGGCGCCGACGTCTTCGGGCGTGCCGGCGACATCCCGGTGATGATCGTCTTCATCGGGCTGATCCTGGTCTATGCCGCGGAAATTCCTGCGCGGCTGCTTTCCTGGGAGGCCGGCGCCCGGCTGGTGGGTTTCTTCCAATTTGTTACCGGGATCTGGCTGATGTACTGCACCTATGCTATTACCGTGAACCTTGCTCTCGGGGCAAAAGCATGGGTATAGATCCATTACCGGCAGCAACCATCTAACTCGCGTATGGACCTGATTCGATTGGCGACGGCTGATTCCGAAGCGAACGAAACAAGCCGTGCCGTTGTCCACGTGCCAGTGAACAAGATGACTGGGGTGGAGACGCGTCCGGCTCGGGAGGCGCTCGCCGTCGAGGAGCCGCTTGAGATCCGGCTGGTGCAGGGGCCGTCCCATCGTCGAGCGACAAAATCGATCTCGGTCACCATGCGTACGCCCGGTTACGATTACGAGCTTGCCGCGGGGTTCCTGATGACGGAAGGCGTGGTCCACGATGTGCTCGACATCCAGCGAATCGTCTATGCCGTCGAGACTTCCAGGCCGGCTGAAACAGCAGAAGGCAGTGATGGCGATTGGTTCTACCAGCCGCGAAGAAATATCGTGCAGGTCGAACTGGCGCCGGATGTTTCGGTGAGCCTCGCGAACCTGGAGCGAAACTTCTACACCACCTCCAGCTGCGGAGTATGCGGAAAGGCATCGCTGCTGGCATTGCGGACGGTATGCCCGCCGCGAATGAAGAATACGTTCTCGATCGATGCGAAGGTGCTTTACACCCTGCCAGCGCGATTGCGCGAGGCGCAAAGCGTCTTCGACCGTACGGGCGGGCTGCACGGAGCAGGGCTGTTCGATGCCGAGGGAACGCTGCTCGCCATGCGTGAAGACGTCGGGCGCCACAATGCAGTCGACAAACTTCTGGGCGCCCAATTTCTTGAGGATCGCACACCTCTGCACGATCGCCTGCTCCTGCTCTCGGGTCGCGCGAGCTTTGAGCTGCTGCAGAAAGCGGTGATGGGCGGCATCTCCATGGTCGCCGCGATCGGCGCTCCTTCGAGTCTCGCCGTCTGGGTCGCGCAGGAATTCGACGTGCCCCTTGCCGGATTCCTGCGCGACGGCCACATGAACATCTATTACGGAGCCGATCGCATCAGGAGGGAAACACCCTCACGGGAAGAGGTGCAGGCATGAAACTTCGCATGACGGGGAACTCGGTACGACTGCGGGTTGGGCGGTCGGAACTAGCGCGCTTTCTGCAGGAAGGCCATATCGAAGAGACGATCCGCTTCGCTCCGCCGCCCCACGGCACCTTCACCTGGGCTCTCGAGCTGGGTCCTCCAGGAAGCGCCAAAGCAGCAGTGCGCTATGTGCCGTGCGATCTTGCGGTGGTGGTTACTCTTGAACAGGTGGATCTCTGGCGAGAGGGAGATCCGGTCGGAATCTATTCCAAAGTTGATCTCGGGGACGGGAGGAAACTGGAGCTCATCGTGGAAAAGGACTTTGCCTGTCTCGACGGCCGCGACAGCGAAGAGGTGGATACTTTCGCGAATCCGAGCATGGCGGCCAACTGCCAGGTGGGGTAAGATCGCCAGACGTGGTGCCCGGCTGGCACTGGTTGCATCCATGAAAAACGGTTCAATGCTGAATCCTTCCTGTCCGTCTGGAATCTCTCCATTCGGAACAGTTCTCTGCCGATAGCCAATAGTTCGATCCTTTGAAAGGAATGTCTATGACAACCAGGAGCAAACTTGAATCCCTTCAGAGAGCGCCGTTAGCAACGCCGAGCGATCTTGAGCCCGAGGCAGTTAAGGACATTACCGGGGCGCTCAATGCTTTGCTTGCGGACGTATTCGCTCTCTACCTCAAGACAAAGAGCTTTCACTGGCACATCAGCGGGCCACATTTTCGGGACTATCATCTTCTTCTCGACGATCACGGAGATCAGATCTTTGCCATGACCGACGATATCGCGGAGCGTGTCCGCAAGATCGGCGGGATCACGATTCATTCGATCGGGCACATTGCTCGCCTGCAGCGGATTCGCGACAACGACGCCGAATACATCGATCCAGCCGATATGCTGAGCGAGCTTCGTGAGGATGAAAAGGCTCTGGTCATGAGTATGCGCGCGGTTCACACGCTTTGCGACGGCGCGGGCGACGTTGCCACCGCCAGCCTGCTGGAAAACTGGATCGACCAGGGCCAGCGCCGAGTTTGGTTCCTGTTCGAGACCACCCGCCACTGATATTTCTGAACGTCAAGTATGTCTCTGTGCGCCGCCGCACTCGATGAGACGACGGACCAGGGAAATGGTGGCTTCGACGGAAATTGCGACGGTTCTGGAACGGGTGTTCTTTGCTCGTGCGGAAGTGTCGGAGTTATTCTTCGGACAAGTGTGGGTTGACTTTCGGTTGTTGAGGGGGCAGACCAGCGATGACACAGAGCAGCGCGAGCGCCGGCCTCTCGAACAACAGCGAAATTCTCGCCGCCGGGACAGTGGCCCCGAATTTTACGCTGCACGCAACGCCCGATCAGACCCTGACTTTGAGCGAGCTCCGAGGCCGTCCGGTGATTTTGGCGTTTTATCCCGCGGACTGGAGCCCGGTATGCGGTGACCAGATGGCTCTCTACAATGAGATCCTCCCGGAGTTTCAAAAGTTTGGCGCGGAACTGCTGGGTGTTTCTGTGGACGGGGTTTGGTGCCACGCAGCATTTGCGGAAGATCGTCGTTTGCATTTTCCACTGCTCGCCGATTTTGAGCCCAAGGGAGCCGTGGCCCGGCAATACGGCGCGTATCGAGAGGCAGACGGTGTCAGCGAGCGTGCCCTGTTCGTTATCGACAGGAATGGAGTGATCTCCTGGAGCTATTGCTCGCCGATTGCTGTGAATCCCGGTGCGGACGGCATTCTGCAGGCGCTTGAGGGTCTGCCGAAGTAGGAGGAGCGTGTGGCCAAACTTACGGTGCCCATCACCGCCGAAGATCATGTCCAGGGCCCTGAAGACGCGGATGTGACTGTGGTCGAATATGGCGACTACGAGTGTCCGCACTGCGGACGCGCATACCCCATCGTCCAGCAGGTTCAGAAGAAGTTTGGCGAACAGCTCCGATTTGCGTTTCGCAATTTTCCCCTGGGTCAAATGCATCCTCACGCCGAGGCTGCGGCCGAGGTCGCGGAATTCGCCGGCGTACACGGCAAGTTCTGGGAGATGCACGATCAGTTGTTTGAAAATCAGGAACACCTGGGGGAAGGGCTATTCCTGGCGCTCGCCAAAGAGCTCAGGCTATCCACCAGCGCCATGCGTCAGGCACTGGAGCAGAAGACGTTCCAGACTCGTGTGCGCGCCGACTTCACCAGTGGCATCCAGAGCGGAGTGAACGGAACACCGACGTTTTTTATCAACGGACTTCGGCACAATGGCTCATTTGACTTTGACGCGCTGGTTTCTGCGATTCAGCAGGCCATGATCGCGGCGAGAAGGGCCTAAAGAGCGCCCAAGCGTGCGCTTCTTGGAAACGCTGAGTGGGGAATCAGCCGTCGCCTCAGAGTCTCCGGGAACTTGAGCACGAAGACTCGCCCGACGGACGACTTTCCGTGAGCACGGGGAGTCCGGGCAGCGGCGGCAAAATGCTTCGGCCGGGGGGCTGTCGATGATGTGGCACTGTCTGAAACCGATGTCTGGTTTCTGACACTGGAATCGACGGCTTTTGAACCACCACAGAGCCCGATCCGCATGCGATCTGCCATCCGGCGGAAGTCGCTTCCAAACCTGCAGAGTTTAGGCTCATTCGAATCGGACAAGTGTCGGATCAGTGTCTGGTCCTGACAGGTCTCGTCCCTCTGCAACCGTCGTTGCAACCGTTCCCCCCATTTCCACCACGCATAACACTCGTCCAGGTGCGAAACGTCATATGGTCACGGAATTGCTGATAGACAGAGCAACCGGCCGCAAACGGCCTGCGATCACATCGCGGCCAGGATGACACAGGAAAGACAGCCGAGGATTGCAGCATGGTCAGCGATTCAGGAGGGTCTGCGAGTGAACAAGCGACTTACACACCGGATCGTTGCTAACACGAGGTGCGACTACGCAACCTGTAACGATATTTGCAGGTCCTTTGCAGAGAATGTCACACAGTTCTACCTGCTGTCCTTTTTATTGACAGCCAGTTCGGATAGGGCAGAGCAGTGCTTCGCAGGTGGTCTTGATGACTGCGTGAACGGCGTCGCGGTATTTCAGGGATGGGTAGACTGCTGGGCGCGCCGAGTCATCGTCCGCCGGGCGATTCAGATGATTCAGCCCCGACCCGGCGACGCAGCGCCGAGAAGGCGGGCCGTCCGTTCGGAAGATGAAGACAGCGTCGCGCGGTGTGGTTTGCAGGAGGCACAGTTTGCAGGCGTCCTTGCGCTGAAGGACTTCGAGCGCTTTGCGTTTGTCCTGTCCGTCCTGGAAGGATATCCCGATGGGAGCTGCGCCGCTCTGTTAGGAACTTCGCGACAGGAGGTGGGGAAGGCCCGGCTTCGCGCTCTCCAGCACCTGGCCAGCATCTGCTCGTCGCAGGTGGCCTGTTTGTCCTGACCCTTCTCAGCCCCAGAGCAAGAACTCAGCCGCTTGCGGATCTCTGGACGATTCATCATTGCGGCTGAAGTGCAGATAGTGCGTATGGCTACACGCGCACGGAGAGGAAACAGAACCATGATTCAGCTTGCGGATGCGCGGCGTATCATCGCCGCCGCTGAAAAGAAGGCGGTCGAGATAGGGCAGCCCATGAACGTCGCCGTGGTCGATGAAGGCGGCAACCTCATCGCCTTTGAGCGGATGGCAAATGCGTGGCTCGGATCGATCGACATCGCTCAGAAGAAGGCCTGGACCTCTCGAGCTTTCGATATCACCACCAAAGACCTGGGTGCGAATTCCCAGTCCGGAGACCAATTCTTCGGAATTCACGCTTCGAATAACGGCAAGGTCATGATCTTTGCCGGCGGAATTCCCCTCAGGAAGGATGGCAAGATCGTCGGCGCCATAGGAATCTCGGGCGGCAGCGGGGAGCAGGATCACGCCGTCGCGGAGGCTGGCGCCTCGGCACTTTGAGCCTGGCCATCGTGCAGTGGGCCTCAGGCTGGTTTCTCGATCCATCCCGCCATCGCGGAGTGATCCTGACGCAGCTGAAACACCAACACGCCTTCACAACAGGAAAGGAAATCTTATGGCGTCCAATCGCGGAGTCGTCTTTCTGGGTCCCAACCATGTTGAAGTTCAATCGATCGACTATCCCAAACTCGAAAATCCGGCAGGTAAGAAGATCAATCACGGTGTGATCCTGAAAGTCGTCTCCACGAACATCTGTGGCTCCGACCAGCACATGGTCCGCGGGCGCACCACTGCGCCCACCGGCATGGTCCTCGGCCACGAGATTACCGGCGAAGTCATCGAACTCGGCTCCGACGTCGAGTACATCAAGAAGGGAGACCTCGTTACCGTTCCCTTCAACGTCGCCTGCGGCCGCTGCCGCACCTGCCGCTCCGAGGAAACCGGAGTCTGCCTTAACGTCAATCCTGGCCGCGCCGGCGGAGCCTACGGCTACGTCGACATGGGTGGCTGGATCGGCGGGCAGGCCGAGTACGTCATGGTTCCCTACGCTGATTTCAACCTCATCCCGTTCCCAGACAAGGCCCAGGCCATGGCCAGGATCAGGGACCTCACCATGCTCACTGACATCCTTCCCACCGGCTTCCACGGGGCGATCAACGCCGGCGTCGGCGTTGGATCCACCGTCTACGTTGCCGGCGCAGGGCCGGTCGGCATGGCTTCCGCAGCCTCTGCTCACATCCTCGGTGCTGCAGTCGTCCTGGTCGGCGACATGAATGCTGAGCGCCTCGCGCACGTCAAAGCTGTCGGCTATGAACCGATCGACCTAACCAGGGATGCGTCGATCGAGGAGCAAATCGCCCAGATCCTCGGCAAGCCCGAGGTCGACTCGGCCATTGACGCGGTTGGGTTCGAGGCGAAATCGCATGGACACAACGCGACGGAAGCGCCGGCAGCGGTTCTGAATTCGCTCATGTCCATCACCCGCGCCGCCGGCTCGATCGGCATTCCCGGCCTCTATGTCACCGAGGATCCTGGCGCAAAGGACAAGGCTGCGCAAACCGGAAACCTGAGCATGCGCTTCGGCCTGGGATGGGCGAAGTCGCACCGCTTCTTCACCGGTCAAACCCCCGTCCTCAAATACAATCGGCAGCTCATGCAGGCCATCCTGCACGACCGCCTGCCCATCGCGAAGATCGTCAACGCAACCGTCATTACCCTCGACGGTGCTCCGGAGGGCTACAAGGACTTCGACAAAGGAGCAGCGAAAAAGTTCGTGATCGACCCTCACAATCTGATCAATACCGCGGCCTGATGGACTGAGTTACGGCAGGGCCCCGCTTCAGGGAATCCTGTCGTAACGGGCCGCCCACAACCCCTGCGGAAGGAGTAATGTCGTCCTGCGACTCCAGCCAGAATGCTGCTCACTCCGGAGAATCATTCGCTGCCGTTGATCGACCACCGATTTCTGCAAATGATGTCTCCTCCCCAGAGGGGAATGCGATCGGAACTCAATTGCAGACACGGTAGATCTGACGCGTTGCGAATCTTCTTTGAAGCTCGGTCCCAAAGCCGAGAGGATTGTGCTGAAGCGAAGAAATCTCTCGAAAAGAAGTGAGCGAAGGAGAAAACCAGTGTCAGAACAGAAGCAGGTATTGGGTATTCATTCAGCAGCACAGTCTCATGTGGAGGAGGCGCAGGCTCAGGAGATTCCGCAGTGCGAGTAGATCATTGTGCTGACAAGGAGCAACGGATCGAGCCGGCCGGGCACTGCTTCTTCCGCGTCGCCCATCCCAACCAGTTGATGGGAGAGCTTTCGCGCTGCGACAACGTCCGCCCGACGGCACTCAAGCACGCCGGCACACTCTTCTTCGTCATAACCTTCCAGAACCGTCAGCACGTAGACAAAGCGTTCAAACGTCCCCAGCGCTGTAATCACGGCGAATGGCTGATGACCTGGCGCACGCAGAGGCCGTGTCCCGGTGGGCATCGTCCAGCAATACGACGCCTTCACCCTCGGATTCACAGACTGAACTGCGCGCTCGATCACAGCGTGTCTTCCCTTGTCCCTCATCCAGTCGATCAGGTTGGGTGTGCTGCTGTTCAGGTACTCATCCATTGCGCTCAACATGCATTGTTCGGCGGTCTCCTTGTCGGCGGTAAGCATGACTGCCAGGAGATACAACTCCGCCATCTTGTCGACCCACATTTCCGCGACACAGGCCGCTGCTACATTTGGACGGCTCCCTTCTGCGCCTGGCACTGCTGACAAACTGACGATCATCGACCCCTCCTTCAGGGACGTCTCCCGTGAATACCTGGCAGAGCGGATACACTCGATTAACTTTCGGGCTGCGGGCCAGTTTGATCCGACTTCCAGTACCGGGGTCGGCGCGCGAGTGCCGTAGTTGTGTGGTCACCTCTCTCACCCGCTGATCCAGCTCGATAACAGACCATCCACTGAAAATGCGCCAGCACCTTCCACAATGATGACAACGGCCAGTGCAACGGCGAGCAGGTGGTACTCCATGCCGTGCCCTTTCCTGTCGCCAAACCAGTTCATGAAAAGGCCGTACCTCCCGTGCACCATGACAATTGCCGCGAGCATGTTGACGGCGATGCCGAGCGCGCTGAGGCGCGCAAGAAATCCAAGGATGAGCGCCGCACCACCGAGGAGTTCAGCCCCCACGGCGGCGAGACCCAGGATTGGCGGGAGACCCACATGCTCCTTTAAACCGCGCAGTGTCTGCCGCAATCCCGATCCGCCAAACCATCCGAACACCTTTTGCGAGCCGTGCGCGAAGAAAATGATGCCGAGAATGATGCGGGCGAGAGTTAGAGCCCAATTCTGATCTGTCGTCAGGATCTGAAACAACATGCTGTCTCCCACTTTCCAGGTCGGCGTTCGCGTGGCGGTAGCGTAGCTGCAATCCGCGTGCCAATTCCCGGGTTCCGGTCTGCGCATGAAAACAGGGCGGCAAAGAGTAAGGAGCGTAGTTCTGCCGCGGGGCAATAGAGCACGGGGATAACAATGTCGTCTGAATGCGTGGAGTTTGGAAGAGATACAAGAGTGGCGGCCATGTGACTTTCGCCGCGAACCATGGTGTCAAATGCCTGACATTTCGGAGTTCTGGTCGCCCGGCGTCCGTTGGCTGCCCTTCTCAAGAGCCTCCGTCCGGCCGAATTATCCGGAATGTCATGCTGTGGTCATTCGATTGCTTCCAGAGGGAGCGAGGCAGTCCGTCGCCGTAAGCATGGCGTCGTAAGGGATTCGCCGGGAATCGGTATGAGCCCCGCGTCATCGCTTCAGCCATCCGAATGTAGCGGTAACTCGTGGGGTATATGTCTCGGCTTTCTTTCTCTGCCACATTAATTTCGCTATTTACCCTCCTGTGTATTGGTACGCTGGCGTTCGCACAGAAAGAGGACACTCCGCCAGATAAGGTGCAATATCTCTCAATTCCGGGTCTGCCTGACTGGATTAGCTTTGACTGGGAACTGCGCGGCCGGACTGAGGCGGATACGGCAACCCAGTATCAGGCGGGGAACTTTCAGATGTATGAACTCACCCGCGTTCGCGGGGGCCTTGCTGTGCGGCCGACGAAGTGGTTCTCCGCCTATGCGCAGTTTCACGATCTGCACGCGCTCAATCTGCCTGTGGCGGATGCGCTCCCGAACATGAGAGACACGTTCGATCTGCGGCAGGCGTACTTTACGCTGCACAAGTCTTCGATCATGCTCATGCCGGGCAGACAGGAACTGCGGTTCGGCGAAGAGCGGCTCATCGGCATCAGCGACTGGACCAACGACAGCCGCACGTTTGACGTTATTCACGCGCGTCTGGGCAGCTCAGAAAACCGGCTGGACCTTTTCAGCGGTTCCGTTGTAAAGATATTTCCGACAAGTTTCGACAGGCCCGCGGGTGGCTTCTATCTACACGGCGCCTACGTGACGCTGACCACACTTGTCCCCCACATGAGGCTTGAGCCCTTTGTGCTGCTCAAAACATCTCCTGTGAAGAGTCTGCAGGACGAGACCGGCAGAGAGGTTCTGGTGGCTCCTGGAATTCGCGTGGCCGGGCATCTTCCGGCCGGCTTCGACTACGACGTGCAGGGTACGATCGAACGGGGCAGCTATGTCAACGACACCATCCACGCGGGCGCGGGCTATGTGCTGGCGGGGTACACCGCGAAGTGGATACCCTGGTCTCCGCACCTGGAGCCGGAGTACGATTACGCGACCGGGAATCCGCACCGCAACCCTCTGCGCGTGAGCACCTTCGATCAGTTTTATCCCAGCAACCACAACGTCTTCGGCCTCACTGACCTTTTCGGCTGGGAAAACATCAAACAAAGGCGGCTCAACCTGGATCTGCGGCCAAATAGGAGTTGGAACTTGCTTTTTCAGGGTGAGTCCCTGCATGCGGCAACGCCTATGGATAACGTTGTCAACGGGTCGGCTGACGTCCTGGTAGCTCCTCCGGCCGGAGGGTTTCGCAGCGATGATATTGGATCCGAGTTCGATGCCTCGCTGGGATATGCATCCCGATACCACCTGCTGTTCAATGCGGGCTTGGGCCATTTCTGGCCTGGAGCTCTGATGGCCGCAAACAACCATGGTGCCCCAATAACGCTCACGTATTTCCAGATCACTCATCTCATGAGGTGGTCGAAAAAAGGAACGCCAGGCTCTCCGTGACAAGCAGTAGAGGACCAGGTTCGTATTTTGGCGTCGTCAGTTGCCAGCGGATTTATCGAGGGCAAAGCGACCGAGACGGAAACATACAACTTATCGTTCTGCAGGAGGAACAGGGACATGGCCACAGAAGAGACAGGAACTGTAGCAGGCGAAAGAGTCGGACCGGGCAATCGTGCAACAGAAGCCGAGTCTGAGACGACGCAGAGTCGGCCCGATGGCCTCAGCCGGCGAGCGTTTGTCGGCGCGGCCGCCATGGCCAGTGCGGCCCTGATAACTGCGCCGGCCGCGTTCGGCCAGACCCGCGGCGAGCTGGAAGCTGGACGTACCGACGACTACGCCAGCGATCCCGGGCCGGAGAACGAAGCGCTGCTTGCGCTCAATCCCGACCCTAACCTGCCCCCGTTTACGGACCGTGGCAGTCTGCCGCCATTCTGGTACGGGTTCGACCTGACGCCGAAGCGCCTGCAGGGCGGTGGCTGGACCCATCAGGTGACACAACGCGAGCTTCCACTGTCCACGGACCTCGCTGGCGTCGACATGCGTCTGACCGCAGGATCGTTCCGCGAACTGCACTGGCATCTGGCTGACGAGTGGGCCATTATGCTGACCGGCAAGGCTCGCGTCAGCGTGATGCAGCCGAGTGGAAAGATGTTCCTCGACGATATTCAGAAGGGGGATCTCTGGTATTTTCCCGCAGGTTACCCTCACTCGATTCAGGGGCTGGAGGGGCCCGGTTGCGAGTTCCTGCTGGTCTTCGACCAGGGCGATTTCTCAGAAGACGATACTTTTCTTATGTCCGACGTGCTGGCCCACATTCCGCCGGAAGTCATCCAGAAAAATATGGGCTGGTCGCGCCAGGAATGGGATCGGCTTCCGCAGAATGCGCTCTATATCTTTCCCGCCGAGCTGCCCGGGCCTCTGGAGGACGACAAACGCTTTCTCGGCTCGCGCCTCGAAACCGAAAATCGGTACACCTTTCACGGCGCCATGACCATGAAGCCGCTCGCGGAGACCGCCGGCGGAGCGGCGCGGGTTATCGACTCGACGAACTTTCCCGTCTCCAAAAATGTTGCAACGGGCATCGTGACCCTCAAACCGGGCGGCCTTCGCGAGCTGCACTGGCACCCCAACGGCAGCGAGTGGCAATACTGGATTCAGGGCAAAGGCCGCATGACCGTTACGATGACTGGCGGCCGGGCCCGTACCGTGGATTTCAACGCGGGCGATGTGGGCTTCGTGCCCAGCATGGCCGCGCATTACATTGAAAACACCGGCACCGAAGATGTCATTTTCCTCGAGATGTTTAAGACACCGCAGTACCAGAGCATCTCAATGAACGAATGGATCTCAAGAATGCCGGATCGAATGGCTCAGGCTCATCTGAAGCTGCCGGTCTCCACGATTCGCCGGACTCCGGGAGGCCAATACGTGGTCCTGCCGAAATAGCGCCATCCGTGGCGGAAGGTTCACGAGGACCTCCCGCCACGGCACACAAAGGGCGGGACATCTCGCCGGAAGCTGGAGAGCTCGATTGTGGTTCGGGAGGATGACGGTTCCAGTGCGCGGCTCGGTCCCGGAGCTTGGCCACCTGGATCGCGCGGTGGCTCCGCTTCCACGCACGCGCCCTGCTGCGGCGCGCCTCTTACGCGGCCTCGCAAGCGCTGTGATTTGGATGAGTCCAGTTGCGGGCTCCGGCCAGACGAGACATCCCGGGAGACGCCTGGACGGCGCGAGATTTGGGTGCGAGGCGCTTGTTTGCGGGCTCCGCTGCTTCGTGGTGAGGGCCTGTGCCGGCTCCCCGGCTCCGGGGAGACACACTGGATTTCAGTTTCTCGCGAAGGGCCAAACGGCCACGAAGCCGACGAGACTTCAGCGCGCTTGTACTGATTCCGAGCACAAGAGCTGCGGCGATCGTCGACTGCTCCTCCAGGTCACACAGTCGCAAAGCGTCGCGCGCTCCGGGTTCGAGGCGATCCATCGCGGCAAGCAGCAAGCGTCTCGATTCGACTTGCGAGCAGGTGATCTCGGGGTCAGGACGCCGGTCCATGAACTCCGGCGGCGGCATGTCTGCGGTTTCTCCGGTGCAGAGCTCGTTCATGGACACCTCGCGGGATCTCAGGGCTTTGCGGCGCCACATCCGCGCTTCATTCATGGCGATGCTCACCAGCCAGGTGGAAAACGAACACCTGCCGGCAAAACTGGAGACGTTTGCGAATGCCTTCATGAAGGCTTGCTGGCACACGTCTTCACCGTCCGCCAGGCTTCCGGTCATGCGGCGAGTGATGGCCAGCACAAGCCGCTTATTGCGCATCATGAGCGCCTCGAACGCGATGGAGTCGCCGCTCCTGGCCGCCTCGACCAGTATGTCTTCCTCCTGTCTCGGCGTCCTCATTTCCGTAACGATTGAATCATTCGCTTCGATGGGCCGATGCATAAGGCATTCTCCTGTCGTCGTGGATCTTGTGCAGACTCTGAGCCGGGCGAATTCTGAGCGAGGCCAGCGAAGCGGTTGCGAGGCATTCAACTTGCCCGGCGCAGTTCCGTCTTCCTGACAACCCGCAGCTCGGCCGGTTGCCGGCTGGAAGGTTGCTGGGCGCGCGCGATGGGAGCGCTGAGGCTGAATCGAGTCAGCACATCGTTGGCTGTATCGGCAACTCGGGTGTTTGGCCTGTGAAACGCACGAATCGCCTTTGCGGCCGTGTGGGTCAGCTGATAGCGGTTTGGAATGTGCGCCAACGCACCCATAACAAGCTCAGAACGCATCGTGCTCCTCCTGATCCGGTTGGTTCTGAGTTATGCAATGCAATTGCCATACCACTTCGCCATCCCTGGCCGGGGCCCCCCTCAGAGCCGGCAGTGTCCAGCCCCACAGTAAACATGCAACCGAGAGATGTTGAGGCGAAAGGAAGGCTACCGAACGGCGCGTCAATACCTGGACTCCCGTCGCGGGAATCGGTGAATGTCAGCAGGATGACATTTGCGGTGTCCGCGACTCGTCACCGCCGGTCGCCGGCTGACACGGGTCGGAACCTGATATTGTCTGTAATCAAATCATCCGTGTTGCGTAACTGTGTGGTGACTGAATGAACTTGGCCGAAGCCTCAACGGTCTTTGTGGTTGACGACGATGCAGGCATCCGCGAATCGATCGCGGCCCTGCTGGCGACCGTAAACCTGCGCACCGAATTGTTCGAATCCCCAGAGGCCTTCCTTCGCTCTACGCCGCCAGGTGCCCACGGTTGTCTGATTCTGGATGTGAGCCTTCCCGGAATCAACGGTCTTGAGCTACAGCAGCAGCTCAGGAATGCGGGGTTCCGCATCCCCATCATCTTTCTCACCGCCTATGGCGACATCCCGATGACGGTAGCTGCGATGAAGTCGGGAGCGGTCGAGTTTTTCACGAAGCCATTCGACGATCAGGTGCTGATCGATGCTATTCGGCGGGCACTGGAGAGGGACCTGACGCTGCGCGATCAATACGCGGAGATGATCGAATTGCAAAAACGCCGTGAACTGCTAACCCGGCGCGAGTACGAGGTGATGCGGCGGGTTGTCGCAGGCCTGCGCAACAAAGAGATCGCGTCCGAGCTGGGCACTCAGGAGATCACCATCAAAGTTCACCGCGCGCAGGTGATGCGCAAGATGCAGGCCGATTCCCTCGCCGAGCTGGTCAGAATGGCGGAAAAGCTGCGGCGCTTTCGGTCGACGCTGTCCCGTTCCTGAACCATCGGGCTGTGGAGGGCACGCGGCCCCTGCAATCCAGCAAATTCGCGCCGCTTCCAGCAGTTATACCAAAGCATAATTGCCATAGCGGGAATCATTGGATTAAGTTTTCCGGTATGCCCCGTCATGGTGAGCAGACGCAGGTCGCAATCGTGGATGACGACGGGTCTATAAGGGCCGCGTTGCAGGGGCTGCTGCAGGAAGCAGGCCTGACCACATGCGTTTTTGAGCGCGCCGAGGAATTTCTTCACTCCGCAAAGCGTTATGAGATCGGTTGTCTGATTACCGATATCCGCATGCCGGGAATGTCCGGACTGGAGCTGCAGTCAAGGCTCAGCGCGGAGCACCGGGGAATCCCCATCATCTTTATTACGGCGCATGGCGATGAGGAGATGCGCCTCCGGGCGCTGCGGGCCGGAGCGGTGGAGTTTTTGGCGAAACCTTTTGACGATCAGGCTCTCATCGACAGCGTGCGTGTGGCGCTCAACCGCTGAATGGCTGAGCTTCGCCAGGAATAACTCGGAGAGGTTCTCGCTTGAATATTGCGCAGCCAAGTCCGTGTGGCGATCCAGACCGCGATCAGCGCAGGTTCGAGCAAATTATTGGCAACAGCTCCGCTCTCGAATCCGTCCTTGAGCAGGTACAGCGCGTGGCACCCACCACATCTACGGTGCTGGTCCGGGGGGAAACTGGTACGGGCAAGGAACTGGTGGCCCGCAGCATTCATAACGTGAGCACGCGCTGCGGACGGCCCTTCGTGAAACTGAACTGCGCGGCGCTGCCGTTCGATCTGCTGGAAAGCGAACTCTTCGGCCACGAGAAGGGCGCCTTCACCGGCGCCATCGCGCAGAAGATGGGGCGATTCGAAATGGCGCATACGGGGACCCTGTTCCTCGACGAGATTGGCGACATTCCCCTGGCGTGCCAGCCGAAATTGCTGCGCGTTCTGCAGGAGCAGGAATTCGAGCGTTTGGGAAGCGGGCGCACGCTTCACGTGGACGTCCGCCTCGTGGCGGCGACGCATCGCGATCTCGCCCAGATGGTAAGGAACAACGAATTTCGGAGCGATTTGTACTATCGACTGAACGTATTCCCGATTATGCTGCCGCCGCTGCGCCAGAGACGCGAGGATATCGTTCCGCTGATGTGGCACTTCGTGGACCTGTTCGGTCGAAGGATGGGGAAGACGATCCGCTGCATCCCTCCAGAAACCATGGCCGCATACGTGTCGCACGACTGGCCTGGTAACATACGCGAGCTGCAAAATGTAATCGAGCGAGCGATTATCCTGTCGAATGACGGAACTCTTCCCAATCTCCTTACCGCGGACGATGCCCGGCAGCCCACCTTCAGTGCGGCGCAACCGACGCTGAAGGATTACGAACGAGATCTGATCCTGCACGCATTACAGGATGCGAACTGGATCATAGGGGGCAGCACCGGCGCGGCATTGAAGTTAGGCGTCAAGCGGACAACGCTGATGGCAAAAATGAAGAAGCTTGGAATATCCCGGCCGGCGCAGCGCGGCAGCAAGACCGCAGAGCCATACGGCGGCGGAAGGACAGACAGCGGGCAACTCCGTAACGCCGATCCACCGGGTATGTGGCCACCGCCAGCCTAGCGCCGACGATCTTCGCGCACAACCGAACCGGTCGCGACAGGACGCTGCGCGGTCGCGCCGGATATCCAAACTGTCGTCGGCGTCGAGCCTGGGTGATTGGAACGTCCTGATCGAGCCAGCCCATAACGGCGTCGATGCTGCGGGAGAGCTCATGAAATATACGTCGATTCACGTAGTCCGTCCAGAACAGTTCGATTCTGCGACCGCCCAAACGCCGGGATCAAAACGATTCGCCGCCATTCATTCAGGCGCGGGCATAGAGTCGCCCATTTGGGGAGGAGTATTCCTGGTGGAGCCCGGAGCCAGCACGGCAATCCATCACTATGGAGAGCAGCATACGGTTGTTTATGTTCTGAGCGGTTCTTCTTATGTCCGGTGGGGTGAGCGAGGGAAATACAACGTTACGATCGGGGCAGGGGATTTTCTCTTTGTCCCCGCGTGGCTTCCGCATCAGGAGATTAATCCTTCCGGCGAGGTCCCATTTCAATGGATCGTTGTCCGCAGCACATCCGAACCCATCGTTGTGAATCTTCCTGACGACTTCTGGGGGGAAGTTCACTCGGGCGTGAAGCACCTGCGTGCTCAGGGCTGAACAACCATCAGCTCCTCGAGCAAGAGCCTCGTCACGAAAGACAGCAAGCCGCCTTGTCGTTCATGCAATGCAGAACCAGGCAAGCGGCCTTCATGAAGCTCTCACCTCAGAGAATCGCTCTTACTACGCCGCCGTCCACTCGCAGTGCGGCGCCGTTGGTGGCGGAAGATTGCTCGCTGGCTACGTAAGTCACCATTGCCGCAACTTCTTCAACGGTGGCAAAGCGCTTGAGCAGGGACGAGGGCCGCATATGTTCGAAAAACTCTTTCTCGATCTCCTGCTTCGACTTGTTCTGCTGTTTTGCCATCGCCTCAACAAAGCCACCCACACCTTCCGATTCGGTCGGTCCTGGAAGGACACTGTTGACCGTCACGCCGGTGCCCGCCACGGACTCCGCAATACCCCGCGCCAGAGCCACCTGCGCTGTCTTGGTCATCCCGTAATGCACCATCTCCGGCGGAATCTGCACGGCCGACTCGCTCGCGATGAAAACAATGCGCCCCCAATTCTTCCTGAGCATTCCCGCAAGATAGTGTCGCGCAAGCCGCACTCCACTCATCACATTGATCTCGAAGAAGCGGTACCAATCCGCATCGGGAATCTCGGTAAACGGCTTCGGCTCGAATATGCCGACATTGTTGATCAGCACATCCACAGCAGGCAACTTCGCAATAACAGCTTCAGCTCCGGCTGAGCTGGAAAAGTCCGCCACGATGCCATCGACTTTGCCTGTCGCAGCTTGTGAACGGATCGCCGCCACCGCCGCATCCACGCGCTCCTGCGTGCGTCCGTTCACATAAACAAGCGCACCTTCGGCAGCAAGGGCACGGGCAATTGCGAATCCAATTCCTGCCGTCGATCCGGTAACCAGTACAGTCTTATCGGTGAGCCTCAGGTCCACATTACCCTCCGGGAGAGAACCAACAAACGTTGGATTCAACAACCGTCTCAAACGACTCGAACCGAAAGGCCTGGTTGGATTCAGGACAGGTATGGCTTTACGGGCGCTACGGGCGATCGGAGCTGCATTTCCGTAATTTCTTTCAGACGTCTCGGCCCCAATAGCAGCTAATGTTCGGTCCTCGGTTCCTGACCGACGACAAATGGGGTTATCACAGACAGGTCCAGATCGCCACGTGCAGAGACATTGGACGCCAGCACGGATTGAGCGACGGAGGCCGCCGGCAAGTCAGCGCCAGACGCTCGCGCCGCATCCATGACTAGATCCATGTCTTTGCTCATCAGCCGCAGCGGGAATTCCGGAGAATAGTCGGCGTTCCTGATCTTCCGGAGCTTCCCGGTCATTGCGGGTGCGACGACCGCGGTCTTCGACAGGACGTCGAGCAGAACATCCCGATCGATCTGCAGATGCTCGCCGAGCGAAACGGCTTCTGCGATCGCCTGCATGTCGAGGCCGAGGAGAAGATTGACCACCAGCTTCATCTGAACGCCGGAAGATCCGGGCCCAATCAGGAACCACTGTCTGGCAATGGACTTGAAGACCGGACCACATTGCTCGAAGATCTCTCTGTCACCTCCGGCAAGCAGCGTGACCGTACCGGCGTCAACCGCCGGCGTCGATCCGGAGATGGCTACATCCAGAAAGCTGATACCCCGGGTGCGGGCCTCCTGATGCAGGCTGCGCGACAACTCGGGCGAGATCGTGCTCATTTCCAGAATGACGGTTCCCGGCCTTGCCGCGGAAAAGACGCCGCTCGCGTCAAGGTAGACGGAACGAACGGCCGCATCATTGGCCAGGGAAGAAAGAATGAGATCCGAATCCCTTGCCAGCCCCGCAACGGAGGATGCGATGGCGATCCCATCCCTGCTGATTTCAGCCGCTGGTTGATGGCTCCGATTCCATGCTCGAATATTCCACCCGGCTGTATGCAGGCGCCGCGTGAGCCGGCTTCCCATCAGTCCAAGGCCGATCAATCCCACTTTCGTTGTCTGTTGACTCAGCTTTGTTGCTGGCATGTGAATGATGTTGTCTCCTCGCTCGTCCGGCTGGCGCATCGCCGCTCTCGGCTGGAACTTCCCACCAATGCTGTTGCATGTGTCTTGCCGTTCCCTCATGGGTTCGCATCGGCTCCCAATCAGTCCCACGTCTGGTCTGCTCGACAGATGATTCAAATTGCTGTCAAATCTCTGACATAGAACGACGGAAGGCCGTCAGGTCCGGTCCGGTCCTGGACACAAACGTCTGGTATTCGGTGAGCCGTCGTTGGCCATAAAAGTGCAGCGAGCACACCGAAACCAGGAGAGGCGGAATGACAGCAGAAGAATGCGTTCGCCATGGCGTATGTGGCCGCTTTTGCGGATCGTACCACGTACGCCGCTTACCTGGACCTCGGCCGGCTCGGGACCGAATGTGCCTGTCGCGACCTGAGAGTCGCAGAGGGGGCTTATGACAGTCACGCTGAATGGCAGATCCCAGGCGATTCAGACTGGCGAACGCCTCATCGACCTGTTCAACCGTTGCGAGATCGAAGTCCCGCACGTCTGCTATCACCCCCAGCTTGGCCCGATCCAAACGTGCGACACCTGCATGGTTGAGGTCGACGGGAAACTGGTGAGAGCTTGCGGCACGATCGCCGCACAGGGCATGAACGTGGTGACGTCCTCGCCGCGTGCGGACGCGGCGCAGCGCGAGGCCTTTGACCGCATCCTCGGCAACCACATGCTCTACTGCACGGTCTGCGACAACAACAACGGCAACTGCACCGTGCATAACACGACCAAACTCCTTCACGTCGAACACCAGAAAATCCCCTTCAAGACCAAGCCCTACGAAGTGGATATGTCGAATCCCTTCTACCGCTACGATCCTGACCAATGCATCCTCTGCGGGCGCTGCGTTCAGGCCTGCCAGACCCTCGAGGTGAATGAGACGCTGACGATCAACTGGGAGGATCCCCACCCACGCGTATTGTGGGATGGTGGCGCACCGATCGGGGAATCGAGTTGTGTGTCCTGCGGCCACTGTGTCACCGTCTGCCCCTGCAATGCGCTGATGGAAAAGTCGATGCTTGGAGAGGCGGGCTACATGACTGCGCTGGCTAAGCCCGCCCTCGACGGCATGATCGATATCGTGAAAGGCATCGAGCCGGAAATTGGTTATGGCCCGATTCTCCAGCTCTCCGAGATGGAATCGCACATGCGCGAGTCGCGCACCAGGAAGACCAAGACCGTTTGCACGTACTGCGGCGTCGGCTGCAGCTTCAACATCTGGACAAAAGACCGCCATGTTCTGAAGGTTGAGCCTTCCGAGGGCGCGGCTAACGGCGTCTCGACCTGCATCAAAGGTAAGTTTGGCTGGGACTACGTCAACAGTCCTGACCGCCTGACGAAGCCGCTCATCCGGGAAGGAGACACCTTCCGCCAGGCATCGTGGGACGAAGCGCTTGATCTGGTGGCGCGGCGCTTTGCCGAAATCAAGGCAGCTACCGGTCCCGACTCGCTGGCCTTCATCTCTTCCTCAAAATGTACGAATGAAGAGAGCTATTTGATGCAGAAGCTGGCTCGCGCGGTGATCGGCACCAACAACATGGACAACTGCTCACGCTACTGCCAGGCGCCGGCAACGACGGGTCTGTTCCGAACGGTTGGTTATGGCGGCGATTCCGGTTCGATCTCCGACATGGAGAAGGCTGGGCTGGTGCTGATCGTCGGTAGCAACACCGCCGAAAGCCATCCGGTAATTGCGACCCGCGTCAAGCGCGCCCACAAGATGCACGGGCAAAAGCTGATCGTTGCCGATTTGCGCGAAAACGAGATGGCGGAGCGCGCCGATGTGTTTTTCCGGCCGCGGCCCGGCACCGATCTCATCTGGCTCTCCGCGATGACCAGGTACATCTTCGACAACGGACTTGCCGACCAGCAATTCATCGATCAGTGGGTCAATCAAGCCGCTGAATACAAAAAAAGCCTGGATCTGTTTACGCTCGAAATGGCCAGTGAGAGGTGCGGCCTTCCGATCGAGACACTTACGACGGTTGCCCGTATGATCGCGGAAGCAAAAGGGGTCTGCGTTCTCTGGGCGATGGGCGTTACACAGCACAGCATGGGTTCTGACACCTCAACGGCTATTTCCAACCTTCTGCTCGCGACAGGCAACTACATGAAGCCTGGCACCGGCGCCTACCCTCTGCGTGGGCATAACAACGTGCAGGGTGCCAGCGACCACGGCGCAATGCCGAATTACTTCCCTGGCTACCAGGAAGTAGCTGATCCGGCGATTCGGAGCAAGTTTGAGAAGGCGTGGAATGTCAGTCTGCCGCCACACCCGGGTCTCGATAACCACATGATGATCGAAGCCATCCACGAAGGCAAGCTGAAGGCGATGTATGTATTCGGCGAAGAGATGAGCCTTGTCGATTCCAACGCCAATTTTGTCGGGGATGCACTGTCGAAACTCGACTTCTTTGTCATGCAGGAGATCTTCTTCAGCGAAACCTGTCGCTTTGCCGACGTCATTCTTCCAGCCACTCCGAGCCTGGAAAAGGAAGGTACGTTTACCAGCACCGAGCGACGCATACAGCGCCTGTACGAGGTGTTCGAACCGCTTGATGGGAGCCGTCCGGACTGGATCATTATCCAGGACATTGCCAATCGCCTTGGCGCCGGCTGGAAATACGAGCACCCCTCTCAGATTTACGAAGAGGTTGCCGCACTGACACCCTTGATGGCTGGGGTCACTTACGAGCGTCTCGAAGGGTACAAGACATTACAGTGGCCCGTCGCCGCAGATGGCAGCGACCAACCGTTGCTCTATACGAAACAGTTCAATTTCCCTGACGGCAAGGCGACTTTTTACCCGGTTCCCTGGTCAGAGCCTACTGATCAGCAGGATGCCGAATACGACCTGCACCTGAATAATGGCCGCCTCCTTGAACATTTCCATGAAGGCAACATGACCTATCGCACCGAGGGAATCCGGGAAAAGACACCGTGCACTTTTGTCGAAGTATCGCCGGAACTCGCCGGCGAGCGCGGTATCCAGACCGGTAGCTGGGTGCAACTAACGTCTCGATACGGCAAGGTGCGCGCGCAGGCCGTCATTACCGCCAGAGTGCAGGGAAAAGAGCTGTATATGCCCATGAACTCTACCGAGGAACCTGTGAATCGTCTCACCAGCAGCCATACGGACAAAGCAACCCACACCCCGGCCTACAAGGAGACGTCCGTGCAGCTCCGAGTGCTGGGGCAGGTCGGCGATGACCCGCTGCCGGGGACGAACTCCCGCCACGGGCATCCGACACCTCAGCGCGGCGTGGAAGTAGAGCGCAAGTGGAAGCGCCAGGATTATCATCAACCCGGCGATCATCTGGTCCAGATCCAGACACGCTAGCTGGATGTGCTGGCAAGGAGGAAAGATGGCTCGACCAATCGCGCTGGAATTACCGCCCCGCGACCCACGCACAGAGTTGCACAAGCGCCTCGAACAGGCTCCAGTTGAGCACGCGGAGGCCTTGCTCGACTCCTATGAATTGCTGCAACAACTACATGACCATGGCGTTTTCGAATTGCTGCGCGGCGCGCTGGGAGCAAGCGACACCCTGGTTGAGACCGCGGTCAAAGCTGCCAAATCGGATGAATCGATTCGCGCGATCCGTAATGCCCTGATTCTCGGCAAGATTCTTGGATCGATTAATCCGGATGTGCTCCAGGGTGTCGCCGTTGCAGTAACCGAAACCCTCGGATGCTACGAAAAGCCGATCATTGAACCCCCTGGACTCTTGTCGCTTCTGAGCCAATTCCGCCACAAAGAGCTGCGCCGGAGCATGGCTCTCATCAACAAGTTTCTTGAGACTCTTGGGAATCAAATCAAATTGCGCGGAAGCTGCGAATGAATGCGCGGCATGCGATCAGCTGTGGAAAGCAGAGATGTGCTCGTGGAGCAGTTTTCCCGCTCGCTGGCCTTGGCCTCTCTCCAGTGCATCGATAATGCTCCAATGCGCCTCCTGCGCAGTGACAAGGTCAACGCTCCCTTTGGAAAGCCGAAGCTGGATACGCACCTCGAAGGCGAGCGAATCCCATGTCCTGAGCAGAATCCGGTTTGAAGCTCCCGCCACGATCAGGCGATGAAAATTGACGTCATGAACAGCGTAGGTTCCGATATCCTTCCTGCGTGCCGCGGTCCGGATGGCGGCCGCCTCGCGGCGAAGATCCGCAACAGACTCCTTGAAGCGCGGCGCCGCCAGTCGCCCTGCCAATTGTTCCAGCGACGCGCGCACTACATATGCATCCCGTATGTCCTGCGGGGTCACCTCGCGAACGCGGCTGCCTTTATACGGCTCCGTTGTGATGAGCTCCATCGCCTCCAGTTCGCGCAGAGCCTCGCGAACGGGCCCCTGACTGGTGTTGAGATCGCGGGCGATGTGGAGCTCTACCAGTCGCGTGCCAGGCGGCAGCTCCCCCTGCAGAATTCGCCGCAGGAGTTCCTGCTTGACGCGCTCCGCCATCGAATCCCGTTGAAGAGTATGTGCGTTCTCAGTCATGCTCCCAGAGTATAAATAATCTGCAACCGAAAGGCACTATTGATTATCAATAATATGAGCACATTTGCTCGAGAAGGAATTTGAATATTTATGAAATCCAAAGCTCTATTCGCTGCCGCCATCATGGTCCTGATGCCCACCCTCGTGTTTGCCCGGCAGAAGGATTCAGTGCAGGTACAGTTTCAGGGTCCGGTCAGTGTTGCGGGCAAACAGCTTGCAGCCGGCCAATACAAGTTGATCTGGCAAGGAACGGGACCTGATGTAACCGTGAATTTCATCGAGCACAGGAAGATTGTGGCCAGTGTTCCCGCCAATCTTGTGAGCGTCCCAGACAGCCAGGCCGGCACGTACGAAACGGAAGCGGAACCTGACAAGACGGGCGTATTGCAAGCCGTTGATCTGAATCATGAGTCAATTCGGTTTCAAAACAGCATCTCTGTTGCCGGAAATTAAAGCCTGAAGAAAACCAATGGCGGCGGCGGTCGCCGTGGAAATCACTCACTGACCAGGGAACATGTGTATATGAATCAGGAACAAGTCATTTCAGCTGCTGCCGCCGGAACGTTTACGATTGGCGGCGATCTGACCGTGAATCGTTTGGCATACGGTGCGATGCGCATAACGGGAGCTGGGATCTGGGGGCCCCCTGCGGATAAGAAAGCTGCGCTTGCTACTCTGCGGACCGCGGTTCAGCTTGGCGTAAACCTCATCGATACCGCGGATTCCTATGGACCGGGTGTCTCGGAAGAACTCATTGCTGAAGCACTCCACCCATATCCTTCCGACCTGGTCATTGCCACCAAGGGGGGATGGGAACGCCCGGGCCCCGGCCAGTGGACCCACAATGCCAGTCCCAAACATCTGGTCGACGCCGTCGAAGGCAGCCTCCGCCGCCTGCGTCTTGAGCGCATCGACATTTACCAGCTTCATGCCCCGGACAATGCGGTGTCGTTCGAGGCCTCTGTCGAAGCACTGGCCCACCTCCGCGAAAGCGACAGCATCCGTCACGTGGGTCTCTCGAACGTCACGCGCGAGCATATCGAACGCGCCCGTAAGATTGTGCCGATCGTCTCAGTACAGAACCGTTACAGCTTTGCTGACCGGGAATCGGATTTTATCGTTGACTACTGCGAAGAAAACAATATTGCCTTCCTCCCGTGGGCTCCCATCGGTCAGGCAAGGGAAGCGCATATTGTGATTGAGCGGGTCGCCGACCAGCTGCACGCGACACCCCTCCAGGTCGCATTGGCGTGGCTGCTCAAGCGGTCAAAAGTCATCCTGCCTATTCCTGGAACATCTTCGATCCGCCATCTCGAAGAGAATATTGCCTCCGCATCGCTTGAACTTCCGCAGGCAGCCTATGAAAAGTTGGCCGCGGCGCGGCCCGCGTACAAGAGCTTGCGCGAGTGAAATGAACTTTCGTGAGGAAGAGATTCGGGTACTCCATTCCCCGGGAGGCTCGCTTTCGCCACTGCATCCTTTGCGAGGAATCCTGTTGTTCTGAATTGACGGTGTAAATACCCTCCGGCAATTGGGAACCGCTATCGCTGCCGTGCGTAGCTGAAAACGTCATGGGGGCGCGGCCGGGCGAGTGTGGTACGGATTCTTGGCATGGGAGATGAGGCGCAACCTGAATCCGCGGATCGCAGTCGCGCAAGATCAGGCGACCAGGAGAGGGATCAGTCCATGTTCCTGCGGGGATTTGCCAGGACGGCCATCGCGGTTGTCGCGCTTTCCGCGGCACTATTGGCCCAGGAATTGCCCCGCAGCGGGAGATCGAACGCTCGCTCTGGACCGGCCACAGGAGGAGTGGTCGGGACGGTCGATCATGTCTCCAAATCGGAGTTCGCGGTCTTGACGCCGGCAGGTCAGAAGGTGGTCGTCAACGAGGCGTCCTCTACGAAATATCGGAAGGGGACGACCTCGATCCCCGCCAATGCCATTAGAAAAGGTGACGGCGTTCTTGTACTCGGGATGGTCAGCGGGGCGGCCATCACTGCCAGCCAGGTGATTGTGCAACCTGCAAACGGGGGAGGATCTGCGGCTTTCTCGGTCGCAGGAGTGGTCCCCCTCCGGCGCGGCGCTCCGTCAGCGGCAAAGCAGGTCGGTCAGATTCCAGCCAATTACAGTCAGGGGGTGGGGTCGATCGTCAGCGGAACTGAAGCGAACAAGGCGACCGAAGCCGCCCTGGCTAACTATCCAGGAGGCATCGTCGACCGGATTGTGGAGCTGAGTAACGGCGAATACGAGGCTCACAATATCGGCGTCAACTGGCCCCATCATATCTTTGTTAGCCACGATTTCAAGGTGGTCGGCGCTTTTTAGCCACCACGGATTTTGTTAGTTCCGGTCGAGTCCCTGATAAGGGAATGCCTGCTCGACTCCTCTGTTGCCAGAAAGCGGGCTGAACAGGACAGGGGTAGACGTCGACGCGAGGTCCTTTCTGCCGCACCCTGCCCTCTTCGGCCATTTCGCGCGTAGGCCAGGATCGTCCGGGCATGCCAACTGCGAGTCGGCACGCGGGTCGCAATCTGGACATCGGCGTCAACGCGCTGACGCTGTCTGACAGTTTTCTGACCTTTCGATCGCGTATCCGCTATGGATTGACACTTCCCACGGATGTAGCCGTTTGGAATCGCGCGTGCCTTCAATTGCCGTTGCAGGTCGGCGCGTCAAAAAAAGCGCGCAGGAATCCAGACCAGCCGCTGACGGATCGGGGGGACGATGAAATACAGAAAACTCGGGAACACCGGACTCATTGTGAGCGAGGTGGCCCTTGGCACGATGCAGTTCGGCAGCAAAATGAATATGGGCAACCTCGGCCAGGAAGAAACCACACGAATGGTTGAGCAGGCCGTGGACCGGGGAATCAACTTCATCGACACTGCAGATGTTTACAGTCTTGGCGAAAGCGAGACCTTGTTGGGTAATGCCCTGAAGGGTTTGAGGGATGAGATCGTGCTCGCCACCAAAGTGCGGCTTCCTATGGGCGCGAACTTCAATCACAGCGGCGCCACCCGCGTGAATATCATGCGCGAAATCGACGCCAGCTTGCGACGCCTGCAGACCGACCACATTGATTTGTACCAGGTGCACGGGTGGGACAGCAATACACCTCTCGAGGAAACGCTGCGAACTCTCGACGATCTTGTGCGCATGGGGAAGGTTCGGTACCTCGGCCTTTCGAACCTCATGTCCTGGCAGGCGGCGACAGCGCTCATGCTGCAGGAGCGTTTGGGGCTGGAGAAATACGTGACCGCCCAAATGTATTACAGCCTCGTTGGGCGAGGCCTCGAATACGAGTTCCAATCGTTCGCCGAATACCATAATGTCGGCATTCTGGTCTGGAGCCCGCTCGCGGGCGGATTTCTGTCGGGCAAGTACAGCCGCGACAATTCAGCTCCCGCTGCGACTCGGTTCTCTGAGGCTGGTCAATTCGTGCCTGTCGACAAGGAAATGGGTTATCACGTCGTGGATGTCCTCAGGCAAGTAGCGAATCGACATTCTGCGAGTCCGGCGCGCGTTGCCATTGCATGGTTGCTTGGCCGGCCCGCCATCAGCAGCGTCATCATAGCGGCGAGGAAGCCTGAACAACTGGACGACAACGTCCATGCCGTGGACCTTGAGCTCTCCGATGAAGATATCCAGCTGCTGGACGCTGCCTCGGATCCAGGCATTCCCTATCCCAAGTGGATGGTACTGCAACTCGATACGGCGGAGGATCCGCGTCCAAAGGTGTTGCATCCGGAACGCTACGCGAATGGCGGCACATGGAAAGACCTGCGTATGAGGTCATGAGTTAACCAACAACGTCGGCGACCGACTGTGGATGCGTCGGTTTTTGTGCAAGGCGCCGGGCCGGCGAAGACGCTGGCGGGCATTTTCGATCGGGACCGAAAAGGGCCCTGCGTGGCTACGCCAGACCCGGGCAAAGAGTACACCCCGCCACGTACGCACCAAAGGCGTTCGGTCGACCCCAGTCCGTCGGGATCGACCGCGAGGGTTGACTGCGACTGTGCTCCTATCCCAACAGCCCCAACATTCTGGTCAGGCAGAACATGAGGCAGAAGCCAGCCACGCTGAGCCAGGGAAGCAGATTGCGGGGACCGTGCCGCCATGCGCCAGGGAAGAGTTCGAAGGCCGCGGCGAAGAGGAAGGACCCCGCGGCGAAGCTCAGGACGATCATGACAAAGAGCGGCGAAACCTTGAACCAGTGCGCGGCAATCAGGCCGCCGGCAATCGGAGCCAGAGCATCCAGGGCGAGAAATCCGTGGTCGGCCCACTGCGTTTTTCGCCCGCAGCTGGACAGGAGGATGGTGTTCAGTCCGTCGCAAACGTCGTGCGCCACTACGCCGAGCCCTACCAGCAGCCCCAGCTTCAGCGAAATCGTGGTGGCGGCGAAGATGGCGGTTCCATCCGTCACGCTGTGCAGAACCAGCAGAGAGGCGCTGAATCTTCCGGCAGCGCGGCTTTCCGCGCCGCGCGCCGAGTACCGGGCCGCTGCTGTCGCGACGGCGAAGACCAGAAGGCCTCCCAACGCAGCGATGGGAAAGATCAGCAGAGCCGAGTGGCTCGCTCTGGCCGCGGCCGAAGCTGAAGCCGGAAGCAGATCGAAACAGGCCGCTCCCACCAGCACCCCGGACCCAAAAGCCATCAGCAGATTGATTCTCCGCTGAAGGAGGACAGCGCAACAGCCGCCGACCGAGGTGGACGCAGCGGCCATGGATGTAAGAACCAGAGGATTCATCGTGGTCTCCGTGGAACGGGTGAAAAGTTGGTGGATGGAGGGCCAGGATGGCCTGGAGGCTCAGGCGGGGTCAGTCTGGCGCTCCGCTTCCCGACCCGCAGACCTCGCCTGGACCGCGAACCAGATCAGCGCCGCGATGCCTCCGACAATCATGGGAATGGAGAAGAGCTGGCCCTTGCTCATCCAGCCCCAGAAGACAGGTTGGCCCAGGTCCGGTTCCCTCCAGAACTCGTCGATGAAGCGGCCAATTCCGTAAGTGGCGCAGACAGCCGCGGTGGTCAGACCCGGCCGTGACGAGCGGCGGTACACCCACTGGCCGACGAGAAAGGCCAGGATCCCTTCGATTCCGGCTGCATAGAGCTGACTGGGATGACGCGGCACCTGGTGGCCGTCCACCAGCGGCGCATCGGGGAAAATGACGGCCCACGGAACATGAGTGGGACGGCCCCAGAGTTCTCCGTTGACGAAATTGGCGCAACGCCCCAGCATGATGCCCAGGGGCCCCGTGGCTGCGGCTGCGTCCACCAGAGGAAGCGCGCGCAAATGCTGCTGGCGAGCGTAGAGCCAGACGGCGATTACCATCCCCGCGATGCCGCCGTGGCTCGCCATTCCTCCGTCCCATACCCTGAAGATCTCCAGCGGATGATGGAGGCAGTCATGGGCGTTGTATAGAATGCAGTACCCAAGCCGCCCGCCGATCATGACGCCGAACGCGAGGTACAGAATGAAGGGAAAGACTTCGTCCTGCGGAATGGGCAGCCGGCCTTCACGCGACCAGCGGGAAAAAATCCAGGAAGCCAGCAGGAAGCCGGCCAGGTATGCAAGCCCGTACCAGCGGATGCCAAAGTGGCCGCCGAAGTGGACCAGCCAGGGATTGAGTCGATTGACCCAATAACGATGACCGTCGATGGAGAGGTAAGAAGGCAGCGACATTATGATAATAATAACGCATTATCATTAATGAGGATCAAGAGCGCCGCTTTCGCGGCCTCGGGCGAGGGTGGGAACCGGGACCGAAGCACGAGCCCGAACCCGAACCCCGCAATCGGCGGTAATCTGGCAGACAGGAGAATGCGTTTGAACAACGCCCGAAAGACAAGGCAGAAGGCTGCAATTCGCGAGGCTTTCGCGGATGCCGATCGGCCGCTGGCTCCCGAAGAAGTGCTCCGCTCGGCCCAGCAACGGCACCCAACGCTGGGAATCGCCACCGTCTACCGGAATATTCAGGCGCTGGTGGAAGAAGGATGGCTGCAGGCGGTCGAAGTCCCCGGCGACTCCGCGCGCTACGAGGTCGCGGGCAAGAAGCATCATCATCACTTCCAGTGCAATGCCTGCGGCAAGGTCTACGACCTCGAAGGATGCGCCGTCGAAGGCAAACCAAAACTGCCCCGGGGGTTTCGCGCATTCGGCCACGAATTTTACGTTTATGGGACCTGCGCCACGTGTGTGCCTCGAGGGGTATGATGTGGCGCGGAACCGCAGTAATCCGGAGGACGACCGATATTGCGGAGCGGAGCGCACGATCGCTACCGATGAGTGCGGGATGGCCGTGCGCTCACGGAAGCTCGTGGCGCGGTGGTCTTTGCCTGCCCATCGAGAGAAGCACGAACCGCTAACCTGTGAAGAGTCCGATCGGGCCATGCGCACAGCCCGGCTTGGGATTCGCGGGGTCGACGCAGGAAAGCCGGAGCAGTGCCCGAAGGCCACAGTTCTCGGTACGGGCGAGCGCGCATCCCCAGACGGGCGAGTGTTCGCGTTCCGTTTTGCAGCGGAACACAATTGGCGACCGATGCGATGGCGACATACTGGCTCATGGCAGCCAGCAGGCGATCGACTGCGTCGGTCATCCCCTGAACGGCACCCAAATCGGGAAGGTCGGTCCGGGATGGAGGTTGAATGAAGGAATCAGCGTCCTCAATTCCGCGGCCGACGAGGACGTCGAGCAACGGTCGGCAGAGAAACATACCGCTTCCTCGCGGCCCGGATGGTGCGTTCTGTCGGTTGTTGAATGGAGAATGGAGATTTACGCGACGCGCAGATGTTCGCTTCGACGGACTTCAGCAGCCCATATGAGTGTCCGCATTGTTGTGCGGGGACCCTTCGGCGGCCTGGTTGCAGCGGCAGAGTTGGCAAAGGCCCGTGAATCCCTGGTGGGATTTCTGCATCTACAATTCGCGGCGCGTTTGTATGGACACTCCGTTTGTTCCCATGGGCTTTTCCGGTCCTGATCTCGGCGGCGAAGCAGCTCCAGGTTCGCTCCGATTGATCCTCGGTTCTTCCTCGCTGAGCCCGAAGTGGGCGACCTCCGAACCAAGCCTTGGCGAACTCGTCCGCGTTACTATTGAGAGCGAGTTGCGGGACGACAGTTGACCCCCGCAGGCGCCTGACGAATCATACTGCATACCACAAGAAACCTCCAGGCGGAGATGGAATCCGTGACCAAGCCCGAGATGAGCGGAAACGTCCCCCTCGCTGCGCTGAGCATTGAGCGACGGTATGATGCTCTGCTTCGTCTCAGCGAGGTCCTTTCTGAGTGCCGAGACCCCGAGGACCTGACGAAGATCATTTCAGACCAGTTGCGGGACTACCTTGAATTTCTCCAATTCTACATCATTGTTTACAGGGAAAACTCCGACGAAGTCGAATGGGGTGTGGTCGGGCGAGAAAAGAGCCTCGCCGCTGCCTATGGGAATGTGCCTGTTCAACAGCGACCGTCCTGGCAGGTATACGCCACGCAGGAACCGATCTGCATTCAGGACTGGGCCAGCGATGAGAGAGTTCCGGAACGCCTCAAACAAGGAATTGAAGATTTAGGCCTTGATGTTGGCCCGCTGGTTTTCGTTCCGTTGACCACGGCTCATCGCCGACTAGGCGCGCTAGGCGTGTCCGGACCTCCCGCAACGGCTTATAGCGGTGAGGACATCAGTTTTTTGCGACTGATTGGCCGCGTTGTGGCATCGGCACTTTCTGACATATTCAATCTCCGCCAGGCGGAGGCAGTACGCCTGGAGCTACAGCGTCAGAATGAGCGATTGCAGCGCACAGAGCGAGAGTTGCGCGAAGTGATCGAAACCATTCCGGTGATGGCGTGGTCCGCCGCGGCAGACGGCGCCGCCGAATTCTTCAACCCGCGCTGGCTGGATTACGCGGGCCTTACTACCGATCAGGCGCGGGGCCTGGGATGGACGACTGCACTGCACCCGGATGACGTCAAAGGTCTTCTCGATTACTGGCAAGAACTCCTGGTTGCCGGCCAGGCAGGTGAGTGTGAAGCGCGCCTGCGCCGTTTCGACGGCGAATACCATTGGTTTCTGTTCCGCGCGACTCCATCGCTCGACGAGAATGGAAAGGTCGTCAAATGGTATGGAACCAACACGGATATCGAGGAGCTCAAAAGGGCCGAGCAGGATCTCACGCGCAGCGAAGCTTATCTCGCAGAAGCACAGAGGCTAACCCAAACGGGCAGTTGTGCCATTCACGGAACAAGCCGCGAGACTCTGTACTGGTCCGAGCAAATGTTCCGGCTTTTCGGCTTCGATCCACAACAGGGTTTGCCAAAGTTCGAGCAATGGGTGCAGCGAATACACCCGGAAGACCGCGACAAGTTCAAGCTGGCGAGCGAAAGGACATTCGCCGAGAACGTGAATTGCGACCTCGAGTTCAGAATCGTGACACCCGATGGAAGCGTCAAATACGTCCACGGCATCGGCCATCCAGTTGTGAATCCCACCGGAGAGCTTGTTCAAGTGGTCGGCACGATGGTCGATGTCACAGAAGGCGTACGCGCCGAGGAAGCTCTGAGACGGACTGAAACTTACCTGGCACAAGCGCAACGAGTGGCAAACATCGGGAGCTGGGTTTTTGACACGGTTCGAATGAAGCCCGTACATCTTTCAGCGGAATGGCATCGCCTCCAGGGCTTTGATCCCAAAGATGGTATGCCCACCTGGGGAGAAAGGCTGCAGCGGATCCATCCCGAGGATCGGCCCGGATATGAAGAGGCGTTCAATCGAGCAATAGCCGAGAAATCCGATCTGGACGCGGAGTTCCGAATTCTGCTTCCAGATTCGACCGTCAAATATATTCGTTCCCTTGGTCACCCTTTGCTGGATCAATTGAACAATGTAACACAAATGATAGGAGTGATCATGGACGTAACTGCAGGCAAGTTGGCCGAGCGGGAGCACGAGAGGCTTCGGCAAGAGCTGGCACATCTGGCACGCATCAACCGGGTTAGTACCATGGGCGAATTAACGGCCTCACTGGCACACGAGATCAAGCAGCCCATTGGGGCCGCGGTGACAAACGCTGAAGCCTGCGCTCGATTGCTCGATCGCGATCCAGCCGATGTTCCGGAGGCGCGGGAAGCGGCTTCGGAGATGGTCAAAGATGCCAGGCGTGCCGCCGACATCATTGACCGTGTCCGTTCGCTGTACCAGGGGGGCTCTTCGCAGCCAACAGCAATTGAGGTTAACGAGGTCATTAGCGAAATGGTGCGTATGCTGCAGAGCGAAGCAGAGCGGCACTCGGTCAACATACGCACTAACCTTGCCGAAGGGCTGCCCGCCGTGATGGCGGATCGGGTGCAGTTACAACAGGTGCTGCTTAATCTCATACTGAATGGTATAGAGGCGAACCGGCATAACGGCGACGTGAGCATCCAGTCTCAACTAACGGATGATGCTCAGCTTTTAATTTCCATTACGGATACCGGCGTGGGACTGCCCGCGGAAAATGCCGATCAAATTTTTGCCCCGTTCTTTACGACCAAGTCGCAAGGTACCGGGCTGGGACTGGCTATCACCCGTTCCATTGTCGAATCACATGGCGGCCGAGTCTGGGCCACTCCGAACTCTGGACGGGGAGCGACGTTTTACTTCACGCTCCCCGGTACAGTCGCAGCGACAGGATGACCGTGGCGTGAGGGTGAATTGCGGAAATGTGCTCTCTGATCAAACGCGGAACCGGAGGCGGCGCTTGGTCTCCGCCTCAGGTTGACGGGTATACATGTGAGTCTGGTCCATCACGATTGCGTACTGTCGTGGCGAGCACTTCTGTTCTGGCTAGCAAGCGAGGAATACTCTTTGTGTGCCGAGCGAGTATCTTGTTCGTAGTCGTTTGCCTTCATTCCTCAGTCGGCGTTGCCCTCGACCCCAGAAGTCACATCTCACAATACGGTCACAGCGTTTGGCGGGTGCAGGACGGATATTTCGGAGGAACGCCAACAGCTATTACACAGACCACAGATGGGTACGTCTGGGTCAGGACTTACAGCGGGCTCTTCCGGTTTGACGGCGTGCAGTTTGTTCGCTGGAGCGCGCAATCCGGAGAGGAATTGGCATCAACCTCTGTTAATTCCATGCTGGACGCGAAGGATGGCAGCCTCTGGATCGGAACCGATGCCGGTCTGGCTCACCTTGTCAACGGAGGACTAACTCTGTACGAGAAAGGATGGATGTCCGCGCCTTTCATTGAGGATAGAGATGGAAACATCTGGTTTCTCCACGTTCGACCCGGTGACCGGACACGTTCCCTTTGTCAGGTTCTGCAGGGGGGCGAAGTTCATTGCTACGGAAAGGAAGACGGACTTGATATACCCGATCCCTCCGCCATGGCCCAGGATGCTTCCGGAAATCTCTGGGTAGGAAGTGGTAGAGCTCTGGCCAGATGGCGCCCCGATTCCTCTGGGCCCTCGAAAGTGTACCGTCCACCGACCCTACAATCCAATCCGGGATATCTCGGCGTGGCAGGGATATCATGCGCCGCCGATGGCTCTGTGTGGGTCGGGATCGCGTCGCCCGGAAAGGGTGGTGGCCTGGAGCATCTGATCAACGGTACCTTGAAGCCGTTCATCGCACCCAAATTGAATGGTGAGACCCTAACGGTGACCGCTCTGCTCAGCGATCATCAGAAAAACCTGTGGGTCGGGACATTGCACGGCCTTTACAAGATTCGCGGTACAAATGTCGATCACTACGGCACTGCCAAGGGTTTATCGGGTGACGTTGTACGCCAAATATTTGAGGATCGCGAGGGGAACATCTGGGTCGCGACCTCGGGGGGCCTCGATATGTTTCGTGATCTTCGCGTGAAAAGTATTTCTACACCCGAGGGGCTCAGTGACGAAGCAGTGGAATCAGTGGCCGCAGATCGAGACGGCCGGGTTTTCGTAGGAACATCCCGCCTGCAGGTCCTTGAGCCCGGGGGAGTGACTTTAGACACGGTAAAGGCCCCGCCAGGAAATCAAGTTACGTCTCTCTTTGTGGACCACGCAGGCAATTTATGGATGGGAATGGACAACAAGCTATTCGTTCGCGAGGGAGGAAGATTTCGTCAAATCACAAAGCCCGATGGCAGCGCCCTCGGAATGATCATGGGGATCGCTGAAGATTCGGATCGTAACATTTGGGTTGAGTCTAAGGGACCACCAGGCACACTCGTTCGGATCCGGGGCTTGCAGATCCAGGAAATGTTCCCTGCGCCGAAAACGCCATTCAGCAGAAGGATAGTAGCCGACCCTCAGCGCGGAATCTGGTTAGGTCTGCCGTCGGGCAATTTGGGGCGCTTTCGCGACGGAAGGGTCCAGACCTTTAGTTCTGGCGACCACCCAAACTTTCATTTTCTGGCAATCACTGCAGCCTCCGACGGATCCATTCTGGGCGGAACCACCTCTGGCGTGGTTGCCTGGAAAGATGGAAAGCAGCAAATCCTTTCGACAAAAAACGGCTTGCCCTGCAATTATGTCAGCGGACTGATTACAGACGATGCAGGCAACTTGTGGCTCTTCGCGCAATGCGGCCTCATCGAGATTCCTCGCGATCAGATGCGACAGTGGTGGGAGCAACCAGAGAGCAAATTGAAGCTGAGGGTGTTCGACACCTTCGACGGGTTCCGACCCGGTTTAGGTCATTTCAATACCAGCGCCAAAACGCCCGATGGACGACTTTGGTTTGCCAACGGCAGCGTCCTGCAAGTGATCGATCCGGCGCATTTGTCCCGGAATGCTGTTCCACCGCCTGTCAGGATTCTCGCTCTTATTGCCGACCACAAGGAGTACCCAATCGAATCGGGAATCAAGCTCCCGGCGCTAACGCGCGATCTCGAAATTGACTATACAGCCCTGAGCTATACCGCGCCGCAAAAGGTCTTATTTCGTTACATGCTTGAGGGTCGAGATTCCGGCTTTCAGAAGGCGGGCACAAGGCGGCAGGCTTTTTATACTGACCTCCGCCCCGGCCATTATCGTTTCCACGTAATCGCCTGCAACAACGATGGCGTCTGGAATTCGGTAGGAGCCTCTTTGGGCTTTGCAGTTCTTCCCGCCTACTACCAGACCACCTGGTTCCGTGTATCGTGCGTGGCCGCTTTCCTCGGATTGCTTTGGGCTGCGTATCAACTCCGAGTTCGCCAATTGCGGAACCAGGAAAGAAAATTTCGAGAAGCGGTTGAAACCATGCCGGCAATAGCGTTCATTGCTATGCCCGACGGCCAACGTACTTTCGTTAATGGGCGATGGATGGAATATACGGGATTGACGGAGGAACAGGCCTTAGGATGGGGTTGGAATGCTGTCATTCATCCCGAGGATCTCAGCCGAATTCTCAAAGCGTGGCGGGATGCGTCGGCGTCCAGTAACCCGTTGGAGTATGAGGTGCGATTGCGCCGCGGCACGGACGGAGGATATCGGTGGTTCCTCACGCGCGCTGTTCCCGTACGCGACAAGCGCGGAACAATCATTAAGTGGTACGGGGTTATAAGCGACATCGAAGATCGCAGACGTGCTGAGCAGCTGCAGGGAGAACTTGCTCACATCAGCCGCGTGAGCACCATGACCGAATTGACCGCTTCGCTGGCGCACGAGATCAAACAGCCCATCGGGTCAGCGGTTACCAACGCCGAAGCGTGTTTGCGATTGCTGAATCGCAATTCGCCTGATGTACCGGAAGCACGCGAAGCTGCATTGGAGATGACGAAGGACGCAAGGCGCGCAGCGGACATCATCGACCGTGTCCGCTCGCTTTACCAGAAAGGTCGTCCGCAACTGGAATTTGTGGATGTCAACGAAGTGATAGCGGAAATGCTCACTATACTGCGCAACCAGGCGGACCATCATTCCGTTACGACGCGCACGAACCTGGCTGAAGGGCTGCCCGCAGTGGTGGCAGATCGGGTGCAGCTGCAGCAGGTGTTGGTGAATCTCATGCTCAACGGGATTGAGGCGATGAAGGACGACGGAGGCGAACTCGGCATCACGTCGCAGCTGAGTGAAGATGGCGAACTGCTGATCTCGGTAGCCGACACTGGCACAGGACTGCCGGCCGAAAGAGCAGATGAAATATTCAATGCATTTTTTACTACCAAGCCCCAGGGCACAGGTTTGGGGCTGGCAATCACTCGGTCCATTCTGGAATCGCTGGGCGGGCGCGTGTGGGCCACTGCGAACTCCGGACGAGGAACAATATTCTGCTTTACACTGCCCATCAGGACGAGTGTCTCCGCATGACTTCCCCCGACAGAGCTATTGTGTTCATTGTCGATGATGACGACCGCATGCGTGCGGCCACGCAGCGCCTGTTGAAGACGGTGGGCTTGCACTCTGAGGCGTTTGCCACGCCGCAGGAGTTTCTCCAGCACGAGCTTCCGGACGTCCCCAGTTGTCTTATTTTGGACGTGCGGCTTCCAGGCATGAGTGGGCTGGAGGTCCAGCAGAAGCTGAAAGAGGCGGGAGCGCAGATTCCCGTTATCTTCATTACCAGCCACGGGGATATCCCGATGTCGGTCAACGCCATGAAATCTGGCGCCGTGGATTTTCTGACGAAGCCCTTCCGCGATCAGGACCTAATCGATGCGATTCAGCATTCCCTCAAAAAGAATATCGAAACCAGGCAACAGCTGAACGACATTGCGCAATTGAAGGACCGCTTTGCCAAACTGACGCCGAGTGAGCGCGAAGTCATGCGTCTGATCGTTTCCGGAATGCTCACGAAGGAGATCGCCTCGAAGCTCGGAACGAGCGAGATTACCACGACGGTGCATCGTGGTCACGTCATGAGGAAGATGCAGGCTCATTCCGCGGCGGAACTGGGACGAATGGCCGAAAGACTCAGGCTTCCGACCATTGCCAGCGCACACCGCTGACGGACCTCGCCCAGAGCGCCGGCGAGCGCCCTTATACCTATCTATCGGATCCCCTATCACAAACAATAATTGCATTTCCCTCAACGCGGCTCGATCCTGTATCCGTATGGCTGGATCGCAGAAGGGAAAAATGGTCGCCATAATCGAAGACGACGAATCGTACCGGGGTGCCGTGCAACGCTTGCTGAAGTCGGCGGGCATCTCAGCGCAATCTTTTGACTGCGCCGAGGATTTTCTGAGCTCCGGCCTGCAGCGTCAAACCGGATGTCTGATTGCGGATATCCGCATGCCGGGATTGTCAGGGCTGGACCTCCAGGCCAAGCTAAATTCCGACGGTTGCCCGATTCCGACCATTTTCATCACCGCACACGGTGATGAAAAGATGCGGCTGCAGGCAATGCGGGCCGGTGCAGTTAACTTCCTCATGAAGCCTTTCGACGGCGAGACGCTGCTTGAGGCGGTGCGCGTGGCGTTAGAAAGTTGAGGCCCGACAAAATCGCTGTCCAGGCGTAGCAGGAGGCATTTGTGAGTCCGCTGGAAAAACTTCCGGCCCCGGAACGAGACGAGGGCGAACGTCAATTCGACCAAATCGTGGGAAGCAGTCCTGCTCTGGAATCTGTACTGAGAGAAGTGGAGCGCGTCGCCCCGACCGATTCCACCGTGCTGGTGGTGGGAGAAACCGGGACGGGCAAAGAATTGATCGCTCGTGCTATCCATAATCTCAGTAGACGCTGTGGACGCCCGTTCGTGAAGCTGAACTGCGCCGCCATCCCCTTCGACTTACTGGAGAGTGAGTTGTTTGGACACGAGCGCGGTGCTTTCACCGGCGCTGTGTCGCAGAAAATTGGGCGATTCGAAATGG
>Ga0335075_10000974_pt1 | contig 48235 bp, 45 predicted proteins | sample Lox_Sample_24_FD_206723 | JGI IMG/M metagenome (GOLD analysis project Ga0335075, IMG submission 206723) | Soil microbial communities from Loxahatchee National Wildlife Refuge, Florida, United States - Lox_Sample_2.4 | ecosystem: Environmental > Terrestrial > Soil > Wetlands | place: USA... | reverse complement strand
TGCGGATCAACGTCTCGCCCTCCTTGTTGTGGCTCAGCCCGGCGATGAACGAGCGGTCGATCTTGAGCGCGTCGACGGGGAAGCGCTGCAGGTGCGCGAGCGAGGAGTAGCCGGTGCCGAAGTCGTCGATCGCGATCCGCACGCCGAGCGCCTTGACCGCGGCGAGCCTGGCCGCGGTCTCTTCGACGTTGCGCATGAGCGTCGTCTCGGTGATCTCGATCGTCAGCGCCTGGGGGTCGAGACCGGCGCTCGAGAGCGCCGCTTCGATGTCGAGGATCAGCTGGTCGCTGTCGAGCTGGCGAGCCGAGACGTTGACGGCCATCCCGATCGGGTAGCCGGCCTTTCGCCACGCGGCGCCCTGCGCGCACGCGCGCTGCAGCACCCAGCGGCCGATCTCGGTGATCAGCCCGGTTTCCTCCGCGAGCGGGATGAACTGATCGGGCGCGACGACCCCGCGCACGGGGTGCTTCCAGCGGATCAGCGCCTCCACCCCGGTGACGCTCATGTCGCCCAACGCGACCGTCGGCTGGTATACGAGGAAGAACTCGTCGCGCTCGAGCGCATCGCGCAGGTCCAGCTCGAGCTCCGCACGCTGCTGGATCGTGTCCTGCATGCCCGACTCGAACACCGCGTAGCGGTTCTTGCCGTCCCACTTGGCGCGGTACATCGCGATGTCCGCCTCGCGCAGCAGCTCCGCTGCCGACGTCTGCCCGGCCAGCGCGATCCCGATGCTGGCGCCGACCGTGAAGCGCGTCTCCTGCTCGGGGCCGAGCTCGAACGACGGCTTGAGCGCTTCGAGCATGCGCTCGGCGATCAGCTCGGGGCCCGCTTCGAGCGTGAGCTCCTCGCAGATCACGACGAACTCGTCGCCGCCGAGACGCCCGAGCGCATCGGAGCCGCGCAGCACGCCGTCCAGGCGCGCGGCGACCGCCTGCAGCAGCTGATCGCCCGCCTCGTGCCCGAGCGTGTCGTTGACCGCCTTGAAGTTGTCGATGTCGATGAACAGGGCCGCCACCCGCCCGTGGCCGCGCGCGGCGCGCGCGAGCATCTGCTCGAGGCGATCGCGGATCAGCGTTCTGTTCGGCAGGCCGGTGAGCGCGTCGTGGGTGGCCATGAACGAGAGCTCCTGCTCGCGCCGCGCGAGCTCCTCGTCCGTCCGCTGACGCTCGACGTCAAAGCACTTGGACATCTTCACGAGGCTGAACTCGAGGCTCAGCTGCACGATCGTCAGCGCCTGGGAGAGCGCCTCGGGCGAGCTGTCGGAGTCGCTGGCGCTCCGGCGCAGCACCTCGACCACCGCGTCGCGCCACCAGATGCAGCGTTTGGTCAGCTGGTTGAGCGAGGCCGCGCGCCGGGCGGCGAGCTCGCCGTAGATGACCCACGTTTCCTTGCCGGCCTCGATCGCCAGCTCGGCGCTCTCGCCCGCGATCCAGCGGGCGAGTGCCGTGGTCGAGCTTCTGTTGATGCGTTCGAAGCGGTTCTTGACCAGCGGATCGACGCCGTCGTCGCGCCCGTTGCTGCGCGCGAGCGTCAGCTCGAGCACGTCGTCCGTGCGCGCCCGCAACGCCTCGCCCAGGGGGCGGACGTCCGCCCTGAGCTCGGACACCGGAGATGGCGGCGTCGGGGGCGCCGGCGCCCGGGCTGCTCGCGTGCGTGGGGATGGCCGTTGGGCCGCCATCGACATATCCGTCGGCAGCCCGCGCGCGTTGCTTGAGAGCCGCACGCCGCGGCCAGGGCCGGGCAGTGCCCCGTGCGGGACTCGAACCCGCCCCACCGGATTAAAAGTCCGGCGCTCTACCAGATGAGCTAACGGGGCCGTGAGGCGCGCAACAGTCTGGCAGACGCGCGCACGCGCGGGGGGCATGGCGCGGCTCGGACGCGGCGCGCCGCACGCGGCGAGCGTCTCGGGGCGACCGTCGCTACGGCTCTTCGGAGGCTGCCACGCGCAGCAGCTCCTCTATGCGCGTGAGCTTCACGCGTGGGCGCCCGGCGGGCTCACCGAGCGCCCGCTCGTGGCGGTCGATCGCCTCCCAGCCCGCGTACGTGACGAGCTCGGGCTGGCGCGCGCGCAGCAACGCCTCGACGGTCGCAGCGTCGGGCTCGGCGGGCGTGTGGGCGGCCCCGGCGGCCTGCGCGTCGGCGCCGGGGCGATCGCCGTTGCTCGAGACGGCCAGGTCCGCGAGCAGGGCGTCGACGGTCTCCTGGGCGTCCTTCTTGTTGGTGCCGATCACGCCCGTGGGGCCGCGCTTGATCCAGCCGACGACGTACTCGCCCGGGAGCCGCTCGCCGCTGGCGGGGTCGACCACCCGGCCCCGCTCGTTGGCGATGACCGCGGAGCGCTCGTCGAACGGGACGCCCGGGAGCGGGATGCCGCGGTAGCCGATCGCGCGGAACGCGAGCCCGGCGGCGAGCGTCTCGCGCTCGCCGGTCGCCTGCGCGCGCAGGCCGCCGCCGGGCGCGGCGACGAGCTCGTTGCGGACCAGCTCGACCGCGCCCAGGCGGCCGCGCTCGTCGGGCAGGAAGGCCGCGGGGGAGAGCAGAAAGCGCAAGACGACGCGCCTGGGGTGGCCCGCGGGCCGACGCCCGGCGTAGCCGCGCAGGATCTCGACGTTGCGCCGGCGCGTCATGTCCTGCTCGGCGGCGGGGTCGGCGACGGCGAGCGCGCGCTCGAGCTCGGCCCGATCGACGATCACGTCCGCGTCCGCCAGCTCGCCTAGCTCAAGCAGCTCGGGGTTGGTGAACGCGGCTTGGGCCGGGCCGCGGCGGCCGACGATCACCACCTCCGAGACGCCGCTCCCGGCGAGCACCTCGAGCGCGTGGTCGGCGGTGTCGGTCGCCTCGAGCTCCTGCGGCGCGAGCACGAGCATGCGCGCGAGGTCGAGCGCGACGTTGCCGTTGCCGATCACCACCGCGCGCCCCGGGGCCGTGCCGGAGGCGTTGCTCAGGAGATCGAACTCGAGGTGCGTGTGATCGGGGTGGCCGTTGTACCAGCCGACGAAGTCGGTCGCGGCGTGTGAGCCGGGGAGGTCTTCGCCGGGGATGCCGAGCGGCCGGTCCGAGGGCGAGCCGGTGGCGTACACGACCGCGTGGTAGTGCGCGAGCAGGTCCTCGCGCGAGACGTGCCTGCCGAGCTCCACGTTTCCGAAGTAGCGAAAACGCGGATGGGCGGCGGTCTTCTCGTAGATCCGGCTGACCGACTTGATCTTCGGGTGGTCGGGCGCGACGCCCGAGCGCACGAGGCCCCAGGGCGTGGGCAGGCGCTCGAGCATGTCCACCTCCACGCGCCCGGCGGCGTCCTTGAGCAGGTGCCCCGCGGCGTAGAAGCCGGCGGGGCCGGAGCCGATCACTGCTATGCGGATGGGAGAATCGTCTGTCATCGGGTGCGAAAGATGGGCGCGGCCCGACTCGAACGGGCGACCCCCTCGGTGTAAGCGAGGTGCTCTAGCCGGCTGAGCTACGCGCCCCGGCCTGGCATCTGAAGGCTAGCGAAGCGCCCGCGGGCGCCCGCCCGCGTTGGCCGCCGGCGGCCGTCCACGCAGGTCCCCTGCGAAGCTTGCGGAGGATGCGGCGACGCGGCCTCGGCTCCAGGAAGGCACGGCTGGTCCTCTCCGTGGCGGGAGGGATCGTGCTGCTGCTCGCGCTCGCCCAGGCGTTGCTGCCGCGGATCGCCGCCAGCCGGATCGGCTCGCGGGTCGGCCGCTACGGCAAGGTGCAGAGCGTGAGCGTGAGCGCGTGGCCGGCGTTGACGCTGCTGTGGGGCGACGCCGAATCGGTGCACGTACGCGCGCGGAGCCTGTCGCTGAGCCCGCAGCAGGTCGCGGAACTGCTGTGGGAAGGACGCGGCGCATCGAGCATGCAGGTGAGCGCCGAACGCGTCGAGCTCGGCTCGCTGGCGCTCAGCGACGCGAGCCTGCGCAAGCACGGCAGCGCGCTGAACGCACAGGCGTTCGCGACCGAAGCGGGAGTGCGCGCGGCGCTCCCCGAAGGGGTCGGCGTGCGCCTGCTGCGAAGCGAAGGCGGCGAGGTCGAAGTGCAGGCCACCGGCTCGCTGTTCGGACTGAGCGCTTCGGTCAGCGCGGTCGCGGGCGCCGTCGAAGGCAAGCTCGTCGCCCACCCGCTGGGGTTCCTCGTGGAAGCGCTGCAGCTGACGCTGTTTTCAAACGAGCATGTGTACGTCGAGGGCATCGGCGCGAGCGTGCACGGCGAACACCCGCTCTCCTACCGGCTGACGATGAACGGGAAGCTGCGCTAGGCGGCGGCGGGGACGCCGGCGCGGGCGACGGTCTCACGCGCGGCGACGAGCACCGGCAGCCCGTGCTTGGGGCTGATCGTGGGCATCTGGCGGATGTCCAGCGCGAAGCTCTCGGGCAGCGCGAGCGTGACGCGCGAGAGGATCAGCGTGACGATCGCACGCACCTCGAGCTGGCCGAAGCGCATGCCGATGCACGTGCGCGAGCCGCCGCCGAAGGGGACGTACGCGCCCTTGGGCAGCGCGGCGGTCGCCTCCGGCGTGAAGCGCTCGGGGCGGAACGCGTCGGGCTCGGGGAACACGTCCGGGAGGTGGTGCGAGGCCCAGGAGCAGTAGTTGACGAACGCGCGCGCCGGCACGGTGTGGCCTTCGAACTCGAACGCGTGCACCGCGCGGCGCGGGCCGATCCACGCGGGCGGGTACTTGCGCAGCGTCTCCGCGAGCACCATCTCGAGCTCGGGCAGATCACCGCCGGCGAGCTGCGCGGCGCTCGGCCTGCCGTCCTCGAGCAGCGCGTCCTGCTCGGCGAGCAGTCTCGCGAGGACCCGCGGGTGGCGGGCGAGCTCGTAGAACAAGAACGACACGGTCGAAGTGGTCGTGTCGTGGCCGGCGAACAGCAGCGTCATCACCTCGTCGCGGATCTGCACGTCGCTGAGCGTGTTTCCGTCCTCGTCGTGGGCGTCGAGCAGCAGGCTGAGGATGTCCGGCCCGCGCGCGCCGCTCGCGCGCCGGCTCGAGATCTCCGAGTAGATCAGCCGATCGAGCTTGCGCGCCGCGCGCTGCATGCGCGCCCACGGCGAGCGCGCGCCGCGCAGCACCCGCAGGAAGTACTCGCTCGAATAGAACGACAGCGCCTCCTCGAACAGGCCGGCGGCGTCGATCGCGCGCGCCTGCTCGCCGTCGGGGTCGACGCCGAAAAGCGCGCGCATCGCCACGCGCACCGCCAGGTGGCGCGTCCACATGTACAGGTCGATGCTCGCGCCGGGCGTGAGCTGATCGAGCGCGCGCCCGACCTCCTCGACGACCGCGTCGGCCGAGGCGAGGATCCGCTCACGGTGGAACGCGGGCAGCATGATCATGCGCGAGCGGCGATGGAACTCGCCGTCGATCGTCAGCAGGCCGTCGCCCATCAGCCCGATCAGGTCGCGGAAGTGAGATTCGCGCCAGATGAAGTTCGACGCGTGCGAGACCGTGATGTAGTGGTTCGCCTCCGGGCCGAGCATGAACACGACGTTCGAGTGGAAGATCCGCAGCGTGAACACCGGGCCGAAGCGCTCGTACGCCTCGAGCAGCATCGGCAATGGATCGTTCGCGAAGCGCCGCGTGCGCGCGATCGACGGGCGCGTCTCGCCCGGGGGAAACGGCACCGCCGCGGCGCGCTCGTCGCGCAGGTCTTCGCGCATGACCGTCAACGGCCTGGAGTCGAGCATCGGAGGGGGACCGACCAGCGCCACGCCGCCAAGCGTAGAGCAAAGCTGGCTGGATGGCCAGTTTGGACGCGCCGGCGCCGATCCCGTCCGAGCTACGGGCCGTTCGCCGCGGCTTGGCATACTGGGGGCGTGGAGTGCCCTCGGGCGCCCCGCGAGTATCGCGGGGGCGTAGCTCAGCAGGTTAGAGCGCTGCCCTGTCACGGCAGAGGTCGCGGGTTCGAGTCCCGTCGCTCCCGCTCTGTAAAAGCCCTGCAAATACGCCACTTCTCGACAAGATGTGGCCGACTGCGGGAACACGCTCGCCGCGGTTAACGTACCCAGGACGTACGTCCGGCGCAGATCGATCTCCTGCCTGCGGCGTCTGGGGACGGTCGGACAACAGGGGGCGGCAGGCAGCGGCGAACAGGGCGAAAGCCGAGCTTGAGGTGGCCCCGAGCCGGGCGGTCGGTGCGATCACAGTGATCGAGAGCGAGGGTGGCGTGTGTCGGTCAGCTTGCCTGCTCCCGCGCGCGGTCGATCTCGCACTCGGGGTCGACCTGTCGGCGGTCGGCGTACTCGGCGAACAGGTGCGCGTAGGTGTCGTGCAGGACCGCGGGGCTGTGTCCGAGCTGCTCGGCGACGTAGAGAGGCTGCCGCCCGTTGGCCAGCAGCAGCGAGGCGAAGCTGTGTCGCAGGTCATACGGCCGCGGGATCGTCTCGAGCCCTGCGCGCCGGCAGGCTGGCACCCATTGGCGGGTGCACCAGTTCTCCCAGTCGGTCTTCGTCCAGGGGGAGCCCTTGCTGGTGGCGATGATCAGCGCGGCCTCAGCCGGTCGCCCGCAGGCGAACCGCCACTCGCGCAGATCCTGCGCGAGCTGGCGCAAGAGCCGCACGGGCCTGCGGCGCCGACTCTTGGTCGCCTTGATCGTGCCGTCGGGCGCCGCTGCGCGCTCGACAAGCAGCGTACTCTCACCGACGTCGCGCCAGCGGAGCGCCCGGAGCTCGCCTGGCCTGATCCCCGAGTAGGCGAGCAGAGAGACGATGACGGCGTCGCGGCGGCGGTCGTGTGCAGCGCGGCCGGCAACCGTGTAGGCGCGGCGGGGGCGTTGTCCGGCCGCTGAGGCTGCGACTTCGCGGGGCTGGGCGGCGAGCATGCTGCGCCGGATGGCCTCGATCGTTGTCGGTGTGAGCGGCCGTACCGCGTCGCGCTGCGGCGCCTTCGGCGCCCGCACGAGCGGCAGCGGATTGTTTGGGATGACTTCGGCCTCCGCCGCGTGGCGCAGAACGCTCGAAAGGAACGTGCGCGCCTTGTGGATCGTAGCGTGGGAAGCGCCCTGCTTGAGCATGTCTGCTTGCCAGGTCCGAAGCCGGCCAACTGTCAGCTCGGAGAGCGGGATCTCGGCCAGCGAGGGGGCGATGTGGCACTCCCACGCGCTGAGGTAGCGCAGCATGGTCGCCTGCTCAAGGTTGGCGCCGTGCTCGGGCATCCAGTGCTGCTCGATCCATTCGTCCAGCGTCGGTGTCGCGGCCGTCAGTCGCCCGAGCGCGAGCGGGCCGAGTTGCTTTGCGCGCCGGATCTCGCCGTCGAGCACTTCAGCGTCTCGCTTGCGATCGAGTAGGCGGGAGCGATTGCGGCCGTGTTCGCGCCAGCGAACCTCGTAGCGCCGACGACCACTACGCATTACGGGCTGGACGCTCATCGTGCGGGAGGCCGGTAGCGGCGGCTTGCGCTGCCCTTGTCGATGCCGAGCGCCTCGGCGACGCCGCGGACTCCAATCTCGCCTGTAGCGAGAGCTTCGCGCGCAAGCTCATCGCGTCGCTGCTCCGCGCGCTCAACCGCCCGCCGCGCCCGCGCGAGCCTGGCGTACCAACGCCGGCCCGCTGGCGTCTTGTGCGAGGCCGTCCTCATCGCCGCTTCCCGAAGCGTTGCATGGTACGGACGATAATCCATCTTCTAAGCGTATGTCAAGCGCAACGCTTCGAGGCTGCGCGTCGCATCGCCGCGGAGGCAGCATGCCCGGCGGCTCGCCGGGTACGCGGGAGCGATGGCGCCAGGCCAGCGGCACCAGAACGGCGCGCGGGGCGAGGGAGCGCGTCGGCGCGGAATCGGAGCGCGCGGCCCACCGGCTGAGCGTCGATCCTGCCTTCGCGGTGCATCCGCGTCAAGACATCACGGTTGAGTCCTAGCTGTCGTGCCTTCGCCTTCGAGTCGAGCAACCGTGCCGGGTCGTCCTCCCACAGATAGGGACGCAGCAGCTCGGCGAGCTTGCGCCACAGCGACTCGTCAGCGTCCAAGAGAGCTGCGAGGAACGCCTCGGCGAGTCCGGCGCCCATGCTTCAGGCCGTCCCTCTCGCTACACGCCGCGGCGCGCGCCCGACACGTTCGACCCGGGCCCAGTGGGTGATTCGTGCGCGCGCGATCGGCACGTAGGCGGCTTCGCGCTCGATCCCGATGAAGCGTGCGCCCTCGAGCACGGCGGCGGCGCCGGTGCTTCCCGAGCCGGTGAACGGGTCGAGGACGAGCCCGCCGGGTGGGGTTAGGAGCCTGACGAGCCAGCGCATGAGCTCGATCGGCTTGACGGTCGGGTGGATGTTCGCGACCGGGCGCTCCCTGGCTTTCTTGACGTTCTTCGCGCCGATCTTGTAGGTCTGCACGACGGCGCGGGCGAGCTGCTCACAGCCGGCGTCGCGCTCGCGCCGCGACGCCTTGCCGGCGTAGAAGAAGCGGGCGCGCTCGCCGAGCAGCGCGACCGGACAGTCGTGTTCGCAGCGGCTGGGGGTGCAGGAGTGCCCGTGGGAGAGGAGCAGGTTCGCGGGCCAGCGGCCTTTGGGGCTTGCGGTGATGCACCGGCCGTGCGCTCGCCCCTGGCTCGGGCAGTCTTGTGGGGCGAGCTTGATGCGGCAGGCGTCGATCCGCATCGCTCCCGTCCTGTACCGGGCGAGGTTCTGCTCGATAGGGCCGTCGGGTGGCCGGCGGGCGAGCAGGATCGGCTCCCACGCGGGCTTCAGGCCGGTGCCGAGCCCGTCTGGGAGGATTTGGGTTGCGGGGTAGCCCTGGCCTTGGAGCCACATGAGCGTGTCGCGGAGTTCGAACCCGGCTTGTTCGAGGCCGCACGCGAGGAGGTGGAAGGTTCGTGGTGCGGCGAACGCGGCGAGGTACGCGCCGGGCTTGAGAGCGCGCAGGCACTCGCTGCTCCATCGTGCGCTGAAGCGCTGGAACGCGCCGGCAGGGTCGGCGTCAGTCCCGGCGCGGCGGCGACGTCCGGGTGTCCGCGTGGGGTCGAGTGTGGCTGGTCTGTCCCAGCGCATGTGGTTGGCGTTGACGCCGTAGGGCGGGTCGGTGATGACCGCGTCGATGCTCGCCGGGGCGAGCTGCGGGAGCGCGTGCAGGCAGTCAGCGTGCTTGAGCTGCCAACGTCGGCGTGTTCGTGGTGGTGCTTGTCCCATGTTCACCTCTCCTTCGTGAGTCCGACATCGCGTGAGTTCGCGGTGGTGTTGGTGGGCGGCGGAAGACGAGGACGTCCTCGTGGCAGACGAGTTGTGTGCGCTCGCCGGTGGCGAGCGCGCCTCGGGCGTGCAGTAGCTGCCAAAACGACGGCCGCGCGTGTAGCTGGTCGTCGCGGATGCCGGCGAGCAGCGCGATCACGTGCTGCCAGTAGTCAAGGCCCGCGTTCTGGCACAGCGCGACCGTGTCGCCCGCGAGGTTGCGTAGCGCGCCGTGGGTGCGAAGGTTCTTGGTGACGAGGATGAGGAAGGCGCCGGGTGCGAGCATGCGCGCGCACGCCCGGTAGACGCCTGCCATCGCGCTCAGATAGCTCTCGCCAGCGTCACCGTGGTTGGTGGCGTCGTGTGTGTTGCCGTAGCGGAGTCGTGCCAGGCAGGGGCGGCTGTCGCCGTAGCGGCAGGTCTTGGAGCGGCTTTTGGCGTAGGCGCGGTCGGCGGCGGTGAGCCGGCGGCCCTCGCGGGCACGCGCGATCGCCATGCCCTTGCCGCCGCGCGGGTCGCCGAGCGTCGCGGGCCCGTAGGGCGGGGAGGTGAGGATCAACGCGACCTTGCCGACGTACTCGTCGAGCACGCCGCGGCCGAGTCCGCGGGCGTCGTCGGTCAGCACGAGCGCCTGCCCGGGTGCGCCCTGTGCGCGGGCGTGCTGCACGTTTGCGGCGGCGAGCGCGGCCCACTTGGGGTCGAGCTCGACGCCGATGGCGCGGCGGTCCTGGTGGATGGCCTCGACGAGCGTCGTGCCGATGCCGCACAGCGGGTCGAGCACCGTCTGTCCGGGTGAGCTGTAGAACTCGATCGCTCGCCGCGCGATCTCGGGCAGCATCTTCGCCGGATGGCGGGTGGAGGCGGGGGTGTAGCGGCCGTGGCGCTGCCACTGGCCCGTGCGCTGCGCGCACGGCCAGACCGCGAGCGGCAAGCCGGCGGTGCCGGCTCCCACCCAACCCGGGGTATCGCAGTCTTGGCGTCGAGGAGACCGACTCGCCCCTGTGACTCGTTGCCTGCGGCTAGTTGTGTGCGGCATGTTTCACCTCTCCGGGGGTGATCCTGTCGGGCTGTAGGAGCGTGGCCTGTCGTGGCTTCGGGGTGTGTTGCTCTCGCCCTCGCGGGCGTCGATAGCCGCGCGGCCGGCAAAGGGCACGGACGTGCGCCTCGCGTCGGTATCTGGAAGATTTGGCTGTTGGTTTCACTCGCTGTGTGTTTCGCGGTGTGCATGGCCTCGCGACCAAGGGGCCTGTGAGGCGCCCTGGTCGCGGTGTAGGCCAGCTACTGCGAGCCCTCCACGGAGGAGATCCCGTGCTCGTTGAATTCGGAGATGATCCCGGTGATGTCCGCGACGCTCATTAGATGAGTCGCCGCGAGTCGTGCGGGGCTGACGCCCGCATTCGCCGCCAGGATGACTCCGCAACGGGTACGGGTCACCGGGTCTGTGGATTGCTCACGTTTCACCAGCAGCATCCGTCCCTCCAGCTGACTGAGTTGCCGTAGCGGCCAGCACGAGCCAGAGGCGGGTGCTGCTGTTTGTACGCTTCCTCGATCTTCTGGCGAGACTCGATCATCGCCAGCAACGTGAACCAGCTCGTCGATCGTCTCGGCGTCGGCTTGCGCGTCCGCCTCGATCTGCTCACGGGGGATACCTGTGAGCCGGCTGATGTGGCGCACGATCCACCGTGCACCGCGACGCGCACCATGCGACGTCGCGTCACGCGCGTAGATGCTCGCCAGCTTTTCACGTAGCTCGCCTGGATCTAGGCTCCTCAAGGCGCGCGTCCTTCTCTTTGGTTGGCGGGGTGATTCGACCCCAGGGGGAGTGCGCTCCGGGAGGGGATACTCGATCCCGAGTGCTTCACATGCATCCGCGATGAGCGTGTCCGTCACCCAGCTCCAGTCCTCGACTGAGGCTTCGCCGACAGCCCGGTAGATGATCGACCGGAGATCGTCGGCGATGGCTCCCGGGCTGCGTCGTTGGATCTCTACATGCTCGTAGAGCACCTCAATGACTTCATCGATGATCGCGTCGTGGTCTAGCGCCTTCAGCAGGAAGTCACACAGCAGGCTGTGGCCTTTTGCGCTCGTTCGCGCCTCGTGGCTGACCCGCTGTGAGGCGGGTGTCTCGGGGCGTGCCGAGGGCAGCGCCTCGTGTGCGGGCTCTTCGGCGATGGCGACGAGTGCGTCTGTCAGCGCTTCCTTTGCGACGATGGTTGTTTTGCCATCTCTTAGAAGCCAGCAGTCGTCGCGGTGCTCGCCGAGTTGCGCGCGCTTGATGAGGTCGCTGGCGACCGTGCCAGTCACGGTGATAGTGACGTCACCGTAGATCGTAGGAGCGTACATTTTCGCGTTACCTCTTTTGCGATTGTTGTTTAGTGCTGTTGCACCTGTGTGTTGCAAGAGAGGTCGTAGCTCCACTTGTAGGTGAGGGCAACGGCCGTGTTACGGTGTATTCCGGTTTATTCCGGTCTTCTCTGAAAAGACGCTTCATGCTTGCCTGACGGGTCTGTCGGCTTGGGGTCTGGCGGGTGGCCGTGCGAGGCGGCGGGTGATCTGCTCAGCGTCAAAGCGCAGCATCGAGCGCTGCCCGGCGCCTATGCGGATCGCGCCTAGCTCGCGGGCGTGCTCGTAGACCCATCCTCGGTGTACGCCCCACCACGCCGAGACCTCGGCGACCGTCAAAAGCTCGGGCAGCTGCCGCTCCGCCGGCGGAGTGTCGCCCAAACGCTCGGCCAGTAGCTCCGCGGTGCGTACGGCCAGCCGCTCGACGGTGCTGGGGTCAAGCCGCACCAGCGTCGGCTGGGGCGGGGCTGGCGGCTGGTTCACCTCCGCCGCCTCCCGGCGGGTGACGCGTCGAGCCATCCGAGCCGCTGCTGGCACCAGGGGCGCCTCCAGATCGCGGCGAACGGTCCCTGCGCGGTGAGGTCGGTGATGGTGCAGATCGAGATTCCCACCTCGGGTGTTTGCCGTAGTTCGCGGTCGTCTTGGCAGAGCGCGAGCACGCTTCGCGTGCGACGTTCGAGCGCGACATCGCTCTCGCCAGCCAGGACGCAGATGACGTCGGGGAAGACCTCGTAGCGTGTGCGCCAGCCGGGGGTCTTCTGCGCGCTTGGCGTGTGGTGGTAGAGGCGCGCATAGGAGGCGAGTTTTGCGGCTAGTTTCTCGACCGGCTGGGTGGCACGGTCAAGCTCGAGGAACCTGTAGCGAAACAGGACGTCGCGTTTGGCGTACTGCTGGTAGGTGAGAAGCGCATCGGCGGTCAGCCACTTGTTTTTGCCGATCGGGTGAGAGACCTCGTGCACCCACGCGAGTGCACCGAACTCGTCATCCGGGCGCTCGCGCGCGGCTTGCATGAACGCGATCCCGGTGTCGTTGACCGCGAGCGTGTGCGCGCGAAACAAGCCGGCGGCCTCCGCTGGGGCGATGAGCTTGCGCCGCGCCGGGGTGCGGGGGGTGACCTGCTCGACTATCTGCGCGCCGCGGGTGGTGAGGAAGTAGACGCTGCCGTCGCCATCGGCGGCGCGCGCGAAGTCCACCAGCTCGTGGTGGCGAAGCCCGGCCAGGAGTTTCCTCGTCCAGCGCGGCCCAGAGTCGGGTGTGTGCATCTGGTGGATCTGGCGGGTTGAGAGCAGCCGGTGCTGGTAGAGGCTCTCCAGCACCTCGCCCGCAACCGGCGCCAGCGCCTGCAACTCGCGGCGGGGGTTCACTCGGGCCTCCCGGCCGCTGTGGGTGTGCTTTGCTCGTCCTGGTCGGTGTGCAGTACGCGGGTGCCGCCGCCGGCCCCGTCCTGGGAACGTCCCTTGTGCTGGCGCTTGCGCGCTGGCTGGTGCTTGTCGAGCCAGTCCTTGATCCGCTGGTCGTGTGCCCCGACGAGCTTGAGCGTTTGGTCGATCGCGCGATGCTTCATTGCGTCGTCTCTGGCCTGGCCTGCCGCTGTGGGGTTGGAGTGGTGCTTGGCGTGTAGCTCGCGTGCGGTCACGCCGTGCACCAAGAACGGCTTGCTCGTGCGCGCCCCGAGCGTGACCTGCGAGAGATAGGTGAAGCGTTCGAGGCGGGTGAGGAGCTCCGGTTCGATCTGGCCGGCCCACTCCCGGGCGATCATCTGCGCGGCCTTGGCGTTGACCGTTGTCGAGGACAGGTGCGAGCGGTTGGTTGTTACTGCGTTCCAGGTCGGGGCGCTCAGCCGCTCGGGGTTTTGGTTAAACAGGAACGCGCGGCCTCCGTACTTCGCGGACTGCTCCAGCAGCACGGGGAGGTTCGGGCCGTCATAGCTCTGCAGCTCGTCCAGGAACAGCCAGAACGGCCGGCGGCGCTCGGGCGCGAGGCGGGCGCGCAGCTTGAACGCGTGCAGCACGTCGTAGACGAGGAGGTTCGCCACGAGCCGGTCGCGGGTGCCGCCGGAGCCCGGGCAGGCGAGCACGATCTTGCCCTCGCTCATCGCCCGCTCGGCGCTGTAGGTAGAGGTCGGGCTGCCGAGCAGCGCGGCGACCTGCCTTGCGGCGCGCAGCCGGTCGATGATGTTCGTCACCGCCGTCGCCGCATCCGGCGCAAGGCGGGGGAAGCGGTCGCGGAAGAACCCTGCCGTCCCGCCGGACATGTAGGGGAGCGCGGCCTGCCGCCACTCGGCGTCGGAGAGCAGCGCGGGGACCTGGAAGATCGTCGGCGCGAGTTTCTTCGGGAGTTGCTGTGCGAGCTCTACCAGTGCCTGTGCGGCCTGGGTGGCGATGTTCAGCGCGCGGGTGTTGCGGTCATCCCATTTCAGCGCGGCGGCCAGCGCGTCCACGAACGCCTCCACCCGGCCGGCGGCCTCGCTCGGTGTGCGGTGCTCGAGCCAGAAGAGGTTCCACGTCGGCTGGACGCCCTGTTGGTCGGGGTCTGAGAGGTCGATCTCGATCACCCGCTCGGGCATGTCTGCGAGGTAGGTCTTGATCTCGCGGATCGCGTCCGCGTGCGGGTCAAGGAACAGCCCGCCGTGCCCGGACCGGGCGAGGTGCACGAACTGGCCGATCGCGGTCTCCGTCTTGCCGTAACGGCTGCGGCCGGCCTGGTAGGCAAAGAACGTTTCCCCGGCGCGTACGCCGACGAGTCGCTCGCCGTCGCGGTCGTGCACGCGGCCGAGCGGGATCAAATCGTCCTGGCCGGTGAACGTCGGTAGCCCGACCGGCGGCGGCGGGATCACCCCACCGGAGCGGGCGACGTTTTCCGCCGCACAGTGAACGCTCGGCGGCTTCAAAAGCCCCGCGATCTCACCCGCACCGACGAGCCGGCGGCGCCGTGGCGCGTACCGGCCGGTGCGCACGCGGGCGTCGAAGCGGCCCCGCCGCCACGGCAGATCGGAGCCGAGGAACCCCATCCCGCTGAGCGCGAGCCCAGCGACCCGCAGATGGTTCTCCCCCGCGAACACATCGAAGCACGACAACAGCGCCTGCATCTGCTCCCGTGCCCGCGCCCCGCTACCAGCCTGCACCCTGGCGAGGAGCTGCAGCCCGAACAGCGGCTCGCCGCCGCCGAGCTTGCGGTCAAGCGCACGGCCTTCAAAGCGCCGGCCCGCGGTCTGCGCGCTACTCATCCGCCCTCGCCGCTGCTCTTCACCGAGCACCGAGGCGAGCGAGCTCTGGCCGCGCTCGGCTTCGCTCAGAAGCCGGCGACGCAGACGCCGACGTTGATACGGCGCCGCGGGCATCAGGTCCACCGCGACGACCGTCTGCTCGCCGCGCTCGTGCCGGGTGCGCGAGAGCGCGACCGCGAAGCTCTGCAACGGGTCGGGGTCAAGACCGACCGCCGCCAGCGGGAGCGCCGATGAGCGAGCCAGCACAAGCTCCGCGCGCACCGCCACCGCCTCGCCTCCACTGACACTGGCCTTCTCGGGTTCGGCTGCGCGGACCTCGAGCTGGTCGTAGGCGCCGAGCGCGGCTTGCAGCGCCGGCAGCGCACGACGAGGGACCTCAGCGGTGTAGTGGACGAGCCCGTCCGCGCCGGTCGACAGTTGCAGCCGCACCGCGCTCGCAGGCCGGTCAAGCCAGCCGAGCACCATCCGACGTGTGCGCGTGAGCTGCGAGGCGAAGCGCACCACCGCCTCGACCGTTGGGTCGAACCCCTCCGAGGGCAGAAGCTCGACACGCACACGCGAGCCAAGCGCCCGACGCACCAGCACCACACGCACGATCAGCGCACCGGCGCCAGCCACGACAGCGGCGACGGCGACCGGCAGTAGCCCAGCTACCACGTCGATCGGGTCGGCCAGCAGCCCTGCCGCAGCAGGCAGGACCGTTGGCGCGAGCAGCAGCACGGCCAGGCCGCCCGCAGCGGCGAGCACAGCCAGACGCTCCTGCGAGGAGGTGCCCCTCATCGAGATACCCCTACGGACACATAGTTGTCACCGGGCGCGAGGAGCGCGAACTCCCCGACGGGAGCTAGCGATCCGCGGCATCGCGCACCAGCACCGTGAGGAACCAGGTTTGGAAGCGCACAGGAACCAGGTTTGGAAGCAGATAGGAAGTCCGACCTAGCGCTCACGACCGCCGCGTTTTGGTTCGCTGCGGCCCGCATCACGCGCTCCCCGCGTTGTTGGGCGCGGGTGGCTGCGCGTACCCGTATATGGGGGCGCGCTCGCCGACCGGGTGCGCGGGCGGGAACGGCCCGACGCGGGTGACGTGCCCGGCGTAGTTGCCCTCGACCGTTTCGATTTCCCCGTTGGGTAGGACGCGGACGACGATGCCGACGTGCGCGCTTTCAGACGGGCCGGTGCCGTAGAAGACGGCGTCGCCGGGCGAGGGCCTTGCGGTGGCCGGCAGCACTCGCCCGCCGTGTTCCTTGGCCCGTTCATACAGGGCACCGGAGTATCCGTAGAGCGAGGTTGAGCCCGGTAGCGGCACTCCGGCGTGCTGCCATACCCAGCTCGCGAACAGCGAGCACCATTCCTCGCACGGCCCGTAGACGGTGCAGTCCGAGCCGGGCGGATGTTCGCCTTGGCCGATCTGGCTTTCGGCGACCTTGACGATTGCGCTCTGGCTGGCGGCTTCGGGGGCGAGCACGCTCGCGCTGCACTGTTCACCGCCGGTCGCGGGCTGTGCGAGCTGGCTGCTCGTCGGCGGCGGCGAGCCGGCGCCGGCAAACCCGTACTGCACGGCTCGGGCCATGACTTCTTCGGCGTAGGCGATGGTCCCTTCACCGCAGGCGCCGTAGTAGTTACAGGCGGCCTGGCGGTATTGGGCGTAGCTGCCGCCGATCGGCGGCGCACCCATGTCCTGGCGCATAATCCGCGCGGCCGTGAAGGTCGCGTCGGCGGGGTCGTTGATCGAGAGCGGCTGCGTGGGGTCCGCGTCGACGGCGAAGCGTTCCCACAGCGTCGGCCCGGACCCTGGTGAGCAGGGGCTGCCGCGGACGTAGGCGATCTGCATTGGCCCGGCGCAGCCCGCGCTGTTCGTTCCCGCGCACTCGCCGCTCCCGCACTCTTGGGTGCCGATGCTCGCCAGGAACGCCCAGTTGATGTTGAAGCGAGCGCCCGCCTGCTGATACAGCCGCAGCCGGGCAGAGGGGATGCTCTGAAGCGCATACGCCGAAGGCGCCGGGCCGGACGACGCGGCGGCTGCTTCGCCTGCGCCGCCTTCGCAGCCGGTCAGGCTCGCGCCGAGCACCGCCGCCGCGACCGCGACGATCGTGACGAACAGCAGCCCGCCAACGCCGAAGATCCCGGCGAGCAGCGCCCACAGGACCTTCGTGTGTCCTTGCCGGCGGCTGCTCACCCGGCGCCCTCCACAGCCTTGATGAGCAGCCGCCGGCCGTCTCGTTCGAGCAGCAGCTCGACGGTGTAGTCGACGAGTTCGCCACCGTTGATGAGTGCGTCGAGCGCGATCGTCCCTGCCCGCCCTGCGGCGGGCCGCAGCGTGAGCAGGCGTGGGTGGAGCGCTCGCATCGCCGGGGGGACGAGCGACGGGTGGGCGCGAAGCGAGCGCACGAGCGCCGGTGCGGCGCCCGTGAGCGCCGCTGCCGGCGCGTGCCCGTACACGTAGGCCAGGTAGCCGGCGAGGAAGCGTTGGGCGACACGCGCCGCAACAGGCCCAGCAGGCGCCACGTTCGCGGCGGGCGGGTCGCTGGCCGCGGGCGGGCGCGCCCTGCCCGCGAGTGCGCTCGCCTCAATCTGAGGCGCGGGAGGCTGTTGCGAGGGCCGGCTGGCGATGAGCAGGGCCGCGCTCGCGGCGAGCAGCACAACGACGATCACAAGCGCGCCCCGGCGCCCCGTCACCGGCCGCTGGGAAAGCTGGCGAGCCCACGCCCAGCGTCTCACTGCTCCTGCTCCTTGGTGAGGCTGCTGAGGCGCCGGCGTGCTAGGCGAGCGGTGGCCGCGCCCAGCTCGATCCCGAGGAAGTCACGGCCGAGCCGGGTGGCGACCGCGCCGGTTGTGCCCGAGCCGCAGAACGGGTCGAGCACGAGCGAGCGACCGCTGCCGTCGTTGTGCTGACAGCTCGGCAGCCGCGTGCCGTTTGGCGCATCCCATGTAGCGCCGCGCTTCCACGGTGCTCCGCAGATGCCGCACGCGACCGGCGGGCTGCCGGCGAGCACGCACGGCTCGATCAGCTTCTCGGGGAAGACCGCTTGCGCGCCGGGGTAGCCGCGGGCGGTGACCGTCCACCACGAGCGTCGCTGGCGCGCCTGGCCACCTTTCCACTCCTGGTGTTGGCCGCGCTGTCCGCGACGGTCCTGGTATGTCAGGCGGCCGGGGCGCGCGTACCCGTTGCCCGAGCGGCGGCCGGTGTCGGGCTCGCGGATCGCGTGCGCGTCATAGAAGTACCTGGGTTGCTTGGCGAGAAGGAACAGGTACTCATGCGCCCTGGTGGGTCGGTCCCTGACGTTCTCGGGCATCGGGTTGGGCTTGGCCCAGACGATGTCCGAGCGAAGCCACCAGCCCTGCGCCCGCAGCGCGAGCGCTACCCGCCACGGGATGCCGACGAGATCCTTCGCCTTGCACCCGGCGGGCACACAGCTCGCGCCCTTGGGCACTGGCACCCCGCGCCTGCGATCGGGCACCTGGTAGCTACGCGCCGCGGCGTAGCTGTCCCCGAGCACCAGCCAGAGCGTCCCGTCCGGCCGCAGCACCCGCCGGACCTCCTCGAGCACCGTGACGAGGTGCTCGACATACATCTCGGGTGTGGGCTCGAGGCCGAGGCAGCCTTGCCAGGCCTGACAGCGCTCGAAGAAGCGTCCGCCGAGCAGCCCAGCTTGCCCTTGGCGCCCGTCGAGGTCGAGTCCCCCGCGCGAGCTGGTCTGCGCGGCGGGCAGGAGATCTTGGTGCTTGCCGCGCTGTGCCGGCCCCCAGCTGTGGCGGCAACGCGTCTCGCCGCCCCAAGTGGACGGGCGCAGCCCGTAGTCGCGCAGTCCCCAGTAGGGCGGGCTCGTGATGCACGTTTGCGCCCAGTCGGTGGGTAGCTCTCGAAGGAGTGGGAGTGCGTCTGCGTGTTCGATGCGCCAGCTCATGCGGGCTCCTCGTCGGGGTCGGGGTCATCAGGGATCGGTGGCGGCGCTTCGCTCGCGGCGATCGGCTCGTCGACCTCGTCGGCCGGCTCGGGGTCAGGTGGCGGTAGGACGGGGCCGCCTTCGCTTGAGGCGATCGGCTCATCGACGTGGTCGCCTGGTTCGGGTACGTCGGCGCCGCGCGGCGCAGGCTCAGGGGTGGGTGGGGGCACGGCCTCGTCTTGGCCGTGCCCCCTGGTGAATGCCGCCGCTGGTGTGTGGTGCCGGTGCAGCCCGGCCATCCGCGCGAGGCGGGTGGTGTAGTAGAGGGCCTGCAGGCGGCTCACCCTGTCCCGGGCGGCGTTGCTGCCGGCGGTCGCTGAGAGGAACTCTCCAGCGATCCGGTCGCGGTTCATGAACACGGCCCACAGGAACAGCGCCTGCAGGCCGAACGCCATCAGCCAGCCGAGGTTGCTTGTCGCGTCATCGAGCGCCTGGCAGACGGCGAGGACGACGGCGAGGATCGCGCTGTAGATGACCTTGCGCAGCAGGTAGCCGGCAAGCCGTGAGAGCCAGCTGCGGAAGAATTCGTGGCCGCGGCCCGGGATCACGCCGATGACCAGCGCGAACGGCGAGAAACCTAGCCACATCAGCAGGAAGACCCCGGCGATCAGCACACCCACCGCGAGCGCGCCGAGCAGCAGCCAGGCGCCGAGCGACCCGATCCCTATGAGGATCGAAAGCAGCAGCCGCTCGTACTGGCCTCCCTTGCCGGCAGCTTCGCCGGCGGGCTCATCGGCGGGGCCGAGCGGGTAGCTGCCGTTGTTCTTGGCGGGATCTGCTTCGGGAAGATCGGAGTCCGTCCCGTGTTCGATCGCTTCGAACTCCTGGTTGCGTTCCTTGCTCTGAAAGGCGTAGGGCAAGACGTGCGCGGCGTACTTGAGTTCGTTGTTGATGCACGTCTTGCCGGCGACCTTGACTTCGGTGCTGGTCTGCAGCCGGCTGGCGAGCGTCTCTTCTTCGCTTGCGGTGTTGCCGAGCGGACGTACGGGCACCGAGACGGTCTTGCCGCCTAGCTGCTTGGTGCAGTGCTCGATCCCGCCGAACTCGAGCACAGTCCAGGGCTGTACGACAAGTAGCGAGAAGAGCTGGTTGCCAGCGGCTTGCTTGGCAGCTGCTTCGCTTGTCAGGTTCCCCTGGCTGGTAACTGACAGCAGGGCGGTGGAGAGCTTGTTGGCGTACTGGCTGGCCGGCGCGATCGTGGCCTGCGGCTGCGTGACGAGCGCGAGCGCGATCAGGCAGTAGACAAGCGAGAGCGCGAGCGTGCCCGCCGTCTCGGTGTAGCGGCGCTGGACGAGCGCCTTCCACATCGCCCACAGCGACACGAGCGCAACCGCTGCGATCAGCCACGGCTGCCCGAACGTGTGCTGGTAGATGTTCTGGATCGCCTGGGAGACCGGGGCGAGCGCACCGGAGCCCGGGCTGCCGTTCCCGTTGACAAGGTCGAGGCTGAACGCGAACGCGAACAGCGTGATCACCGCGTTTGAGACAAAGGCGGTGATCAGCCAGATGACCTGCGCGACGAAGTACGCGATCATCGGCAGCAGCCCCGAGGTGTCGATCCCCGAGAACAGCCCGACCTTGATCGCCGGGAAGAACTGATCAAGCTGGTAGGCGCTCAGCGGATAGCGGCCATACAGCCCGCCCGCCGGTATCTGTGGCGCCGGGCCGATGTTCCCGTACACATCGCTGGCTAGCGCCGAAGGCCCAGCGAGCAGCACGAGCGCCAGCGCGCCGATCAGCGCGAGCGCGAGCGCACGGCGCCTGCGCGCGAGAAGCCGACAGGCGCGTTTCATGCTGCCCTCCGCTTTGGCTGGCCGGGGGTGGTGCCGAACGCGCCGAGGAGGTGGGGGTAGACGAGGTCGACTTGGACTTCGCCGACTTGGCCGGCGAGGTCGCGCATCAGGCAGCGTCCGGCGCGGTATTCGCGTACCAGCGCTACGAGCTCGCGTGTGGGCTCAAGGCCAAGGAGTCTCACCCCGGCGGCTGCGCCGTCGTCGGAGTCCTGTCCGAATACGAAGATCTCGCCGATGAGCTCGGCGAGGTCGCCGAGGTCGGCGACACGGTGCGTGCCGAGCAAGAGCGTCGCGTTGAACGCGCGGCCGAGCCTTACGAGCCGCTTGATGATCTGCCGGCCCTGCGCGGAGTCGAGCAGGAACCAGATCTCGTCCAACCCGACGACCTTGTGGCGGGTGCGGTCGTGGGAGATCAGCCGCAGCGCGTAGGCCGCGACGAGCGAGAGCGTGGCGACCGAGACGCGCTCGGAGCGGGTGTAGGTGTCGCGGGAGGCGCCGGGCTCGGGCAGCGCCAGGCCGGGCATGCGGATCGTCGTCACTGGCCGCGCCGCCTGGATCGCGGTGCTGTGGCCGTCGCCGAACCCCAGCCGGGCGAGCCCGAAGTCGCGGATCACCTCCAGCGCTTCGCCGGCTTCCTGCGCGGCCGTCCGGTCGCTTTTGGTGAGCAGCTCGACGACGTGTTGGAGGCTGCGGGAGCCTTCTCTGACTGCGTCCTTGACGGCGCGGCTGACGGCGTTCTCCCACGCAGCGGTTGGGCCGGGGAGCAGGTCGAGCAGGTAGGAGCAGGCGAGTTCCTCGCGCAGCTCGTCAAGGCCGATCGCGAGCGGGTCCAGGTGCCCCTGCTGTGCGGGGTCGCCGGACAGCTCGAGCACCTGCACCCGTCCGGTGAGCTCGCGTACGCGGTGTAGGCCGTGGTCGGGCTTGGGGTCGAAGTCGACGACCAGGCTGCCGCGGCGCTCGGCGGCGTACTCGATTGCTTGTGTGGCGACGGTCTTGCCGGACCCGAGCGTGCCGACCAGCAGCACGGCCGAGGCGCGATTCTCCCGCGGCGCCTGCGTTGGGTCGTAGCGAACCGGCCGCGGCGCCCCGGTGGGGGTGTAGCCGAGGTAGGGGCCGGCGGGGGAGCCGACCTCGCGGGTGGCGGTCGGGACGAGCGCGCCGAACTGCTCGACCGTGAGCTGCTGCACGTAGTCGGCGCTCACAACCAGCCGTCCGGTCGTGGCAGGTGGTCAAGCCACAGGCGGTGCTGCAGCCCGGCGGGCCGGTGAAGCTGGATGTCGCCGTACTGCTCTTTGACGACGGCGACGCGGCGCTCTAGCTCCTCCTCGCCTGGGGCGCCGAGCGCGAGCCCGATCGAGGCGTACAGCATCGGCGGGTGCCCGCCGGCCTGCAGTTGCGCCTCGTACTCGCGGGCGAGCACACGGTCCTCGCCGGCGAGCAGGCTCGGGCCGTGCGCTGCGCCCTGTACCTGCTCGTGGTAGGTGTGCTCGACGTCGGCGATCCGCTTGCGCACAGCCGCGAGCGCCTCACGGTTGCCGAGCCAGCGGGCGTGGATGACCGCGTCGACGGGGAAGGTAAGCGCCTCCAATGGTGCGTACAGCGCCTCGGCCACGGGGCCGGGAAACTCCGGCGCATCGGCGAGGGAGCCCAGTGCGAGCAGCGCCTGGTGCGAGCGGCCCTGCTCGCCGTCCACGACCAGGGCCTGGGCGTGCTCGGTGATCGCGGCGTTCGCGCACCGTTCCAGGTCGTGCGAGAGCGGCTGGAAACTCGCTCGCCCGCCCGCCCCACTAATGATGAGCGCGTCCGGCGTCCAGTAGTCCTCGATCTCGGGCTCGGCGATCCCACGGCACGCGGCACGGCGCAGCAGCCACTGGAGCTCGCCAGTGGTGGCGCGCCGCGCCGAGACGATGCCGCGCACGCGCTGGAAGACGCGATGCTCAGCCGCCGCCAATTCCTCGATCTCGCTCGCGGGGATCGGCGAGGCGTTGGTGATCCCGGCCAGCTCCTCGACCCTGCGGCGAGCACGGTCGACGCTGCGGATCAGCCCCGACCCCAGGCCGGTGGGTGTGCTCTGGCCGAGTGAGACCGCGAGGTACACCTCCGGTACGTGTGAGCCGAGCTCGGCGAGCCGCAGCTCGTGGCCCTCCAGGAACTCCCGCCATGCCTGGGGGTCTTGGTGGCGTTCATCGAGCTGGCTTTCGTTGCGCTCGATGTAGCGGTGGGCTGGGTAGGCGCGGTTCACGCGCCACAACGAGAAGTCCGCCACGACGGTGTGCGCGAGCCGCTTTAGCCGGTGCGCGAGCGCCCACTTCCCGCTGACGGGCAGGAACGGGTAGCTGCTCATCGCCAGCCGGTACAGCCCGGCGGCCTCACCGCCCCGGCCGATCAGCACGTTTGCGTGCGCGTAGCGCAGCGGGAAGCTCGCGGTCATGGGCGGACCTCCACGACCTGCGCGGGCGCTAGCTCGAGCACCTCGATCAGCCGCTCGCCCTCGCGCATCCGGTGTCCGGCGGCGGGCCGCACGATGCTCCGCCCGCGGCGAGAGATGAGCACGACCGGGCGGCCGAACACCAGCCGCGCCGGGCCTTCCACTCGCCCGCGGTGGAGCACCGGCGAGTGGTGGTCGGGCGCGACCCACACCTGTGGCGCCCACAGCCGGCTCTCGCCATCAGCCGCAAGCGGCCGGTCGAGCGAGCGCCGCGAGGCCCGCAGCCTGACCGCGACCCACGAGGCCAGGTAGCGGTGTGCGGGGCGGCCGTCCGGCGAGACCTGGCCGGCGAACGTGGCGAGCATCGCCGGGGCGATCACCAGCCGCAGCGGCCAGTCAAGCCAGCCGAGCAGCACGCCCGCCAGGAGCGCACCGAGGAACCCCGCCAGGCCGGCGCCTACCGCGGCGAGCCGGCCGCGGGTGCCGCCGCCGAGCAGTGCCCCAAAGGCTCCGACGAGGCCGGCGAGTACAAGCGAGCGCTCGCTGAGCACCAGCACCGCGACGAGCGCGCCGGCCGCCCACGCCAGCCACTCAAGAGGCACCCCGCCCGGGACCGGCAGCCGCCGGCCGTCGACCTGATAGATGCGCCGGTCGGGGCGGAAGATCCGCTGGTAGGAGCGGATCGGTGCGGGGGAGTCGCTCACGAGCCCGGCCCTGCTCACCCGAAGATCTGGTGGCCGATGTTTTCAGCGGCCTTCGCTATCTCGTCCGGCGCGAAGACCATCCACGCCACGACCACCGAGGCGAGCAGGAAGACTGCGAGCTCGGTGTAGCGGCGGTGGACGAGGAAGAACAGGCTCGCGATCGCGACGACCCCGCCGTACAGCTCGCTCGCGTAATGGCGCAAGAGCCCCGCGAGGTTCGCCCCGACTTCGTTACCAGCCGCCAGCGCCTGCGCCGGATTCAATGCCGACAGCGCGACGGCGAGGACGAGCGCGACGAGTGCGCGCCGTCTACCGGACACGACGCTCACCTCCGGGCCTGCCAGCCGGCGCTCCGGGGGCGGGCTGGGTGACGGTGACGACCGTCCGTGCTGGCGCGCTGGCCGGCGTTGGTGGGCCGGCGAGCACCGAGGCGATGCCGCGCAGCAACAGCAGCAGCACGCATCCCCACAGCACCAGCCGGCCCACCAGGCGAGCGAGACGCTCGCGGGCCTCGGTGCCCGCGCTGGCGCGCTTGCTGGGTTCGAGTACCGCGAGGCGTTTGAGCTGTTCAAGGGAGCACCTACATGCTCTGCTGAGGAGAGCGGCCGGCGGCGCAAGCGCGCGAACGAGCGCGTCGCCAAGGGGGAGTTCGGCACGGTCGTCACCAGCCCGGAGGCGAGCGAGCACGCGCACATAGCCGCGCGCTGGCCGCCGTCGATCAGTCGCTGGCGCTCACTCGCGGTCAAGCATCCCGAGCTGCTCGCGGAGTGGCACCCCACCCGTAACGAGGGCCTCGACCCGTATGCAGTCTCGGCCGGCTCGACCCACCAGGTGTGGTGGCGCTGCGCGCGCGGGCACGAGTGGCTTGCAAGCCCGCGCTCGCGCTGCACCTACGGGCACGGATGCAATGCGTGCTACGCGCAGAGCAGGTGGCGGGTTCCGCGGGAGCGCTCGCTCGCGGCAAAGCATCCCGAGCTGCTGGCCGAGTGGCACCCGACGCGCAACGGCGAGCTCGACCCATACACGATCGGCGCGGCAGCGAAACGGAAGGTTTGGTGGCACTGCGCGCGCTGTGGGCACGAGTGGCAGACGACGCCGTGGCTACGCCACACCGAGGGCACGGGCTGTCCGCTCTGCGGGAGACGCCGTGCGAGCGAATACAAAACCAGGGTGCCGCGCGAGCGCTCGCTCGCGGTCAAGCACCCGCAGCTACTCGCCGAGTGGCACCCCACGCGCAACGAGGGCCTGGACCCTTACACCGTCGGTGCGGGCTCCGAGCGTGAGGTGTGGTGGCGCTGCAGCCGCTGCGGGCACGAGTGGCTAACCAGCCCCAAGGAACGCAAAAGAGGCACGGGCTGTCCGGCCTGCGCACGCCGGCTCGCAGGCCAGCGCAGGGCGCACGTTCCACGCGAGCGCTCACTCGCGCTGCGTGCCCCCGCCTTGCTCGCGGACTGGCACCCTACCCGCAACAAAGGGATCGACCCCTACAGCGTCGGCGTCGGCTCAGACCGCGTCGTGTGGTGGCGCTGCCGGTGCTGCGGGCATGAGTGGCGGGCAACGCCCAACCAGCGCCGCGCCGGCCAACGCTGCCCAACGTGTCGAGTCTCCCCGCAGGCGCCGCAGCGATCCCCGCGCGGACACCTCGTTGGTCAAGAGTGAGATGAGAGGTTCACGCGCGGGTGAGGCGATACCAGTAACGGCGCACGTTGCGTAGTGGGCCGGCTGGCGCCGGCCCACTGTCGGGCTGTACGGATTCAAGCCGCCAGCCATCGAAGCGGCGGCAGATCGCCTGCTCGTCCGTGCCCGGCGGCCCGACGGGCACACGGTTGCGGGCGAAGGCCATCATCAGCAGCGTCGCACCCGGTGCAGCGAGCCGCGTGACGGCCGACGCATAGGCGGCGCGCTGCTGGCTGGTCAGGCCGTGATAGCAGCCGCGGTCAAAGACGAGCGTGAAGCGGGCAGGCGCGAGCCCCGAGTCCTCGAGCTGCGTGACGTCGGCCTTGATCCACTCGACCCCCACGCCCGCCGCGGCGGCGTTCTCACGGGCTCGCCGAAGCGGCTGCTCGACCACGTCGATCGCGCTGACCTGCCAGCCACGCGACGCGAGCCAAACCGCCTGCGTGCCGGTGCCACACCCAATGTCCAGCGCCGAGCCCGCCGTCAGCGCGCTATCGCCGTCAACCAGCTCGGCTAGCTCGGACGGCACTTCGCCAGTGTCCCAAGGGACGAACCCAACCCGATACATCAGGCGGTAGGCAAGCGACATCCAGAGAAGCGTAAACAGCGCGGCAGGGGGCTGCCCCTCTCGAAGTCAGCATCAGCCCGACGCCCGGGCGCGCTGCCCCGATCTAGGCTCCACCCTTCGATGGACGGAGAGCTACCGCGCGAGGTTGTGAAGCCTTGGGGCAGCGAGCTTTGGTACGCACATACGGAGCGGTATGCGGGCAAGATTCTCCGGGTCAACGCGGGCCATAAGCTCTCGGTCCAATACCACTCCGAGAAGGATGAGACGAGCTACCTGCTGTCCGGCTGTCTACTGCTCGAACAGGGCGAGGGTGCGGACACAATGCGGCGCCGAGAGATTCGTCCTGGCGAGGCATGGCGCAACCCGCCGAAGCTCGTGCACTCGATTGAAGCCTTGGAGGACTCCGTGATTCTTGAGGTCTCGACGCCCGAGTTGCACGACGTAGTTCGCATCGAGGACCGCTACGGGCGCCCCGTCGAAGTGCCGGGTTGAGGCACGGAGTCGTCCAGCTCACGTCCGACCGTTCAGTCATTCGACGGGCGTTCTCGTTCGTGCGACTCAGGGCTGGGCGGCTGCTTCTGCAAGGTCGCTGTAGCGGGCGAGTATCGCGTCCGGGTCGTCGGGGTCGAATAGCTCGATCCTGACGTAGCGGCCATCCTCGACCACATCGACCGCGCCGAACGCGACCTCGAAGGCTCCTGTGTCGGGCGCTGTGCCTCTCACGGCTGCGAGCATCGCTATCGCCCGCTCGTCGCAGGCCAGTAGCTCGATGAGTTCGATGCGGGTATCGAACGAGGCGACTGGCGGAGGCAGTTGGCCCGTGTAGCCGACGAACGGGCCGCTGCGATGGTCTATGAGCGTGCAGCCCTCCGCGCGTAGCTCCCGAAGTCCGTCGATGTCTTGGACATCGAAAAGCCGCTTGTACTCGGCGCAAAGCCGTTGCGGCGCGAGAACTGTGGGATCGGTCATGTGCTGCGCGAGTGACCTTTTGCGTGGAACTCCGGTGCGAGCACGTCGTAGCCGACGAACTCGAACAAGCGCACGCCGGCCTGGAATGGCTGCGGTGAGACGCGCAGGCGGTTGGCGCCGACGCCGAACGGCGGCGAGTCCTCGAACGCAAGCTCGTCAAAGCCCGCTCGGGCGAACATCTCACGGATCAACGGCGTGAGGTCGGGCGGGTGGTGATGGCGAGTCCAGATCGCCACTGCGCTCGCGGCGCAGAGGCTCGGCAGGCTGCTGATCGTGTTGGCGATGTCCTCGGCCGAGATGTTGCCGAATACGCCGCATAGCAGGATCAGGTCGGCCGGGACCGCGCCCGCGTAAGCGTCGGTTATTGACGCATCGTCGAGGACAGTCTCGACGCGATCGAGGCCCGCTGCCTCTGCGGCTTGCCGTGCGAGCGTGACGTTGTGCTCGTCCAGCTCCACGAGGCGAGCGGCGACCTCATCGCGGCGGGGATGCGCGGCGAGCGCGCCGATCAGGTCGTGGCCTTGCCCGGCGCATACGCTGATAGCGCGCAGGCGTCCTGGCCTCGCGCGATCGAGCGCCGTGCCGATCAGCTTCTGGACGACCACAAGACGCTGCGCCAACGGGGAGTCAGCGTCGTCGTAGTCGCTATGCCAGGCTTGCCAGTCCACGAGGTCGTCCTCGGCCGGCACGCTACCGGACGCGCTTGCAGGCTAGAATCCGCACCTGTGAACGGTGCCGCGGAGGCGACCGACACGGAGCAGCAAGGGCCACGGCCGCCGGGTAGCGGAAGGACGGGCCGGGGGCTGGCGGGCAGGCTGATCGACCTGACGGCACGCAGGCCGCATGGGTGGCTGGCGCGCAAGACCTACGGCGGCGCGCAGGGAGCCCCGAAGGGACACGAGGAGGTCTTCGATCGCGTCCTCGACGCGATCGGCGCTGTGGACGGGCAGCGGTGTCTTGAGGTCGGCTGTGGCGGTGGGCGGCTGCTCGAGCGGGTGCTGGCGGCGGGCGGGCGCGCGGCCGGCGTCGATCACAGCCCCGACATGCTGGAGCTGTCGAGGAAGCGCAACCGTGGCGCCGTCGAAACCGGCGCGCTTGAGCTAAAGCTCGCCGGCGCCGAGCAGCTTCCCTGGCCGGACGGCTCGTTCGATGTTTTGCTGTCAGCCAACACGTTCTTTTTCATCGAGCAGCCCGAGCGTACGCTTGGCGAGTTCCTGCGGGTGCTCTCGCCGGGCGGGCGGATGGTGCTTGCGACCGTTCCCGGCCCGCTGCCGACGGCGTCGCTGCGCAACTGGTGGGTCTACGTTTGGGGTTCACAGATGCACGTCTACGACGATGAGCGGATGCGCGCGATGGTCGAGCACGCCGGGTTCACCGGCGTCACTGTCAGGAGCGCGGGGAGCGAGGGACAGCCACTCCAACTCGTGCAGGCTCGACGCTGAGCGGGAGCCTGTCTGCTGTGCTTGGAGGTCGTTCACGGACTGATCGGCGTGTGCTGTTCGTCGGCGACTCGCTCGTCGCTGGTGTCGGCGACCCGGCCGGCATGGGTTGGGTCGGCCGCGTCGTGGCCGCCTCGTTCGGGCTCGGGCTGCCGCTGACGGCGTACAACCTCGGCGTGCGGGGGGAGACCTCCGAGCAGGTCGCCGCGCGCTGGCGTACCGAGGCGCTGCCGCGGCTCACACCGGGGAGCGACGCGAGGATCGCGTTGTCCTTTGGCGCCAACGACACCACGATCGAGGATGGGCGCCTGCGGGTCGAGCCCGAGCGCTCTTGTGCTGCGCTCGCCGACATGCTCGGCGAGGCGACCGGGCTCGGACTGCCCGTGCTCATGGTCGGCCCGGCTCCCGTGGATAACGCCGAGCAGAACCAGCGCATCCGCAATCTGTCGGTCGCCTTCGCGCATGTCTGCCGTGAAGCGGGCGTGGCCTTCGTGAGCGTGGTTGAGGGCCTGCTCGCTTCGCAGGTGTGGTCGGGGGAGGTCGCGGCGAGCGATGGCGCGCACCCGGCCGCCGACGGCTACCAAGCGTTGTCCGACTGCGTGATCGCAGGCGGCTGGGCGGATTGGCTGCGCAGACCGAAGGGCGCATCGTGAGTGTGGACACGCCCTCGGGCGTCCTCGCTGCTGCTGCCGCCGGGATGCGCGCGATCGGCTACAGCGCCGACAGTAACGAGCACGCGCTAACAGCGGCCGGCGCACAGCTGACTGCTGCGTTTCGCGGAGCTGACCGAACACCAGGAGGACTCGAGCGCGGCATCGTTCACGATCCGGGGCTCGTCTCCTACGCGGGCGACGTTCGTGCGCGGCTCGCCGCTGTAGGAGGCCGGTGACGGAGCTTGCTGACCGCCGAGCAGCAGCCGCCGCGGTCCTCGCGCGTGCAAGCGGCCAGGGCGGCACTCCTGGGCAGGACTTCCTCAAGCTGCGTCTCTGCCCTCGCGCACCTCTTCATCTCATGGGAGGGCATGGCGTCGGTCTCGGCGAAACAGAGGCTGGGTCCTTGAGACTGCGCGGCCGTGCCGATGGGGGCGATGAGGCCCTAGCCGATGGCGTTGACTGCCGAGTCAGCCCAGCGCAGTGACTCGAGGTAGGTCTCCGCGATCGGTTGGCAGGCGCCGGTCAGCGCCATCGTCAGGGCGAAGTCGCCTCGCTCGTAGGCGATAACCGCTGCCAGCAGCCGGCCGAGCTCGCCTACACCGCCGACGAGGGCCGATGTGATGTCCTCGCGCAGGGGCAGTTCGTCGAGGACCGCCTCGATCGGTGCGTTTGTGACAGCCTCAGCGACCGAGAAGAGACCAACGGTGAAGGCCTCCTCCGCGTTCACCGACGTGAGGCGCCGGCTGAGCTGCTGGCACATCCGCGCGCGCGTCAGGGCGGTCACGAGCATCTCGGCCCGGGCCTCGGGGACGTTAGCCAACGCGGCGATCAAGGCGAACTCGCGGACCGCCACCGTCCCCAGCCAGGCAAGGGCCTCATGCACCGACCCGACGCGGCGAGGGAGCGCCATATGCCCCGAGTTGGCGTAGCGCAGCAGGCGCATGCTCAGCCCCGGATCTCGCGTGATGATGGCCGCCAGACCCTCGAAACTGTCCGTCGTCGCAAGCTCGGCCATCGTCCCGATTCCGACCAGGCCAGCCTTGGCTGCGGTGCGGGTCGACCCGGTGGTCGGCCCTAGGAAGAACTGGCCCTGGAACATGTCGAAACCTAGCCGGCAGCAGGTCTGGAAGGACCTGCGGTCATCCACGCCGTCCGCCAACAGTTCCCGTCGACTCGTGCGCTGGCGCACCGAAGCGACGAGCGCTTCGAGCCGATATGACGAGTGAGCCGCGACCTCGACCACGACGGTCTGTACTCGGTCGAGCAGGGGTTCATTCGCGGCGGCGAGGTCGACGGCGTCCAGGGCTAGCCGGAAGCCACGCATGCCATGACGGTCGATGGCGTCGTGTAGCTCATCGTGGATGGGCTCTGTAGCCCGCAGGCAAAGGACGATCCGGTCGTGCGGAAGGCAGAGCGCGCGCCGCTCGAGCAGCTCTCTGCGTGAGACACTCAGGATGACCAGGCCGTGGGGAGCAATTGCATCAAGCTCCTCGGCGAGCGCCAGTCCGGCATCCTCGCCCTGCGGCATCGCGGCCAGATAGCCGCCCGGCGAGCCCGATCCGTCCGTGCCGGACAGGAGCCGGTAGCCGACCAGCTCCTCATGGGCGTTGAAAACCGGCTGGCGTACCAGGCAGACCGCCGCAGGGCGGCCCGACTGGGCTGCCGTGGCTGGCTCGCGTGATTTGAAGACGCCCCTGTGATTCCCGATCACAACGCGCACAAGTCTCCTTCGGCTCCTGGGACCGAGGGCTTGAGCAAGCCAGGCGAGATCGTCAGCCGCGCAGCACCCGCTCCCGCACTACGCCTGAGCGGCGACGTTCGACCAGTGGACGCCCCAATATGTGAAGGTTCACAGTGTTCCTCGAACGCCGTAGAAAATAGGCGAGTAACATAAACGTTATTGGAATAATCGCCTGGGCTAATGAGGAGTACGTGGCTGCTGCATGGTCCCATGCAGGAGATCGCATAGTTCCACGACATGGACTACGCTGACCACCGTCCGCGGTCCGCTGGCGGGACTCCCCTTCCTGGAGGACGATGGGGAGAGGGGCACCTCGGCGCAGCGCGGCGAGCAATCACATAGCTGCGACGCTGCGCTGTTGCCCAAGGAATAGCAGAGCAAAGGAATAGGGCGCCTGCTGGGCAGTCGCCGCGGCCAATGAGTAGGTGCCGTGGCGGGGTGCAGCCGAGCAGAACGGGGACCGGGTGCAAGTCGACCCCCGGCCCCCGTTCTTTTAACGACGTTGCCGGCAGGCTTTAGGGACAGGGGTTTACCCAACACCGAACGGCGCTGTAGAGTCACTCCAGCGTTGCCTCCTTCGCGGGAGCCACGCAGCGCGGGCCGTCGGGCAGCTTGCGAGGACCCCCATCGTCAAGCGGAGGCCCGGCGGCCCCACCGTTGACACAGAGCTGGCCTCACTGGTGCCCACGTCGCCTGCCGGGACAGGGAACCGACGTTCGAGCGTAGGCCGAGGTGCCGTCCTGGAACGAGAATCTCGCCGCGAACGGGAATCCTCCGCGAGGACAGTCTTGAGGAAGGCGCAGCCCGGCCGGGTGATAGAGAATCTTCTTGCCGCGGAACCAGGCGTAGTAGGTGACGTTCATCGGGCCAAGAGTCGCGGTCATATTCAAGAGGGACGCGTCGGGTGCTCCCGGAAGGGTGGGGAGCAGCGGGACATGGATGCCTATCTGACCGCCGAACGGCGCCGGCGCTTCAAGGAGCTGGCCGGTGAAGATCAGTTCGGCCGAGACGGGGGTCGGGGCTTCGGCGTAGAAGAGCATTGTGATCGCGCCGTTCTGGACGGGCGCCATCCAGGTGGTGATCTTTCCCTGCTCCTCAATGACTTCGGAGCCGAAGAACATCGCGACCAATCCGCTGCCATAGCCCATGAGCGAGTTCGCTGGGCAGCGGCCTTGGACTTCTAGCTGGGTTGCGGAGCAGGTTTCCAGGCCGAGGCCACTCGTGACGATCCCGATGTTCGCCGGATACAGAAGACTCATCGCCACGACGGGAGAGGGCACGGGCTCGCCGTGGGGGATCACTCGTATGTTGAACACGATCGTCGTCCGCCCGCCAAGGTGCTCGGGTCGCATCGCTGCGCTTAGCGTCGCCGTCTGCGACCCGCGGGCAGCGACGGGCGCCACCGCGAGGAGCAGCAGGATGCACGTCAGGCCCACGCGCACGAGCCTCCTCATGGCGGTAGCGAGCTCCGACTTTCAGTAGACGAGCGTTCCGGTCGTCTGGATCGTGGCAGCGTAGGTGTGGCGATCGAGGGTGCCATAGAAGCCGCCGTGTCCGTGAACGTGCGCGTAGCGGCCGGTCCCGCGGCTGACGCTCATCGAGCCGCCGAAGCTCGCGTAGGTGCCGGTGCCGTGCAGCTTGCCGGACCCGGTGCCGGTGATCGAGCCATAGCGTGTCTGGATCGTAAAGCTCCCGTAGACCGTGGCGCCCACGTTCAGCCGGACCTGCACCTTGCCAGGCAGCCCGCCGGTCGCCTCGCCTTCCTCCAGCAGGTCCGAGCCCGATTCCCGCACGAAATGAAGATGTGCTGTATCCGTCACGCTCTGCGTCGTCGCTGAGCGAGCCCAGGAGGCGCCCCAAGCCGTCGGCACGCTCGTGACGAACCCTGCCGCGAGCCAACAGACGGTCGCCGCGACGGTGCAAGCCCATCGCTCGCGTGTCCAGCTTTCTCGACGCATCCCCATTTCGTCCACCTCGCCTCTGCAGAACACTATCAGCAGGCTGGATACCGTCGGATGCGGAGGCTGCGGAAGGTGTATACCCTTTCCTTCGTCGATTGAGCGGAGGTCGACGTGTCTTTGCTGGTGGTGGATGGCGTGTGCATGGGGCCGTCGCGCGACACCGGATGGGTGCCGGTGCTTGGAGACATGTGCTTCGACGTCGAGCGTGGCGAGGTCGTTGCGATCGTTGGCACTCGGCGGGCCGGCAAGACCACGCTGCTGGAGATAGCAGCGGGCATCAGAAGACCCGAACGCGGGAGCGTGCGGCTCGGCGAGCGCGAGCTCGGCGGAATGCCGGAGCGAAGGCGTGTGCAGCTGCGAGGGCGCGAGCTCGTGTTTCTCGATCGCTCGGGTCTGTCCCAGCAGCGGCGAGTCGAGAGGATCGTCGCGTGGCCCCTTTCGCTGGCACGCGGGCGCCGGGAGGCACACAGCCGAGCGTGGCAGATGCTCGAGCGGGTCGGCGCTCGCGATTGCGCCGGCAGGCCGTGGAACGAGCTATCGCCGTGGGAGCAGGTGCTGGTCGGCCTGGCGCGGGGTTTCGCGCCGAACCCCGAGCTTGTCGTGGTTGACGACCTGCTGGACGGCTTGGGGTCAGAGGGCACGACGCAGGCGTCGCGTCTGTTGCGGTCCCTAATCGCCGAGACGCCATCTCGTCCTGGCGTCTTGATGAGCACCTCGGATCGCGATTCAGCTGTCTTTGCCGATCGCGTATGGTCACTTGGCGGCGGGAAGCTCAAGGCCACCAGCGGCCACAGACACTCCAACGCCGACGTGATCGACCTAAAACGCGCTGCAGGCAGCGACTGCGGGGGTGGACCCTAGTGAATCGCGCTGTTTTTCCGAGGAGCGGAGCGGTCCCGAGAGCTCGTCGCTAGTACGATTTCCGGCCGTGCGCAACAGAGCGGGAGACATGACGCCGCAGATGATGGTTCTCTGCGCGACCATCGCAGGGCCGGGCACGATCTCGGAGGTTCAGAAGCGTCTAGTCGCGCTGTGGCCAGCAGCGGACTTCGACTCGAACGCCTCGCATAGCAACCTTCCAAGCCTCGCCGCAAAAGGGCTCCTGGAGAGGGTCGAGCAAGGCGAGCGGCAAACCGAAGACGTATACGCGCTCAACGACAAGGGCTGGGCGCACATCCGCAAGTGGGTCGCTAGCTGGCCTCCCGATCCCGCGCTGCGGGAGCCGATCACCGCGAAAGCGAGACTGGCGAGGCTCGATCAGCTCCCGCTCCTGATCGAGATGGCTCGAGCCCAGGCCGAGCGCTGCAGAGCCGCGAGCGACGCTGCACAGGCCCGGCTGCTCTCCGAAGAGCGCATTCTGGAGAAAAGGGCCCCACGCAACACGAACGAGGAGTTCAACGCTGCGATCCGGGTCGCCCAGCTGAAACACGAAACGCTGGTTTGGAGCGACATCGCGGTGCAGTTTGACAATTACGCTGACGATCTGGAGAAAACTTTTAAGCGCTTCTCGGAGGCTCAGGCCAACGGTGAGGTGGTCTAGGCGACGTGTCCGTGCTCGTTGTCGATCGGGTGTGCCTGGGGCCGTCGCGCCGCACAGCATGGGTGCCGTTGCTTGGTGAGGTCTCCTTCGACGTTGAGCGTGGTGAGGTTGTCGCGATCGTCGGTGGCCGACGGGCAGGCAAGACTGTGTTGCTGGAGATTGCGGCTGGCATCAGGCGACCTGAATGCGGCAGCGTGCGGCTCGGCGAGCGCGAGCTCACCCAGCTGAGGGAGCGCGCCCGGGTAGATCTGCGCGGGCGTGAGCTTGTATGGCTGGATCGGCGCGGGATGGCCCAGCGGCTGCAAGTTGCGAGCATGGTCGGATGGTCCTTGTCGCTGAAACGCGGGCGTCGAGAGGCAGCTCGTGTGGCCTGCCAGATGCTCGAGCGGGTAGGGGCGCTCGATTGCGCGAGCAAGCGCTGGGCAGAGCTTTCCCCATGGGAGCAGGTGCGTGTCGGCTTTGCACGCGCTTTCATTGCGACACCGGACCTCGTGATCTTTGACGATCTGCTGGACGGCCTGGGCTCAGAAGGGACGCTGCAAGCCTTCCGGCTGCTGCGCTCCTTGATCGCCGAGAGCGCGTCTCGGCCGGGCGTCCTGACCAGCGTGTCCGACCGAGACTCGGCTGTGCTCGCTGACCGGGTGTGGTCGTTGGCGAGCGGGAAACTCAAGCCCACACTCGGCCATCGACGCTCCAATGCCGACGTCATCGAGCTCCGACGGTCCAAGGGCGGCGAGTCGCGCGGCGTAGGGTAGAGGCCCATGCTCGAGCTGCGGGAGGTCGTGAAGCGCTACGAGGTGGGAGGCAGTGTGATCCACGCGGTCGACGGGGTGTCTATGGTCGTCGCGGAAGGAGAGCTCGTCGCGCTGTATGGGCCGTCGGGGTCGGGCAAGACGACGCTGATCCAGCTCATCGCAGGATTGAAAGAGCCGGATAGCGGGACCATCCTTGTCCGCGGGCGCGATGTCGTGCGTATGTCACGCAGAGACGCCCGCGACTATCGCCTGCGTGAGCTCGGGATCGTGATGCCGCCGAGTAGCCTGCAGGAAGGTGCCAGGGCGATCACGACCGCCTCACTGAAGTTGACGTGCCTGATGGGGACTCGTGCGGCGCGACGGCAGATCGCGCCGCTGATGGTTGAGCTGGGCCTGGCTGAGCGAATGGCCCATCGGATCGGCCAGCTTTCGATGGGCGAGCGCCAGCGCGTCTCAATCGCGCTTGCGTTGTCCTGTCAGCCTTCCCTGGTGCTGGCCGATGAGCCCACCGCGAGTCTCGATCGCGAGAACACGAGAAGCGTGCTGGAGCTGCTACGGCGTCTTTGCCACGAGAGGGATGTCGCGCTCCTCGTGGTCACGCACGACCCGGAGGTGGCAGGCTACGCAGATCGCGTTCACGAACTACGCGATGGCCGTCTCGAAGAGCTGCCGTCGGCTACTACCCAGCTGCTCGGAGTGCCCCACACGCCATGAGACGTCTGTCGGGGCTGAGATACATATACGAGGCTCGATTCGGTGCCGGCGAGTCGTTGGTTCAGGAATGCTTCGCGGTTCTCGGGATCGCGGTGGGCGTTGCCCTGCTGTTCGCCTCGCAGGTGGCGAGCACGAGCCTCACGCGCGCTGTTGCGCAGCTCAATACACAGCTAGTCGGGAGCGCCCAGCTGCAGCTAAAGGCAAGGGGCTATGAAGGCGTGCCGGAAGCAGTCGCTGAACAGGTCCGGCGTGCTCCCGGCGTGACGAGCGCGCTCCCAATTCTGGAAAGACAGACAAACCTAGTTGGGTCGCGGGGTGAAAGGCCGGTCCTTCTAATCGGGATCGAACCAAACGAGCTAAAGGCCGCCGGCCCGCTACTTCGAAAGTTCTCACCGCGGCAGCTGGCAGCCGCGCGAGCCATTGCAATCCCTTCGCCGCTCGCACGAGAAATCGGCACTGGTTCGCTGCAGACCGTCCGACTACAGGTTGGGGCCAGCTACGTCGAAACGCTCGTTGGCGCGACGCTCGCCGAAGAAGACATTGGGGCACTTGAGCACAGTCCCATCGCGGTCACGTCGCTCCGCTATGCACGTCGGCTCACCGGAGCGCCGGGGCGACTGACGCGGATCTTCATTCACTACGAAGCCCGCCGCTCCAAGCAGGCGGTTAGTGCGCTCAGGAATATCGCCTATCGCTGGCACGTCAATCTACAGCCGAGCACCTTCGAATCCCGGGTCTTCGAGGTTGCCGTTGGGCCAGTGGCAAAAAGCGAGATGTTGTTCTCGGTGATCGCGGCGCTCGTGGGGTTCATGTTCGCCCTTGATGCGATGCTCATTACGGTTCCGGCTAGGCGCAGGTTGATCGCGGACATGCGCCCGCACGGCATCCTCGCCACGGTCACGGTGCTGCTGATTGATGCCGGCGCGATAGGCATAGTGGCGTGCGTGCTTGGTCTGGCGCTCGGCGACCTACTATCGATCGCGGTGTTCAACGCAACGCCTGGTTATCTCACGTACGCGTTCCCGATCGGCAACGGCCGGATCATAACGTGGTCAGTCGTCGCGCTTGCGGTTGGTGTCGGCATGGGGGCCTCAGTCCTGGGAGTGCTGTGGCCGATGCGAGGAGCTGGCAACTCGCAGGAACACTCGAGCGAGTCCGTACTCCATCGCAAACAGGTCCGCCGCGGGCTCGCAGTTTTGGGGCTGTTCTGTGTTGCCGTTGCCACGTTTACGTTGATCGATGATGCTCGGGCGACGATGGTTGGAAACATCGCGCTCGTGTTTGCTGTGCTCTGCTTGCTGCCACTTCTGTTCGATGTCTCTGTGGCAATCTTCGCGCGCCTGTCGGCCATTCTTGACGATGTAGCGTCGGGCACTGCGGCCGAAGAGCTGGAGAACCCGCAGACCTACGTTCGCTACCTGGCGATTGCCGGAACCGCTGCGCTCGCGGTCTTCGGCACGGTCGAGTTCGGTGGCGTACAGACCAACCTAACAAGTGGGCTCCACGCGTCGGCTCGCGGCATAGATTCCAGCTCGCAGCTTTGGGTGGTTCCCGCTGGCGATTCGAGCTTGCAAACCACGGTGTCATTTGATGCGGACAATACGCGCGCGTTGGCTGACATACCCGGAGTGCAGGGAGTGTCGGAATACCGCGGGAGCTTTCTGGATTGGGGGGAGCGGCGGCTCTGGGTGCTTGCGCCAGCCGGGAGTATCGAGCATCCGATACCTGAGACCCAGGTACGGGCCGGCGTCCTGAGCGCCGCTACAGCGAGGGTGCGTGCCGGCGGGTGGGCGGTGCTCTCAGAAAGCATAGTGGCCGAACATCACCTGCACATAGGCGAGTCGTTTGTGCTTCCCTCGCCGCGGCCAACCACGCTTCGGTTGGCCGCAGTGACGTCCAACCTTGGTTGGCCGCCCGGCTCAGTGATTATGAATGCGGCCGACTATGCTCGAGGATGGTCGAGCCCCGCGCCGAGTGCGTATCAGATCAACACCGCCACAGGCACGAGTCCAGTCACGGAGAGAGCACTCGTTGAGCATGCGCTACGCGGCTTGGGCGCCTTCGCGGTGGAAACCTCCGGGGAACGGGAGCGACGCCATTACGCCGAGGCGGCGCAGGGTCTCTCGCGGATGACGCAAATACGTATACTGATCCTTGTCGCGGCGATTTTGGCGGTTGGGGGAGCGATGGGCGCGCTTCTCTGGTCCCGTCGCGAGCACTTTGCGGCTCTGAAATGTCATGGAATGGATGAAGGACGACTATGGCGGACCCTTCTCTGCGAGAGCGCCGTGATACTCGCCGTGGGCTGTGCGATCGGCGCGATCTTCGGTCTCTACGCGCAGCTCCTGGGTAGTCACTTTCTGTCAAGCGTCACGGGCTTCCCGATCGTCTTCGGCGTGGAAGGCGTGGCGGCCGTGAGGAGTTTCGTAGTCGTCACAGTGGCAACGCTCGCCGTCCTGGCCATACCCGGGTATCTGGTAGTGCGTGTGCCGCCGAGCACCGTCAGTCCGGCGTTTTAGCCGGTGTGCGCCGGCTTCCCAGCGGCACGGTAGCGCTCCTGCCGCCCCTTCAGGCCGAGAGCTCCAGGCACTGGCGGCGGCGGTCACTCGCGGCCTCGCGTGGGTCACCCCAGCAGTAGGCCGCGAGCTGCGGGGCTGGCGCCATCTTGCGACCAGCATCCCCGCACGCCCTCTTCGTGAAGAGGCGCTGGCTGCCCTTGAGCGCAAGCGCGGCCAAAGCGAAGGCGCCGCGCTCTTTGCGCTGCTTCCGCAACAGCGAAGCCGAGCATGCCTGCGGCTGCTCGTCGCATACCAACTCATTTGGGACTACCTCGACAGTGTCAACGAGCGCGGTGTCGCGGCCGGACTCGTCAACGGACGGCAGCTGCATCTAGCGCTGGTCGACGCGCTCGATCCTGGCGCGCCGCTTCGCGACTACTACCTGCATAGCCCGTGGCAGGACGATGGCGGTTACCTCCGCGCGCTGGTGCAGACGTGCCGCGAATGTTGTGTTCGGCTGCCGTCGTTCGCACGCATCCAGCCGCTTGCACTCGCGGACGCCCGACGCGCGCAGGTGCTCGCGCTCAACCATGAGCCTGATGCCGGCCGACGCGACGCCGCCCTGAAGACATGGGTAAGAGAGGAGTTTCCTGCAGGTCACGATGCGAGCTGGTTTGAGCTGACCGGGGGCGCGAGCGCTGCACTGGCAACGTTCGCACTCCTGGCGCTAGCGTGCGAACCAACCTGTAACGAGGCCGAGACCACCCGCACCCACGCCGCTTACTTCTGGGTTTCTGCCGCGGCGACGATGTTGGACAGCTACGCCGATCAACACGAGGACCTCGCTAACAGCGATCACATCTATATCGCGCACTATGCGACACCAGAGATCGCGCTAGCGCGAATCTGCGAGCTGGTGCGCAAGTGTCTGACTGAGCTTGCGACGCTGCGAGGAGCCGAGACGCATCAGGTGATCACCTGCAGCATGGTCGCGCTCTATCTGTCAAAGGATAGCGCGCGCAGTCGCGCGATGCGCGTCTCAAGCAGACGCATCGCACAGGCGGGCGGGCCGCTTACCCAAGTCCTGCTGCCAATTCTTCGCCTCTGGCGAGTCGCTCATTCACTCGGGGCTTCATAAACACACACAAGGAGAACACAATGCAAGTAACAGCACACTCATCAACGCTAAGGCGGCTCAAACGAGAGCTGCCGCCGAGTCCACCACAGCCCGCGGCGCTACAAACGCTCGGGGCAGTACGCTGGCCCTTCCGCTACCTCAAATACTGTCAAAACACCTGTGGTGATCCATTCACACTGTATCCGCTCGATATGGCGCCTATGGTCTTCTTCGCAGATCCAGCGGAGGTCCGGAGCGTACTCACCGGGGACGCCGCTGGGCTGCACGCTGGGGCGGGAGCGAAAAGCATCGCGCCGTTGATCGGTTCGCGAGCATTTGTGTTGCTCGAGGAGGACGAGCACGCTTGGGGTCGCAAAGTCGTGGCGCCCGCATTCCACAAGCGAATGGTCGAGGAGCAAACCGCGGCGCTTACGGACGTAGTAGAGGCGGCCGTGCAGTCTTGGCCACTCGGCACGCCCATTCGCCTGTTGGTGCATGTTCGTGCCCTCGCGCTGACGGTGATCCTGCGAGTCATCTTCGGTGAAGACCCGGAAATGGTCCGTCTGCACACGCTGCTCGGGCGAATGCTGGGGATCACGGACACGCTGCTGCTCCAGGGGCCGCGGCTGCAGCATGTGGTGGGCTGGCGTGGGACTTGGCGACGGTTCGTCCGCGAACGTCGAGAGGTCAGTGAGCTGCTCCGACGGCTCGTGACGCGTCGGGAACATGCATGCGAACCGGGTGAGCACGCAGACCTGCTCGGCATGCTCCTCTCGGCGGCAAGCCCGGATGGGTCACCACTCTCATGGCAGCAGATCCGCCACCAGCTGATGTTGATGATCATCGCAGGCCACGAGACGACGGCTGCACAGTTGGCGTGGGCGTTCTTGATGCTGGCTCACAACCAAGCAGTGCAAGACCGGCTTGCCGACGAGCTCGACTGTGGCGGCGCGGAGTATCTCACAGCGACCGTGCACGAGACACTACGGCATAAGCCGGTATTCGTCTTCGCCATACCGCGGGAGGTCGTATCGCCCGTTGAGATTGGCGCGTGGACGTACCGGCCGCCGGTGCAGCTGGTGCCCTGTACTTATCTCCTTCATCACAACCCAGACCTCTACCCGGACCCCGACACCTTCCGGCCGGAGCGCTTCCTCGGTGTAGCCCCGCAGTCAAGGACGTGGCTGCCGTGGGGTGGTGGGCTCAGGCATTGTCTCGGACGCCACTTCGCCATGCTCGAGGTGACAACCATACTGCGGCAGGTCATCTCGACAAGGACGGTTCTACCCGTCAGCGAGCGAGTCGAGCAACCGCGTTGGCGAAGCGCGATCCTCGTGCCGGCCGGCGGCGCCCGGGTCGTTCTTGAGAGCCGCGATGCCAGGAGGCGGATTTTTTTTGGTTGCGGCTAGTTATTCCAAGAACGTTTATATTAGCCTGCTATGCCACGATGTAGAGCAAGACCGCTTGTGGTCTTCACATACTGCATAGTGAGGGGATTCAAGTGCTTGGATTTATGGCATCATCCCGCTCCGCGCCCGATCCGTGCGGAGACGAGACAAGATGCACGAACAGAGGTCCGAGACTGCGACGAAGCATTCCCGCCTTGCCGGCTTCCCCGGCGAGGTGGGTCGTGGCGCCGGGGTTGTGACGCCCGCGGAGACTTCCGGTAGCGAGTCTTCGCGGGTTGTCGCACACTCACTCAACTTGATTTTGCTCGAGAGTCGAGCTAGACGTGTCCCGCGCAGAAATCGGCGCCGCGGTATCCAGCCGGCTGCGCGTGGCGGTGTGACGCTCTTGTCCGATCGGCTCTCTACAAGAAATACCCCTCTGTCTGCCCGACGCATCGGAGAGTCTTTGCCGTCGGCGCTACTGGGCGGCTTCCTGGGCGTCTCAACGGGAGTGCTAAGAGGTGGGGCGGGCGTGACGATGGACGTGCAGTGATGTGTGACACGGACGCCACGCGAGCGACCCCACTCGCCGAGCGGCTGGTGGGCAAGCGCCTGCCGCCAGCCTCCTTTGATACCTACCGGGGCCACGCTGTCACATTCAGTGAACTCGGTGAACGACTGGCGATCTATTGTTATCCCGGATGCGTCTGCTCACCGGAGGATGGGTACGACAGTCCGGCCCGTGACTCGGCCCAGCATCGTGCCTTCGTATACCACCGAGAGGAGCTCAGGAAGCTCGGCTTCACACCCGTTGGCGTGAGCAGCCACCCCGCGGAGGGGCAGCGTGTCACGGCTGTCGACTCTGGCATCCTCCACCCGCTTCTCTCCGACCCCGAGCTGCAACTCGCGGTCACCCTTAACCTCCCAACGTTTAACGCGGACGCGACGGACTGGTACTGCCGGCTGACCATGCTCGCGATGCGCGGACGGATCGTGCACGCGACATACCCGATTCACAGGGTCGGGCTGAGCGCCTGGGATCTCCTGTCCTGGCTGCGCAATGACGGGAACCGATACACGAGCCGTGATTGAGTCGCCAGCCCACGCCGCCGAGGAAGCGACGCCCACAACGCTCGGAGCGGACCACAGCGCCCGTGAGCCCACGCCCGTCTTTCGTGTCGCCACCGAGCACCAGGCCCACGTCCTCTACGAGCAGATCGTCCTACCGGGTCGCCGCTATCCGATCGTCGGTCTCACCTGCCGCCCAGGACTGCGCCGCGAGCCCGCCCTCTCCGTCGAGCGCGCGAAGGCCGTCGTCTGGCCCGGAGTGCCGATCTACATAATCGAGCCCCGCGAGTCCCGCACGCTCAACGACCTCCTCCCGCCGAACCTCGGCGCGTACAACGGCGCGGTGAGGGTGTGGTGGCCAGGCGTGGACGAGAACTGCGTCGCCAGCTGGCACCCCTTGATCCACGACAGCCGCGGCTTCTACGGGGAGGACGTCGTCGAGCGTCTCGCCGAGCAGTTCGCCACCCCGCACCCCGACACGATCTACGACCTCCCGCCAGAGAAGCAGGCCGCGACGCGCGAGCGCCTACGCATCGCCGCGAAGTCGAAGCGCGTCGTCACCGTGGCGAGCTTCAAGGACGTGCGGAGCCTCACCAGCGACCTTCGACGAACCGGGCGGGACTACCCGATCGTCGTCATCTCGACGCCCGAGGGCGCGAGCGAGCCCCTCTTCTCACTCGGCGAGCTCCGCGACGCCGTCGACCCCTACGTGCCGATCTTCGTGCTCTCGAACGGCGCTACGATGCGGCGGCTGATCGGCACGCTCGGCGCGCAGCTGGGTGTAAGCGCTGGCGCCGCGCGTATCTACTGGCCTGGCCTTGACCGGCGGGGCGACCCTGCTGAGCACCCCCTCGTCGCCTGCGAGGGCGGGAACGGCGTAGCCCGTCTCGTCGAGGCGCTGAACCTCAGCCGGCCGGAGGTAAGGGGCCACCTCGAGTACACCAACGGCCGCATGCAGAACGCCCGCCAGCGGGCGAGCGAGACCACGCGCGAGCTGCGCGAGACGCGCGCTGAACGCGACGCCGCGCTCCAACGCGCGAAGAGCGCCGAGGCCGCGCTCGGGGAGCTGCAAAGACAACGCCGCGCGCTTGAGCAGCCCGGCATCGATGAAGAGCTGAGAGCACTCGCCAGCCTCGATGCGGAGGCGCTCATGCAACGCCTGATCTGCCACGAGTGGCTGACCGCGCTCAAGCCACGTGACCGTCACGACAGCCCACTGCGCGCCTACCGGCTCGGACCCCGGTTCCTTGACTCGATCAACGACCGCAAGATTGTTGTGCCACGCCAGCGGGTCGCGTTCGCCTGCGCGATGGTCGCGTGCGGCAGGGCGGCTGAGCTGCCGGGGCTGGAGCCGCACCCGTGGCGGGAAGGCAAGGCGAGCGGGAGCGGCGACGACCCCCAAGCAGTCCGAGCCGACGGCGCCAAAGGGTTCATCTGCAACCTCGGCCACGGCCGCGGCGCCGCGAGACTCCTCTACTGGGCGCTGCCGAACGGGGTGGTCGAGTTTGACTCGGTTCGCCTGCATGAGGCGATCGCGCTCGGAGTGCGCGGATGAGCCCTCGAGTACATGACGCCGGTGGGAGTGATGGGCCGGCTTGGTCGCTGCCGAGCCTGCGCGAGGCGAAGTACTCGCAGTCGCTGGAGCGCGGTCTCGCGGTCCTTGGCTGCTTCACTCCCAAGCGTCCGCTGCTGGGCATCGCCGAGCTCGCCGACGAGCTGGGGATGAGCCGCTCGACGACGCATCGCTACGCGATCACGCTGGTCGCGCTTGGCTACCTCGAGCAGGACGCCTCGCGCAAGTATCGCCTCGGGCTGCGCGTGACCGACCTCGGGATGGCCGCGCTGGGCGCGACCGGGCTGCGCGAGCACGCACACCCCTATCTGCAGGAGCTACGCGACCGGACCTCATACACCACCAGCCTGGGCGTGCTCGAGGGGGCCGAGGTTGTGTATGTCGACCGGCTGCGCAGCTACCGCCGGGCGCAGGCGAAGCTAGATCTTGACCTGCGCCCTGGCTCGCGCGTGCCCGCCCACTGTACGGCGATGGGCAAGCTTCTCATCGCGAACCTGCACGAGCCCGAGCTGCGAGACCTCCTCTCGAACGCCCGACTCACAAGGCGCGCTGCCAACACGATCACGAGCAAGGCAAAGCTCCGAGAACAACTCGATGAGATAAGGGAGCTAGGGTTTGCCGCCAGCGACCAGGAGCTAGCCCCCGGCCTGCTCGCTATTGCCGCCCCAGTGCGTGACGAGACGCGCGAGTGCGTCGCCGCCGTGAGCATCGCGGCGCCTTGCTCGGTGATCTCCCTTGACGAGTTTGCAGACGCGCTCGGGCCACATCTACGCTCGAGCGCTGATCGAATCTCCGCGCGGCTCGGGTATCGCCGCGACGATGAGACGCTCGGAGAAGGCTGAGACGTGCCGTGTGCGTGTGCGCTACAGCCCCACCCGCGACTCCCTCACAAATAAGTTCGCAGGCGGCGCTCCACGAGCCGTTCGCCAGCACTGACCAAGTCGTATCCCACCGGGCCGCGACGCGCAGCCCGGGTCGGTATCACCCCGGGCTGTGTGACGAGTGCCTGGCCGATATTGCGCAGCTGTATGCGCAGGATCTGACGTACTCTGAGATTGCCGCCGCGCTGAGTCTCAGCGTGTCAAAGGTCCATCGCGCCCTCAGTCACCTCTTCGCCGAAGGGATGCCGCATCGGCCGATCCGGTGCACGACCGACGCGCAGATACGTGCCATCCACGCCGCGTACATACGGGGGGAGGCATCGATCGCGCAGGGCGCGGCCACGATCGGCTTTACCGGCTCGGCCTTGCGACGTCAAATGCGCCGGCTCGATCTGCAGTTGCGGCCTCGTAAGAGACTCACTCCTGTCCTCAGCTCGGCGGAGTCCGAGCAGCGGGTGACCGCAACGCGGTTCACGGTGAAGGACGAGGAACGGCGGCGGTCACCGGAGATCCCCACACATGAACGATCCAGCCGGTCCGGAGTGCATGAAGCCGGGCGCCAGCCACGGCGCGCGCGGGGTGCAAGCTATGCCTGAACTCGCTCGGCACGGGTTGACCGACGAGCAGGCCCGCGCGATTCACGCAGCATATCTGCGCGGCGACAGTTCGATCGAGCACGTCGCCGAGGCGATCGGCTTCACCGCAGCCGAGGCCCGAAGGCGCATCCGCGAACTCAAGCTCCCGCTCCAGCGCGCAAGTCCAGCCCCCAAGCCGGCGCTTTCACCGGCAAACGCGGAGCAGCGAGTGATCACGGGGCTGCTGATGGCGCGGGTCGACGAACTGCGACGCGTACAGGGCCTCAGCGTGGAGCGCCTCGCCGGCGAGTGTGACGTCTCGATGTGGACGCTGGAAAGGATGCGAGGGGGCGGTCTGATCGACCCGCGGCTGAACACGGTACTCAGGCTCTGCCGCGGCCTTGGCATACCCCCAGGCGCGCTGCTCGACGAGCTCCCGCTCCCCCGCGCTCCTCGGCCACGGCTTGCACGCACGCGGGGTCTGCCGCGTACATGAGCCTCGGGAACGTCACGATCACAGCCGAGCTCGTGCCCTATCTGCGCAAGGGGGTAAAGGAACAGATGCGCGCGGCGCTCGGGGTGCTCGATATTGAGCTACGCACCGTCCTTGATCCCGAAACCTACAACGGCGCGCTGGCCCGCTTTCACGAGGCCAGCGAACTGCTCGAGACCATCGGCACCACCGACGAGCCGCCATCCGGGGATCTCCAGCTGGACCTCGACCGCTGGCCACGACTTCTGCTCAAGGTGTTGGAGTCCGAGTACGACGCCGAAGCGATGCACCTCCAGGACCTCGGCCATGAAGGGTTCACCATGCCGCTCCATGAGATCCCCGCCCTGCGCAGCCTGGTGTCCGAAATCCGTAACAGGCTCGGCGCTGCACCGAAGCGCAGACGCACCGAATCGCTCAGAGAGCAAGCACGTCGCCGAAGCAAAAGGAGCTGCGGCGATGGCTGACCGACACAGACCCCTCGGCAGGCGACTAGTGCCCTTGTATGAGAGGCTTCGACACCCCGACGCCAACCTGTCAGACCAGCGGGCGGCGAGCCCGAACTCCGCGATGCAGCTCGCGCACGCGAAGTACCTGCTCCTTGAGTCCGAGAAGGCGGACGGAACACCCGTGGCGACGCCGATGTGGTTCGCGGCCGTCGATGACACTATCTACCTGCGCACCGAAGCAGACTCGCCAAAGGTCAGACGCATCCGCCGCCACCCGATCGTAAAGGTCGCTCCTTGCACGATCCGGGGAGTGCCGACCGGCGACTACCTCGTGTGCACGGCCCGCATCCTCGCACTACCACAAAGCGAAGCGCAAGCAGAGCAAGCGCTCAGGCGCAGCTACGGCGCCGCGCGACGGCTTTACAAGAAGCTCGTGCGTAATGACTACGTGTACCTCGAACTCACGCCAGTTACTGCGGCAAGGACCCTTGCGAGAAGGCGAGGCGCTCGCGCTGCGGGTGAAAGCAGGAAACGAGATACAAGACCAACGCGAAGCGCCACCAGGTAGTGCTGCATGAGCGACGCGCCGACCCACCGGCGGGCGACCACCGCGACCGAGACGACGGCGCTCACCGTCGCCCCAACTCTGGCTCGCCAGTCACGTCGTTGGTTGGGTTAGGGACGCACACCGATGCCCTCGGGTGAGGATCGACTCGGATTCGCAGGCCGGCGCCTGACCATGATGCGCGCATTCGGGGTGCGCCTACAGGAGCTACGAACCAAAGCCGGCCTCTCCCAGGACGAGCTCGCCGAACGCTGCCGGCTGAGAGTGAGCGCGATCAAGAAAGCCGAGGACGGCCAAACAGACCCGCGTCTATCGGTGATCGAAGCGCTCGCCAAAGGACTCGACGTCTCACCGACATCACTCATCAAAAACCTGACCCGGGAGGGGACACGCCATGACTGACGCAGTCATCAGCGCGCACGCCCGCGACGGCCAGCTGGCGACCCGATCATCCGCGCCGCCGCTCGACCGCGACGGCAACCAGCGCTCATGGGAGGACGTGCGCAACGCCGTCAGGGAGCTATACGAGCACGGCGAGCACCAACCGCACGATGGCCGCTCAGGTCAACCTCACGCAAATCCAGCTGCATACCCAACTTCGCCGCCTGTTTCGCGAAGGGCTAGCCAAGCGACGAGCGTCAGGAGGTGTGCGAAGTCTCGCTATCGCCACGTCCGACGACGAGCTTACTGATCGGAATGGACCCAAATGTCCCGAGAAAGGAGCACCAAAGATGAGCACAACAGTTGTTCCCCCGCCAACCGACGAGCTAACAGCAGCCGAGCCGCATGAGCCCTGTCCGCGGCCTCACGAGTGGTGGCCGATCAGTGTGATCCTCGCCGCTCACTGGGTCGCACACCAGTCAGGGCCGGAACCCGACGGTCCCTCTTTGATCGAGGCAGTCAACCTTGGGCTGGTCGAGCTCACGCAGCCTTGGAAAGTCACCGAGCGGGGCCGCGCCGCTCTTCACGATCACGGCTGGCTGTAACAGAGCGGCCGCTGCCGAGCCGCCGCACCCCCAGCCCTCTCGCCTTGCCGGAAGTGACGAGGACGAGAGGGCTTCGGGGCTCGCACGGAACGTCAAGCGGCGATCTTGTAGCGACGGGGCTTGTCGCCAACCTGCCGTACTTGTTTCGCCGTCTTCAGGCGAGCGAGGCAGTTGGCGACCGCCCCCGAGGAGCGCTGGAGTCCCTGAGCGACGCTCGAGGGGCCGTGTGGTCCGCTGCTCGCGTTGTCCTTGAGGAACTTCAGCACCAGCCCGTCCAGTTCTCCGGGCCGGAGTTTCCCCATCCCGTCGCCCGCAGTAGCGGCTGGCTTGCTGGACCGCTGGCTGCCCGTCACAGACGCTTTCCGATCGCCGTTCGAGGCAGCGGCTTTCGTCGCGGCGGGGCGGGTGCTCTTGGCCGTTTGCGGCTTGCTCGCCTTCGCACCCTTGCGGCCTCGCACGGCGCCGGAGCTGGCCTGTTCGGGCTCGTTGCTTGCGCGCGCCGTCTCGGTCGATGCGGTCTCAGAGGTGGGCTCTGCCGGGGTGGGATCGGCGGCTGCTGTCGACTCTGCTGCTGGGGTTGTCGTGTCGTTGCGCATCGTTGAATCTCCTTTGCGAGAGGCCCTTTCGGGTTTGGTCGGGTGGACGTGGTAGCTCGACGTGCGGGAAACCTCAAGTCCCTGCCTCGGCATCCTCGGCATCCGAACCGTGGCCTGGGGCGACCGGCGCGCGCGACGCCGCTCGGGGGGCCGGGTCAGGGGCGCACAGGCGGCGCCTGTGCCCTCGGATGGTCCGGGCCGGCGCAGCGGGCCGCCTGGCGTAGCCGGGGCCGGCTAGCGCGGCCGTGTGGCGTCGTGTGGCGGGCGGACTTGAGCTTCCGCGCCGGTCGAGCTAGACGTGTAGGGGAAGCGAACCTGCACCCGGAGCATGTCCCGGTCGGCGTGGAGTTTCGGTGACGGCCTGGGTGTGAATCTCAGGCGGTCGTGAGCGTAGCGGCCTCCTTGGATCGGTGGGTGACGAGGACCACGGGCTCGGCGACCTCGCGCTCG
>Ga0335075_10000973_pt1 | contig 48327 bp, 38 predicted proteins | sample Lox_Sample_24_FD_206723 | JGI IMG/M metagenome (GOLD analysis project Ga0335075, IMG submission 206723) | Soil microbial communities from Loxahatchee National Wildlife Refuge, Florida, United States - Lox_Sample_2.4 | ecosystem: Environmental > Terrestrial > Soil > Wetlands | place: USA... | reverse complement strand
CGATCTGGCCACCGCGTTCGGTGTCGTGCACGTGCACCTGCGCTGGACCCAGATGGAACTCATGCGTCGCGTGGCACAGGGGCGGTTGGCGGAATTGCTCGGTCCGCCGGCGATACGGCTGGACCAATTGTTGCGCACGCTGGATTTTGGCCGCGCCATTCCCGCCATCGTCGCCGCACTGCCGCCCGAGACGGCGCAATGGCTGCGTGCCTACGTTGCCGGTGTGAACCACGCGGTGGCGCAGGCCCCGATGCCGCCCGATTTCCCGCCGTTTTCTCTCGCGCGTGAACCATGGACGATTGAAGATGTGCTCACCATTGGTCGTCTCGCAAGCGCGGATGCCACGTGGCGGGTGTGGCTCACGTTGCTGCCATGGCTCGACCAGCCCGCGCTCGCGTCGTTTTGGCCGGATCTGCTCGGTGTGGATGGGATGGTGGACGCGACGCCGCCGGACGCCAGCCTGGATGAGGTGCTGACGCGCTTCACCCGCCAGGCCAGCAACGCTCTCGCGGTGGCACCCGCGCGCAGCAAGTCCGGCGCAGCGTGGCTCGGTGGCGACACGCATCTGCCGGCGCTGCTGCCGAATCTATGGCTGATCGCGGGATGCCGCGCGCCATCGATGCACGCGGTTGGGCTGATGGTGGCGGGAGTCCCCGCGATCATGCTGGGACGCACGCCGCATATCGCCTGGGGCGGCACCAACCTGCATGCCGCGAGCAGCGATGTGTACGATGTGACGGACCTGCCGGCGGAGGAATTCAGGACGCGGCACGAAAAGCTGCGCGTCCGCGGCGCGCGCGACCGCACGATCGCGATCCGCGAAACCGGCTATGGCCCCATCATCTCCGATCTGCCGGCGCTGCATGGCACACGGCGCACGATCGCGCTGCGCTGGATGGGGCATTATCCCAGCGACGAAGTGACCGCATTGCTGCGTGTCGCCCGTGCCCGCAATTGGCAAGAGTTCCGCAATGCACTCGAATTGCTCGCCGTGCCGGGGCAGAACATGCTGTACGCCGATCGCGGCGGACATATCGGCAAGGTGATGGCGGTCCATCTGCCGGCCCGCGCGGATACGCCGTTGCCGTCGCTGTTGCTGCCACGAGCCGCAGCCGCCGATTGGAGCAATCGGGTGACCGGGGCCACCTTGCCGGCGGTGTTCGATCCGCCTGATGGGTTCATCGCTTCGGCCAACGAAAAGCCGGATGCCACGCCCGTGCGCATCGGGTGGTTCTTCTCGTCGGGCCGTCGCATCGGCCGCCTTAAGGAACTGCTGGCCGCCGCGCCGGCGATCGATTTCGACGCGATCGTCGCCCTGCAGCAGGATGTCGCAATGCCATCCGCCGCCGCGGTGCGTGACCGTCTGCTGCCATTGCTGCGCCGCCACGCGCCCCGCCATTTGGCGGACGCATTGCAGCACTGGGACTTGCGCTACGCACCCGAATCGAAAGGTGCCCTCGCGTTCGAACTGCTGCTGTTCCATCTCTGCGCCGCGCTGCGCGGCAAGCACTATGCCCGCTTCTATTCCGCGACCTGGAACGCACGCGGCCTGGCGTTCGACGACATCATGCACGCGGCCGATGCTAGGCTGGCGACGGCCCTGCGCCGGGCCGCGCCGCCGGCGACGCGCGCGCTGCGCCGGTTCGGCACCTGGGGACAGATGCATCGCATCGAATTGCGGCATTTACTCGGGTCGATCCCGGTGCTTGGCCGCCGCTATCGATTCGCTTCCGGCCCGGCGCATGGCGGCAATGACACATTATGGAAGACCGGCAACCCGCTGACCGGGCGCCGCCACCACTGCAGCTTCGCCAGCACGGCGCGCTATATCTTCGACATGTCCGATCCCGATGCGAACTGGTTCGTCCTGCTCGGCGGCCAGGACGGCTGGCTGGGCAGCACCACGCTGGTGGACCAGGCGGCAATGTATGACCGCGGCGCGTATATCCGGATGCCTCTGCGGCTGGAGACGGTGCGCGCCGAATTCCCGCATCGCACCATGCTCGTGCCATGATCGACGCCACGCCGTTGCTGCGCCTTTATGCGCACCGGCGTGGTCATCGTTTGGCGGCCTTGGATCCCGAGGCGGCCCAGCAGCAGCAATTGCTTTCACTGGTCCGCTCGGCACGCGACACACGCTTCGGGCGCGACCACGGCTTCGCGGGCATCGCCAGCATCGCCGAGTTCCAACGACAGGTGCCGTTGCGGCGCTACGAAGATTTCTGGCGCGAATACTGGCAGCCGGCGTTTCCACGGCTGCGCGACGTAAGCTGGCCCGGTACGATTCCGTACTTCGCCGTGACATCGGGCACCACCACCGGCAACAACAAATATATTCCGGTGTCGCGTGCCATGGTGGCGGCCAACCGCCGCGCCGTGCTGGACATTTTCAGCTTCCATCTCGCGGCACGGCCACATAGCCGCGTGCTCGGCGGGCGGAACTTCATGCTGGGCGGCAGCACCGACCTGGTGCGCCATGCGCCCGGCATCGACAGCGGCGACCTGAGCGGCATCGCAGCCAATGAAGTGCCGTGGTGGGCCCGCCGCCGCTATTTCCCGCCGCGCAACCTGGCGCTGATTCCCGACTGGGATCGCAAGATCGACGCCCTGGCGCAGGCGTCGCTGCAAGCGGATATCCGCACGATCAGCGGTACGCCAAGCTGGGTACTGCCGTTCTTCGCCCGCCTCGCCGAGCTTCGCCCGGGCCTGCCACGGAGTACCGAAAGCTGGTATCCGAACCTGGAATTGTTCATTCATGGCGGAGTGAATTACGCGCCGTATCGCGCGCAGTTCGACGCCCTGCTGCCGCCCCGCGTGGACCGGCGCGAAGTGTATCCCGCCAGCGAGGGCTTCATCGCCATCGCCGACCGCGGCTACGGCGAGGGTCTGCGCCTGATCATCGACAACGGATTGTTCTTTGAATTCGTCCCCGCCGATGAAATCGAAGCGGAGCAACCCACGCGTCACTGGCTTGGCACGATCGAGACCGGCCTTAATTATGCCGCGATCCTATCGAATAATGCAGGCTTGTTTTCGTACGTGCTCGGCGACACCGTGCGGTTTGTCGACCGGCATCCGCCACGTCTGCTGATCACCGGCCGGCTGTCGTACATGCTCTCGGCGTTCGGTGAGCATCTGATCGGCGAGGAAATCGATCAGGCGATCCTGCAAGCCGCTTCGTCTGTTGGCGCCTCGGTGTCGGAGTACTCGGTGGCACCGGTGTTTCCTGCCGGGCCGCAGGACCGCGGCGGCCACCGCTTCCTGGTGGAATTCGCCGCGCCGGTGCCAGGCACAGCGCTCGCCCGATTTGCCGGGGCGCTCGATGCGGCGCTGTCGATTCAGAATGCCGACTACACCGCACATCGCCAAATGATGCGGCCACCTGACGTCGTCTCCGTGCCGCCGGGTGGTTTTGCGCAATGGATGCGCCATCGCGGCCGCCTGGGCGGGCAGAACAAGGTGCCGCGAGTGATCGCCGATCCGGCGCTGTTTGCGGATCTGGAGCGGTTTGTTGCGTCATTGCGCATGGAGGGCCGACCGAAGTAACCACCCCCCAAAGTAAGCAGCCACCCGAAGTAGCCAAGAGTCGACAAAGCACGAGCCGCGCCATCCACATGTCATTGCGAGGAGCGCAGCGACGAAGCAACCTCGGTCGAGAGGACGCACGCACGGTTCGTGCGCCACAAGAACGAGATTGCTTCGTCGCTGCGCTCCTCGCAATGACATTTGGAGGGACACGCTGCGGGACATGCGGACGGTGCTACAGACCGTTACGATGCGAAAAGCGCTGCGGACCCTTACAGCGCCGCCTCGATCGCACGTGTCAGCTTCGCGCCCTGCGGTTCATCGCCGGATCCGAACGTGCCCGCGATCCGTCCGTCCCGGCCTATCAGCACCTTGTTGAAGTTCCAGTTCGGCTCCCAACCCGTCTCCGCCCGCACCCAGGCATAGAACGGTGCCGCCTGACCGCCTCGAACATGCGCAATGCCCGTCAACGGAAAGCCAACCCCGTATTTCGTCGTGCAGAAAGTCCTTACCGCGGCGTTGTCCGGCGATTCCTGGTTGAAGTCCCGGCTCGGCACGCCGATCACCGTCACGCCGTGTGCCACTTCGGCCTCGTGCAGCTTCTGCAGCCCTTCATACTGGTACGTGTAGCCGCAGAAGCTCGCGGTATTCGCCACCACCAGCACGCGTCCTTTGAACGCCGCCAGATCCACCGCTCCACCGTCGATCGCCGGGAAACTGAAATCCCACGCTGAGCCTTGTTCCGCCATCTCACCCTCCCCAATCAGACCACCTTGGCGTGCGCCGCATCAACTGTAGCGCTCCTCCGTCCACGGGTCGCCGTTGTTATGGTACCCGCGCTGCTCCCAGAACCCCTTATGGTCGCTGATGGTGAACTGAATCCGCCGCAGCCATTTCGCCGACTTCCAGAAATACAGCCGCGGCATCAGCACGCGCACCGGCCCGCCATGCGCACGGCTCAGCGGCTTCCCGTCCCACATATGCACCAGGAACACGTCCGGCTGATCGAATTGCTCTAGCCGCACATTCGTCGTATAGCCATCGAACGCGTGGAAGATCACGTACCGTGCTTCCGGCTTCGGCTGCACAAGTTCCAGGATGGTGCGCGCCGCCACGCCCTGCCAGCGATTGTCGTAGCGCGACCACTGCGTCACGCAATGAATATCGGAGACGCTCTCGGCCTGCGGCAGCGCCATGAATTCCGCAAACGACAGGCTGAGCCAGCTCTCCACCGCCCCATCGACATCCAGCCGGAATTTTTGCTCGGTCACGTTCGGCTCGGCGCCAAGATCGAGCACCGGCCAGTCGGTGACCAGAAGCTGCCCGGGCGGCAAGCGGTCACGCGCCGGATCGGCTGACGTGCCGGTCAACAGCCGCCCCTCCCGCGCCCAGGCCTGCTTCTCCTCGATCAGCTTGTCCTTGATCCGACCGGTGATCTCCACGTCCTCGTCGGCCATCACGCTGCGTCCTTATCCGCGTGCCCGCATCAGACGCGCCTTGTCGCGCTGCCAGTCGCGCCCGGCAACCGTGGCACGCTTGTCCTGCTTCGTTTTGCCTTCCGCCACGCCCAGCAACACCTTGGCCCGGCCGCGATCGTTGAAATGGATCTGCAGCGGCACGATGGTAGCACCCTGCCGGCTGATCGCGCCCGTAAGCTGGCTGATCTGCTTGTGCTTCAGCAGCAGTTTGCGCGGCGCGCGGGGTTCGAATCGAGACAGCACGCCGCCCTGGTATTCCGGGATATAGGAATTGAACAACCACATCTCGCCGTCGCGCTCGCCGGCCCAGGCTTCGTTCAGCGTGGCGCGGCCGAGGCGCAGCGATTTCACCTCCGGCCCCTTCAGCACCAAGCCGGCTTCGATGGTGTCCTTGATCGTATAGTTGAAGCGGGCCTTGCGATTGGTGGCCGCAATGCCGTGGGAGATGAGTTGCTTCTTAGATTTTGCGTCTGCCATATCCGAGATCGCGCTGATGCTTGTTCCAAAACGCCCAGAGAAGAGGCGCGCGCGACTATGCGCGGCCCGACATGGGCAGGATCGGTGCAGATAGCGGCAGACACAGGCATGGTCAACTTCGCCCGGCCCGACCGGGCAACCAGTCCAATGTCATTGCGAGGAGCGCAGCGACGAAGCAACCTCGATCGTGTGGCGCACGGATCGTTCGTGCGCTACCTCGCGCGAGATTGCTTCGTCGCTACGCTCCTCGCAATGACAGCGGGGTATGACTGCGGGCGCGACAGTGGGGCATGACAGTCGGCATGCCAGTCGGGCAATGACAGCGGGCCTGCTAACTTCGCAGCAGCGCCGCCGTCGCCGCCGGTGAATAGCCCGGTGCGACACGCACATCGACCACCGCCACCGCGCCGCTCTCCACCGCGGCAATTGCTTGTTCGAACACGGCCGCCATGTCGCTGGCTTCGGACACCGGGCCGAAGCCCTTGGCGCCCTGTGCTTCGGCCATGCGGGCCAGATCGATCTCCGGGTCGCCGATGCGCTGGCCGATCCAGCGATTCTCCACCGGCCGGTTGCGGGCGCGCGCCACGCGTTCCTGATGCAGCTCGTCGTTGAAGAACGAGCGGTTGTTGGCCACCACGACCAGCAGCGGAATGCCGTAATGCACCGCCGTCCACAGCGCGGTCACGCCCATCAGGAAGTCGCCGTCGCCGCAGACCGCGACCGGGACCCGTCCCGATCCGCGCAGGGCCAGGGCCGCGCCTACCGCGACACCCGGGCCGGCGCCGATGCCCGCCCCGCCGGCCGCGCCGATATAGTCCAGCGGCTCCCGGAACGGCCACGCCGCCGCGTTCCATGACAGGGACAGGTGCAGCAGCGAAGCCGGACGCGTGCCCAGCGCGTGGCGCAGCGTCTGCGCCATCTGCGGCACGGTGATCGGGCCGGGCGCGAACGTCATCTCCTGCCACGGCTTCGCCGCCATGCGCTGCGCCGCCGGCGGCAGCATCGCGCAGAGCGCGGCGACGGTGGCGTCGCTGTCGGCCGCGATGAACACATCGGCGGGGGGCAGGCCCTGGTAATCCATGCTCCAGCCATTGTGGACCTGGTGATCCTGCGACACGCAGATGGTCTTTGCGGTGGCGTTGGCACTGCGCAGGATGCCGGCGAGGTCCACCGAATCGAGGCTCAGCACCAAGTCGGCCTCGGCAAGCGCCTTGGTCGCGTCGGGACCGGCGAAGGTGCTGGGCGGCGCGGCATGCAGCGGATGGTCCGTGGGGAAGGACGCGGCCAGTTTCATGTCGGTCAGCACGGGCGCGTTCAGCGCCTCGGCCAGCGCGATGCGGCTGGCCCAATGGTCCTGGCGGCGGGAGCAGCGACCGATCAGGATCAGGGGGCGGCGGGCGGTGCGCAGCATGTCGGCGGCTTTGGCGATCAACGCCGGATCGGGCAGGGTGGGTGTCGCGCGTGGCACGAAGCGCGCGGCATCTAGCGGCGGCACTTGCTCGGTGAGCGGCGCTTCCTGCATGCCGACATCGAGGTTGATGTAGACGGGTCCGCACGGCGGCGTGGTGGCGAGAAACGCGGCGCGGAGCAGGGATTCGCGGGCGGCCTCGGGCGAGGCGGGCTGGTCGTCCCACTTGGTATAGGGCCGCACCAGCGCGCCCTGATCGCGCGCGGTGTGGATCCAGTCGATCCAGGGACGGCGCTTCGGCGCATCGACCGGGCCGGTGGCGCCCAGCACGATCATCGGAATCCGGTCGCACCAGGCGTTGAAGATCGCCATGGTGGCGTGCATCAGCCCGACATTGGCGTGCACCGCCGCGGCCATCGGCTTGCCGGTCACCTTGGCGTAGCCGTGAGCGATGGCGACCGCATGCTCTTCATGCAGGCACAGCAGCATCTGCGGCGTGCGGTTGCCGAGGTGGTTCACCAAACTGTCGTGCAGGCCGCGATAGCTGGAACCGGGATTCAGCGCGATGAAGGGGATATCCAGCGCGCGCAGCGTGTCGGCGACGACGTCGCTGCCGAACAAGGCGTTGCCGCCGGGGAGGGAGACGGGTTGTTCGATCGGGATGCCGGTGCGGTCGGTCAGGGCATCGGGCATGGGACGTTTCCTTGGCTATATGGCATGCGGTTCAATGTCATTGCGAGGAGCGCAGCGACGAAGCGATCCCGGTCCGGTGGGGAACGAACGGTTCGAGTGCCGGTTCGAACGAGATTGCTTCGTCGCTGCGCTCCTCGCAATGACATGTGGTTTTGGTCGCTGCGCTTCTCGCAATGACATATGGTCTTCGTCGCTGCGGTCCTCGCAATGACATATGATCTTCGTCGCTGCGGTCCTCGCAATGACATGTGGTCTTCGTCGCTGCGGTCCTCGCAATGACATGTGGTCTTCGTCGCTGCGGTCCTCGTAATGACATATGGTCTTCGTCGCTACGCTTCTCGCAATGACATGTGGCCTTCGTCGCTGCGCTCCCCGCAATGACATTTGATCTTCGTCGCTACGCTTCTCGCAATGACATCACGTGCTAACGTACCCGGAATTCTGCCAGCGATTCGTAATTCGGATCGGCCCCGATGCCGGGCACGTCGGGCGGGCTCACGGTGCCGTCCGAGTTCAGCCGCAGCGTGTGGTGATAGATGCGGCCCCACATCGGATCGACCGTATCGCGGTAGAATTCCAGGATCAGCCCGTTGCTGATCGCAGCCACCAGGTGCACGTGGATGTCCTGCGAGCCATGCGGCGCTATGTCGAGATCGTGCGCCTGCGCCAGCGCGGCCACTTTCATGAACTCCGTGACGCCGCCCAATACCTTCGCATCGGCATTCAGGATCGCGGCGCAGTCGCTGCGGATCAGGTCGCGGAAGCCGTAGCGGGTGTATTCGTTCTCGCCGGTGGCGATCGGGATGGACGTGGCCTGCGCCAGGCGGCGATGGCCGTCGTAATCGTCGGGCATCACCGGTTCCTCGAACCAGAAGATGTCGTAGGGTTCCATGCGTTTGGCGATCTGGATCGCCTCGTAGGCGCGATAGGCGCAGTTGGCATCGACCATCAGCTTCACGTCGGGGCCAATCGCCTCGCGCGCGGTGCGGACCCGCGCCACATCCTCGGCGATCGAGACACCGCCGATCTTCATTTTCACCGCCTTGGCGCCCATGCGGAGATTGGCTTCCATCTCCTGCGCCAGTTCGCGCAGGCCCTTGCCTTCTTCGTAATAGCCGCCGGCGATGTAGGTGGGCACGCGGTCGCGGAAGCCGCCGAGCAATTTGTACAGCGGCAGGCGCGCGTATTTGGCGCGGATGTCCCACAGGCCGATATCGATTGCGGCGATCGCGCGCGTGGTCAGGCCGCGGCGGCCGACCAGCTTCGGCACCCATAGCTTGTGCCACAGGCGTTCGACGTCGATCGGGTCCTCGCCGAGCAGCAGTGGCGCCAGGTGTTCTATGGTCGCTTGCTCGATGCCGCCGGCGCCGCCGAGACCGATGCCGGTGATGCCGTCATCGGTTTCGATTTCCACCACGGCGAAATTGACATGGGTGTAGGTGTGCTTGCCGTTGGCGATCGGCTTGTGGCGCGGCCAGCGGTATTCGCGGGTGTTGATCCTGGTGATTTTCATGGGCGGGTCCTCCCGGCGAGTCACCATGGCGTAGCACGGTCGCACGGCGCGCGGGAGGCTCCGGCCAGAGCGGCCGGTCTGCCGCCATGGTGCCAGCGATTACGATTGACGTCATCCGCAGGGCACGCGGGTGCGCCAGTTCGAACCGTTTCGCCACAGGGCCGAGCTACGGTGGGGCAGGTTGGACACGGCCACGGTACTCCGCGGCTTCGCCAGGTCCCCCTGGGCGCCATTTCGAGAAGCTGATCCGCTGCGCGCCGAGGCAGCAATCGGCGACGGCTCGCAATCCGCGTGCATCCAAGTCTACGAGGCGGCCCGCAGCCGCCGCGGTTCCGGCCACGCTTCGGGCTGTGCCAGGTAGGACAGGAACACCTCGCAGTACCGGGCCGCCGTGTTCTGCCAGACGCGGTCGCGCAGCCGGTTCCAGCGTTCCCGCCGCTCCGGCAGCGGCATCGCCAGCCCATCATGCATGGCGGTGGCGATCTCGTCGGGATCGAACGGGTTGACGATCAGGGCGCCGCCATCCAGTTCCTCCGCCGCGCCGGCGAAGCGCGAGAGAATCAGCACGCCGGGATCGTCGGGATCCTGCGCCGCGATGTATTCCTTCGCCACCAGGTTCATCCCGTCGCGCAAAGGCGTCACCAGCCCCAGCCGCGCGATGCGAAAGAATCCTGCCAGCGTGTTGCGCCGGACCGTGCGCGTCATGTAGCGCAGCGGCACCCAGTCGAATTCCGAGAACCGCCCGTTGATATCGCCAACGATGCGATCGAGCTCCCGCCGCAGCCGCTGGTATTCCCCGACATCCTCCCGCGAACGCGCCGCGATCTGCAGCAGGCTGACCTGCCGGCGGTGCTCTGGATAATGCGTGAGCAATCGCGCGACGGCCTCGAAGCGGTTTGGCAGGCCCTTGGAATAATCCAACCGGTCGGCGCCGATGGCCAGCGCGCGGCCGTCCGGCAGGCTTTCGCGCAATTGCCGCGCCTCGATGCTCAGCGCGGCGCGCGCGGCCACGCCCGAGAACGCCTCGGCATCGATGCCGATCGGATCGACCACGGCATGCGTGGGCCGGCCGCGATACACGAAGCGCCCATCGGCATCCGAGCGCACGCCGACGATCTCGTTGAGGCATTCCAGGAATGCCTGGCGATAGGTGCGCGTGTGGAATCCGACCACGTCGTAGGCGCACAGCGCGCGCAGCATGTCGTCGGCCCGCGGCAGTGCGTGCAGTATCGCCGGCGGCACGAACGGCGTGTGCAGGAAGAAGCCGATACGGTTGCCCACGCCGAGCAAGCGCAGCGCCTCGCCGAGCGGGAACAGATGATAGTCGTGGACCCAGATCAGGTCGTCCGGGCGCAACAGCGGCTTCAGCGCCTCGGCGAAGCGGCGGTTGACGGCGAGATAGCCATCGTAGTCCTCGCGCTGGAAGCTCAGCAGCCCGAGGCGGAAATGCAGCAGCGGCCACAGCGCGCCGTTGGCAAAGTGCAAATAGAACATGCGGTAGTCATGTTCCGACAGGTCCACGGTGGCGTAGGTGATGCCCGCCGCCTGCTGCACCGCGGCCGAGGGAGCAGGGCTGGAACTGCGCCTGCCGCTCCAGCCGAACCACAGGGAACCGGGGCGCAGCGCATCGGCGAGCGCGACGGCGAGCCCGCCGGCCCGCGGCCCGCGCTCGGATGGCAGCGGCACCCGATTCGACACGACAACCAGACGCGACATTCATGCCCCCCTTGTCATGTCCCCCTGTTGCTGGCTGCCAATTGCCTGCTGCGGCTATCGTTCCGGCATCATTTGGCGACAGGCGTGGCCCGGCACGTGCCCAGCGGTACCGCGGGCACCGTGCGCAACCAGAACGCGCAACGGTAATCCGTGGCGGATGGGTCGCGTGTAACTTCGGCGTGAAGTTTCGTCCATGGCGCAATCCTGCCACGCCGCGCCTCAAAAAAACCCGATCGTGAGCTTTCTATCCAGCAGACCACACCGGGGAGTTTCCGAATGCGCATTGCCCAGATTGCGCCGCTGACCGAATCCGTGCCGCCGAAGCTGTACGGCGGCACCGAGCGCGTGGTGGCTTTCCTTACCGACGCGCTGGTCGCAATGGGCCATGACGTGACATTGTTCGCCAGCGGCGATTCCGTGACCAAGGCCAAATTGGAGCCGATGCATCCGCAGGCCCTGCGCTTCGACAAGAACCTGCGCGACGCCATCGCGCCGCATTTGCAGATGCTGGAGCAAGTGGCCAACCGGGCCGATGAATTCGACGTGCTGCACTGCCATCTCGACTACTGGCCGTTCTCCTTGTTCAGCCGGCTGGCGACGCCGTTCCTGACCACGTTGCACGGCCGGTTGGACCTGCCGGAGCTGCAGCCGATTTACCGGATTTTCGACCGCGTGCCGCTGGTGTCGATTTCCGATGCGCAGCGCCGGCCGTTGCCGCACGCGAATTTCATTGCGACCGTGCATCACGGGCTGCCGGCCGACCTGCTGCTGCCGCGGCCGGTGAAGCCCGGGTACCTGGCGTTCCTGGGCCGCATCTGCCCGGAGAAATGCCCCGACCGCGCCATTGAAATCGCGCGCCGCACCGGCATCCCGCTGAAGATGGCGGCGAAGGTGGACCGGGTGGACGCCGAATATCACGAGATGCTGATCAAGCCGATGATCGACGGCTCCCTGGTGGAGCATATCGGCGAGATCGGCGACGCCGAGAAGGCGGACTTCCTCAGCGGGGCGCAGGCGCTGCTGCTGCCGATCGACTGGCCGGAGCCGTTCGGCCTGGTGATGATCGAGGCAATGGCCTGCGGCACGCCGGTGATCGCATTCAATGCCGGCTCGGTGCCGGAGATCATCGAGGATGGCGTGACCGGTTTCGTGGTGCGCAACATGGCGGAGGCGTGCGAAGCAGTGATGCGCCTGCCCGAGCTGTCACGCGCGGTGATCCGCGCGCGGTTCGAGGAACGGTTCACGGCGGAACGGATGGCCGAGGATTACGCGGGCCTCTATCGTCGGCTGGCGGTGCGCCGGCGTCCGGCGCTGCGCGTGGTCACGTAAGAGGACTATGCTCCCCTTCCGGTGTCGGAGGGGAAGTTTTTCTTCCGCGCCGGACTTCCCGATGGCGATGGAATCTATCACCCGGCGCTGTTCAATGATCGGCTCCTGCTCGGGCTAAAGGGAACCATAAGCGAGGCCGAACTGCACGTGCTGCGAGCGCGACTGAATGGCGGCATTCGCAACAAGGCGGCGCGCGGTGCGCTCAGGCGCGGCCCGCCGGTCGGGTTCGTGTGGGGCGACGATGACGGTGAAATCCGCTTCCAGCCGGACGAAGCTGTCGTCACGGCCATCCGCAACGTCTTCGCCAGGTTCGCCGAGACAGGATCGGTGCGGCGCGTCTGGCTTTGGTTCCGCTCCGAAGGTCTCCGCTTCCCGCTTCAGATGCACCAGGGCGGTGCGATCCGCTGGGTCGACGCAAGCTACACCGCCATCCACCATGTACTGAGCAATCCCGTCTATGCCGGTGCCTATACCTATGGCAGGACCCGCACCGAGACCGTGCTCGACGCCTCCGGCGCTCGCCGCAAACGAATCCGGCGTCTGCCACGATCCGAATGGCAGGTACTCATCCTGGATCATCATCCAGGCTTTATCGGCTGGCAGACCTATGAGGCCAATCAGTCACGCATCGGCCAGAATACGCGACCAGGACCACACAACAAGGGCGGCGCTGTGAGAGAAGGCTCTGCCTCGCTGCAAGGTCTTGCCAATTGCGGCCATTGCGGACGTCGCCTGCATACGCATTACCGCGGCCGCCACGCGTCACCGGGCTATCATTGTTCCGGCAAGATCCTGGTCGAGGGTCGCGGTGTCTCCTGCCTCAATGTGGGTGGCCGCCAGATCGACGAGGCCGTCGCGCGCAACTTTATCGCTGCCTTCCGAGCCGGCAACGTTCGCAGCCAGCATCCCCGCCGCCGAGCGGCTTGAGGCCGACCGTGAAGCGGTGCTCAAGCAATGGCGCCTCGGCGTCGAACGAGCGAGCTACGAAGCAGGTCGCGCCGAGCGTCGGTATCGCGCCGTCGATACCGACAATCGCCTGGTCGCACGTGGCCTTGAGCGCGCGTGGGAGGAGAGCCTGTCTGCCCTCGAAACCGACAAGGCCGAACTGGCGCGCCGTGAACAGGAACGCCCACGGCCGCTCTTGCAGAAAGAGCGCGAGCAACTACTTGCGATCGGACCCGATCTTGCCAAGGTGTGGCACGCCGCAACGACCACCCCGCGTGACAGGAAGGAGTTGCTGCGTACTCTTATAGAAGAGGTGATCGTCAGGGTCGAACGCGACAAGTTCGTCGCACATCTGACGGTCCGCTGGAAAGGCGGCGCGCTCGATGAGATCGAGCTGGCGTTGCCGCGCTCACGCCCCGCCACCGTCCGCACCGCCGAGGACACGGTCGCGCTGGTTCGCCGCCTGGCGAGCCATTACCCCGACACCGTGATTGCCGGCATCCTCAATCGCCAAGGGCGTGGCACAGCATACGGCCATCGGTTCGAGACCAGCCACGTCCGCAATCTGCGTCGCCAATGGGACATCCCTTGCTTCCAGCGAATGCCGACGCGCCCGACGCCGAATTGATGACCATCAGGAGGGCCGCTGCGACGCTCGGTGTCGCACCGTCCCCCATCCATCGCTTGCTCAACGATGGCATCATCGCGGGCGAACAACCGACGCCGGGTGCACCATGGCGCATTCGCTTGACCGGCGACCTGAAGGCTCGATTCAACGCCGAGGCCGAGGACGGCTTCGTGCCCATGCGGGAGGCCATGCGCGCGCTTGGGGTTTCGCGCCAGACCGTGTTGCAGCGCGTCAAGCGGGGCGAACTCGAAGCGGTTCACGTCATGCGCGGGAAGCAAAAAAGACTCCGAATCAAGGTCATAACCCGACAATCCGCCCTGTTCGGCCTATCCTCATTGGTTTGGGGGTAATATGGAGCGGTCTCCAGCCCGGCCGCGACGGTTTATTTCTTGTTAGGTCCGCGGGCTGTTATTGCGAGGCACGCGGCGCCGTTGCCCGAAGTGTCATTGCGGTGGCCAAAGCAATTTCGGCCGGCAGGGTGCGCACATGGCCGGGATTGGTTCGACCCTGCGGTCTCGCGGTGACGGTGACGGGCTGGCGTCGCAATGACCGGGTGGGGCTGGTCCCGCGCGGCCGTCCCGCTTACGCTCTCGCCAACCCTGACTGGAGGAAACCGATCGATGAGTGCTGCCCTCGATTACAGCAAGCTCTACAGTGCCGACGCCCAACCGCCTGCCCCGCGCTGGGCCCCCTTCCCGAAATACTATTTCATCGGCGGCAACAACGACCCGGAGCAAATCCCGATCGAGGGACTGATCGAGGCGGCGGCATCCGTGCTGCGTCGCGAGGGGCGGAAGCTTGCGATCTACAATCTCGGGCTGGGGCCGCAGGGTTACCCGGGCCTGCGGCAGTTCGTGGCCGACAAGTCGAGGCGGCATCGCGGCATCGATGCGCCGGTGGATGACGTGACGATCGTCACCGGCTCGGGCCAGGGGATCGACATGATCAGCAAGCTGCTGGTCAATCCTGGCGATACCGTGCTGTGCGAGGAGTTCTGCTACCAGGGCGCGTTGAACCGCTTCCGCAAGATCGGCGGCAGGATCGAGGCGATGAAGCTGGACGCCGACGGCATCGTGATCGACGCGCTGGCGGGGCAGCTTGCCGATTTGAAGGCCAAGGGCATCACGCCGAAATTCATCTATACGATCCCCACCATTCAGAATCCCACCGCGAGCATCATGCCGCTGGACCGTCGTCATGCTCTGCTGAAGCTTGCGCACCAGTACAACGTCCCGATCTTCGAGGATGAATGCTATGCGGACCTGCTGTGGCAGGGCGTGGAGGCGCCGCCGGCTTTGTATGCGCTGGACCCTGGCGCGGTGATCCATCTCGGGTCGTTTTCCAAATCGCTCGCGCCGGCGCTACGGCTTGGCTACATCATCGCGCCGTGGGAGATCATGTCGCGGCTGCTGCCGCTGAAGGGCGACAGCGGCACCGGCGCGCTGGACCAGATGGTCGTCGCGGAATATTTCTCGAAGAACTTCGACAGGCACCTGGCGCATCTGAATGGCGTGCTGAAGGGCAAGCTGGATGCGATGGTGGAGGCGGTGGAACGCGAGTTCGGCAGCGCCGCGGAATGCTGGATGCCGAAGGGCGGCATCTTCCTGTGGATCAAGCTGCCGGACCACGTGGACACGCGCGCGCTGCTGAAGCCGGCGGCGGAGGCGGGGATCATCTTCAACGAAGGCCCGGCCTGGGCGGTCAGCCCCGATAATTCCAAGTCGCATCTGCGCCTGTGCTTCGCCATGCCGAGCAAGGAAACCATCCGGGACGGCGTCGCGGCACTGGCGAAAGTGTGCTACGAGCAGACGGGAATACCGCTGCATAGCGGGAATGTGCGGCGGGTCGGCTAGGGGTTGCGGCAGCGGCACGCTGCCGGTTGATCGGCGTTGCTGCTCGCCCCCGCTGTGCGGGCGAGGGAAGAGATTGAGGAGGAGAGACAGCGATGATGGATCCGATGCGCGGCAACAACGGACCGCGCTACAAGCATCAGCCGGGCAACGATGCGCCGTATGAGACGATCAGCGTGGACAAGCTGACGCCGATCATCGGCGCTGAGATCGGCGGCATCGATCTGTCGAAGCCGCTGGGCAATCACCAGATGGCCGAGGTGCACCGTGCGCTGGCGGAAAACCTGGTGATCTTCTTCCGCGAGCAGTACCTGACACCGGAGCAGCATCTGGCGTTTGGGCGGAATTTTGGCGAGCTGCATATTCATCCGGCGGCGCCCGCGCATCCGGAGCATCCGGAGCTGATGGTCATCCACGCCGACAAGAATTCCCCGCGCGCCAACGGCGAAGGCTGGCACAGCGACGTTTCCTGCGATCCGGAACCGCCGATGGGCAGTATCCTCTATATCAAGATCTGCCCGCCGAAGGGCGGCGACACGCTGTTCGCCTCGATGTACGCGGCGTACGAGGCGCTGTCGGATCGCATGAAGGGCTATCTCGACGGGATGCGGGCGGTGCATGACGGCGAGGAGAACTACCGCGGGACTTATAAATATGCGGGTGTCGACGACAAGGCGACCTACCCGCGCGCAGAGCACCCGGTGGTGCGCACGCATCCGGTGACGGGGCAGAAGGCGCTGTATGTGAACCGCGGCTTCACGCGGCGCTTGCTCGGCGTGCCGCGCGACGAGAGCTACGCCATTTTGAACTACCTCTACACGCACGCGGAAAATCCCCTGTTCCAGTGCCGGTTCCGCTGGCAGCCGAACTCGGTGGCGTTCTGGGACAATCGGTGCGTGCAGCACCGCGCGATGTGGGATTATTGGCCGCATACGCGGTCCGGGTTCCGCGTGACGGTGAAGGGCGATCGGCCGGCGTAGTTCCCGGCCCGCCTGGGGCTGGTCGTAACGGCGCCCGGTATGCGGCAAACATAAGTACCGCGCCAAGGCGGCTTTTTGGTCGCGCCAGCACGTCATCGGTTCTTCTCGCCACATGACCGCCATGCGGGCTTTGTGAGCGCGCGGGCAATTCTCACAGGGTCGTGAGCACCAGTGTTAGCGATTTGATGGCCGCCAACGCAGCAGCGATGCGGCGTACGGCTACCAGGCCGCTGGCGGCCGGTTTTCACTTTTTTACAGGATACAACGCGCCATGGCCGCGATCCTCCGCCATGGTCATTGGTGATTCACGCTCGGAGGTCCTCTTTAATGCAGACGTCCCCCGACCTGCCGGAAGCCCCAGCGCTGCCACCGCCGGTAGCGGCCTATGTTGAAGCGACGAACAATTTCGACCTCGACCGTCTGCTCGTTACGTTTGCGGACGATGCGCTCGTCAACGATCAACTGCGCGACTACAGGGGAAAGGAGGCCATCAGGGAATGGGCGATGAGCGATATCATCGGTCAGAACCTGACGATGAATCTGACATCGGTAATCGAGCATTATGGGAACTATATCGTAACAGCCAATGTCGATGGAACCTTCGATAAGCGCGGTTTGCCCGACCCGCTCGTGCTTGCCTTCTATTTCACGCTCCACGGTGACCGGATTGTCCAACTGATTATTCTCCGCAACCGGCACGATATTTGAAAGCGGCGATCACTGCCCTGGGCGGGCTTTGTAATCCGCGCGGCGATATCCAAGCGCACGCTCGCGAGACATCGGTTCGATCGAACTTTTCGACAAAATCGTACGTTCTCACAAACATGGGCCGCCTTTGCACCATCTTACAAGGTTAAACTGGCCCGCGACTGACGATCGCTTATATCTCGCGCCGTGCCCAGCGCACGGGAGAGGGCGGACAGCGAAAATGACCTTCCGCAAAGGGCCTCGCGCCGAAGAGAAGCGACATGATCAGCCAATTTACTTGACGAAGACCTGGCCGTGCTGTGGCGCACATGGCGCGTTGCCGGCCGCCGCGGAATTCACGAAAGAAACTTCATAACGATACTCCAGGAGGAGCGCACCATGGATCGGTTGGGTCTTATGGAAACGTACATTCGGGTCTTCGAGGCAGGATCGTTTTCCAGCGCGGCGAGGCACCTGAACGTCGGCCAGCCCGCGGTTTCGAAGGCAATTGCCCAGCTCGAAAAGCTGCTGGGCGTCCGGCTGCTGGTCCGTTCGCGGCACGGACTGAAACCCAGCGAAGCCGGGCAGACCTACTACAAGCATGCCCGGCGGGCGATCGCGGAAGCCGAGGAAGCCGATATCGCGGCGCGGGCCACGGATGCACGCCTGACAGGCCGCTTGCGTGTCAGCGCGGGTGCAACTTTCACCAACCTGTATCTGGTTCCCCGTCTGAACGTGTTCCTGGCAGCGCATCCCAATCTTTCAATCGAATTCATTCTGCATGACGGAAAGATCGACCTGATCGAGGAGGGAGTGGATATCGGTTTGCGCTACGGGCCGCTTTGCGACTGCGCACTGGTCGGACGCAGACTTGCACGAACGCGGCGCCTGGTGCTGGGTACGCCTGACTATTTCCGCCGCGTGGGCATTCCACAGTCGCCGGCCGAGTTGCTCGGTCTCGAGGCGGTTGTCGATACCCACGATGCCGGAGGAACCGTCGCCTGGCGGTTTCGCAAGGATGATTCGGAAGAGGTGGTCAGCGCGACAGGGCGCATCCGCTTGAATGCAGGCGAGGCGGTCAGGGCTGCCGTGCTCAGCGGCCTGGGTTTTACCATCGCTTCCCAATGGAATTTTGCACCGGAGCTCGCGTCCGGAGAAGTCCGTGCGGTACTTACCGACTGGACCTTGCCGGATATTGAGCTGTGGGTGGTCTTTCCAACCGGCCGGATGACGAATGCCAAGGCGCGCGCTTTTGGCGCGTTCGTGGAGCATGAAGTCAATCGACCTCAAACGGACTGGTTCGGCGGCTGCTGCGGCGCAGGCCTGCCCGGCGACGCCGCAGCGCCCATTCGGGGACCATTGACGCCCGATGAGACCGTTTTCGGCCGATTCCCCATGCGTAACGGCGTTGGAGAGGCCATCGCCCCATCCGCGGGCAGCGGCAGGAGCAACGCCTTGCTTCAGTATGCATCGAGTTAGCCAAGGGGGTAGCCATGGAAATCTCGCGCCCTATCGACGTGCGCGACGGCTGATGTTGCTGTCGCAAATGCCGCTTTCGCAGGTCGCGCTTGCCGCCGGCTTTAGCGACCAGGCACATTATTGCCGGGTGTTCCGGAATGTGATTGGTATCAGTCCGAACATATGGCGTCGCAAGAACATGAGATTGTCCCCGGCCGAGCAGGTGAATTGCTGGTGATGCGGGGGCAGCTACGGATTCTATCGCGTGAAAGGCTACACCGGCGCCTTTCCCAAGGTGCGCCGGATGCGCTGTTCCGATCGAAGGAGAGGCGCTGGATCCTTTCCTGGTGTTGCGTCACAAAAGCTTCTCGGCCGTGATTGGGAAATCTCGTATCCGCTTCCCGGTGGCGTGATAGACCGCATTGGCGATTGCGGGTGCCACTGACACGGCGGTCAGTTCTCCCAGACCTTTGACGCCAAGCGGACTTGCCTCCTCATCAAATCCATCGATGAAGAGTACGTCGAGCGCCGGAATATCGGCATGCGTCGACACCAGGTAACCCGAATAGTTACGGCTCACGAAGCGGCCACTTGCCGGATCCACCTCGGATTGCTCGAGCATCGCTTGGCCCACACCCCAGACGATCCCACCGATCGCCTGGCTGCGTGCGGTCTTGGGATTGATGATCCGTCCGGCGTCGTAAGCACCAAGGAAGCTGTTCAAACGCACGATCCCGAAATCCGGATCGACGCGCACCTCGGCGAACACCGCGGCGAAGCTGAGGATCGCCTTCGGCCCGTCTGCCTCTGGAACGGGGTCATAGTCCGCCTCGGCCACCAGTGTCGAAAGGCCATTGCGCGTCAGGAGTTCGGCATAGGTGGTCGTTCGGTTCGTTCCTGCGAGCGCCAGCCTGCCATCGGCAACGACCACATCGCGGTCGGCCGCGCCGGCAAATGGAGCGTACTGGCCACTCTGAGCCAGCGCGACAGCTTTGTTGCGCGCTGCCGTTGCCGCCAGCAGGATCGAGGCCCCCGCATTTGCCATTGTGGCCGAACCGATGGATGGATGCGACGCAGGCAACCTTGTGTCGCCCAGTCGCACGCTCACCTTGTCCGGTGCCAGACCCAGCATGTCGGCAGCAACCTGCTGCATCACGGTATACGTTCCGCCGCCGATCTCGTGCGTGCCCACCTCAACAAGAGCAGTGGCGTCGCGGTTGATCGTGACCCGTGCCTTGCCTGGCCAACGCCAGTGCGTATAGGCGGCGCAGGCCATTCCCTGACCAATCAGATAGCGCCCATCACGCATCGACCGCGGCTCGGGAGGCCGCTTGTCCCAGCCAAAGCGTGCGGCTCCCTGCGTCAGACATTCGCGCAACCCGCGGGTTGAGAATGGACGGAGGCTGAGCGGGTCGGTGTCCGTATCGTTAAGTAGGCGCAACGCAACCGGGTCGACGCCGGTCGCGCAGGCAAGCTCGTCCATTGCGCATTCAAGGGCGACATGGCCAAGGGCCTCATGCGGAGAACGCATCGCGGTCGGCGTGTTGCGGTTCACATGGACAACTTTGTGGTTCGTCGCAATTCCACCGCTGGCTGCCCACAGATGCCGCGCCGCGATTGCGGCGTATTCAATATAGCTGTCGAAGATCGATGTCGGTGAAATGCTTTCGTGCCTGATGCCGGTCAGCTTGCCGTCCTGGTTCGCGCCGACCGCAATGGATTGGATCGTGGCGGGCTGATGCCCGGCCATCGAATACATCTGGGCGCGGGTAAGCTGGACACGAACCGGCCGGTTCAGCACCTTGGCGGCGAGCGCCGCCATCAGGGTATGCGGCCAGACATAGGCCTTGCCGCCGAAGCCTCCACCCAGGAAGTGGCACACGACATCGATGTTCTCCGGCGGAATGCCAAGGACGATTGCCACCAGTCCCTTGACGCCGAAGATGTGCTGGGTCGTTTCATAGAGCGTCAGGCGCTCGTCAGCGTCCCAAACCGCCGTCGTCGCGTGAGGCTCCATCTGATTATGATGGCGATCGGCCGTCGTGTAGGTTTGTTCAATCTTGACGGCACTGGCAGCGATCGCCTTATCCGCATCGCCGACCGAAGACGCGACGGGCCACAGGAACTGGGGCGGGTCGACGGCCGCCTTCGCCACCTGCGGGCTGAACACCACCGGGGGCTCGATGTCGTATTCGACCGTGATCAGCGTTCCGGCATACATTGCCTGGTCGAGCGTTTTGGCGACCACAAGGGCGATCGGTTGGCCCGCATAGTGGATCCGATCGTCCTGAAGCGGCAGAAAACCCTGTCCGTGCGGGCGAAGGTGGCTCCACGGTTTTGGCGTCCCGTTCATGCGGGGCATGTTGTCGTGCGTAAACACGGCCAACACGCCCGGTGCTTTCTGCGCCGCGGTGCCGTCGATCGACAGCGTGCGGCCATTCGCGATGGTGCTGTGCACGATCGCACCGTAGGTCATGTTTGCGAGGGGAATGTCCGCCGCGTAACGCGCGCCGCCGGTTACCTTCAGCCGTCCATCGGCACGCGAAATTGGTTGTCCAATGGCGCTCATGCGCGTTCTCCCGCGATGTGCAACGCGCGCAGGGCGACGCGCTGAGCGAGCTCGATCTTGAACCCGTTATGCGCCAATGGCCGCGCATCGGTGAACGACGTGGCAATCGCGGACTGCAATGCGCCGATGTCATCCAGCGAAACCCCACGGAGCGCCGTTTCGGCTGCTGCCAGGCGCCAGGGCTTATGCGCCACGCCGCCGAGTGACAGCCGCACCGAACGGAGCCGCCGGCCATCCATCGCGACCACCGCTGCCGCGGAGACCAGCGCGAACTCGTAGGACTGCCGATCGCGGATTTTGAGGTAGTGCGAACCGTGATTCGCAGCGATTCCGGGCACTTCGATTGCAGCGATCAGATCACCCCGGTCGAGCATGTTGTCGTGCTGCGGCATGTCGCCGGGCAGGCGATGGAAATCCGTGAACGGGATCGTTCGCTGTCCCTTGAGTCCGCGCACGGCGACATTCGCATCCAACGCGGCAAACGCAACGGCAAGGTCGGAAGGGTTGGTGGCGACGCAGGCATCGGACCATCCGAAGATGGCGTGATTGCGGTTGAGTCCTTGAAGGGCCGAGCAGCCGGAGCCGGAACGACGCTTGTTGCATGGGGGATCATCGTCGTCGCGGAAATATGCACAACGGGTACGTTGCATGATGTTGCCGCCGATCGATGCCATGTTGCGGAGTTGACCGGAGGCAGAGAACAGGAGGCTCTCGGCGATGACGGGAAATAGCCGCCGCACGTTCGGATCGGCTGCAACGTCGCTCATCCGCGCCAGGGCGCCAATGCGCAAGCCGCCATCAGGCAGGGGCTCGATCCGGGCCATGTCGGGCAAATGGTTGATGTCGATCAGGCGCCCGGGAAGCGCCGCACGGTCCTTCATCAGACCAAGGAGGTCGGTTCCTCCGGCGATGAAGGCTAGTTGCGGATCGTTGGCGTGTGCCGCGATCGCCTTCGCCGGATCATCGACCTGTGAAAGTTCGAAGCAATGCATGGTTCAGACCCTTCCGCATGCTTCAGCGATCGCATCGACGATATTCGGGTAGCAAGAACAGCGGCAGATATTGCCACTCATTCGTTCACGGATCTCGGCTTTTGACAGGTCTGCGAAAGCGAATGGGTGCGACACGTCGGCTGTGGCGGCGCTCGGCCAGCCGGCCTTTGCCTCTTCTATGACGGCAACGGCGGACATGATCTGTCCGGACGTACAGAAGCCGCACTGGAAGCCGTCATGGTCGATGAATGCTGACTGTAACGGATGGAGCTGGCCATTCCGCTCGAGTCCTTCGATCGTGGTTATGTGTTTGCCGGCCTGCATCGCTGCCAGGCTCATGCAGGACAGGATCCGCCGGCCATCGACAAGAACGGTACAGGCACCGCACTCACCGCGGTCGCAGGCTTTCTTTGTGCCGGTCAGCGCCATTTCGTCGCGCAGAGCGTCGAGCAATGTCATGCGTGGTTCGACCACGATCGAATGGACCTCACCGTTGACCGTGAGGCGCACGGTGGCGGTCATTCCGGGCGGGTTGTTTGTCTGGTTCATGTTTCTTGCCCTTTCGCGCGCGTTGTTCTCGGCGTTGCCTGCGGGGGGTCTATCGCACGCTATCCTCCCAGTCCCGGGATGCAGTTGCACCCGTGCCGGCATTTCGTTCTGCAATTGCGATCTGCTTGCTGCCGCTTGACCGGGATCAGATACCGGCACTCGTCAGGCGCGGGCCAGTTTAATGTTGTAAGTAGATGTAAACGCCATCTAAGTCTGAACAAGTCTCTTGAGATTTGTGTTAAATCAAGCATTAACAATCTCGCTGATCGCGAGGCCGATGTTGGCGTTCGGCTGGAAGAACACCTTCTCGACCGAGATGCGGCGACAGCGCGAAGAGGTAAGGACGGTTTCTCCACTGCACAGAACTCCCCTGTCGGAATAAGTCTTATCTGCTGTCGAATGCGCCATCATTGCGCGGCAAAAAATCCCGCGAGCGCGGTGGCTACCTCGCGCGGGTTGTTTTCCATCGGGATATGGCCCGCCGACCGGACACGTACCAGTCGGGTCGCCGGGATCTCGGCTGCATAGCGCTCGGCATAACCGACGGTCTGAAAACCATCGTCCTCGCCCCACACCAGCAGCTTGGGCGCGGTCGATTTCCTTAAACCTGGCATCAGTTCCAAGGTGTATCGGTTATCCGCCGCGCCTGCGAGCGCCAGCCAGGATCGCGCAACCCGGGGATCGGTCCACGGTTCGAGATATTCCGCGATTTCGGCTTCGCTCGCGGGGCGGGCGAGCGCCTTGATTACGGATTGCCGGCGCGCTGCCAAAACATCGTCGGTCGTCGTCGCGGCCGCCACGGCCGGATCACGAAAGCGCGCGACGCCGGGGACGGGCCACGAATCGTACATGACGGCGTTCACCAGCGCCAGGCGCGGAACCTTCAGCGCGCTGCTGATCAGAAGATGCTGGGCGACGCCTCCGCCGATGTCGTGCCCTGCCACCATCACGGGGCCGTTATGGCCCATTGCTGCAAGGAAGCGCACAATCCAGGCCGCCAATTGCGGGATCGAGGCTTGCGCGATCGTAAGTTCGCCACCGGATCGTCCAAAGCCCGGGAAATCGACGGCGACGGGATGCAGGCCGGCAGCGGCGATATCGTCCATCACCGGCTGCCAGACCCGGCTCCAATAGGTGCCGTGAAGCAGCAGTACCAGCGGGTCATACTGGCCCGCGGTCAGGTAGCTGATCGGAATGCCATCGACATCGATCGTCGAACGCGTCGTCACCGGATCAGCCTCCGCACGTAATCTTTCCCGAGACCAAGCGATTCGTAATGGCGGGCTGCCATCTCAAGCTTGGTGAACACATCCTCGTAGCCGAGCGCGACACCATAGGGGTCGATATAAGTGTAGCCGGCGGTGACATGGAACAATGTCGCCATCTCCGGAACGTCGTCCGGGACGACAAGCGTGTGCGTCTCTCCGGCCGGTTCGAACGCATAGTCCCCGGCCGACGCGACCCAATCATGCTCCAGATAGCGCCATGTGCCACGAAGGGTGAACGCGTGCACCGGACCGTAATGACGGTGGCGCGACAGAACGCCCGAGGCGCGCACGCGCAGGATATTGATGTAGTACCCCTGGCTGACATTCAGCAGCAGCGGCTTGAACGACACGGTTTCGGATTGCGGCACCCAGTCCCGCTCTTCGCCGTCGAGCATGAGGGCGCCCGCCACCAATACATCGGGAACCATGCCCATGGGCTGCGGTAGCTGGTAGGCGATCTTGCTCAGGTCGATCGGACGGCGCGGCGGCGCTGTCTGTACGTTGCCATCGGAAGGCTCCTGGGTCATCGCACGTCTCTCCCGCCATGCTCTTCGTAACGAAGTGATCGCGTTCGCATCTGCTGGTAGTGATGCGACGGGAATAGTCGTTATTCCCGGCTCTGAGATCCGCCGTGGCTCGGCGCTACGCCGTGTCGCGATGGACCATCATTCCATCCCGACAGACCCTTGTGAGCTGTCGCTGTCGGGAGAGGAAAATACCAATATCGTGACCTTTAGAACAAGACGAACTTCGCGTGCGATCAAAGTTCGGCGCAAACTCATCGGTGGCGTGGGCTGCATTTACACCTACTTGCACCTTTAAACTCGACTCGAAGCAGCGATCGCGCAAATCTCGTTTGCGTCCAGGCAGCGACCATCGGCAGGGGCACCGCATGGGCGCTGTCTTTTGCGGCACCCCCGGCCGGAAGCAAAGCAATTCTGGATTCGGCCCTTGTTGGTGCCAGCGCCAACGGAACAGCCAATGCATGAACGGAGGAGAGAGCCATGCCAACGCGCGAAACCGACTACTTTACCGCGTATCGCAATTTGCGCCTGTCACGAGACGACAAGGGCGTGCTGGTTGCCGAATTCCATAGCGACGGCGGCCCATTCATCATGAGTTCACAATCGCACACGGAGTTCGTCGATGCGTTTCACAGGATCGGACAAGACCGCGCGAACAAGATTGTCATCCTGACGGGTGCGGGCGGGCATTTCATCGGCGACGTGGAATGGTCATCGTTCGGAGATGTCTCCGATCCGGGCATCTGGAGCAGGATTCATGATGAAGGCACCCAGACGTTGGAGAACATTGCGAACATTCGCGTTCCGATGATCGCGGCCGTTGAAGGCCACGCCCACATCCATTCCGACTACGCTCTCCTCGCGAGTGTCATCGTAGCGGCCGAGGGTGCGACATTTCAGGACGTCGGCCATTTTGCCGTCGGCGTTACCCCGGGCGACGGAATCTTCACGACATGGAGTTACCGGGCCGGACCAGGCCGGGCCGAGGCATTCCTGCTCAATCCGCAGCCGCTGCCGGCACGCACCGCATACGAATGGGGAGTCGTTGCGGAGGTGGTGGCGAATGGCAAGGCCGTGGCGCGTGCCCGCGAACTTGCCGATTTGTACCTGCGGGCTCCGGAAGTGACGCGCCGGAATACGCGCATACACTTCATCCAACCGTTAAAGGACCGCATCGTGCGGGAGGTCGGTTACGGACTGTCGCTGGAAGGGGCGTCGTCAGCCGACCTGGTGAAGGCGAAGAACACCAAACGTTAGGCTTGGGGTTCAGGCACCCGGGCCGGACCATGGATCGTGGCGGCGCCTGCGCGAGCCGGAGATTGACAAGCGGACTTCATGCGGATTCCCACGCAGTGCCGGCAGGAAGGCATTCGATCGCGCGCCGAAAGAGTGTCTGCCCATCAACCAAGGTTTCCATCCTGCCGGCAGGTTCGCAAAGGAGTGGCGCCTGAAGGTGCAGGCCGTCGTTACGCTCCATCACAATCATGGCACCGACTCGTATGGTGGCAAAATGCGTTACGTGACATCATGCCTGGTGGCGGCCGGCGCGATGGCCTGCGCGTGCCAGGCCGGGCACTGCCAGTCCCTGGCTGCACCACCTCAAACCGTCGCTACTTCTTCCAACGTTACGCCGCCCCCTGCGTCGACGTGGCAGTCGCTGGAGGGCTGGCTCAACCAGTCGACCATGACGGGCGACTGGGGCGGTGTTCGCACGGAACTGGCGAACGAGGGTTACAACATCAGGGGATCTTACATCGGCAACTACGCCCAAAGCTTCTCCGGCGGCGAGCGCATCGGCGGCGACTATGCCCAGCAATGGGAACTGGGAGTCGACGTGGACATGGGCAAGGTGGCCGGCTGGACCGGCGGCACATTCCACTTCAGTCTCAACGCCCGGGAAGGCCGCAACACGACGACCGATTATATCGGGAACAAGATCGACGTGCAGGAGATTTATGGCAATGGCCAGAATTTCCGGCTGGCGGAGATGAGCTACGAACAAGTCTTGTTCCATGACACTTTGAACATCAAGGCCGGCTGGACCGTCATGGGGGATGAGTTCGGCAAGACTCCCATCCTGTGCGACTTCGAGAATGACGCGTTCTGCGCTCACCCGCTCTCGCTGCCGCTCGAAGGCGGCTGGAACGATTACCCGGTCGCGCACTGGGGCGCCCGCTTTCGGCTCAACCTGCTGAAGGACATTTATGCCGAGTTTGGCGTCTACGACGTGAACCCGTCGGACAACCTCCACGACAACGGCTTCAAGCTGGCCCTGAATGGATCGACCGGCGTGATATTCCCGGTCGAATTCGGCAAGACCGTCGCGCTTGGCCCCGACGCTTTGCCCGGCCATTACAAAGTCGGCGGATACTTCGATTCGTCGCAAGGGACCAGCATAACGAATCCGCATGTGACATTTTCGGGCAAATACGGCGGGTATGTCCTGGCAGATCAGATGGTGTGGCGTTTCGCACCCGGGACCGACCGCGGTCTGATCGTGGTGGCGAACGCAACCATATCCGACAAGAGAACCTCGATCATGCCTTACTACTTTACCTTCGCATTGATCGTGCAGGGGCCGTTCGCCGCGCGCCCGCACGATTTCATCGAGGCCGGCGTTGTACATGACTGGGTGAATAACAATCTGGTGAAGCAGCAAAGCGCATTGCTGGAGACCGAGGGGGTGACGAGTCCGGACCTTGCAATGGGAGAGAACAACGTCGAAATCGGCTACGGGATTCAGGCCACGCCTTGGATGGAGCTTCACCCGAATTTGCAGTTTGTCGGCAATCCGGGCGCATTTTCGTTCACGCACGTACGCAACGCATGGGTGTTTGGTGCGGAAGTCAAGATCACGTTCTGATCGAGGCGGGACGGTATCGCCGCAGCATCCGAACCAGGCACTCCCCGACATTGCTGACCGGCCGGGTAATCATATGGCCTCACGGAAAGAGCATGCACAGGAGTTCCGCAATGGCTGCGCAAACCGTGTTCCACAGTCGCTGGGCAAGACTCGCGCCGATCGTGTTCCTGACCTACAGCCTGGCTTACGTCGATCGCGCGAACTACAGCATCGGCTCCGCCGGCGGCCTGGCCAGGGATCTTGGCATCACCGGCCAGGCCGGGGCATTGCTCGGCGCCCTGTTCTTTTTGGGCTACTTTCTGTTCCAGATTCCCGCCGCCTGGTACGCGGACACGCGCAGCGCCAGGCGCCTGATGTTCTGGAGCCTGCTGTTGTGGGGCTTCCTCGCGGCAATGACCGGCGCGATCAGCAACATCTATCTGCTTTACGTGGACCGCTTCTTGCTCGGCGTGTCCGAAAGCGTGGTGCTGCCGGCCATGCTGATCTTCCTCAGCCACTGGTTCACCCGCGCCGAGCGGTCGCGCACCAACACGTTCCTGATCCTGGGCAATCCCGTCACCGTGCTCTGGATGTCGGTCGTGTCGGGCTATCTGGTGAACGTGATCGGATGGCGCGGCATGTTCATCGCCGAAGGCCTGCCTGCCATCATCTGGGCGTTCTGCTGGACGCGGCTGGTGCAGGACCGTCCGGCAGATGCGACCTGGCTCGATCCAGGTGAACGGGGCGAGCTGGAGACACGGCTACAGGAGGAACAACGCCTGCTGGCGCCGGTACGCAATTACCGGGACGCTTTCCGCACGCCCGTCGTGGTCGCGCTTTCGGTGCAGTATTTCTGCTGGAGCATCGGCGTCTACGGTTTCGTTCTTTGGCTTCCCTCGATTCTTCGTTCCGGTGCCACGATCGGCATCGTCGAAACCGGCTGGCTGTCCGCGGCACCCTATCTGGTCGCGACAGTGCTGATGATTGTCACATCGCACTTCTCCGACCGGTCCGGCCATCGCAAGGCCTTCGTCTGGCCATTCCTGCTGATTGGTGCCGTCGCTTTTCTGGGATCGTTCTGGCTCGGCAAATCGAGCTTCTGGTGGAGCTTCATCCTGCTGGTGATTGCCGGCGGCACAATGTACGCACCCTACGGTCCCTTCTTCGCATGGATCGCCGAGCGGCTGCCGCGCAATGTCGCCGGCGGCGCGATTGCTCTGATCAACAGTTGCGGCGCGCTTGGATCGTTCGTCGGGTCCTATGTGGTCGGATGGCTGAATGCCGCGACCGGCAGCCCCAACCTGTCCTATGTGCTGATGGGGGCCGCGCTTGCTATCAGTGCAGCCATCACCCTGGCGGTGGGTGCCGAAGAAGGACGCGAATCAACGCACGCCACACCGATTACCCCCGTGCCACTCCATGGCGGAGGATCGTCATGACACCGAACATCCTGTTGCTCGAGCCGATGATGCCGGACGTGGAAGCGCACCTGGACGCCGCTTACACGGTGCATCGGCCGTACCTGGTCAAGGATCGCGCTGCCCTGATTTCCCAGGTCGGCACGTCAGTACGCGCGATCGTCACCGGCGGGCAGACCGGCGCAAGCAACGAACTGATGGACTCCTTGCCCGCGCTGGAGATCATCGCAATCAACGGCATCGGCACGGACAATGTCGATCTTGAACGCGCCCGGGCGCGCTCGATCCACGTGACCACGACACCCGACGTTCTGACCGACGACGTGGCCGACATGGCCATCGCATTATTGCTCGCGACGGCACGGCGGATCTGCGTCGCCGACCGCTTTGTCCGGGTCGGGCGGTGGCCAGGCGAACACATGCCGCTGGCAACGCGGGTCAGCGGCAAGCGATTGGGAATCCTGGGCCTGGGGCATGTTGGCCGCGCGATCGGGCACCGGGGCGAAGGATTCGGCATGTCGATCGCCTATTGCAATCTCCAGCCCGTCGCCGAGGTCGGCTATCTCTATCGGCCCGATGTCCTCGCGCTTGCCCGGGAGTCCGACTTCCTCGTGGTTGCCGCGTCCGGCGGTCCGGACACGCGCGGGCTGGTTAATCGGGCCGTGCTCGACGCGCTCGGTCCTGCGGGGATCCTGGTCAACGTCGCACGGGGCAGCGTGGTGGACGAAACGGCGCTGGTCGCCGCGCTGGCCGAAGGCCGGCTGGGTGGGGCGGGTCTCGACGTCTTCGCCAATGAACCGCATGTGCCGCAAGAGCTGTGGCACATGGACAACGTCGTGCTGCAGCCGCATCGGGCCAGTGCAACGGTGGAAACCCGCCGCGCAATGGCCGAGCTGGTGCTGGCAAATCTCGCCGCGCACTTCGCCGGCCGCCAGCCCCCGTCGGCTGTCGTGTGATCGCGGAGGCCCCGATGACCGCATCTGCCCCAACCTTCGATAGTCGCGATCCCTTCAAGCGCGCCGCGGCCTATGCGGCGGTGGAACTCGTTCAGGACGGCATGGTGGTGGGCCTGGGCACCGGCACCACGGCGGCGTTTGCGATCGAGGCTCTTGCCGCGCGGCAACGGCAGGGATTGCGCGTCTCGGGTATTCCCAGTTCGGCCGGATCCGCACGACTGGCGACGCAAGCCGGCATTCCTCTCACCACCTTTGCGCAACACAAATTGATCGACATCACGATCGACGGTGCCGATGAAGTGGAGCGCATCACCCTGAACCTGATCAAAGGTCTTGGCGGCGCCCTGCTGCATGAGAAGATTCTCGCCGCGGCCAGTCGCCGCTTCGTCATCATCGCTGACGGCAGCAAGCTGGTGGATCGCCTGGGAGAGCACACGCCGGTTCCGGTCGAGGTGGTGGGTTTCGGCCTGGAGCCCGCGTTGACCACGCTCGCGGCGCTCGGGGCGAGCGTGGCGGAACGGATGACTGAGACCGGGCACTATTACGTCACCGAGAGCCATAACCGGATCCTCGATTGTAATTTCGGTACCATCATGGATCCGGCACGCCTTGAAGCGCGCATTCGCGGCGTCGTTGGCGTCGTCGAGAGCGGTTTGTTCATCAGCCGAGCCGATTCGGTATTTGTCGCGGACGATGCCGGCATTCGCCGCCTCGACAGCGCGCGCATCCATGGCGGCGGGCCGCCGGTGCTGGTCCTGATGGGCGTTTCAGGCGCCGGCAAGACGACGATCGGCCAGGAGATCGCGGCACGCCTGGGATGGAAGTTCCAGGATGCCGACGCGCTTCATCCCGAGATCAACGTTGCCAAGATGCACGCCGGCATACCGCTGACCGACGAAGACCGTTGGCCCTGGCTCGCCGCGGTGGCGGCCTGGATCGATGAGCAACGCGCCCACAAGGAGCCCGGCATCATCGCTTGCTCGGCGTTGAAGCAGGCGTATCGCAAGATCATTATTGGCGAGCGGCCGGAGGTACGGCTGGTTTATCTGCGTGGCGGCCGCGACCTGATTGCGTCGCGACTGACGGGACGGCACGGTCATTTCATGCCGCCGGCCCTGCTGCAAAGCCAGTTCGACACGCTGGAGGAACCGGAGCCCGGCGAGGGACCGCTCACGGTCGATATCGGCCCCGCGCCGGGTGCCGTTGCCCAGGAGATCCTGCGCTCGCTCGGCGCGACCGTGCCAATCGGCTGATCGGATTGGCGCCGCCAGACGCGCCCGATCAGTCATCGTCGTGAGCAATCGCGCTTTCCGTCGCGTGGCGCAGGAACGCGCAGACCACGACCATCTTGGCCAGCACATCGTCCACGAATGGCGCGATGGCCGTCCTGATCGCTGCTGCGAGGGCGGGCGATATCGAGGCTGCCAGATCGCCTGGCTGCGCCGACAGCCGATCCGCTCGGATCCGAGCCGCACGATGCGTACCATCGATCGCAGCCGCCAACCGTCCGTCGCCATCCAGTGGTGCCAGCAGCAGCCACGCAAATGCGAGGTAGCTCGGCCAATGCGCGAGGTGGCGGTACATGCTGGCCAACACCGCGCCGGAACGCCGCGTGCCCAGCCCGTTCAGCGCGGCCACCAGCCCGGCGGTTGCGGGCTGCATCTCGTTGAGGTCGAGCAATCGCGGCAACCCGATCCTTGGCGCTGCTGCCGGCAAGCGGTTGGCGGGTTCCGAATTCGGTGGCGAATGTCCATCGAGGCGCGCGCGCAGCGCCAACAACGCCACCAGTGCCATCGCGTTGGTGTGGTCATACGCCGCCAGCACATCCCGGATGGCAGCCATGTCGTCCGGCAACAGCCCCTGCGTGGTGAACAGCGCGGCGGGGATTTTGGGTACCGGGGGCAGTGCTAGCGACTCATGCAGCATCGTCGCCTCGCTGCCCACCGAACCATCGACGTAAAGCGGACGCAACGTCTTCCAGGCCCACGGCAAGGCTCCGTCGATCGTTGCCAGGTGGCGCCAGATCAGGTTCACGACATCGACGCCCAGGATCTGTCGAATGTCCGCGAAGATGGCAGCAATTTCGCCCGTCGCGACGGATTCGGCGACGGCGGGAACAGGATCGGTCATTCAGTCCTCATGTGCTGGAATGGTGATGGAGAAGGGCGACGGCCCCGCCGAGGATCTGGCGGATCGCCCGGATGCATCCGCAGGCTGCGATGGATCGGCCGCAGCCGGAGCAAACGCCGTCCTCACGGGTCCGTGAGCGTCTTCGATGGTTCTTGTTGCCAAGCATTCCAAGGGCGGGCAGCCCCAGTCTAGACTATGCCTATGGGGAATGCTGACAACGGTAGCTTCATTTCGTTCGGCCCTTTCCGCCTGAACGCGGCGGAAAGACTGCTGAAGAAAGGCGATGAGACCCTTTCGATCGGAGGCCGCGCGCTCGACGTCCTGATCGCGCTGGTAGAACACCCGGGAGAGACCGTCAGCCCGCAGGAGTTGATGGCGCGGGTCTGGCCGGATGTAACTGTTGAGGTGGCGAACCTTCGCGTTCACATCTCCTACCTGCGGAAGGCGCTCGACGATGGACGCGAGGGCATCCGCTACGTGATGAATGTTCCGGGTCGAGGCTATCGTTTCGTCGCACCCGTGACACGGCCGGCGGCAGCGCAATCCTCGCCAGTGGCAGAATCTGCTATCGCACAGCGGGCGCAAAAGCTGCCGACGAAGTCCACACGCATGATCGGCCGCGACGACGTGGTTCGCATCGTGGCGGCGCAACTGATGCTGTGGCGGTTCGTCAGCATCGTCGGTCCGGGCGGCATAGGCAAGACGACTGTCGCCATCTCCGTCGCCCATGCGCTGCTGGATGGGTTCGGCGGGGCGGTCTTTTTCATTGACCTGGCCGCGCTGACGGATGCCGATCTCGTGCCGACGGCCGTCGCGTCGGCACTCGGGTTCATGGTGCAGACCCAGGATCCGGTTCTGAGCATCCTTGCCTTCATCGGCGACAAAAAAGTCCTGTTGGTACTCGATAATTGCGAGCATGTGATCGACGTTGCGGCACCGCTCGCCGAGCGCGTCGTCAGCAAGGCACCCCAGGCGCACGTGCTGACGACAAGCCGCGAAGCGTTGCGCGCGGAAGGCGAGCATGTCCATTTGCTTTACGCGCTCGATTGCCCTCCCGAAGGAGCCGAGCTGACAGCGGCGGAAGCGCTGGGGTATCCGGCGGTGAGGCTTTTCGTGGAGCGGGCCGCGGCAAGTGGTCATGGCTCCGCCTTGAGCGACGGCGAGGCACTGATCGTCGCCAGGATCTGCCGAAAACTCGACGGAATCGCTCTTGCCATCGAACTCGTGGCCAGCCGAGTCGGCACCTATGGACTTAAGGGGACCGAAGAACTGCTCGATAATCGCTTTCTGCTGCTCTGGCATGGCCGCCGCACTGCATTGCCCAGGCATCAGACCCTCAACGCAATGCTCGACTGGAGCTACAATCTGCTCTCGCATTACGAGAAACTGGTCCTGTGCCAGCTATCGGCGTTCGTAGGCGACTTCACGCTGGAGGCGGCGTGCTACGTTGCCTCCGAAGCGAAGACGGACGATGCGGAGGTTGCCAACGCGGTGACCAGCCTGGTCGCGAAGTCGCTGGTATCCACGTCCATTCTGAATGGATCGACGTATTACCGGCTGCTGGACACCACGCGCGCGTTTGCCGCGGGCAAGCTGGCCGAACAGGGTGAGACCGACCGCATCGCCCTGCGGCATGCGACGGTCTTTTCCGAATTCCTGCGGCAGGACGCGATCGTGCAATCCCGGTTCGGCGAACATGATCTTGCGGATTATGCGTCGCATATCGGTAACGTCCGGGCGGCGTTGGAGTGGGCGTTTTCCGATCATGGCGACAGCATCGTCGGCGCCGAGCTTGCTGGCTGGGCGGCATCGCTTTTCGTTGGACTGTCGTTGCTCGAGGAATGCAAGCGTTGGTGTGAACGGGCGCTGGCAGCTCTCGACGCCACCCGCCACGGCACCCGGCAGGAGATGATCCTTCAAGAGGCGCTGGCGCTGTCGTCGATGTTCACCAGCGGCAACAGCGACCGGGTACGTGCTGCCATCGATCGTGGACTTGCCCTGGCCGAATCACTGCAGGACTGGCCGCACCAACTGCAGCTTCTCGCCGGCCTCAACATCTTTCTCATGCGGATTGGTGATTTCCGGGGCGCTTCGGCCGTCGGCGAAAAAGCTGGCGCGGCAGCGCGGGCGGCTGACGATCCGGCCGGCCTTGTCATGGCGGAATGGATGCTTGTCGGCGCCAACGTCTGGATAGGAAATCAGATCGCAGCGCATGTCCACTTCGAACGCGGAATGGCGCAGGCAATCCGGTTTGGCACCCCGAGTCCCAAATTCTTTGGTTACAATCATCGCCTTCGAGCGCTCGACGCGCTTTGCCGTGCGCTTTGGCTGCGCGGATTGTCCGACCAGGCGCTGGGAATCGCTCGTCAGGCGATCGAAGAAGCGATGGACCAGGATCGTCCGGTGACGGTATGCATGTCGCTGATCTATTGCTCCGCGGTGTTCCTCTGGACCGGAGACTTCCGAACGACCGAGGGGCTCATCGACCAGGCGATCGCCTATGCGGAACGGTACTCGTTGGCACCGTACCGCGCGTTCGGCATCGGCCTGAAAGGCGAACTCGCCGTTGCCCGCGACGAACCCGAAGCCGCCCTTCCCTTGCTGCGGAGCACGCTGGAGAGCCTGCGCGCGGAGCAACACAACATACTTTTCACGGTCTTTGCCGGCGCCCTGGCGGAAGGCCTGCGGAAGGTCGGGCGTTCCGAGGAGGCACTTTCCACCATCGATGTGGCGATCGCGCACGGGACAAGTTCGGGAACAGGCTGGCACACAGCCGAGCTGCTGCGCATCAAGGCACTGATTCTTGCCGCCATGCCACAGCAGGAACAATCCGCGCTTGAATGCCTGGCCAGCGCGCTGGCTGTCGCACGCGAGCAATCGGCGCTCGCCTTCGAGCTGCGGTCGGCAATCGACCTGGCCCGCTTGCTGGCCAAGACCGGGCAGCGCGATGACGCCCGGCAGGTGCTGACCCCTGTGTACGACCGTTTCACGGAGGGATTCGACACGGCGGATTTGCGGGCAGCACGCCGCCTTATCTGTGACCTGGCCGATCGTCCGGAGCATTTGAGGGGGCCGGGTTAGCGCCTGCGTCAGCGAAACGCCGGGATGACCTTGGCCGCGAACAATTCCAGGTGCGGTTGCGCCCATCGCGGCGGCAGGCCGGGCGGCAGCGTCCATGAGTACAAGTGGGTCAGTGGCACAGCATTGGCGAAATCCCGGATCATGCCGATTGCGGTATCGGGCTCCACGACCTGAAGAAGCCCGCTCTTCCGCAGGTCCTCATGGTTGTTCAGGTGTGGCGCGAGCGGCTGAAGGCCGCCGGCCTCAAGCCACACCGAGTAATTGTTGACCTGATAGATGACGTGGTCGGCGGCTTCGGCGAAGGTCTTCTCGGGATCGTTGGAGACGATCAGAAACCAGAAGCCGCTGGCAAAGCGGATGTTATCTGTCGGCCGGTTCTCCTTTTTCAGCTCCGCGATATAGCGATCGTACACGTCGCGGTTGGCTCCTGGCACCGTGAAGCCGTCGCCAAAGCGGACTGCACGGCGCAAGGCGGCAGGGGTGAATCCCCCAAGCCAGATCGGCGGACGGGGCTTCTGGATCGGCTGCGGTGTCACCTTGACGTTCTGGAAGTCGAAGAACTTGCTCTTGAACGTGACCGTCTCGCCCGCAAGAGCGCGTTGGATGATCTCAAGGGACTGGTCGGTACGCGCACCGCGCTCTTTCGAAGACACTCCAAATCCGGTAAACTCTTCCGTCTTGAACCCGATTCCCACCCCGAGCTCGAGCCGGCCACCGGAGATCACGTCAACGACCGCAATGTCCTCGGCCAGGCGGATGGGATTGTGAAACGGCATCAGCAGCACGCCGGATGCGATGCGAATCCGGCTGGTGCGCGCGGCGATCGCCGCAGCCGCGGGAAGGATCGACGGAAGGTAGCCGTCATCGACGAAGTGGTGCTCTGACAGCCACACATCGTCGAACCCGTTATTCTCGCCCCAGGCGATCTGGTCCAGGATTTCGCGGTAGAGCCGGTCGGTTGGCTGATGCCACTGCGCCGGATTGCGGAAATCGTACCAGAGGCCGAAGCGTATCTTGCTGTCGCTCATGTCGCGCTTTTCCTGATTGATGGGTGACATTCCATGGGCGCCGTCGACAACGGGACTTCAGATCTGGACGGCGCCGCCATCCACGAAGAGTTCGATGCCATTCACGTATGCGCTGTCATCTGACGCCAGGAAGACCGCGGCCTTGCCAAGATCGTCCGGTGTGGCCATGCGGCCAAGCGGCACCGACACGGCGGCCGCCGCCTTTGCTTCATCATTCATGAACTGCGCCAGGCCAGGGGTTTCCGTATATCCGGGACTGAGTACGTTGACCCGGATGTCCCGCCCTTTGAGGTCGACGATCCAGGTGCGGGCGAAGGAGCGCACGGCCGCCTTGGACGCGTTATAGGCAGAGCATGCGGGGAAACCCTTGATCGACACCATCGAGCCCGTCAGGATGACCGACGAACCCCTCGAGAGCAGTGGCAGGGCCTTCTGTACGGTGAAGAGAACGCCGCGGACATTCGTGTTGAATGTCATGTCGAAGTGCTCCTGGGTGATCTCTCCCAGCGCGGCAAATTCATAGAAACCGGCATTCGCCGCCAGCACATCGATGCGTCCGGCCTCGGCCCGGATTTGCGAGAAAACGCGATCGAGATCCGCGGCGTCCGACACATCGCCTCGAAGCGCTGTCGCGTTGCGGCCGATCGAGGCGACGGCTTTCTCGAGTTCCGCGGAACGGCGGCCGGTGATGAATACGCGCGCGCCTTCCTCGGCGAATCGCTGGGCGATGCCCAGGCCGATGCCGGCGCTTCCGCCGGTTACGACAGCGACCTTGTTCGCAAGCTTGCCGGTCATCATAAGCTCCTTCGGATTGCGTCGCACCGATCACGGCGTCCGCGAATGTGCCTTCAGGTGCGGTCGGTTCAGCGCTGCGGCACGTTTGCCAACAGCGGCCCGAGACCCTCCGCCATGGTCAGGTGTGCGATGACCGCATCGCGCAAGAATCCGGCCCTCTTCGGTTCCGAACCCTAGAGGTGCGACCAGCACGCCGCGCCGCGTAGCCGCCGGCGCGGATTAATGGTTATGCCTGCCGGGAATGGACACATGAGCGTGACCGCGGCCGGGGCGAAAAGCCATGCGGTACAAGGAATAAACAATATTCCGGTGTGACCTGTCGTATTCAGCAACGGGACATCGCATAGTCCGGTTCAAGCATGTCAGGCCGGAGAAATCTCAAATGCTGCTCGATGGCAAGAAGGTTGTCGTAATTGGCGGCAGCTCCGGCATCGGTTTGGCGATTGCCCGCCAGGCTCGAGCGGAGGGAGCTTCGCTGGTGATCGTCGGCCGGGATCCGTTGCGAGTCTCGAACGCGGCGTCAATGCTCGGCGGCGACGCTGTGGGCGTCGTGGGCGATGCCCATGACCACGCTGCGCTGGAGAAATTCATCGCGGCCCTGCCCGCGTTCGACCATCTTGTCTCGATGATCGGCGACACCATGGCGGGCGGCTTCCTGCATACGCCGCTCGACACCATGCGGCACGTGCTGCACTCGAAGTTCTGGACCAATCTCCTGATCGCCCGTTTCGCCGCTCCTCTCGTTCGCGACGGCGGCAGCATGACGTTCACGTCGGGAAGCGGTGTCCGGGCGCAGGAGGCGGCGGCGAGCTACGTGGCGAACCAGGCGCTCGCCGCCATGGCGCAAGGACTGGGTTCGGAACTCGGCCCCCGCGTGCGCGTGAATGTTGTCGCCCCGGCATTCATGGATACGGCCTTGTGGCGCGCAAAGCCACGCGAGGACATCGACGCCAGGATACGCTCCTTTTCCCAGGCCAATCCTCTGGGGCGTCTCGGGACACCGGAAGAAGTCGCATCGGCGTACATCTTCCTGATGGTCAATACGTACACGACGGGCCAGGTGTTGCAGATCGATGGCGGCATGATGCTGCGGAAGTAGTTCGGGTGGCGTGAGCCATGGATTTGGAACGCGGGAAGGCCGCCGTCACCACCGATGGACGGCCAACCCCCGAGCTGGCGAAGCTCAGCTCTTCAAGCCGGCTTCAACGAATGCGACAAAGGCTCGCGCCTTCGAACTTGCAAGCCGCCCCGCCGGGAATACCGCCCACAGATCCATATCGGGCAGCCGCCATTCGGGCAGCGCCGTCTCGACTTCGCCGCTCGCGAGTTCGGGCGTGAACATCCATTCGGAAGAGACGGTGAGCCCGAGGCCGGCGAGTACCGCTTCCCGGACACCTTCTGCCGCGCTGATGCTGACGCGGCCGCGCAATGTCACGGCCACTTCCTCGCCACCCTTCTGAAACGTCCAGGCGGGGCCGCCCAGCCGTTCGGCGTAGATCACCGCCGCATGCTGAGCGAGTTCCTGCGGCTTCAGCGGCTTGCCGCATTCCGCGAAGTAGCGTGCTGTCGCAAGCACAACGCGGCGGCGCGTGGCGAGCTTGCGAGCAGTCAGGGCCGAGTCCAGCAGCGACCCCAAGCGCAGCGCGACATCGATACCCTCCTCGATCACATCCACCATGCGATCCGAAAGGATGATTTCGACATCGAGCGCCGGATGCTTCTTCAGCAGGTTTTGCAGTTTCGGAACGAGATGCAGGCGGGCAAATGTGACCGGCGCGGAAATACGCAGCCGTCCCGAGAGAGATTTGCCCGCGGTGCACGCTGTCCGTTCCGCTTGCTCCACCCTTTGCAGGACCGCTCTTGCTTCCTCGTAGTAGCTTCGGCCGGCGTCGGTCGGGCTCAAACCCCGCGTGGAGCGCAGCACCAGGCGGACGCCGAGCCGCTGCTCAAGCCGGCTGATGGCTTTCGAGACGGCCGGCTGGCCAAGGTGCATCTGCTGCGCGGCTGCGGAGAAAGAGCCGGCCTCGATGACCCTGACGAACGATTCCATATCGGCAAGACGATCCACGCGAAATACCCCCGCTGCCGGAGCGATTGTGAGCGTGCAGGCTCGTCCTCATGCTATGTACCGGCCGCCCGCATAACAACGCCGCCTCGGCACCGTTGTATTCGGTTACCCTCCCTGTCGCCAAATCGACCTTCCATCACCCGGCCAGCGAGGATGCGTCCGCGCGAAGGAAGGCCGAGGACGCGGTGTGCGTCAGGATTCCGCGGATGCTGTGGAATTGGTCCCAGCCTATGCCGGCTTCATCCTCGCGCGCATGCGGCAGCATATAGGCCCCGAGATCGCGGCCGCGACGGACCGTCTTCTCACCAACCGGAAGGCGGATTGCGTTGAACCGGGCGAGCGCCTCGGGGGCTGGAACAGTGGGATCGGCGAGGCACTCAGCCAGTTCCATGGCGTCCGATGCCGCCTTCGATACGCCCATGCCGATATGCGGCCGGGCCAGGGCCGCGGCGTCGCCGATCAACACGATCCGCCCGAACGCCAATTGCGGCGTCACGAAATCATAGATCGGCGTGAAGAACGGCCGCTCGATGCGGGCAAGAATGTCGTTGAAGGCGGGCGGCAGGAACGCGTCCCCGGCGCGCCGAAGTTCGTCGATCAGGTCCCGCCGCACCTTCGGCGGAGGGATTGAAACGTCATAAGCGACACCGTCTTCATCCCGCAGCATGTCCTGCAGCAGAGCGCCGGGCAGCGGACGGTACCACACCCAGTTGAAACGGCGATGCCGGGGGCGCAGGTCGTTGTCGGGGCCGGCGATGGGATAGCCGATAACCTTGTTGTGCGGCGGAAGATAGAAGGCGAGCTTGTCGAAGATGGCGCGATGCGCCGTGGCTGGAATGTCGCGTTCTTCGGCAACCCCGCGCCAGATCACGTACCCCGCGTAAATCGGCTGGACGTCCGGCCGATAGTGCTGCCGGACGACCGAACGATAGCCGTCGGCACCAATCAGAATGTCGCCATGCTCGACCCGCCCGTTGGCGAAACGCGCCGTGACGCCGTCCGCCGTTTGCTCGATCGCGACCAGATCGTGACCCAGGTGATGGATGTCATCGGGTACGATTGCCCGCATGATCTGGCGCAGGCGATCCCAGGAGGTAAAGATCTGTTTGAAGGGAAGGCGCTCGATGACGTCTCCATCGCGCCCCAGGGCAACCCGTTCCTCGACCGTGATGCCAAGGCCGTGCAAGGACGCACCGCTTAGTTCCAGCGCTCGAAGCAACTCGTCCTGGGTGGCGATGCCGGCGCCGCGGCCGAACAGCTCGGTGGATGTCCGCTCATAGACCTGGGCATCCCAGCCGGCTCGGCGCAGCAGGGCGGTGGTGAACAATCCGGCCATCGAAGCGCCGATGACCAAGGCGCGGCGAGGTCGGCGTGAACCGGTCGTGTTCATTGTGGCACTCCATCGGCCAACGGCTCTTGCGCTGCTGGCATCATTGGACTTCCCGGCCATCAGGCGCTCTGCGGCGCCTCAGGCCCGGGCGGATTTTGCAGCGGCGGGGCCGGTTTCTCATCCCGGGATGTTGGACTTTCTTTTATTCCAAGCAGGAATATCGGCTTTGCTCCCCGTGGAGAGCAACGGGACATTACGCCAATTCCTCAATGAGCCGGTGCGCGGCCTTCAGATCGGACGTTGTGAACCCCTCGGTAAAGCGGGAGTAGACGGCCGATAGCGTTTGCCTCGCTTGCTCGTGTTGTCCGCTCTGGGACAGCAAGTGGGCCAGGGTGGTTGCGGACCGCAGCTCCAGGGAGAGCGCCGATTGCTCGCGCGCGACCGAGAGCGACTTTGCCAGGCAGTCCAGGGCCAATGTTCGGTCTGGCCGTGGCATCGACGCCACTATGTGCGCTTCGATGCGCAATAGCTCGGCCAGGTAAAAGCCGGCTGCGGAACCGGTTGCACTCGCGATAACGCCACGGATGGCGAGCAGGGCGTCGTCGAATTGCCCGCTCTTGGCAAGTCCTTCCGCCAAGGCACCGATAAACACGGCGACAAAGATATTGTATTGCTCGGCGCGCAGGGTCTCAAGCGCACTACGCAACAGGCCGATGCCGATTCTTGGCTCGCCGCGAATTATGGCAAGTGTGCCCTTCAGTCCGGTGCCGACGGCCCTGTAGGGCCCCAGCGAATGCTCGCTGGCATGCCTGATCACCCGTTCGATGAAGTCGCCGGCTCTCGGCAAATCGCCGGTCCACAGGAAGATGGTCGAGGCGTAAACCAACGAAATCGTGGTGGAAACCGGGTGATCCTGTTTTACTGCCTCGTCGATTGCCAATTGCGTGATTCTAAGCGCCTGGTCGGAAAGGCCGCGCAACCACAGCACGCGAGCGAAGCCAACCAGGATACCGACACGCTGCCCGAAGCCGAAGAAATTCACACCGACCGTGCCAAGCTCGACTTCAAGGCCCATGCCGCGATCGCAATGGCGCTGCGCCGCGGCCTGGTCCCCGAGCAGATGATGCGCCATGCCCATCATCCACTCTGCCCAAACGATGCCGGCCGGAAGCCTGGCGTCCTGCGCGACGGCACCGCCCTGCCGGGCGACTGCCAGCGCACCACGGAAGTCGCCAAGGCGCATCAGATAAACATTCAGCCCCGCGAAAAGCCGCAATTGGCGCGCACGGTCCTGACAGGCTTCCGCCAATGCCAGCGCGCGCTCGATCGATCGACGAACCTGGTCGCTATGACCTCGGGTCAGCATGGAGGAGACGGCCAGCGCCTCGTGCAGGATCATCTCCTGCCTTGCATTGTCGCCTGCTCCGGCGAGAGCGGCCAACGCCAGGTCGCACCACCGCCGGCACTCCTCGAGTAGCGACAATCCGATGAACAGGGGCGCTGCATAGGTGGCGAGTTCGATACCGACCGCGACATCGCCACGCTCGCCAAGTGCCCATTTGAGCGCCGTGCGCACGTTGGCAATATGCCGGGCATAGCCCGGAATTTTATGTTCCCCGAATGTCGATTGGAGCATCTCGTCATGTTCGAGCGATTTCGCGTAAGCGATCGCGTGCCGGCGGGCGATGCAGTCCGATTCGGCACGTTCGGCGAGCTTGGTTGTGGCATAAACGCGCGTGGCATCAAGCAACCGATAGCAGGTCCGTCCGTCGGTCTCCGTCCTCGAGACCAGCGATTTCGTAACCAGGCTGACGATCGCGGCGGCGACGTCCACATCGGGCTGGGCTGCGACGAAGCAGGCGGCCTCGAGCGTGAACTCCCCTACGAAGACCGACAGCCTGCACAGTACCACCTTCTCATGCGCAGCGAGAAGGTTGTAGCTCCAGTCGAGCATGGCATTCAGGGTCTGATGGCTTGCCCGCGCAGTACGACGGCCGTGCCACAGTAGCATGAAGCGGTTATTGAGCAGTTTCTCGGTCCCTTGAATCCCATAAGACGCGGCGCGGCTCGCCGCGAGCTCGATCGCGAGCGCAACTCCGTCCAGCTTCCGGCAGATCCTGGCGACGATCGGCGCATCCGCGTCGCGCAACCCGGCGGCATACCCACCGGCGGCCGCCCGCTCCATGAAAAGCTGAGTCGCCGGATATCCGAGCGCTTCCGCCGCTGTCAGGCGGGCATCTTCAGGCGGGCAATCGAGCGCATCCAGGAGATGGACATGCTCGCCTTCCGCGCGCAATGCTTCGCGACTGGTGGTGAGAACGTGCACTTGCGGGGTTTCGCTGACGACACGCTCGGCCAATGGCGCCGCCACATCGAGCACATGTTCACAATTATCGAGTACGAGAAGCATCTTTTTGCCGCCGATAAAGGTCAGCAGGCTGTGAATGGGGTCCTGGGTCTGTACCATCAATCCCAGCGCCGATGCGACTGCGATCGGCACGAGACTGGCATCGGTCAGCGCAGCCAGATCAACAAAGCACACGGCCCCATCGAAGCCATCCAGCAACGCGTGGGCAACCGAGATGGCGACCGTGGTCTTGCCCATCCCGCCTGGACCAACGATGCTGACGAACCGCCACATCATTAACTGCGCCGATACGATACGAATGGCGTCGTCGCGGCCGATCATGCGGTTCAGCCTCGGCGGCAACGTTTCGAGCCGATGTCCGGCCGCGGCCTCGCTCGGCGACGACGGCTGATGCCGCAGACGGCGCGTCACCGATGCAACAAAAGAGTATCCACGACCGGGGACATTGACGATGTAACGCGCATCGTCGCGTCCATCTTCCAGCGCTTTCCGGAGGCCCGCGATATGAATGCGAAGATTGGCATCCTGCACCGTCACGTCCGGCCAAACGAGGGAAATCAGTTGCCTTCGTGTGACGATTTCCCCGGCCCGCTCAACCAATGCAATGAGGATGTCGAGCGCGCGACCGCCCAGTGGAATGACCTCGTCATGCTTTTGCAGCAGCCTTTCCGCGGGATACAAACGGAACGGGCCAAACAAAACAGCGGTACGCGTGTTTAAGTTCTCAGTATCCCCCATCGCACCAATCTACCCCAGGCCAGGGTGTCCGCGGTACGGCGCATGGCGAGCAGGACGACACGTCGCTGGAGGCACGAGTGCTCCACTCGCCATCCGCCGTCCGGCAGAGCCTGCCTGGCCCGCAACCTCGTTGGCCCCTCGCAAGATTATTATGATCGCGGTCAGGACGACCGTCGCGAGCATTTGCCCGAGCTACCTGACGGTCAAGTTTGCCAATTGGCATTTCTCCTTCGCCGATCGGGGCGGCGCCGGCGTCGCACGGCGACTCGCGCGCCCACCCCTTGCCCTGCGGCCCCGCCTGCCGCCTGATGCCGCCCGGACCAGCCCGAGGGAAGGGAAGACGAATGCCCGACGAAGCCAGCCACCTGCACGAACCCGGCGGTGACTTTCAATGCCTGCACGAGTTCATCCCCGCCGCGCGGGCCAAGCTGTCCGACCACATCTGGGGCTACCTGGTGGGCGCCGCCGAGACCGAGACCACCATGCGCCGCAACCGCCTGGCCCTGGATTCGATCGCGCTGCGGCCGAGGGTGTGCCGCGACGTCTCCCGCATCGACACATCGACCACATTGTTCGGGCGCAAGTGGCGCATTCCGGTGGCGCTGGCGCCGGTGGGATCGCTGGAATCATTCCATCCCGGCGGTGCGGCGACCGCCGGCCGGGGCGCATCGGAATTCGGTGTTCCTATCATTGTCAGCTCGGTGACGAAGCCGGGGCTGGAGGAAACGGCCGCGGCCGCCACGGGTGCCAAGATTTTCCAGCTCTACGTCCGGGGCGACAACGCCTGGATCGACGACGTCGTCCGCCGCGCGGTTACGGCAGGCTACGACGCGTTCGCCATCACCGTGGATACCGCGGCGTACTCGCGGCGCGAACGGGACATCACCGGCCGGTTCGTCAAGCCGTGGCGCACGGCGGCGACGGGCCACGCGTTCCAGGCCGGCTTCACCTGGGACAACGTCAAGCACTTCAAAGACCACCACGGCATTCCGCTGATCCTGAAGGGCATCGCCACCGCGGAAGACGCAGCGCTGGCCTGCGAACATGGGGTAGACTGCGTCTATGTCTCCAATCATGGCGGGCGTCAGCTCGATCATGGCCGCGGCGCGATGGACGTGCTGCCGGAAGTGCTGGCGGCGGTGCGCGGGCGCGCCAAGGTGATGATCGACGGCAGCTTCTGCCGCGGCACCGACATCGTGAAGGCGATCGCGCTGGGGGCGGACGCGGTGGCGATGGGACGGATGTATTGCTACGCCCTGGCCGCAGCCGGAGACGCCGGCGTGGCCACGATGCTGGCATTGCTCGAGCATGAGATCGGCGTCGCCCTGGCGCTGTCAGGCGCGCGCAGCCTCGCCGAGCTGAACCCGAGGTTCCTGCACATGGGCGCCCCCGCGGTCTTTCCGCCCCACGTGCACAGCGGTTTTCCGCTGTTGTTTCCGACACCGGAACATGCCGGGTAGGAATTGCCGACCGGCACAGATCTCCGCCTGACCACGGTCATCATTGCCGAGGCCCGCAAGGCCCGAAGCTCCCCCCTTGCGGGCCTTGGCGGCGAAGCGGACCAAGGCTGGGCGAAGGGGCCGAATCGCGGAATTCTGCCCCCATCACCTCCCACCGGCGCCTGGTCCATCTCGCGGCAGAAGCCTGCAAGACAGGAAGAGTTCCTTTTGCATGCTCGGGGCTATCCTGACCCGCCAACTGCCCCACTGCGTGCCCGCTATGCCAGACGTGACAGGCGTTCAGCGGCACGCCTCTTGCTGAACCGGCCCATGCACCGCCCGCGAGAGGAACCTGCTCATGTCCATCAGCGCCATCGCCTCGACCTGGTCCTGGCCGTCCAGTGCCGATCCGTCGCTCACTGCCCCCACCTCGCAATCCGCCTCGGCCTTCCAGGCCAGCCTGGCGCAGTGGGAGCAAAACGGCGGCTCGGCCACCCAGGCAACCACGTCCAGCCAGACGCAACCGGGCCAGCCACAGGGCACTGATGGCATGCACCACCATCATCATCACGGCACACAGATGGATGGCGGCGAGCAAAGCGGCAGCAACCCGATCCAGACGGCTCTGTCCAACCTGGTGACCGACATCGCCGGCGCGCTGCAAGCCGGTGGATCAGCCCAAGCGGGGGGTGCCTCGACCGCCGCCGCCGCGGATGCTCAATCGGCCGGCGGCACGCAAGCCGGGTCCACCGGTTCCACTTCGGTCCAGGCGGCAGCCAACACCTTGGTCGCCGACATTGCCCAGGCGATGCAGGCCTACAGCATGAGTCCGGCGAACAACGGAACTTCGGCCATCGTTCTGTAACGCGCGCCGGGGCGATTGACGGAGCCGTGATTCGCCCGCCGCAGCCGGGGTGCCAATCTCGTGGCCTGACATAATTTGGATACAGTCCGCTGTCATGAGGCGAGCCATGATCAGCACCCGCTCGCAGCTTCTGCGTCGTCTGGCCGGTACCGCAGCGCTTGGCGCTGCGCTGGCTGGATTCTGTGCCGCGGCCACCCCTGCCGCGGCCCGCGTCTGGATCGGCTTCGGCTTCCCGTTCTATATCGGGCCGCCGGTCTATTATCCGCCGCCGGTCTATTACCCGCCGCCGGCCTATTACGGCCCGCCGCCCGCGGGCTATTCCGCCCCGCCGCCAGCGGCATACTCCGCGCCACCAGCCGATGCCGGTCCCGCGTCAGCGGGACAATCGTGTTATGCGGGCGCCTATGTGTGCCCGATGGATCGCCCGGTGCCGTCCGGAGCGGACTGTTACTGCCCTGGCAATGGCGGCAACCGCGTTTGGGGACATGCAAGCTGACGAAGGACGCGCCAACCGAAACGACCGCGGCACCGCTGCCCGCCGCATCGCCGATCGAAGACTACGCACTGATCGGGGACTGCCACACGGCGGCGCTTGTCAGCCGTAACGGCTCTCTCGACTGGCTTTGCTGGCCGCGGTTCGATAGCCCTGCCGTCTTCGCCTCCTTGCTGGGCACGCCCGCCAATGGGGGCTGGCATATCGGGCCGGCACAGGAGAAGGTGCGGGTGACCCGGCGTTACCTGCCCAAGACGCTCATCCTCGAAACGATTTTTCACGCTCGCGGCGGTACGGTTGCGCTGCTGGATTTCATGGTGCCGGGGCGTAATTCCGTGGTGCGCATCGTCGAGGGACGGTCCGGCAGCGTTCCGATGCAGCTCGGGATCGCGTTGCGCTTCATCTATGGTTCGGCCGTCCCGTGGGTGACGCGGTTGCACCACCGGCACGGGTTCTGCGCCATTGCGGGACCAGACCAGGTGTTGCTGCACAGCGACGTCCCGCTCACTCCGCTGGCGCTCACCCACGCGGCGACGTTTGACGTGTCGGCCGGGCAGCGGGTTCGCTTCGTCCTTACGCACGGCGCATCCTGCTCGCCCCGCCCGTCGGTGCCGGAGGCAGACGCCGCCCTTGCCCATACCGAGGCGTTCTGGACCGAATGGTCGAGCCGCTGCACCTATCACGGCGAATGGCGCGAGCAAGTGCTGCGGTCGCTGATCACGCTGAAGGCGCTGAGCTACGCACCCACCGGGGGTATCGTCGCCGCACCAACCACTTCGTTGCCCGAGCAATTGGGCGGGCAGCGCAATTGGGACTACCGGTATTGCTGGCTGCGCGATGCCACGTTCACCCTGCTGGCACTGATGCATGCCGGCTATCATGACGAGGCGCGCACGTGGGGCGCCTGGCTGCGGCGCAGCGTCGCCGGCACGCCATCCCAGGTACAGACTTTGTACGGCCTGGCGGGGGAGCGGTGGATTGTCGAAGCCGAAATCCCCTGGCTATCCGGCTATCAGGGCGCGCAGCCGGTGCGGGTTGGCAATGCCGCCAGCACGCAGGTCCAACTCGACGTTTACGGCGAGCTGATGGACGCGCTGTACCAAGAGGCGCATGGCGGATTGGTGGAGCCCGGTTCCGGCTGGGACCTCGTTACGGCGTTGGTTGGGCACCTGGCGGAAATCTGGGAGCAACCGGACGAGAGTATCTGGGAAGTGCGCGGCGGCGCTCGCCAATTCACATTCTCCAAGGCCATGGCCTGGGTCGCGGTGGACCGTGCGATCCGTGAAGCGGAGGAATTCGGGCTGGACGGCCCGCTGGAGGAATGGCGCGCCCTGCGGACGCATATCCATGAAACGGTCTGCCGCGAAGGATTCAATGCGAAGAAGGGCGCGTTCGTACAGTACTACGGCGCTGACGAGCTGGATGCGAGCCTGCTGCTTCTGCCCTTGGTCGGTTTCCTGCCCGCCGACGATCCGCGCATGCGGGGCACGATCGAAGCGATTGGGCGTGAGCTCATGGTGGACGGGTTGGTGCAACGCTACCGCACGGAACATGGCGCGGACGGCTTGCCCCCCGGCGAGGGATTATTCCTGGCGTGCAGCTTTTGGTACGTTGACTGCCTGGTGCTGCTGAACCGCCGCCGCGAGGCGAAGGCGCGTTTCGAGAAACTCCTGTCCCTTTGCAACGATGTCGGACTGCTGGCGGAGGAGTACGATCCGGAGCAACGGCGCCAGCTTGGCAATTTCCCGCAGGCCTTTTCGCATCTCGCCCTGATCAACACGGCACTGAACCTCGAGAACAGCCACGGTCCGGCGGCGCGGCGCAGCCGCCGGGGGCATGGACGCGGCATCCATGACCCGGAAGCTGCATCAGGTCATTGACCTGCCGCGAGGCCAGATAGACACCGCTGAATCGTGGCGCCGCCTTTCGCTGGAATGGTGCCGGCATCGGGCCAGTTCCCAATTTGTGCAGTCTTCGTGTCTTTGTGTCTTCGTGGTGAACCTGCTCCGTGCTCTAATTCGGACGGTCCGACGACTCATACCAGACCCCCAAATGGCTGACTCGTGGCTGCGTGCCACATGTCATTGCAAGGGGCGAAGCGACGAAGCAACCTCGGTCGCGCGGCGCACGCTCGGCTGAGTGGCGCTCGACCGAGGTTGCTTCGTCGCTTCGCTCCTCGCAATGACA